>Ga0137409_10004915_pt1 | contig 13978 bp, 13 predicted proteins | sample CZODoug1_16funga_FD_122059 | JGI IMG/M metagenome (GOLD analysis project Ga0137409, IMG submission 122059) | Vadose zone soil fungal communities from Angelo Coast Range Reserve, California, USA - CZODoug1_16fungal (Hybrid Assembly) | ecosystem: Environmental > Terrestrial > Soil > Vadose zone... | reverse complement strand
GGAGCCTCAAGGAGGCAGCTCTGAAATCCATTGGAGAGGGATTGCCCTTCGGCCTCGACGCGTTCGAATTCGAATTAGTTCCAACTCTAGGTGTCGTTCATGCGCCACCTGATTCTGGAGGGCCGGAGCGATTTGATGCGCAGACTATCCAGGGAACTGATATCTGCGCTGCGCTTGTCATTCGAAGCGTGGCCTGACGTAGCGGGGCAAGATTGGCCGAATGCATAGCGCTTAGATGGCGATGGAATTGTTTTGACGGCTCGTCACCTCGTATCCCGTCGCTGAAGGCCGCCTTGTCAGTTGAGGCTTGTGCTGTGAACTGTCCTTATGGACGGTGAAAAGCGCAGTGCGCAAGTCGAGCGGCTCGAAGTGGTGGATACGGGCCCGTCGTCGTTGGTCCGAGGATGAGAAGCTCAAGATCGTCCTGGAGAGCTTGGGTCCGCTGTAATTCTTGGCGCCTTTTAGGATGGTGGTGCCGGCGAGCACATTGACGCTTCGTCGAATATCCGCCTCGCGCCAAGAGCGGTCGTTCCATACCGCTCATTCCGCGAATTCCATCGGGCAAAGATCGTCTTCGCCAATTTTCGGCTTGCCAAACGAGTTCGCGCTCTTCCGAAACATCAGTCCGCCGCTGGCGCCGAAGCGCGCTCAGTTCGGCTGCTCACGTTGGTCGTCGCTAGTTTTTCTTTGATCTCTCAGTGCACACGCCGCCTTCTAACCAGTTGAAAAACTTGAACTCTCGTTCCAATCCATCATGGGCGCGACAGTAAAACAGTGGTCTAAGCTATTCATCTCATTGATCTTTTATGCATCGAGCCGACCCTATAAGGGATGGGACCGGTGCACACCAAAGCCCGAGTGCACGCGCGTGGCAACCTTCGCCCAAATGCATTCCGGCCCAGCCAACGCAGATCTTCGCCGCAAGCATTCTTTTCCCCAATTTACATCGCAACGTAGCAACGCGATGAAGCGCCGGGAACGATCCATATTCAACCGAAATAAAAATCAGTTTTGGCAATGAGGTCCGCGTTGATCAAACATGCCGGTGATGGATCATGCACGCCGCAACGTCGGCGCTGTTCGGCAAGCACCTCAATGGATCGTGAGGGGACATATCGAAATTGGATCACGCCGCTAGACCGAACCGGAGGGAGTGCGTCAGGTCAAACCGCCATCCGGCGCAGACACCTTCGACAAACCTACGATCGATATAAGATTCGCCGCTGTCGCGGGTGCATGCGGCCGGATTCGTCCCGCAAAGCGGTTGGGTTATACTCATTCTGCCAAATGAGTATAACTTCGAGTTCCAGAACACGCACCGACAGTCCGCTAGACCAGCAGCCTCGGACAAACCTCTATACCCCTCAGGCATGCGCGAAAAATCGCTCCTTCGCATTCTCAGTGCACAGGAAGGGCCGATTGCACACGGTTCCCGTAAAGCTTGCATCGAGAGCCCGAGGCCATTTCAGGTTTGCTGCCAAATCCTCCCGCCACGCTTCATCTTCAACTCCATCGCTTCGCTCTTTGCTGGTCGGACGAGCCTACTTCTTCTTCCCATCAGCATCGAACTGCTTGAAAAACGCGACTAGATCATTGGTCTTTTGCTCGTCCTTCAAACCAGGATAGATCATCTTCGTGCCCGGTACCTTTGCTTTTGGATCCTTGATATATTCCCGGAACGTCGCTTCATCCCAGGTAATCCCCGAATTCTTGTTGGCATCGGAATACGAATAACCGGCAACGCTGCCGGCCATGCGGCCGATGACGCCGTTGAGGACGGGTCCGACGCCATTTTTCGCATTCTCGCCGATCTGGTGGCAAGCCTTGCACACGCCAAAGACCTTTTCGCCGGCAGCTACGTCCTGCGCTCGTGCTTCGCCAGCGCCGACAATCGCTAAAACAGCAACGAAAGTAACTGCTCGCATTTCATTCTCCTCTCTCGGATCTGCGATCTGCCTGAATGACCCAGCTTCACGGTTACTCTTGGCCAAGCGCGGGCTGGCGCTCGGTTGAAAGACGTAGGGCGTTCGCCGCGACCTGCTCCCGGAATCCATCGATCACGTGGCTGGTGGTCGCGCCGCACACGAGCCCCATGCCGGCATCAAATACCGCGACGATCTTTTCGTTCACCAGGAGATAAGCTTCGTTCTCTGCATCGACACCTCCATGCGCGAGTTTTGCGACCCGGAGACCAATTACCTCACTCGACTCCAGCACCAGCATTACAACGGTGATCCATGGTCCGAACATTAGCATCTCCTGTTGCTGCAAATTGCTGCGAAGATCCTGCACCATGATTTCCGGAAGCGCCCAAACCATGCGAGACTTCGCTATCACTCCTACTCCAATGTCAGGCGAACGCTGAGAGTACCTCCGCGAGTTCTTCGGTCACGATGTCAATCGGCTGCAACCCGTCGACAATATGGAGCAGTCCTTGCGACCGGTAGTATTCAGTGACGGGGGCGGTTTGCGCGCGGTATGCTTTCAGCCGGGTCTTGAAGACTTCGGGATTATCGTCACGACGCACGGGCTGGCCCTGATTTGCCGCTTCGTCGGCGCGGCCTTTGACGCGGACCAGAAGCACGTCTTCATCGACCTCCAGCTCAAGGACTGCATCGAGTCCGATTCCCCTGTTTGCCAGTTCCCGATCAAGGGCCTCCGCTTGAGGCACGGTGCGGGGAAACCCATCGAGGACAAAGCCGTTGGCGGCGTCCGAGTGGTCCATTCGATCGGCAATAACCGCAATAACGACATCATCAGGCACGAGCTCCCCGCGCTCCATGATATCTTTGACACGCGCCCCCAGGGCCGATCCTGAGGCCACCGCTTCGCGCAGCATGTCCCCGGTCGATAGTTGCGGAACAGCAAAACGTTTGGCGATTCTCGTCGCCTGTGTGCCTTTTCCCGCGCCAGGCGGCCCCAACAGAACCAGTCTCATCACCATGCTCCCCTACGCGATCGGCCCTACCGATTCTTGATCAAATCATCGACCACCGTCGGATCGGCTAACGTCGACGTATCGCCTAGCGCGCCAAATTCATTCTCTGCGATCTTGCGCAGAATCCGGCGCATGATTTTTCCGGAGCGGGTCTTTGGCAATCCCGGCGCGAACTGGATGACGTCGGGGGCGGCAATCGGGCCGATTTCCTTTCGTACCCATGCAACGAGCTCTTTGCGCAGCTCCACGGAAGGCTCTGTACCCGTCATCAGGGTTACGTATGCGTAGATGCCCTGTCCCTTGATTTCGTGTGGAAAGCCGACAACGGCGGCTTCAGAGACGTCCTTGTGCGCAACCAGTGCACTCTCCACCTCGGCCGTCCCCATCCGGTGGCCCGACACGTTGATGACATCGTCGACGCGGCCGGTGATCCAGTAATATCCGTCCCCGTCGCGCCGACAGCCATCTCCGGTGAAGTACTTGCCCGGAAAGGTCGAGAAATAAGTCTGCATGAAGCGTTCGTGGTCGCCATAGACGGTGCGCATCTGGCCCGGCCAGGAATCGGCGATGACGAGGTTTCCTTCGCAAGCGCCGTCCAACACCGCGCCGGTGGCATCCACGACTTCCGGTAGGACACCGAAGAACGGAAATGCGGCAGAACCTGGCTTCAAGGCGGTGGCGCCTGGAAGCGGCGTAATCATGATGCCGCCGGTCTCGGTCTGCCACCAGGTGTCGACGATCGGACAGCGCTGATCCCCGACCACGCGGTGATACCACTCCCACGCTTCCGGATTGATCGGCTCACCAACAGATCCCAGCAGGCGCAGCGAGGCGCGGCTGGTCCGTTTGACCGGCTCCTCGCCCGCGGCCATGAGAGAACGGATCGCGGTCGGTGCAGTATAAAAGATGCTGACCTTGTACTTGTCGATAACCTCCCAAAAACGCGACATCGATGGGTAATTGGGGATCCCCTCGAACATCAGCGTGGTCGCGCCGTTGGCCAAGGGGCCGTAGACGATGTAGCTGTGGCCGGTGACCCAACCGACATCGGCCGTGCACCAGTAGACGTCGCCATCGTGGCAGTCGAACACGTATTGATGCGTCATCGAAGCGTAAACGAGATATCCGCCCGTTGTGTGGACGACGCCTTTGGGCGCACCTGTCGATCCCGAGGTGTAGAGGATGAAAAGCGGATCCTCGGCGTTCATCTCGGCAGGCGCACATTCGGTTGACGCCTTTGCCACCTCGTCCTCGTACCAGACGTCGCGGCCATTGACCCAATCGATCGCGCCACCGGTGCGCTTGACGACGATCATCGTTTTCACGATGTTGGGCGCTTTCTGTATTGCCGCGTCGGCATTGGCCTTCAATGGGACCTTCCGCCCGCCACGCAGACCCTCGTCCGCCGTTATCACGACTTTCGAACCACATCCCTCGATCCGCCCGGCGAGCGCGTCTGGCGAAAAGCCTCCGAACACGATCGAATGTACGGCTCCGATGCGAGTGCAGGCCAGCATGGCATAGGCGGCCTCCGGGATCATGGGCAGATAGATCGTGACCGTATCGCCCTTGGTCACGCCATGCCCCTTCAGCACATTGGCGAGACGGCAGACGTGCTCATGCAGCTGTCGGTAGGTGATGCGCTCGGAGTCGTCCGGGTTGTCGCCTTCCCAGATAATCGCGGTCTGATCGGCACGGTTGGCAAGATGGCGGTCGATGCAGTTCATCGAGACGTTGGTAGTGCCGTCCTCGAACCATTTGATCGAGACCTTGCCGGGATCGAAGCTGGTATTCTTCACCTTCGTATAAGGCTTGATCCACTCAATTCGCTTGCCGTGATAGTCCCAGAATCCATCCGGCTTAGAGGAGGAGAAGGCATACATTTCACGGTACTTTGACGCGTCGACGTAAGCCCGCTCCGCCCAACCCTCCGGCACTGCGTAGGCAAACGCTTCCAAGCTCACTAGAGTGCTCATCGGATACCCATCCTTCCCGTCTCAAGACGCTCATTTTCTATCAAGCCAACGCCAACCGGGCGGCAGACAGACGATCGCCCGTCGTCACGTCGATGACCTCGGGGCGTCCAGACCCGACGCACAAATCCGCGAACGCGTCAGGAACCTCACTTCGCGGCCATTATCGAGGGAGAACATTCCGCCGCGGCCGGGAACGACGTCGATGATGAGGTCGGTATGCTTCCAAGCCTCGAACTGGGGGGCGCTGATATAGACTGGAGCGCCACCGATATGACCAAGCAAGACGTCAGTGTCCCCGATGATGAACTCATTCCGGGGGTAACACATAGGCGACGATCCATCGCAGCAGCCTCCCGACTGATGAAACAGGATCGGGCCGTGCTCCCGGACGATTTCTTCGATGAGCCGGAGCGCCGCCGGTGTCGCTGAAACCTTGTCTTCCAAGAGTGCCTCCCTGAAGCGAAAAAAAGTCACCGACGCGGACGAAAACAACCGCGTCGGCAAGTCTTGGGAGAACTCAGAAGAAGCCGAGCTTCTTGGGACTGTAGCTGACCAGCATGTTTTTGGTCTGCTGATAGTGGTCGAGCATCATCTTGTGGGTCTCGCGGCCGATGCCCGATTGCTTGTAGCCGCCGAACGCCGCATGCGCGGGATAGGCGTGATAGCAGTTGGTCCACACCCGGCCCGCCTGGATAGCGCGGCCGAAGCGGTAGAGCCGGTTGGCATCACGGCTCCAGATACCCGCACCGAGGCCGTAGAGCGTGTCGTTGGCGATCGATAGCGCTTCGTCGTCATCCTTGAAGGTCGTCACCGAAACCACCGGCCCGAAGATCTCCTCCTGGAAGACGCGCATCTTGTTGTGACCTTTGAACACGGTCGGTTTGACATAATAGCCGCCGGCAAGATCGCCCGGTAGCAGGTTGCGGGAGCCGCCCGTCAAGACCTGTGCGCCCTCCTGCCGGCCGATATCGATATAGGACAGGATCTTCTCGAGTTGCTCGCTCGACGCCTGCGCGCCGATCATGGTGGCGGGGTCCAGCGGGTCACCTTGGACGATCGCCTCGACGCGCTTGAGCGCGCGCTCCATGAACCGGTCGTAGATCGCTTCATGGATCAGCGCCCGGCTTGGACAGGTGCAGACCTCGCCCTGATTGAGGGCGAACATCACGAAGCCTTCGATCGCCTTGTCGAAGAAGTCATCATCCTCGGCGACGACATCCTTGAAGAAGATGTTGGGGGATTTGCCGCCGAGTTCGAGCGTCACCGGAATGAGGTTCTGACTGGCGTATTGCATGATCAGCCGGCCCGTCGTCGTCTCACCGGTGAAGGCAATTTTGGCAATGCGCGGCGAGGAGGCGAGCGGCTTACCCGCCTCAAGGCCGAATCCGTTGACAATGTTGAGCACGCCTGGCGGCAGAAGATCCCCGATCAGATCGATCCAGACCATGATGGAAGCCGGGGTTTGCTCGGCCGGCTTCAACACCACGCAATTTCCCGCAGCAATCGCAGGAGCCAGTTTCCAGCAGGCCATCAGCAGCGGGAAGTTCCACGGAATGATCTGGCCCACGACACCGAGCGGCCGAGCGCTTCGGCCGCCGCCGTGACATTGCCCTTGGCTCGCGCGAGTGCCCGTTGCAGCACTCCCCGCTCTGCCGCGGCAAGGTCTTCGGTCACTGTCCTTGACATATTCATCACTTCCGCTGCGAGCAGCGATTTCTGCAGGCAGGCCTGGGACATTCCAAGCGCCAGACGCGCCGCACGGGTAGCCCCTACAACAAGATCGTCCTGATCGACGGCGATCAAGACTTTTCCCATTTTGTCGGGAACCGGAACGACGAGAATACGCGCGTCAGGATAGGCCAGACGAAAACATTCCGCCTCGATGCGTGCTGCGGCGTCACTCACCGCTGTCGCGATGAGATTGACGAAATTATCGATCAATTCGGGCCTGCAAGACGAAACATCGAGCGCTGCAACGAGACGCCCCTGATGATCATAAATTGGAGCAGTCGTGCAGCTCAACAACGCATTGCGCGCAAAGAAATGCTGGTCGCGGTGGATCGTCAGCGCACGTTGTTCGACGAGACACGTGCCAATGCCGTTCGTGCCTTCGCTGTCTTCGCTCCAGATTGCGCCGGGCCATAATCCCCAGTCAAAAAATGTCGCATCGTCGCCGGGCGCGCCGCGCCGCTCGACCGGGACGCCGTTCCTGTCCGCGAGCAAGACACAGCAACCCGCTCCCCCGACCGAATTATAGAGTCTGTCGAGGCTCGGCTGTGCGACCTGGATCAGCGGCTCCACCTCTTGCCGGGCCCTCCTGAACTCGGAGTCCGTTAGTCTCTCGGGAGGGTTCCTTCGGGCCGGATCAAGCTTGTGAAAGCATGCTGATCTCTGCCAGGATGCAATCAGAGCCGATTTCGCTGCGCCATTGGATGAGATCGCAGACTGGATCCGATCCACGTGGTGGGTAGTCCCGACTGCCGGCATTCGCTCCTCCCAAAATCCGGACTCACTGCTATCGGCCATGTCGATCGCTCGATCCACCAACTTTCAAGCCGACATACGATCCCGTTCCGCTTCACCCTCAATTTGGCCGAGTGCGAGATCGAGAATTGGCACCTGCTTTGTCTGTCGCATTCTTGTTTGGGGAAAAGCGGATCAGACGGTCGCGTTACCTTCTGCCCTTCGTCGCGGCTACCCGCACGTCAGTTTGATCGAGGATCGCTCGATTGCCTTCTTTGTCGCGACTTCTCTCTTATCCTTCCTCCGAAAAGGGACTTTGCGTTGGATCAATATCGGGAAAGGTCAAAGCCATTACCATCAAAACACAAACAAAATCCCGTGCGAGGGGGGAAAGCCTGTGGGAGGCACGCAAATTAGTGTCGGCGACAGCATTGTCGTCGCGCACGCCAAAACCGTAGGTCCACGCGAGGCCGCCGAGGAAATTTCTCGGCAGCTTGCGTCTCTGGATCTTGCGATGATCATCGTGTTCGTTTCCCCATTTTACGACCCCGCAACATTTATCGACGCACTAACATCCCGAATTCCCGACACGCCGATTTTTGGCTGCACCACTGCGGGTGAGCTGGCACCCAGTGGCTGGGAAGAGGACAGCGTGGTTGCGATGGGCTTCAGTGCCGAGGACTTCATGATCGCAGCCCGGCCCTTTCCCGATTTGTCGACCTTTCGAGTTGATCATGGACGGTCGGTCTGCAGCGAGCTGCATCAGGACTTCACCCGTCGCACCGAAGAACGCGACTGCGGTGAGGAAACTTTCGGGTTCCTGTTCATCGACGGCATGTGCCAGCGCGAAGAGGCGCTCATGTCCGCGATCTACACCTCGCTGGAAGACATCCCGGTCGTGGGCGGGTCGGCCGGCGACGGCTTGCGGTTTGACAAGTCATGGATCTTCTACGGCGGACGAGCGCATTCCGATGCAGCCATCCTGATACTGATCAAGACACGCCTGCCGTTCCGGCTTTTCAAATGCGACCATTTCGAACCGACATCGGTCAAGATGGTGGTCACTGAAGCGGATATCGAGCGCCGCATCGTCAAGGAAATCAATGCCGAGCCGGCCGCGATTGAATATTCCCGTGCCGTTGGGATTGGAGATACCAAGCTTGATGCGCTGTCCTTTGCCGCGCATCCGGTCCTGGTGCGGGTTGGCGGTTCCTACTATGCCCGTTCGATCCAGCGCATGGATCCGGATGGCTCGCTTCGATTCTTCTGCGCCATCGACGAAGGAATGGTCCTCACCGTCGCGCAGGTTCGAAACCCGATCGACGCGACGAACGACCTTTTCGAGCAGCTGATCGACGATTTGGGCGGCGTCTCCATCTTCATCGGATTCGAGTGCGTCCTGCGCCGGCTCGCCGTCGAACAATACCAATTGTCGCGGGAGATGTCCGAGTTGTACCGTCGCAATAACGTTGTCGGATTTCAGACGTATGGTGAGCAATACCGGTCCATGCACGTCAATCAAACGCTGACGGGCGTTGCGATCGGGAGGCGAAGGATCGCGTCATGATCACCGTTGAGCCAGACCAGACTGCGTCGCTGGAACGCGAGATTGCCAAGCTTCGAAAAATCAACGCAGCCTTGGTGTCGCGCGTGGAACGCTCCACGGACCAGCAACTCAATGCATTTTCGCTGTTCGAAACGGCGATCTCTCTCGACCAGCAGGTCCGCAACAGAACCCAGCAACTCAAGCAGGCCCTGCAATCGCTGGAAAAGACCAACGGTTCTCTTTCTCAGGCCAAGCAGCAGGCGGAAGCAGCCAGTTCGCTGAAGTCCTCGGTCCTGATCTCCGTTACCCATGATCTTTTGCAACCGCTGAATGCCGCGCGGCTGACGCTGTCCGCGCTTGACGAAATGATCGCTTCACCAAAGGGGCTTCTGCTGACCGAGCAGATTGACCGTTCGCTTGCGACACTGGAAGATCTGCTCCGGACGCTTCTGGATATTTCCAAACTCGACGCCGGTGTTCTGAAGCCGGAAGTTCGTCCGGTTTCGATCTCGACGCTATTCGAGCCGCTGCGGCAGGAGTTCACCCCCGTCGCGGCAAAGCGTCACCTTGTTCTGAGGATCGAACCCTGCACCGAAACCGTGCTGTCAGATCCGATGATGTTGAGGCGGATCCTGCAGAATCTTCTGGCCAACGCCTTGCGATACACGCAGCGTGGCAGCGTGCTCATGGGGTGCAGACTCAAGGGCGCCGATCTCAGCATAGAGGTACACGACACGGGCCCTGGTATTCCTGAAGCCCAGCGCGAGGCCATCTTCATGGAATTTCAGCGCGGGGAAACCAGTATTGGCGCTGACGCGGGGATCGGTCTTGGTCTGTCGATCGTTCGGCGTTTCGCAACCACGCTCAGTCATGAGATACATTTGAAATCGCGATTGGGGCGAGGCTCGATGTTTGGCGTCACGGTGCCTCGCACCTCCGCGCCCGAGGAGGCGGCTTCGAGCCGAGAACCTGCACTTCCCGAGTCCGTCTATGGAGGCATGGAGGCTGCGCGGATCCTTCTGATCGAAAACGATTTGTCCAGCGCCGAGGGGCTGGCCAGTCTGCTGGAGAAGTGGGGGTGCGACGTGGCCATAGCGACGTCGGCCGCAGAAGCACTCGACAGCATCAGGGCACTTGACGAGGTTCCCGATGTCATCGTGGCGGACCTTCACCTCGACAACGGCGAAACCGGCATCGAAGCCGTCGAGGAAATACGCAACGCGATCAAGACCGACGTTCCCGCGATAATTGTAACGGCCGATTATTCAGCAAAGGCCGCCTCGGACGCCGCTTCGTTCGGGCATGAACTCCTGAAGAAGCCGATCAAGCCGGCCGAAATGCGGTCCCTGCTCTCCTTTCTGTTGACGTGAATGGCCGCAAGCAGATTCAGGCCGTTTGTACAGAACGACCAGTTCAGGAATGCGTCACAGTTCCGGAATCACGGATAGCCGTCAGCGCGCTACGTTCCGTTCGGGTCAGTTCGAGACTTGAAACCTTGATGATTGCGTTGGTGCGGCTTCGGACGCCGAGCTTTCGCAGGATCTCGGTGACATGAACCTTGACCGTCGTGACGGAGATATCGAGTTCGTAAGCGATATGCTTGTTCTGAAGACCTCGACAAATCATGTCGAGAACACGAAGCTGCTGGGATGTCAGGGAAGACAGTTGACGCAGCAGGGTCTGAATTTCCGCGCTGGAGCGCCTGGTTGCCGCGCGCCCATGGAGGCGCTTTGGGACATAGACCTCGCCCTCCAGAATTGAGCGGATCGACTGAATCAGCTCGGCCTTCGGCGTCGATTTCGGGATATAGCCGGAAATGCCGAGCGCCATCGCGCATCCGACGATCCGGGCGCTGTCGTATGCCGAAACAATGACCAGCGCGCTTTTCGGAGCTGCGGCACGGACGCGGAACGCTCCCAACAGTCCGGTCGTGCCGGGCATCGACAAATCGAGCAAAATGATATCGACGGGGCCCTTCGAGGCAAGGATACCCAGTGCACCGTCGATCGACGTTGCCTGAAACACCTCGGCGTTGGGAAAGGCCGTAGCAATGACGCCGACCAGGGCGTCGCGAAACAGCGGGTGGTCCTCGACGACAAGCAACCTCACTGCATTTGCCTCGCCTGGCGTCGGCATGCTGTCGGCCGATCGCGTCATTCAGCCGCCTCATCAGGACAGCGGAATTCGTTCGTGACGATCAGCACATTATCGCAAGGATGGAACGAAGCCTATAGCAGAGCGAACAACCCGCCAGTCGGAGCCTGTCGCCACCAGGGTATCCCCCGGGCACCCGGCGATGAAAAGTCGCCGACGACCGCCGGCGCGCGGGGAAGTGGCTTACCAACCACCCTCGTCAAGAGGGCCGTTCCCGTTCGCCCCTTGCGCTTTGGCAGGAAGCTGGCAACGGCAGGGCAATTCTCCCGATTTCGATAATCGCCTTGTTGCGGCTGAAAAGTCCGAGCTTACGCAGAATCTCGGTCACGTGAGCCTTTACGGTCGACTCCGCCAGCTTGAGTTCCGCGGCAATCTCGCGGTTCTGCAGGCCGTTCCTGATCAGGTCCAGCACGCGAACCTGTTGAGGCGTCAGCTTCTTGATTTTCTCGCGCAGAGCGGCTTCGGTTTGCACCGTGGTACCCGCTGCCACGTACCCTTTCGGTGCGGAAACCGACCCACTCAAAATCCGGGCGATTGCGTCCGACAGTTCGCTGACGGATGTCGATTTGGAGAGATAGCCGACGGCCCCCAACGCGAGCGCTTCGCGGATCGTCTGTTTGTCCTCGACGCTCGATAAGATGAGGATCGGCAGCTTCGGATGGCTATCGCGCAATCTAAGAAAGCCGGAAAATCCCACGGCATCCGGCAGCAGAAGATCAAGGAGCGCGAGATCGATGTTACGTTCCGTCACCAGGATATTCAGCGCCTGCCGGATCGACGCCGCCTCGAAGATTCGGGCGTCCGGATGCGAAATCCGGATTGCGTTGCCGAGTGCTTCGCCAAACAACGGATGATCATCGATGATGAGGAAGCCCATCATGAGAGCCTCACCCGAAGCATTGGCTGCATCCAGGTTATGACGCCCGCGGCATCCTGCCCGGCAGTCCTAATTCGAACCGTCGGCCGCGTCCTGCACCGTCTGCAGATATACAAGGACATTTCGAAGCTCATCGTCGCCGAACACTTCTTTCCAGGCAGGCATCCCCTTGGACGGCCTTCCATCATGAACCGTCTTCCAGTACGTCGCTTCCATGTCTTCGCCATATCGCTTCTTCAGCAGGCGCAGATTGATACGTTTCTCGGCCTGCACGGCGTCAGGCCCGTGGCAATGCGCACACGTCCCGTTGAACAACTCGTGGCCGGCCGATATGTCCCCGGAAGCGGCAACCTTCACTTCGGCGGCTTTGCTGTCGCCGGTCGATTGGCCGATGGTCACGGGTTCCTTCGGCCCCGCATCCGCGATGGCGGTCGGATGGCCGAGCTCACCGAATTTGACCGGCGCGTCGCTCGGCGCGCCATATTTCACGAACAGCCTGTCGATGTCCTCCTGCAGGGACGGTAGAACCACGTTAACATCATCCCGAAGCCCCGTCGACGCTTTCGCAAAGCCGATAGCTGTGGACCACACCAGCCCCTCGCCCGCCGTGGTTCTGATCTGGTACTTTTCTCCATAGGCGGTGGTGTTGAGCCAACCGGCCACGGGAGCCCAGATAAAGGCGACGTCGACCTTTCCCTGGTCGAGCATCTTCATTCCTTCGTCAGGACTCAATACGGTGACCTTCTCGATCTCGTCGCGCAGCGCGAGCAGGTTTTGCGGCGTGGTCTGATACTGTAGGGCGACGCGCAACCCCTTCAAATCGTCGATGCCCGCGATGTTCCGGCCCTTCGCCCTCACCAGCGCGTAACCTTCCCTTGCGATCGGCTTCGAGAAGATGACGGCAGGCCCCATGAAATCGTCTACCTGCGGCAAACCAACCATGGCGTCGCACTGTTTGCTCAACAGCGTTTCACGAACGGTTCGCTTGCCGAAGTAGGACTTGTACCAGCTGTAGGTCACTGGCCGCTCCAGTTTCCGGGCGACCAACTGGCCGATCTCAAGATAGAGGCCGGGCCTTGCCGGGTCATCGCTCGAGAACGGCAGGTTCGTCGGATCCGCGCAGAGACGCAACGGCCTTATTTCATCGGCGCCGGCTCGGAAAGCCGGCGTCGCCATGATCGTGGAGAGCAGCAGCGCTCGAGCAACCTTCTCCAACCGGGAGCCGTACCTTGAAACACGAGCTACGTTTGGAACTGTGCGGATCACTGCTGCCTCCACTCATTTGTCTTACTGCAGAGCAAACACGAACAGGGCGCCACCTTCGGGCGCAGCTGCCACCATCTTCTTGCCGATCTCGCCAAGGAAGGCTGGAAGGGCGGCCGTGCGTCCGACGACAATGGCGACATATTGCTTGCCGCCCACCGAGTAGGTCACAGGACCCGCACCGATTCCGCTTCCAAGGTTCTTGCTCCAAAGTACCTTGCCGGTCTTCGCATCAATGGCGCGAAAATCGCCGTGTAGATTGCCGGAGAACACCAGGTTGCCGCCGGTGCTCAGCGTTCCGCCATTGAATGGCAGGTCTTCCTTGATGCCCCAGACCTTCTTGTTGGCGCCCGGATCCCAGGCGACCAGTTCTCCCAGGAAACCGCCGGGCCCTTCCTTGGTCGGGAATTCAGCGCCGAGATAGAACACACCCCGCTTGTAGCTGACATCGCTGACCGACCAATCCATGCAGACGTTGTTGGCCGGAATGTAGACCAGGCCTGTCTGCGGATTGAACGACATCGGCTGCCAGTTCTTGCCCCCGATCAGGTTCGGGCATATGTCCTTAGCCGGATGGCCGGGACCCGGACGCTTGTCGGGATCTTCCTCGGCACGCATGGTGCTGATGTCGAATTTCTTCGCCCAGTTCGCGAAGACGTATTTTTCAGCCGAGATCATCTTGCCGGTTTCCCGGTTGGCGACGAAGAAGAAGCCGTTGCGATCGGCCTTCATCAAGACAGGCGTGTCGGCTCCGCCGATCT
>Ga0137409_10004914_pt1 | contig 13978 bp, 11 predicted proteins | sample CZODoug1_16funga_FD_122059 | JGI IMG/M metagenome (GOLD analysis project Ga0137409, IMG submission 122059) | Vadose zone soil fungal communities from Angelo Coast Range Reserve, California, USA - CZODoug1_16fungal (Hybrid Assembly) | ecosystem: Environmental > Terrestrial > Soil > Vadose zone... | reverse complement strand
CGCAGACATTCCGCCCAAGTTTCCGCCTGCGCCGGCAAAATAAACTTCGGTCATTAGGAATGCCACGGCCGCGTCAGTCATCGCGCTCGCGCCAATTCCCGCCAAGTGACCAGGTGTATCTTCTCGTCTCGCAATAAATCCCGAAACTCCGCGCTCGTGAAAAAATCAAAATCACGCTGTCGCCAAGCCGCTCCCCATGTCTCCCGTTCTCGCGTAGCCGCCTTCATCTCCTCATCCGCAAACGCCACGTGGACCACAAACTCCGTCACACCCGGCTGCAGATTCTTGATCGCCGCCCTGTAAAAGTCGCCCCATTTCTCGGCCGGCACGTCGGGGGCAATCGTCACCGTGTGATCGATCACTATGTCGCCCGGGCTCAAGCTGGGCTCCAGGTACAGATGCTCCGCAAACCAATCGCGTGCCACAAAAAACGGCAGTTTCTTTTCGTGCGCGACCCGCAGCAGCGCCTCGAATAATTCTTTGCCATTGGCGTACAAGCGGTATTGGTGCGAATCCAAATGCGTCGGCCGAATCCCCATTGCATAGGCCCGCTCGATCTGCGCCCGCAACTCCACTTCCGCATCTCGTGGGTCGATGCGCGTCGCCGCCGCCCAGTCGTGCCAAAAATATCCGTTCTCGTCCACCAGGCTCGTCACCCGATCTCTCGGCGCCACCGGCCCCCACCGGTAATAAACGCGTTCGCTGGTGAGCGTCAGGTGCAGCCCGAAATCCACCTCCGGATGCGCTTTCGCATAGTCCGCAATCTCCGGAAACCACGGGCAAGGCACCATAATGCTCGCTGAATTCACTCCGCCGCTCTCTAGCGCCTTGATCGTCGCCGCGTTCACGGCATGCGTCATCCCCACATCGTCCGCATGCACAATCAGCAGCTTCGCATCGCGCCCAAATCCAAGCCGTTGCGCGACTGATGCCTTATCTTGTCCAAGGGCCGCCAGCACGGGGCACGCAGCAACCAAAAGAAAGCTCACAATATGTGCAAGTTTCATTCTGTCCGCCCCTGACCTGCTAGCCTTGCAGCCGTGGACCCCGCCGCAAGCAGACGCGCATTGCCATCTCTGCTTGGCGCGACTCACGATCGCGCTGCGCCATAATTTATCACGTTGGCGCAAAGGTACTATCGCCAATCGGCATCAGCGGCCCGCGAACTTAATTTTTCGGAGTGCGGCGGTCTGGCCGCCGCTTTACGAGTATGGACACGCGTCTCATCCGGAGCGGCATGCAAGCGCCAGCACACACTGCGCAAGTCTCGCCGTGCGTTGTGTTTTTAGATCGTGGGATAAACCGGCCGTCGCGGGCGCAGGTGAGCAAAGCACGCAGTGTTTCCTCTGTGCTCCGGCCTGTGCGACCTCTGTGTTAAATCTAAACCTTTCGGTGTGATTTCGCTAACGCGCTCAGCCAATAGACTAAACGTGGCTCAGCGGCGGGATTTAGTGCCCGCCGCTGAGTCCACACCGTCGTACGCCAGTCGATAATACGTGACCGGCAACCGCGTCCTACTTCAGTGAGCCGCTTCCGCCCCGCAGCTCCCCAAGTTCTTCACCATTTTCGTCGGCGCGAACATCTGAGCCCCGCCGTCCCCACTAGATTTCTTGCCCTTCAGCTCCACGCGGTCGCCTGGCTTCAAGTCGACGCTCCCTGCCTCCAACGCATACGACTTGTTCTTCTTCTCATCCACCAGCCGCAAGCCGTCGTCGCTCTTTTGCACACACCCTGTCACTCCGCCACGATGATGCAAAGCCAGAAACAGCACACCAGCTCCGGCCGCTGCCGCGCCCACTCCAATCCCAATTGCTTTGCCCGAACCATATCCATTCTTCGGCGGAACGTATCCCGGAGTGCCAGGTGTGCCCGTGCCCATCCCGGCTCCCCCGCCTCCATACTGCGCCAGAGCCGAACTCGCCAGAAACACCGTCAGGCAAATTCCCAGCATAATCCGCAACAAGTGCCCCATAATTCCAGATTCTTCACCGCGATTTGCGCCAACAATCTCTCCTGCTTTCATCGAGGATCCTCCTGGCAGTTGAAGCGCCTACCCCAAGCACCTCTTATCCCGCCGTCACGAGATTCCCCCAACGCGCGGCGTCGTTTGTCCTCCAAATGTGAACTCCCAGTAATATTCCTGTCGCTGAGGCCAGGAACGCCGATCCGCGCATGGGCGCTCAAGTGCCTTCGAGTCCTGAGCCTTGACTTGAACCGACCTGCGCCCTACGATTTTAGACATCTCATCATGCTTCCTTCCTAGGAATCGGTCTATGAGCCACCCCATCCGTATTTTCGCCCTCACCGCGACCGCAATAGCACTTCTGGTACCAGTCGCACTAGCCCAGAGACCCCCGGCTCCAACTCCAGCGCCTCCGCCCCCAACTTCCACACCCCCAAGCCGTCCGGCCAATCCTTCCCCCTTTCCCTCGAGTTCGGATCCAACTCAACTGCGCGAGGATCTCGTGATGTTTCTCCGCGGACGTATCGCGACCCATGACGGCGCGCCGATTCCAAACGATGTGTTGGTTGAACGCGTTTGCAACAACAGAACCCGTCAAGAAGTGTATGCGTCTCTTCACGGCGATTTCAGCATGCAACTGGGATCGAGGAACGATTCTTATCCTGCAGCTAGCGGCGATTCGATTTCGCCATATGGCGCGACTAGCAGGGATCCGATCCAGGGAATTCCACGACGCGAATTGACCAATTGTGAGCTGCGCACCTCGGCGTCGGGTTTTCAACCTCGCGTCGTCAGCCTTATGGGCCTCGATACCTTCGGCGGCAGCGTTGACGTGGGTCTTATCGTCGTGCAAAGAGGCAAAAAGAAGGAAGGCACGCTCGACGCCACTCCCTACAAAGCTCCGAAAAATGCCAGGCAAGCTTACGAGAAAGGCGTCCAGGCCGAGAAGAACGGCAAACTCGCCGACGCTCACAAATATTTTGAAACGGCGGTGCAGCTCTACCCCAATTCCGCGAATACCTGGTTTCAGTTCGGTACTGTCTTACAAAAAGAAGACCAGCAAGACGCGGCCCGCAAAGCCTATACCCAAGCTACCGCTATCGATACCAGGTTCCTGCCGCCGTATCTCTCGCTCGCCTCAATTGCCTACCAGGCAGGAAATTGGCCCGAGGTCCTCGATCTTACTGGTCACATCCTAAACCTTGATCCGTTGAACCGCGTCGCTATCAATAATTACGTCCTGGACCTCGATCCCGTTAATTACGCGGACGCCTATTTCTACAACGCGATGGCAAATTACAAACTCAACAAAATCGACGACGCTGAAAGGAGTGGTCTCAAGGCAGAACACCTGGACCTCCGCACTCGTTTTCCCCAGCTTCATCTCTTACTCGCGGAAATCTTTGCCCGAAAAGAGAACTACGCTATTGCCATCGCCCAGATACAAACTTACTTGGAGCTTGCTCCGCACGCCAAAGACGCCGACCACGTACGCGAGCAGTTAGCCAAATTGGAAAAGCTTAACGCCTCACCATCAACCACCGAAAAACCCAATCAGAAGTAACACTGTTGTAGGGCGTCGCTTTAGCGCGCCCAGGCCATAGGCCGCAGCTTGCCTTTGCGGCGACCACATTTCGATTTAGGTCGGGGCCTTGGAACACCAGCCATTGCCAGGGGTGAACTGAATCGTCGCTAGTTCGATGTTTGCCCCTTCACTCCTTGTTACAACGTTGTGTAAACTCATTTGCGGAGAAAACCGGGCGATGGGGGATGAAAGCACGAAGCGCGCGGCACAGGAATATCTGGCTGCCAGACTCGCACAAGAAGGGCAGAGTTACGAAGACAGACTCAATCGGGACGCTGCCGTTGCATTTGCTCCTCGCGTTTGGAAGCGAGTCACGGAGACTGTTATCGCGAAATGTAATGAATGGAATGCGATAACGAAAGAACAGACCCTCACCTGCAAGGAAACGATGCTTGGAGATCTCCGCGTATGGTGCGCAGGCAAATCGCACGTGATGACGGTGCATTACGATTCGAAGACGCGTTTGATCACATTGAAGAACACTGCGCGTCCTGAACATGAGAAAGACATGATTCTTAGCATCGAAGGATACTCAATAGCAGGCGGTCGAGACGCGCGTCTGGTGCGGAATAATGAGCCTGCGAACCTCGATGTGGTGATTCTGGGCGAGCTTCGCGTGTTAGTCGGACTCGGCCGCCAAACAAACGGTTAGGCACGCACCACCAGTTCGATTGCCCCTTGCCAACTAATAGGCGCCACGACACCTGGCGGCTATTGCAGAACCAGCACCCAGTCATTTGTTCCGTCGCCGTGCGCTGTGCCGGGCGTTGTGAAGCTGTGAGTCCCACTGTTGGCGAAGGGCGAGCCGGTAATCGCAGTGGAATTGCCGGTCGTCGGGTCATACCAGGAAGCGTTCATGGCCTTTGAGAACATATTCATATTTACGCTCAGTGGCGTAGTCGTCGCGGCGACCGGCGTGTACACGACCGCTGCCGAAGCCACGGTGGGAACCGCGGTATCCGGAACCCAAGCTGCCGTCGCGTAAGTTGAAGTGCACAGATTTTCATTGCCCGCATTGGAGGTACCAAAACCAGCAGTCACCACCTGATGTGCCGTGTCAGGAACAAGCTTCCACCACTGGAGCTGATTGAAGAGTTTCGTGAGCAGGGCGACTTGGGCAGTGGCTGGCGTGTTGAGCTGAGACTGCCATGTGGGGGAGGTGAGGTCGGAGTGATTCACGTGGGTATTCCCCCAAACATGGCCGGATGCCCCGCTGGTCATCGTCCAGTACATCTGACGTCTTAAGATGCGGGCGTCCGCAGGAACACAAAGCATTCCTGTATTGTTTGCTCCCTCCATGTTGGCCTCGGTCAGGAATACTGGCGAGACCGGCGAACTGTTGTAAGCCTTCAGCGCATAGTCATACGTTTCATAATAAGTGTAGAAGCCGTCGGCCTTGAGATACGGAACCAACGTTGAGTCTTGGTTGGAATAAGACCGGTAATAATCGAGCTGGATCGTCTGAATATGATTCGTGTCCGCGCTGGCGATGCCTGCCATAAGTTGTTGCACCAACGCATTGTCAGAAACGGTACCCGGACAGGTGGCTCCCGTTTGCGTCCACGTCTGGAAGTCATTGCCCAACTCCCAAATGATATTTGGGAAGTTCTTGTAGCGATTGCCGAGGTACGCTCCGAAGTTAAGAACCTTTGTGGGGCCGCTTGCCCGCATATCATTCATATAGTCCGCAGTGGTCAAGGGATCAAAGAGCACCACCAGCCCATAGGAGGCCGCCATATTAATGAAATTGTCCAGCTCCACCCAGTAGTTGGGGTTGGGCGTAGCAAGGTCGTAGTCGGTACGGCTCGTGCCGCAAACGCTTGTAATAGTTCCCGTGAAGGCCTTTTGGCCGTCAGCGGTCGCGCCTGTCGGCGGGCAGTTTCCGTGCGAGCACGAGAAGATGTTTACGGTATTGAAGCCGAGGGCCTGACGACTAGCAAAGTACGTCGGCCAGTTTGAGGCAACCAGCACATTCACAATGTGGTGCGCGGAGTCACCGACCATAAGCCATGGCGCGCCTGTTGCATCAACAAAGTACCTGCCGTTCGCGCTGGTCGTGATTGGGAATTTGCCGCCAGTCGTCGAACTGACGGCGAAAGTCACGCCATTGCTTGCTACTCCGCCCACCGTGACCACCACGTTTCCGGTTGTTGCTCCTGCAGGCACCGCCGTCACGATACTCGTCGCACTCCAGTTCGTCGGTGTCGCCGCTGTCCCGTTGAAGCTGACCATGTTACTCCCTTGCGATGGTCCAAAGTTCGCGCCAGCAATAGTCACCGAGGTCCCCACGGGCCCCGAGGCCGGACTCAGACTCGTGATGCTGGGCGCGGAGGCGGAAGCCGAAGTCACCGTGAACGCCATACCATTGCTGGCCGCACCGCCCACCGTCACCACCACGTTCCCGGTTGTTGCTCCCGCGGGCACTGCCACCACGATGCTCGTCGCATTCCAGCTCGTCGGCGTCGCCGCCGTCCCGTTGAAGCTGACCGTGCTGCTCCCTTGCGATGTTCCAAAGTTCGTTCCAGTGATCGTCACCGAGGTGCCGGCCACTGCCGACGCCGGGTTTAGGCTCGTAATATTCGGTACTAAAGCCGTCGAGCTTGCCTGGCCCCCGCTTGAACATCCGGTATTCAGTAGCGCAAAATTTGAAGCCAGCAATAACAGCACGACGATCGCGCGCCGAGGCACCGAGTTTCCTCTTGAATTGCGGAACCGCATCGTCATACTCCTCCATCAATCAGCAAATGCAAATCGATGAGCCCAAAAACACCCGTTACAGCAATTGCCCAGACGGATTAATCCTACTCAAGGCGGACAAGCCCTACCCTAGGTTAAAGACTACCAAGCGTTCGCAAAACTAGCGGGGACTAATTTCAGATCAGCGGAGTAACCTACTGCAACAGCCTGTCGACAAATTTACCATAAATGACGACGCTGGAAGTGCCTAAGTAGATTTCGCAAAGTTAAGATCAGCTTCCCCATGGAATAGACAAAGAAGGTCCGTTATGGTTGCATAGTCGCCAGCTGTGTGCTTGAAGTCGATGCCCAAGTCCGAAATACTCGCTCGAAGTGTAGCTACCAATGAAGCTGTACCCTTGGTGCGGCCTGAGGGGGTCATCCTATCCAGTTCGACCTGTCCGTGGCGTGATTCGTTCAAGGTAGAACATCATCGCCGGCCCGTTTACGAGCAGGAGGAGGTTATCCTGCCTCAGGCGAATGTCGTTTTCTTCAGCGACAGAATGAAATCGCCATGCCCCGTTGAATGGCGCATCGCCGGCAGTTCCCTCAAGCAAAAGTCCCTTCAGCGCGGCGAAATTGCCATCACGGCCAAAGATACTCCAATATGGGGCCGCTGCTTTGCACCTAGCGATATCCTGATTATTTCTTTCAGTCCGAACCTCCTCAATGCCGCGATAGCCGATGCGGCATCGAGCGCAAAGGCGGAACTTGAAGGACTGCAATTTACTGGACGAGATCGCAAGCTTCGCGCCATTGGTTCACTCCTGGAAAGAGAGGCAAGAGCGGGTTGCCCTACCGGCCGCCTCTACGGCGAGTTCCTCGGCATGGCTTTAGCTGCACATATCCTTCGCACTTACGCCGTGTTTCCACTAGGAACTATGGACTACAGGGGTGGTTTGCCAACCCACCGGCTCCGGCACGTCGTCGACTATATCCAAGCCAACCTGTCGGAAGACAATAGTCTTCAAGCCTTAGCAGATTTAGCCCGCGTCAGCCCTTTTCACTTTTGTCGCTCATTCAAGCAGAGCACCGGTCTATCTCCCCACCGGTACATACTTAAGTTACGAATTGAAGAGGCCCAGCGCTTGCTCAAGAAAACCACGCTGGCCATTTCGGATGTTGCGAACCGTCTCGGCTTTTCTGATCAGAGCCATTTCACTATGGTCTTTCGCAAGCTCGTCGGTATAACGCCGGCACGCTGGCGCGCAGATGCTTGATTCGCATTCTCTTAATGCATTTTTAGAATTAAAAACTCGCAATTTCCTTCCAACGTAAGCAAGAACCTCCCAATTTACTTCTTATACTGCCCTCGCTTGTCGGACTGAAAGACTCGGGAGATACGAGTCCCTGGCGACCCGTGACCCGTAAAAGACGCGAGCTCGACGCGATTATCGGCAAAGGCCGTGGTCTGATGCACGTCCTCGATCAGGTCGAAACAGTTGCGAGGATGCCTTCGCCCGTGCTCATCCTGGGAGAGACTGGCACCGGTAAAGAACTCATTGCCAGAGCGATTCATAAACTCAGTGCCCGCCATGACCGCCCATTTGTATCGGCCAACTGCGCTTCCATTCCTGCCGGACTTCTCGAAAGCGAACTCTTCGGCCACGAGAAGGGCGCATTTACGGGAGCATTCGCGCGAACCGTCGGTCGTTTTGAACTGGCTGACAAAGGAACCATTTTCCTTGACGAAGTGGGTGACATCCCACTGGAGCTTCAGCCTAAGCTCCTAAGGGTCCTGCAAGAGCGCCAAATCGAAAGGCTCGGCAGCTCTCACACTTTGCACGTGGATTTTCGTCTGCTAGCGGCCACGCACCGCAACCTGCACGAGATGGTTACCGACCGGCGATTTCGCATCGACTTGTACTACCGGCTCAATATTTTTCCCATCCAGCTTCCCCCTCTTCGTGATCGGCCCGAAGACATTCACGATCTCGTATGGCACTTTGTTGCTCGGTACGCGAAGCGCATGAACAAGCGGATTGAAACCATTCAGGCAGAAGATATGAACTCGCTCGCCAACTATGATTGGCCCGGCAACGTTCGAGAATTACAGAACGTGATTGAGCGCTCCGTAATCTTGTCAAACGACACGGTTCTTGCTCCCCCTATTCTCGGTCCAACCAAGTCTGTCGGGAAAAGTCCCTCGAGGGAGGTGAGTGGCACCCTAGTCGAGGCGCAACGGGAGCACATCCGACAGGTTTTACAAGAAACGAATTGGGTCCTCGGGGGGCCGACCGGTGCGGCGGCTCGGCTAGGCGTTAAGCGCACTACTCTGCTCTACAAAATGCGGAGGCTCGGCCTCTTCCGCGAGGAATAGCGTTCGGGTCTTGCCGTATGATCTGGGGAATAACGCGGAAACGGGCATAGCCACGTGCACATCTAACAGGGATGTGGGAAATCTTTCATCGCAAGTCTCGACCGCAGCAGAAAGTGACCACCGGCCGTTTCGAGATCGAGCGGAACGGGGAAGTCGCTTATCTCAATTACAGTTTGGCCGGAAATATTCTCACGCTAGACCACACGGAGATTCCTGAAAATTTGCGCCATATGGGGCTCGCGTCCTCTCTAGCGGAGAATGCTCTTCGTTGGGCCCGAGAACACAACCTCAAGGTCGACATTGTTTGCCCGACCGTGCAGCAATATATAGCGAAGCACCCCGAGTACTCAGATCTTGTTCTGCATTGAAGCGCGCCGAAACCTTATCTTAGTTAGTCCAGCTCAGCGTGTTCGTGTCGAAATCAAAATTGATCCGCCGGGCTTTTAGCGCCGTCAGCCCAAGGAATCCGTCAATTCCGTCCATAGTACCTTTCGCGGGCGAGTGCGTCAGAAAGATTGTGTGCTCGATATCCCTTCCACCCAACTGCAACCTCCGCACTCTCCCCCGTGTCAGTCGCAAAATTCCGGCCACGCGATAACCGTAGTTTTCTTCCTTTACGTTGTAATCAACGGCCCGATTCTGGAGACGCTCTTCAAACATCAGCGGACCTGGTGCTCCGCTATCCACGATCAGGTGTAGCAGTCGTCCATTCGCTTCCGCCTCGACTCTCACTGACATGTCGTCGCACAACATAGGGATCGAGTGCCGCCCTGCCTCTATCCGCCCAAATCTCACCTTCATTTCCGCAAAATCAATGCTGAAATTCTCCCTGCGGAGCAAGTCCAGCCCAACAACCGCATCCACGTGAGTCGCAATCGACTTAAAATAGTCCAGGTTCGTGACCATGACCGGCACCTGCGTCGCCCGAATCGGCCCAATTTCCACTTCCGGTACCGCTGCCCAGTCCATTTTCACCATTTTGTCAATGTTGAAGACTCTTCCTGTCAGCCGCCGTAGCTCAAGCCGGTCTGCGAGCTTGCTGCTCACCACGCTGTGGGTCGACCCAGTGTCCAGCACGAACTTCAGTCCATGCAGCGCGCCAATGCTACCCTCCACCAGCATCAGGTATCCCGAAACCAGTTCAAACGATATCTCCTCGTTCGCAGATCCCCGGACCGCCTCCTTCTTGACCTTGCCTGTAGCAATTTGAGACAACAACAGCAGTCCAACCAGCACCGTAACAATTTTCCTCATGGCGCCACCTCAGCCGCTTCTGCGGTCGCGCCGAGATTGCGTTACCCCCCTGGGCAGCACCATGGATGACGTCTGCTATCGTTATGGCATCTATCTGACACGCTAAAACCTGGCCATCCTTTCGGTTGCGGCTCCTTCTGACACAGGAAATCTGAAGGAATATCCGCTTTCGTCCGTCTATAATTACAGCGGGACACACCCATGGCAGCCTCGTCACAGCTCCCTCCCACCTATAGTTTTGGATCCTTCATCCTTGACCCAAGCTCCGGCGAACTACGCCGCAACGGCACCAGGCTCAAGCTCCAGGATCAGCCCTTCCAGGTTCTGCTCAAGCTGCTGGAGAAAGCGGGCAACCTCGTCACTCGCGAGGAACTTCATTCCACCCTTTGGGTTGCCGACACTTTTGTGGATTTCGACACCGGCCTCAACTCCGCCATCAAGCGCCTTCGGGAAGCGCTCGGCGATTCCGCGGACGTACCCCGCTTCATCGAGACCATTCCCCGCCGCGGATATCGTTTCATTGCGCCGATCAACGGAACGCTGCCGCCGCGACGAGCTGCCGCAGCGGAAAAATCGGCCAACGTCCTCACTCCGGCTCGCCTCGCCGCCTCAGCCCTCGCCCTTCTCCTAGCCGCCGCTGCGGGAGCGTTCGCCGTTTGGCTACGATCGCCCCTCCCGTCACCGCAAATTACAGGTTCTACGCAACTTACTTGGGACGGCTTGATAAAGGATGGCCTCCGCACTGACGGCAAGGCGCTTTACTTTGGCGAGCGCCGCGGCGGCCAATACTCCTCCTTTCAACTCCCCCTCAGTGGGGGAACGCCCGCCGCGTTGGACTCCTCGAGTCTCGGCTTCCTGCCCGCGGACATCTCGCCGGATGGCTCCCAACTCCTCTTCGTCCCCCACAAGATGTACGCATTGCGCGCCACCCTCCGCATCATGGATTTGGCATCGGCTTCGGTTCGCGACGTCCCCGGGATAGAGTCCCGGTCCGTGGCTTGGGCGCCCGGCAACAACCTTATTTTTGCCAAGGGCGCGGATTTGTTCATCGCCGGCCAGGATGGCTCTGCCCGGCGTAAGCTGCTCACCGCTCCCGGCACGATCGACTCTGCCCGCTTTTCCCCCGACGGTACGCGGATTCGCATGAGCGTGATCGATGAACTCAAGTTCGTCGGTGAGCTCTACGAAGCTCGCGCCGACGGTTCCGGACTTCATCAACTCTTGCCTGGCTGGCACGCTGTACCGCAGGAATGCTGTGGAACATGGACAGCCGACGGCCGTTACTACGTTTTCCAAAGCTTTCAGCGCGGTTCCAGCAAGATTTGGATTCTCCCCGACGCCCAATCGTCCCTGCGCAAATCTCCGCCCACGCCCGTCTTGCTCACCACCGAGCCCTTGAACTTTTATTCTCCCGCTCCCAGCCGCGACGGCAAAAAACTCTTCGTCATGGCCTCCCAGCCGCGCGCCGAGTTGGTCCGCTACGATTCCAACGCCCGCCAGTTTCTTCCGTTCCTTTCCGGCATCTCCGCCGGCGATGTGGAAGCCTCCCCAGATACCCACTCCTATCTCTTTGTGCGCTATCCCCAGCAGTCGCTCTGGCGCAGCCGCGCCGATGGCAGCGATCAAGTTCAACTTACCAGTCCCGCACTGCGCGTCGCACTTCCGCACTGGTCTCCGCAGGGAGATCGCATCGCCTTTTCGGCACAAAAGTGGGGGCGTGCCTGGAACATCTTCCTCCTGCCGTCCGCTGGCGGCGCCGCCGAGCAGATCACCTTCGGCGCTGTAGCCGACCTCGATCCCGCTTGGTCGCCCGATGGCAAGACCTTGGCGTTCGGCCAAGCTTCTTCTCCCACCGCGCCCGTCCGCCACTCCATTCAATTGCTCAACCTGGAAAACCATAGCGTTACGCCGCTGCCCGGCTCCGACGGCCTTTGCTGTCCGCGCTGGTCTCCCGATGGCCGCTATCTCGCCGCCGAAAAAGATTCTTCCTTCGACCGCATCCTGCTCTACGATTTCTCCGCGCAAAAGTGGCGCGTCGCCGTAAAGGGCATCGGCGCTCTGGGATACTTTGCTTTCACCCGCGACTCGAAATCGCTGCTCTTCGATTCTCAGGAAGTTCCCGACCCCTACATCTACAAACTCCACATCGCGGATTTTACATTCGCTCCTCTTGTCAGCTTGAAGGACGTCACACGTTTCTACGGTCCTTTCGGCGCCTGGAGCGGCATCGCCCCCGACGGCTCTCCGCTCCTCATCCGCGATATCAGCAATCAGGAAATTTACGCCCTCGACTGGCGCCTCCCCTGATTCGCGTTGTATGCGTAGCACGTCAGGAGTAAAGTACTGTGCAGCGGCAAATCAAAACGGAAATTCCGGTTTGCGGACTGGGCTAGCGGCGTTTGAAAACATACGCCTCCATTCCAAAACCGGCCCATCGGCTGGCCTGGCCCTACGTACTACACACTACATCGGGGAGACCACTGTCATGAGAGCCCTCGCAGGATGTCCTACACGCGTCTTGGCGCTCACCGTACTGGCTGTGATAGCCGGAACTTTGTTCGCGCGGGGACAATCCCCTACACGTACGGGCGCTGCGGCGCCGCCAGCCCACGCCAAGGTTGTAGACTTGATTCCGGCCAGCCTCAGCGGAGAAACGAATCAAGATAGTGAACCTTTCCTAGCAGTCCAGGCGGCCAATCCCCAGATCATGGTCGCCTCGGCCTTCACTCCCAATCCGATTTCGATTACTGGAAATGCTCCTCTATATGTTTCCGAGGACGCCGGCAACACTTGGGTCCTGAGCGCCATCACTCCCGTTCCCCGCATGACTTGCGACATAACCCATGCCATGTCCATTGGCGAAAATCATCCGCGCGGCGACCTGCACGCGGGCACGCTCGCCTGCGCGGCCTCCGTCACACTCGACGAGTCGGAATCTGATGATGTCTCCTCTAGCGCCATCATGAACGTGCAATCCAGCCGGAGCAACGTGGACCAGCCCTTCGTCCGCGCATTAGCCTTCTCCAATGCCGACCACATTTATGTCGGCTTGAACGATCTCGCCCAGTCCAGCGGCCAAACCGCAACGGTAGACGTTTCTCTCGATGGCGGCGCCACCTACAAATCCCATTCCATCGAATCGCGCAAGACGATGGGGCAGGACGGTCCATCCGTCCGCCCAGCCATCGCCCCGGACAATACCGTCTACGTCGCCTTCTTCGGCTGGCGAAAGTTCAATGGCTCAATCGCCACCAGCGACGTTGTCGTTGTTCGCGACGATGCCGGAGCAACCGGCTCCCATCCTTTTCAAGCTCTCAAAGATCCCTCAGACAAATTGCCCGGGCGTCTGATCGTCAAGAAGGTCACTATCCCGTGGTCCAATGCCCCCACTCTCGGCCAGGAACGAATCGGTTCCACCCTATCCATCGCCGTCGATCCCAACAACAGTTCCACCGTCTACGTGGGTTGGGCGGATCGCGCGCGTAAAGGCGACATCTACACGCTCCATGTGCGCCGCTCCACCGACCGCGGTGTGACCTGGTCCAAATCTGACCTGCCGCATACCACCATCAGCAATGCCACCAACATCGCCCTAGCAGTGGCCAATAATGGGACTGCCGGGCTCCTCTACCAGCAACTCTCCGGAGGCCGTTGGGTTACACATGTAGTGCAATCGCGCAACGCTTTCGCCACCATTCAGGACACCATTCTCGCGACTGCCCCAGCCGATAAGCCCGCAGGCCAGTTCTTGCCCTATTTGGGAGACTACGACTACCTGCTTGCCGTCGGGAACGAGTTTCGTGGAGTTTTTTCCGCCAACAACACGCCGGATCACGCCAATTTTCCGCAAGGAGTAACCTACCAGCGCGCCGCCGATTTCAACACGCGCACTCTCACCGATGGCAGCGGCAATCCCGTGCCGATTTCCATTGATCCCTTTTATTTCAGCATTCCGGTGCTGCCATGAACCTCGCTCACACTATCCAACCGGGGAAGCAGGGAACTATGCATACTTCAAGATTTTTTCTTGTAGGCATCGTGTCGGTGAGCTTGCTCGCGTCTGCGGCGTTGCCGCAAGCAACCAACAATCCGGCCGCCCTCGCCAAACAATCCAGCATCA
>Ga0137409_10004911_pt1 | contig 13981 bp, 18 predicted proteins | sample CZODoug1_16funga_FD_122059 | JGI IMG/M metagenome (GOLD analysis project Ga0137409, IMG submission 122059) | Vadose zone soil fungal communities from Angelo Coast Range Reserve, California, USA - CZODoug1_16fungal (Hybrid Assembly) | ecosystem: Environmental > Terrestrial > Soil > Vadose zone... | reverse complement strand
GTGATAGTGGTTCTTTGTTCCATGTCCGGTCGAAGGTGATCTTTTCCAACCATGTCCTCTGCATTGCATATGTACAAAATTTCACCCGTCTTCTGACAATGCTTTGTCAATGCCGCCGAATTCCACATGGACCTCATACTATTTCGCGGGGTGACCAATATCGCCTCGTCCCAAGGGGCTTTATCAAAATCGGGGACATGACATTCCGGGTTACTAGTGAGAACAAATCCGTAAAAGCACGAGGGAAAAATCACCCCACTTGACAATTTAAAAAGTCCCACCAAGCAAGGTCGGAGGGGACAAAGTCACCGTCTAGTTTCTTAAATATTGGCGGAATAAAATAATTAAAAATCGGCACACTAACTACATTCCAATGCGGTCCTTTTACGCTATGTTTTGTGAGAAACGGAGGAAAATTCAGGTTGCAATTCACATTTTACAAACAGCCATCTTAGTTGTCAGAACAGTGCTTCACGAACTGTAGGTTAAACAGATATATTGAATTCCAGTTAAATGCAAGCTATACGCACTGAGGCACTACAACAGGTCAAATTTCACCAAAAATTCAACTCACACTAAGCCAAAATTGTGACCAAACAGGGTGCAAAAAAAGCCAGCTGCATGTCAAATATCATCCAGAAAGGATTGGTAAAAATTCAACCTGTGTAATACCAATTCACCATGTGCTTTTGCAGATGATATAGTGAAAATAGCTACTCTGTTTGTCAAATTTCAACTTGCTCTGCAGGATATTTGCCTTTTATATGACTTTAAAATTTAACCATTTGGACCTGAAAGGGCAATTCTGACAATAGTAACAGCAATAATGACACAAAGTGACCTAACCACCACCATTAGCAACAGAGTGTAAATTGTCTGGTAAACTTGACAAGATTGACTAGATACGTCTGAATGGCTTTCAATGATTGATGGTTAACTGATTGACTGTTGGTTGGTCAGATCAGTAAAGCAAGTCGAAAATCAATCAGAAGTGGCTGGCCATATATTGCTGATGAGCACTGATGGTACTTGTCAGATGTTGTAATTAGATTCTACTTGGTCATGATATGCCTGAATGGTGCTGACTGACCAACTGAGCCAGGCTGTTGGTTAGATCAGCAAAAATTGATCAGGACTGGCCAGCCTTACATTGCTTGGAAGTACATACCAGATATCACAGTCAGATTTGGCTCAATAATGGGCTGCCTGGGTATCCTCCCATGAGCAGATCAGAAAGAGTTGCAAAGCTTCAGGAATTGACCAGGACTGCCAGAATGGTGATGGGTGGTCATAAAACACACAAATTGCAGACAATTGGCCAGACACCCATCCCGCAAGCAGATTGGCAAGAGTTGCAAAAGGTTGAGGGATTGACCAGGCATGCCAAGATGATGAGGGGCCAATAAACACAGGCAGCGGGTGACTGACCAGATATAATTGATATTATCATTTTTTTGTCGATCATGGCAATAATCTTTTCTCGATTTTAGTGGTTTTGGGAGATTTGTCAGACAAAATTTTAAAAGTCACGTGGTGAAGAATTGATCGAAATTGTACACATTGTGTAGGTACACTAATTCAAGTCTGAGAATTAATGGCGATGGTTTTCAGCTCGGAACGTTTCTCCTTGATCCGAGCTAAAGCACTATTTTTACAAATCGGACGCCGCGCTGATAAATAACTAGGAAAAATCTGTCTAAACAATGCAAATTACTCGGTGAGATAGCAGCTGGAAATACAAGAGTGAGCACGCACCGATTCCACCAAGTTAGAAGATTTTCAACCTCTTCTTTCTCTTCTGCATCTTCAAAAAGATCAAGAATTGAGTTATAGAACCTCTCGGAATCAGTTACAGTATCCATTCTAGAGAACACAGGTGACGATGAGAGTGCAAACCTCATCTGCAATGACGTCAACATGCAAACACAACAAAGACAGTTACAATTAGTCAAAATACCTGGGTAGCAACGTATGCAATTGAAGCTGGTGTTACTTGCGTCATCCCATGAAGGCGCGCATTACCTGATCGCGTGGCCTTAGGCTCTTTTTCGACGGAGCTAGGCGATGTAAATATATGTTTGTATCCCTACAAAATAATTATCGTCCCTTCATATGCAAAAGAAGTTGACTGTAACCCACCGATACAAGTAAAATGCTCCGGAAAAGGCCATTCCAAGGATCTTCAGGGTCATAGTTATAACCATGGTAGACAAAAATCGGCCATTGATCGCCAGATACCACCATTTCCCCGCTCTGTAGTTTCTCCTTAGTCCTAGAGAACGTCAGTGTAATGATCGACAGATAGCGTCGGCACTAACTCAGCATTTGACCAGTCTAAACCTGCGGGGCACAGTAGAGCTCCCGTGCGCTCATGGTGGAAACCGCGATCGGTTTTGACATTTCGAGCCAAGGGAGGGTTCAGAGACTGACCACGAGGTGTGATCCAGTCTAGAATCGCCCCCTTCAAGGACTTGGTATCGTCAGACCTGGCAGTAGAAGAGCCTTTTTGTATCTGTGACAGAGTTAGCTCCACAAACATTTGGAAATTTAAACTTCACATACAAGCTCGGCAACATGCAAAAGGTTTTCGCTGGAACCATTTAAGAGGCGTTCTTCGAGTCCTGGGATCATTTGAAGAAGTTGTTGAAAGATTCGGTGCTCTCGGTGCTCCCCGCTGCATATGTCAACGAGCTTGGATCGCGGACGAAATCCAACAACATACTCATGTGCAAATGTGTCCTCCGCTTGTTCTGGAAGTTCTCCCATGCGGAGTAAACCGTTGTGAAGGAGAGAACTAATTGTACACAACGCGTGGACGGTACGCCCAAAATGCCTACCATAGTGGACAAGTGGGTCTGTACCACAGCTGGTGTACAATGTTCAGGTTAGATGTGGAAGCAAGTGAACAAAATGGCTTACGGCTTTTTCCTAGGACCAAGCTGCAAAGCGCCTGGACGTTTCTGCCCCATGATGGCATTTGCAAGTGAATATCCTTCAAGTTCGTCAGACATACTAGGGATCAGGGTAGAGATTATGAAGGCAAAGATAGAACGGCGTGCATTTTATATAAAAGGGCAGGGTGTAAATTGAACGAAGAACAACGCAGCAAGGACCCGAGCAGCGCAACCAGGCCCCGAGCAGCGCAGCAAGTCCCGAGCAGCGCAGCAAGTCCCGAGCAGCGCAGCAACTCCCGAGCAGTGCAACTAGATTCCATTCAACGTTGAGCATTATAACAAACCAACTATCAGTATATATTACCACTGGTGTGCTTATCAATGGTAATGCGAGACATTATGTATAGGGGGAACTTACAGAGGGTGGGCAGGGCTACAATTATGCCAACGATTCGGCACTGTAAAGTGTTGGGACCCTGAATTCCATGACGACTATGTCCGCTAGCGAAGAACTTCCGCAGTCATTCAAATAGACGAGCTCCCTATGTACCAAGAATTTAGTCTGGATTATTATATCCGTCGCAAAATAGAATTCCAATCCAGCCAAGAGGTTCAAGATCTTCAATGGGGTATCTTCCCTTGGAAGTTAGTCTTAAGACTCGTCGGCCAAGAATCGGAAGAGGAAGTCTGTCGATATAATCGAATAGGATAATGTGTCTCCGTGCTTAGCCCCGGTACCACAGGACGTTGATCAGCAGCTGTGGAAGCTCCGCTATCTCACTACTTCTCTGTAGCCCGACACCCGATAGGTTTGGCACCAGACCGTGATACTAGGAGACGCACTATCCTACGTGCGAGCTCATGAGGAGCAGGACGGTATGAAGAGAGAAATAAACATACGGCAGGCTAGATCTGCATATAGTGAACAATCCCAAATAATTTATCAGAGCTTACTCGAAGAGCAAGAATTGGTCCAAAAAGGTATCGGCGACCAATTCTATGAGATGAGAGTTACCTAGTCCGTAATCATTTCAACGTACGGATCCGACGTTATAGCAGGGGGTTAGCTTCTTGTATGTATGGAATGTCTCGATGCCAGAGTCTTTAAATTTGAATGCACGCTGGGTAGGGAGCGGACATGATCCTTGCAAAACTTAACAGAAGTCAGAACTCATTAAGATATTCGCGCATAGTATATGCTCACATTCATGAGAATTAGTCATGGCGAGTGTTGATATTGCTCCACGTTTGGCGGCTGTATTCTTCTCCTGGCGTCGCGGTCGGGGAGCCCTTTTTCGCTCCAGTTCTCGAGTTTTAAACATTGTACATTTTCTCCTGGAAGTCCCGGACGCTGTTGCTGAGAGACGTTGTGGCTTGAGACAAGATATCTAAAGTAACATCTGTGTGCATTCGAAGCTTGAGGATGCGTCGATTTTGTGGTTCTGGGAGTAGATCGTTGAAGACAGGTATCGCGCACTACCTCAACAAAGTCAGTAATCATGGGCGGTCATCTTCAATTCCGAAATTCGCCCTTAGTTGCGCGTCAATACACTTCCAATTTACCGCTCCCACATCCTCCGGCCGAAAGTCTGGATCTCCAACGATCTGGAGGAGATTTTTAAAGCTCGACTGTGATTTTTTAGCTCCATCGTTCCAATACCATTCTCCTAGAAAAAAAGAAGAGTGATTGGGGTAGGGATGGAATGAGTCCATTAGAGGCTCGGGAAGAGTTCCAGGGTATGTATCCATCAGATCTTCTGACGTCATGTCTTCGTCTGGATCATGCTCTGGGAAGTGAGATGCACGGTAGTGGCGAAAAAGGCCGAATATATTGCGGGTATATTTCCGATTGGCGAAAACATAGAAGATGAGGGGACCGTTGGCTCTGTGGGAGGGCGTTGCAGGGGCTGTGATGGCGGTGGAAGTGCAGCTGGAGGGTCGGGCAGTATGTCTCATACCGTCTAGGCAGCTGGTGGTGTTCTCGGTGACTTCTGCGTTCGAGCGATTGCTCCAACCCATCAAGGTCCATAGGTGCAGAGCCAGCAGGGTTCTGATTAGTAATTAATTAACCTATGTAGTAAAAAGCAACGTTAAAGAAGAATCTCACATCTTGGTGCGCAAGAGCAGAACCAGAAATTGTTCAGGCACATTGTTAAAGTTTAATGGACCTGCAAAAGCAGCTTTTGTGGCCATTGCGTCCACTTTTTGGCGCTTCCTAGCCTGCCATACTTCTTGCTTTTTCTAGAGCACCAGCAAACCGTTTCCTTGTCTTCTGGCAGGCGTATTTGTGGCATGTATAAGCTCGAGGTACTGAAAATGACCGTCCACGTGTGCAAGTTTGGAACCATGCAGAAGTTTGCTGGTTCATAGCATGTAGAATCGGAAAGACACACCGCAGTGAGATTAGTAGAGTATACAGGTAAATGCTGGCAAGTTGCAAGTAAAGGGCTCTTCAAGCTCCCGCCTGAGTTAGATCGTGACTCAAGTTGCCATGAGAGTGAGTCAAAGCAAGGTCATGGTATTTATTTTGCCTATGTCCGAGTCATAGACCGTCTTGAAGTTAGTGCTGCCGAAGTTCGGTTCAGTCAGGTCCCTGAGCAAAATCTGCGAACGCTGAACTGAAGGCAGGTTCAGGTTCAGCCATATGGCTGAACCTTGGACCGAACGCGCCTGAACGCGTTCGGAAGGTCCAGTTCATGTTTGAACTAGGTTGGAACGCCGAACCTGGCTCAAAATGAATGAAAATGACGAATATATTAGCACAGGGCCTCGGGCATCAATAGCCACATACGAGATGTACATAGCATGCTACCAGGTTCGGCTGCTAAAGTATCCGAGTGCGTGACAGGATGACGTGGGATATAGATCACGTATCTTCGTCATTTGCGAGTGTAACCTTCGAGGAAGCCATGATCGATATATCTTGGTGCCGTTGCAGGTTAAATCAGCGCGACGGCGTCGGGTTCGACAGCCTCGCCAAATAACTTGCAAATGGCCACGTCTCCAGGGCTGCCGTGCGACCGCCGGAAACTTCCCACAAATTATTACTCTGTTTAAAGGTCAGTACACGGAAAACACAAAACCTTACCTCATTGAAGACATAGAATGAGACTTTCCAAATGGCTTGGAACCGCCGTTTGAGCTGGTCCCGGTCATGCTCTGGTCTCATTAGCCCCAAACGGGCAAACAAAAGAAAGCGAGTGTTTTTTCAGAGGAGCGCATAGCGGCCGATCGAGGCACTGGCCGTACGTCAGCCCTGGTGGCATAGGAGTGTAGAATGGAGGCCGGCGGGATAGCAGGAGTACTAGTATATATACTCGGCGCAGGGCTATTAGTATCCGGACACAAAATCTTGGCCAAATCTATCAGAAATGCCAAATGGGTTGTAAAACACTTACAATTATAGTACAAAACCCCCCAAAAAGAAAGGTTTGGGGCATTGGTTCGGACAAGTTCAAACCCGTTCGAACGAGTATATCACCGGCTGAACCTCAAACCGAATGTTGCGTTCAGTTCTGGGTGATGCCCGGACCTTGGACCGAACAGCGGCTGTGGCAGCACTACTTGAAGTACTAGTACTGTTAATAATACTTGTTGCACCATTAGGGCGAAGCGAATATCAATAGTCGCCAGTCGTACTTGAACGAGTTTTCGGGGGACCTTGCTCGCTAGCATCGATTACGCAGCCAACTGAAATCGACGACTGACAGTTGACGACTGGATGAATTGAATCGCCCTATTGTTCCAAGCGTCGAAGGAGTTTAAACACATCATGATCAATTGAAGTTTAATAGCATACCAAGATCAACTTCAAAAACAACTTTGGAAATTGTGTCTGTAGCGTACACGGTGGCTGAGTCAACGCAGTTTAATGTACGTAAGCATTCCATCTATTATAATTCTCCCCCCATTTTTCCCCCATCCAGTCGCAATGTAACACCAGAGAACCATGAGTACCTTTGATATGAAGATTAAAATGCGTCTGCTCTGAGGACTGGAAGACGACCATATCTCCTACTCCGCAATCGAACACAAGCCCCAGTTCGTACAGGCAGAGTTGGCCTCCCTCACACGAAGCAAACGTAAATGTTGTGCACCATCCGTTGTCTCTGCTATCCCTATGAGCCTTGGTAGACGCACAAAAGTTGATGACGAAATTGCTGTAAGGGTAGGCTGGAGAGTGCTCGTTTAGAGGGAGGAATTTGCAAAATACTTCAATTTTTTGGTACTCGTCCAACATGTGATGTTCGATCTACAAATATTCGTTAAATCCATCTTGCAACAAGGAGAAAGGTATCAAACCAACTTACGTTATCGTGTTGAAACTTCATAAGGTCTTCAAATACCTCCTTCACCTGTCTAAACAAGGCCGGATGGTCCCGCAGATCTAGTGATTCACGTGGCGCACGTTGAGTGAAATTGATCTTCCAGCATCCTTCTTTCCCCACATCATCCACGTGAACCCCCTGAGGTCCTTCTTCTCCAGGGCCCTGGAAATTGCAACCGATAAGTACGCCAGTGTTGTAGGAGCTGGAGACTTACGTTTTCTGCATACCGATTATAATAACCAAAATGCAAAGCTAGAAAGCTGTAACCCTCTGAAGTAGAATCCACTGGGTCAAGCTCCCCAGGAAAGAGGCGGTGCATCTCCTCCAGAATTATTTCAAACTTAAGCTGAAGGAGTTTCTTCGCATGAGTGGCGTACAAAACCAACGGTGAGCCGTCAGGTTTTTGAAATATGACTGTTTGTCTGGTGACAAATGGTATGTTAAGATTAAGTATGTATGGTACAGCCCAAAATAGATGTGACGTTACCCATTAGTGATTGAAGCTGGTACACCTATATAATTGTATTTCTTCTTATAGCGTCCCTTCTCTTTCGTCTTGGTTGGTTGGTTTTCTTCCACCTATAAAGGTATTCCTTACATAATTTGGATAACAAAACTAGTAATGATTTACCGATTTTTGGAGATCTTCCAAGCTCTTTGGGACGTATCGCTTTTGTGCTAGTTTCCGCTGATATTCCGTCCAATCGTCTCTATTCGTCTTGTCAACAGGACAACCTTTTGACATATGATTCCAAGGGACGGTGATCCTGCACGCAGTAGTTATGTATGGTGACGTGGTCGCGATTGTGGATGGTATTATCGTTGGAGGCAACGCAACTGGAACTAAAGAATACCAGTGCTCAGATCGTGTAGGAAGTATGAAAGAGCTAGTAGTATATAACGGATTAGTGAAAACATAAGTATTATCAGAGAACGCTTACTGTTTCACGACGTTCCCAAACACCTCATCTGTTGTGGCGATTTCAGAACACTTGATGTATTCTGAACTGCCGATTTCAGAGTATGAGATATATGGCTTTTGAACGCTCTTGGATGGTAGCCAAAGAAGGCCGTCTACAAAGGATGAAGGTACTAAAGAATTATGGAGACATTTGATGACAGGAATGATGATTTTAGTGACGATAGTAGCCCAGTTGTCTATCTCGATATTGAGTAACCATTTGGTGAGACCACAGAACTGACTTACCATCGGCAGGACGTCGGAGAGCATTGGAAAATGCATTAATTTCCCCTGGCAAACCATTTAACGTTTCCCACCTTAGTTCCAAGTGCGCAATGACAAGTAGGATATAAATTGAACCTGATGAAATCCATAAATTGACCTGTAGAAAAGGACCTAAATTTTTACTAACCAGCTGACGCCACTTGAATCAGTTTCAACCCCGCACTCCGCCAGGTGAGCAATGTGTTATAAGATGGGCTCCGGATTCCAGCGTCCCTATGAATCTGTTTGACGTTCTGAGGATTTCCATTCTTATCTAGGACAAATTGAACCTGCCTGAATCATCATCAGCCTGGCTGTCAGTATCGTAAACATAAATATAACTCACCAATCCAGCCAAAGGGAAACTTGCATCAAAGCAATCATTCTGTAGAAATTGAGAATCTTGGTGTCGCTGATAAGATTATCGACGTGCGCCAGCATAGTTGACAAGGTGCTTAGGTCCGAAGAGTTCAACGAAGAGGAGATGATGGGGGAACTTGACAGTCGCGCAGACCCACAGATATCAGAAATAAAGCCTGGCAAGCTTTGCTGGTGGCGCTGTGAGGACATCTTAGAAAATATGAGCACTAGATCTATGGCGTCCCGGTTGGTGCGATGTTTGCGGGCCAGGACCTTCCACTGCTCTTCTCCCATTTTCCTTCTCGTCCCTTTTGGCTGCGTCTGACCGTCCCTGGTAGATCGCTGTTTCTGCTTTTTGGGGGGCTCCTCCTCTGACCCAGAATCGTCCAAACCCCCTGCCCTTAACTCTGCACCACCTGTCTCACAGCCTTCACCAGATTCTTCATTTCCCCTAGCGTCATCCTCTTCTTCAATATCCATATCAATCTCTGGGCCGTTCGGACCGTCAACCATAGGAAATCCCTGGCGAAACTGTGGCTGGGAGCGTTGCCGAGGAAGCGCTTTAAGATTCCCATTCCGTGGACACTCCCATGGCATGACGGCAACCCTCCTACGAAATCGAAGATCGTCACTATTCTCTGGCTGCCCCTCAGTGATCTGAGGCGCATCTGGATGGTTGGTGTTACGTTTGGTACCGCGGATCAGAGATGTATCTGCACGATTGGTTACGGTTGTGCCTGCAGCAGCGTCGGTGCCAGTTTGCGCTTCAAACTCCAAGTCAAGAATTGGAACGTCCGTGTCTTCATCTTGACTGTCCTCGACCTCCGTGCCTTCTGGGGCCTTTGAGGTTTCCCGAGAAAAGGGATAGAGGGTGGGACTAGAATTCAGAGAGGAACGCGATTGCGAACGATGGCGTTGGCGCCAATTGGCCTGGGGTGACCTCAGCGTGCCTGCTGCCAGTAGCTCCGGGCTTCCAGGGTCCGAGGTTACAGATTCTTGGATGACGCGGCTGAAGCTCACCCAATGATCTTCAGCTGTGGAAGGATTTACAAATGATAAATCAAACGCGACTCGGCGAAGAATACTGCGTGGAATCGCAACGTATTTGAAGTCTTCACACATGACGCACGGAACACAATTGGAGCCGGAAATCTATGCAATCCACACCAAATCAGGAATTTGTTTGTACACAGCCACCCATTTCAAGACCCAGAAACAAAGGTACAATTTCCCACTTCCACAGGCCACCCCTTGCAACATCTTGAGTATAAGACCTTTTTGAAATGATATAATGAAAAAATTGTTCAGGACAGAACTTTAATAACTGGCCTTATTGACATACAGGAAGACCCTTTCTGCAAATTTCATTGTTTTCCCCCCAAACTAAAGGTACACATTCTGGATTAACTGCACACATTGTGTCTTAGTGTTAATAACAAAATGTAATTCTATATACATAAAGAAACTTTTGTTCAGAAAAAATTGTGTAAAGGGTCTTGTAGTGACAATGTACCACTAAGATGGATTTGAGGCTGGGTCATGGTTTCAGCCACAATCTGTACAGCCACAGCCAAATCCGGTCCGCAAACCTAATCAGGATTGCCCGCCGCCCAAGTCAGACTACCGAGTAGTTCCGATTACGAAGGCGGCGCCCCGGCCCCGCCCATTACCCTAAATTAGGCCGGGGGGCGATTTCGCGCTTGTGGCGGAAAAACTGGTTCACATTTTTCGCGCTTGTGGCTACTAATTAAGAGGCTCACGTGGCCTGGGCTAGGAAATATGTAGACGCGTTTTCTCCTTCCCAGTCAAAACCAACAACCTGAGCATACCAGTACAAGTAATATATTACTGTTTGAAGAAACCAGCTGAGGGCCCATATCGTTCCCTAAACTAGCCAGTTATCTTTAAGAGGCGCCTTTTCATTCCGCGTGCGCCTTTCATTCCGTGCGCGCCTTTCTGCTCTCTTCTCCATCAATCGGGAGAGCGCACACTTTGTTTGGTCACTGTGTGTTCACGCGTCGTAAAACTAGGAAACGCTCGGCTGCCGGCAAATTGTCAGAGCGTGAAAGGCTTGATAAAATAGTGTGGCGTGCCAGTGAGTCCACCACGTCAACAAATTATCAACTTTCTCCTCCTCTGGATCATCCAAGAATTCCAGAACTTTATTGTAAAAGCGCCCAGAGTCTGTTGAGGTGTCCGTTCTTCAAAATACTGATGACAACCACAGGGCAAATGCTGCTGCCCCTAGGCGAGTTAATTCCAGGGTTAGATCGTCGGCGCGACCGCAAAGTGTCTCGCGATACCTAACCTAACCCTAATAAAACCGGGCGACTGTTCCCGCACTTGAAAGATGTAGGCACGAAAGTGCTCATGAGTGCTCATTTATTGCGAGATGAGTGATTATCAAACGCATACGGCCGGATGGCGCTCTGCCGCCACTACTGAGTACCCCAGGCTCTGATAATATCCACATCTCCCTGATAACCCTGCTTAGAAAAAGCGACAAATTCTTCCATCCCGGTTTTCATCAGTCCGATCAGATACGCTAGCTGGGTTTTTGTCAGCAATGGCCGCTCTGAATATAATGTGTTACTTACAATCACACCGACATATGTTTGGATGGAATGCCTATCAACCTTCCCATCTAAACCGCGTTCATCGATGAAATTTGTAACCGCGGACTGGAAGATAGGGTTATTAAGAAACGTATAAAATCCTTGTGAGTCCCGGGCCAAAAGTTCAGAAGATAGGGATTTGTTGTGAGTGCGCCGCTCCTCCGACCATGCCCTTCTAAAGAAGCCAAACGTTTTGGGGAGTATAGTTGACATGGGCTCGGGTTCAAGCCTGAAAATGAAATGGTTTTTGATGTAGGTTACGTCCTTCGCTCGACTTCGACTTAGAGTGTTTTTGACGTAGGTCCTAATGTTTTTACCCTCGGCCGAGCTAGAGGCTGCAAAATAAAAGTGAGAATAATCTATTTCGGCGGCGTATTTATCACTTACGTGGCAGCGGTGGTAACGATACTTTATGTTCTGCAGTATACGCGTCATCCCCTTCTTGCAGTAGCATGTCTACCCCATCTGCGTTTCCAGATGGGAAAACCTCGCGTAAGATACGAATATAACCGCATCCCCCTGCAAGTGCTGCGATAACGCATGGCGGGTCTTTCCCCTCATTCGAGAACCTCTCGAGGGTTGCTGTCAATAATTTTGAGTTATACCCAAGCCAATCAACATTCTGAATAAAACTCTTACCAAAGTCAACAAACGGTTCAACTGTCAACTCATCCCACAATAATCGCTGGGGATCAGAGGGAGAAACTGGGGTAGAGGCATTAATATCCAGGGGCACTGGGACAACCGCCGGTAGGTCACTCGATGGCCAATCAACTAGCGGTGAGTCTCCGATCATATCGTTTAATAGGCCAATTGCCATCTGCATCGAGGAGGGGCTTGCATTGGCCAGCACGTTGTGGCTGTGCTACCTTCGGTATCAGCCACCTCGGACTCTGTAGCCACCTACCATAGATAGATAGACATTCCCACCTGTTTCCTCACCACTCACCACACGAATATACACCTTGTCCCCCCCTCGAGAGCCCGACTCACCCTTTCAACGTGACTGCTAAATATGTGTGAAACACCCCACTACTGACTGAGTGACTAAAAGTGCTTGGGTCCTCTGGTCCAAGAGGGCCTCCTTATATACCTTTTCTCAACCCCAACTTTCCCACACCCTATCTCTTCAAATATCCAGCTCTCCCCAAGGAAAGTGAGCCAGATCTACAGATATCCCTTGAAAAGGGAACTTCCAGAACCTTCTCCATCATCCAAGAATATTCTACTTACAATAAGAGTTCCTAGAAAGAAATAAACTGTACCTTTTCCCATTTGAGCAATCCTCTAGAACTTTCTACTCTCTTCCTGCATCTTCCCCAGATTCCTCTGCCAATTCTGCTGAGAGTTCCTGAAGTTCCTGAAGTTCCTGAACCCCTGGTTCCTGGTGACTAATGATGCACTGGTAAGCATTCCAGATTAAGGTGTGCCTGGGATCTCCTCTGGTTCCTGATGACTAAAGATGCAATGGTAAGCATCCCAGATTGAAATAAACTGTGCCTCTCCTGATTCAGGCAATCCTCCAGAACATTCTGCTCTCTTCCTGCAATTTCTCCTGGCTCCTCAATATCTTTCCTACTTTCCAAAGAGTTCCTGAGCTAGTGTTGCTGCAGCTAAAAAACCGCTTTTTCAGAAAAATGATGTAGCGTGGGGAATAAAAAAACCAGAATCACCGAAATATTCCACTAGGTAGATCACCTCAAAAACCGAAGGGTCACTTATTGGGCCGAAAGGAACGGACCACCGGTTGTCCAGATAATTGACCGGTTACAAAATCCGGTCAAAAAACCGCTTTTTTTACTTGTCAATTATCTGGACAACCCATGGCCCATTTCTTTCGGCCCATTAAGTGACCCCTCGGTTTTTGAGGAGATCTACCTGGTAGAATATTTCGGAGGTTTTAGCTATTTTACTTCCCACGCTACACAAAAGCGGTCAAAAAACACGACAACACTACTTGCGTTCCACTTGGCTTGAATGGTGTCCACCAGCCATTTTGGAGAAACTGGGGCAACGCTGACCTGTCAATCTTCCTCACACCAGATGCACTCCATGCATGGCATAAATTTTTCTTCAACCACCCCTTGAAATGGATAATCAATATAATGGGCAGTGAAGAGCTGGATTGTTGCATGGCAGCCCTTCAGCAATGTGTTGGCATGTGCCATTGGGCCCATGGTATCTCAAAGCTGAAGCAAGTCACTGGCCATGAACATAGGGATCTTGAGAAGATCCTGGTTGCAGTTGCTGCTGGTGGTGTACAGTTGCAGACAGCCAAAGCCTGCATGAGTCATATCTCTGCTGATGAGCACACTATCACTCTATACACATATTTCGTTGTTTTTGATGATTTACAATATTTGTGCAACCTCTGGCAGCACTATACAACTCAGACAATATAGTAGGATGTGTTTCGAGCCACTGGAAATTTATGCGATGTCATTCCAACTATTTCTGACCATTTCCAATGTCTTACAATGTTTTTATGGAATTTCCGATGTTTGCATGCTTATATCTGATTTATTGCTACATTGACACCTGGAACATATCAACTTTTCT
>Ga0137409_10004909_pt1 | contig 13982 bp, 14 predicted proteins | sample CZODoug1_16funga_FD_122059 | JGI IMG/M metagenome (GOLD analysis project Ga0137409, IMG submission 122059) | Vadose zone soil fungal communities from Angelo Coast Range Reserve, California, USA - CZODoug1_16fungal (Hybrid Assembly) | ecosystem: Environmental > Terrestrial > Soil > Vadose zone... | reverse complement strand
ATGTCGGGCTTCTCCTCGATCTCGAGTCGCCCCGACATCCGGTGATGGGCCAGCAGAGCCTGGCCGATCATTCTCAGGATCTCGCGCCGATCCGAGGGCGAGCGGCCGGTGCGGGCCAGCGTCGCGGCAAACGGCTCGACCACCTCGATGACCTTGGCGACCTCGCGCTCGTCGTGTGATAGCGCCACGTTCTTGCCGAGCACATCGGCGATGACGAGAAGACGAGGTGGCGACAGGTCGCGCGTCGAGATCGGGCCGCCGGGAGCGATCTGGTCGTCGCGGTCCGGCACAATCTCGATGCTGACGCTTTCGTTCTCGGGGCGGCTGAAGGCGCCGACGATGCGCGGCTTGAGGCCGCGGACCAGCTCGTCCTCCTCGACGACGGAGAGGCCGATCAGCACCAGCGCGCCATAGCGAAACAGAACGGCATAACCCTCGTGACCGGCTCGAAACGCCAGCGGCGTCGTCGAGATGACATCGCTGCGCTCCAGGCCGGCGACGTCAATGCGCTCGCCGAGGAGGAGCGCGCGTGCCGTCATCTGGCGTTTCGATGTGGTTGCGGTCGATGTGGTGCTTACCTCGGCCATGTTTCCTCAATCGCCTGGTTGGCGACACAAGGTAGCCGAAGGGCAGCGATATTCGTAGGAAACCGCTGTTGCGGTGGATTGTTACCAGCTGCCGCAAGCCGGACACACCGCTCTTTCAAGGAGAAGGTCTTCGAGGCAGGTCTTTCAGAAGCCTCGCGATTTCCGCGAAGGGCTTTATCGGGGCGACGCGTCGGCGTTGACGGTCTCCACCCCGGAATTGGCGGCGCTTGCCTGCGGCGTGGGAGCGATCCATGCCTCGTGCGGCTGCCATTTATGTGTCTGGCCGCAGGCTGGGCATCGGAGCGGAATGGCAACGCGCGGAAGGCTGCGCAAAAAGACCCATTCGGTCTTCAGCCCGGTCGGAACCGGCGTACCGGTGCGCGGGCACTGAACCACAATATCAGCCACTGGAAACTCCTCACTCATTGACTCAATGCAGGCCGTCCCCTGAACTGGCCCACGCGCCGCGGCGTGATTCGCAATTGTTGCGATGCGAGAGTCCAGAGCCTTTGTCGACGGTGGCCGAATAAAGCTGTGGATAATTCAAGATTTGGAGTTGTCTCTTGGCGACAGACGCATCTGTGCGTTCACGTCATCAGGCTGTCGCTGATCCATCATAGAACGAGGGACTCCGGTTTAGTCTGAAATGCTTCGGTCTGAGGTGCATGGCCTTCCTGAAACGTTCTTCCAAAGGTTTCAATTCCGACCTGCGAAGTCTCGCCGGCTTGGTTGCCGAGATGGGCGGATGCGCTGAGCGGCAACTCGCCGAAGCGATCGAGGCGCTGACGCGGCGCGACAACGAACGGGCGCGAGCCAATGTCGCGGCTGATGCGGCGATCGACATGATGCAACAGACGATCGAGCAGCGCGCCATGGACATTATTCTCACCCGGCGCCCCGTGGCCGAGGATCTTCGGCAGGTCGTCGGGATCGTCCGGATTGCAAACGAGCTCGAGCGGATCGGCGATCTCGCAAAGAATATCAGCAAGCGGATCATCGCCATCAACGATCAGGACATTCCAGTTCGATCGTTGCGCGGGTTCACCCATATGGCGACTTTGATGATGACGGCGTTGCGCGATGTGCTGGACAGCTTTGCCCGGCGCGATGTCGCTAAAGCGCTTGATGTATGGATGCGCGACTTCGATATCGATCGGCTGTGCGCCAGCCTGTTCCGCGATTTCCTCGCCTTGATGACGGAAAACCCGCTCGCCATCACGTTGAGCGTCCATCTGCTCTTCCGCGTCAAGAATATCGAGCGCATGGGCGATCATGCCACCAACATGGCCGAGGCGATCTACTACATGGTAAAGGGGCAGGCGCTGTCGCGCGAGCGTCCCAAGGCCGATGTCGTCAGCGGGATGTGTCTCCCCACTGGCGAGCCTAGCGAGGATTGGCTTGCTTCGGCCGCCGCTCTGCCGAGCACGGGCTAGGGCGCTTGCGCCAAGTTCAGTGCGCCAGCCACTAAGCCCAGCGCGCCAAGTGGAGCGGACTTGTCAGCGCGACATTAACCATCATTGTTCGAGAGTGAAGCCCTTGTATTAGTATACTTTCCACCCAATCGCGGTATGGTCGGGCATGACCGATTCGCTCGACCGCCTCTATGAAGCCGTGCAGGCAGCCCGCGATGGCGATCCCGCCACGTCGCGGACAGCGCGTCTGCTGCAGGCCGGTCGCGGCAAGATGGCCAAGAAGATGGCCGAGGAAGCGGTCGAAGTCGTCATCGATACGGTGCATGGTGATACCGCTGCGGTGGTCCGCGAAAGCGCCGATCTGATGTACAACCTCGTTGTGCTCTGGGTTGCGGCCGGCGTCCGTCCCGAGGACGTGTGGGCCGAGATGGACCGCCGTGAGCGGCTTCTGGGCATCGCCGAGAAGATTCCAAAGCACATGTTGGCATCGGCGGAGCCAGCGCCGCGGCGCAAGGTCGTGGCACTCGCCACCCAGGGCCTGCGCAAGCGGCGCTGATGGGCGCGCCAAGCGTCCGACGCCATTGAGATTGCCCGGCCGGAAAACCGGTTTCCCCTCCTGCCGAAATGCTCTAATAGCAGGGCACTTCTCCACCCGTCATGCCCGCGCCTATCGCGGGCATCCACGTCTTGGGGCCGCATGTGACTTCCGCATGTGGCCAAAGATGCGGATGGCAGGCCATCAGCGCGTTCACGCCGGCCATGACGATGCTTGCAAGTCATCATCGAGCGCCTTGGTGTAAGCAAACTGCCCATGCTGAGAAGATTGTACGACTGGTGCGTCGCCGCGGCTGGCAAGCCGTATGCCACTTGGCTGTTGGGCATCATCTCGTTCGTGGAAAGCTCGTTCTTTCCAGTACCGCCCGACGCGATGCTGATCCCGATGGGGCTGGCGCGGCCGGATCGGGCCTTCCACTACGCCACGGTCTGCACGCTCACCTCGGTCGCGGGCGGCTTGCTCGGCTATCTGATCGGCGCCGCACTCTATGACACGGTCGGGCTCTGGCTGATCCAGCTCTATGGCTATGGTGCCAAAGTCGAGCAGTTTCGCGAGGCCTATCGGGAATGGGGCGCCTGGATCATCTTGCTCAAAGGGATGACACCGATCCCCTACAAGATCGTCACCATCACGTCGGGTCTTGCCGACTATCCGATCATTCCGTTCATCCTCCTTTCGATCGTCTCACGCGGGATGCGGTTCTATCTGGTCGCGTTCCTGATCTACCGCTATGGCGAGCGGGCGCGCTCGATCATCGAGGAGCGGCTGGGATTGTGGGTCACGCTTGCTGGCATCGTGGTGGTGGCGGGGATCGTTGTGGCAATTTACCTTGTCTGAGTGGGTTTCAGTGCGCCCCACAATCTCATTTTCGCCACGCCAAAATGCCAGTTTTGGTGCGATGCAATGGAAGACGTGGAGTTCCATGACGGGGCATTGCAGCATGTTTGCGGACAGGAAGCTGACGACCTTCACGAGGGGCCGCGCGAGCATCTTGCTTGCGCTGCTGCTCGTCGGCACCGCGGTTGCGCAGGAAGCCCCCGAGCAAGCCGAGCCGCCACCGCTGGCTCGCCCCGGCATCTTTGATGTGATCGAGCGCTGGTTCGACGATTCCCGAGCCAAGATCAAAGACACGCAGCAGGCGCTCGAAGGTGCCGCCAAGGATGCCGCCGACAAGGCCGGGCAGGCGAGCGGCGCGATGCTTGGCTTGCCGGGCACGAAGGTGGCGCGTGGCCGGGTGCGCTGTGTGGTCGCGCCGAACGGCGCGCCTGATTGCGTGGAGGCGGCCAATGCGCTCTGCCGCTCCAAGGGCTACGGCCCCGGCAAGAGCCGTGACGTCAACACTGTCAACAAATGCCCGACCTGGGTCTGGTTGTCGGGCCAACCAGCGCCCGAAGGCACCTGCACGACTGAGACCTTCGTGCTGCAGGCGGCTTGCCAGTGACGGACGCCGGCGCGATCCTGTAAAGCAATTCATCGGGCGCAGGGCCGTGAATGTACGCGCCCGCGCTCCACCGTGAGCGCGAGGTTGTCGTGAACCTCCACAGCATGCTGCTTGCGCGTGAGGCGCAAGGCCGTCCTGTGACCGTCGGTGTGATCGGGGCCGGCAAGTTCGGCACCATGTTCCTCGCGCAAGCGCGCCCGACCCGCGGCCTGCATGTCGTGGGCGTCGCCGATATCGACGTCGGCCGCGCCCGCGCGCAGTTGCGCACCGCCGGCTGGGATGACGCGGCCTATGCGGCGCCATCGCTGGGCGATGCGTTCCGGGAGCGGCGCACCCATCTCACCGCCGACGCCGAAGAGCTGCTCGCTTTTCCCGATATCGAGGTAATCGTGGAGGCGACCGGCGTGCCGGCGGTCGGTATTCGCCATGCATTGGGTGCGATCGCGCACGGCAAGCATGTCGTCATGGTGACGGTCGAGGCCGATGCCCTGGCCGGGCCGCTCATCGCTGCGAAAGCGCAGGCCGCGGGTGTCGTCTACAGCCTTGCCTGGGGTGATCAGCCAGCCCTCATCTGCGAGCATGTCGATTGGGCGCGTGCCTGCGGCTTCAAGGTCGTGGCGGCCGGCAAAGGCACACGCTACGAGCCGCACTATCACGACTCCACGCCCGAGACGGTGTGGGACATCCTCGACAAGTATCTGCACATCGAGGATCGCGCATCGATCAATCCCAAGATGTTCAACAGCTTCATCGACGGCAGCAAGTCGGCGATCGAGATGACGGCGGTGTGCAACGCGACCGGGCTTGCGCCGCAAAGCGGGGGGCTCGCCTTTCCACCGGCCAGCCGGTTCGAACTCGCGGATGTGTGCAAGCCCCGCGCCGACGGCGGCACACTCGAAGGCGCCGGCGTCACCGAGGTGGTCTCCTCGGTCGATCGCATTGGCCGCGACGTGCCGCATCATCTCGCGCTCGGCACCTACGTGGTGATCGAGGCCGAGAGCGACTACACGCGTGCATGCTTCCGCGAGTATCACATGCTGCCCGATCGCAGCGGCCGTTATGCGGCGCTCTACCGGCCGATCCACATGATCGGGCTCGAGCTTGGCGTCTCGGTCGCCTCGGCGGCGCTGCGCAAGGAACCGACGGGTGCGCCTAACGCGTGGCGCTCTGACGTGGTCGCGGTCGCCAAGCGGTCGCTGCGCGCGGGCGAGGTGCTCGACGGCGAAGGCGGTTTCTGCGTCTGGGGCCGGCAGGGTCCGGCCGCGCGCTCACTCGCCGAGGGGTTTCTGCCGCTCGGGCTCGCCCATAGCGTGCGGCTCACGCGTGACGTGGCCGCGGGTGCATCCCTGTCTTATGCTGATGTGGCGCTTGCAGCCGACGACCCGGCGTTGCGGGCACGCCGCGAGATGGAGGTGGCGTTCGGCCGCGGCAATGCGGGCTAATTCGCCCGATGAACGAATGGCGTGTGGGTGTTACACTGCCCCCGACAAACCATTGATCGGGAGGACCTTATGATCCGCAGCACCAGACGCCAGACCCTCATCGGTGCAGCCGCAACCACCGTAGCCGGCATGACCGGAGCTTCGGCACAGACGCCGCTCAAGGTCATTGTCTTCCCGGGGATGTCGAATCTGGCGCAGTTCGCTGCGTTGGCGCAGGGCTTCTACACCAAGCGCGGCCTTGCGGTCGAGCTTGTCTACACGCCGAACTCCACCGAGCTGCGCGATGGCCTTGCGGCCGGGCGCTACCAGATCGCGCACGCCGGCGTCGACAACGCGGTCGCACAAGTCGAGACCGCGAAGGTTGATCTCTTCATCTTCATGGGCGGCAACAATGGTTTCAACAATCTCATCGTGCAGCCGGAGATCAGGAGCTACGAGGATTTCCGCGGCAAGGTCATGGCCGTCGACGCGGTCGACACCGCGTTCGCGCTCCTTCTCTACAAGATGCTGGACCTGAAGGGGATCAAGCGCAGCGAATACGACGTGAAGCCTGTCGGCGGCAGCCTCTCGCGTTATCAGGCGATGATCAAGGACAAGACCTATGCGGCCTCGATGCTCAACCCGCCCTTCTCCTTGCAGGCGCTGCACGGGGGCCTGAAGGATTTCGGATCGGCCGTCAGCGTGATCGGACCTTACCAATCGGACGGCGGCTGGGTGTTGCGGTCGTGGGGCCAGGCCAACGGCGACGTGTTGACCCGCTACATCCAGGCCAACATCGAGGGCATCCGCTGGGCGCTCAATCCGGCCAATAAAGCCGCGATGGTGGCGATCCTGGCCGAACGGCTCAAGCTCTCGAACGAGGTCGCGGCGGAATCCTTTACGTTCTCTCAGAACGGCTTCGCAGCCGACGCCAAGTTCGACCTCGACGGCTTCAAGAACTCGCTGAAGCTGCGCGCCGAGATGCTCGGCACCTGGGGCGGCACGCCGCCTGCGCCCGACAAGTATCTCGATTTCACCCATTACCAGCGCGCGCTCGCCAGCATGTGAGCGGTGGCGCTGGGTCATGAAGCTTGCCGGCAAAGTGGCGATCGTGACTGGCGGGGCCCGCGGCATCGGGCTTGCGATCGCCAAGCGTTACGTGGCGGAAGGCGCCAAAGTCGTCATCGCGGATGTCGAGGTGGTGGCAGGTGGGGCGGCTGCACGCGCGCTTGGCGCGGCCTGCCGCTTCAGGGCAGCGGATGTTGGGGATGGGCAGCAGGCGCAAAGCCTGGTCGCATCCGCGTTCGAGGACTTCGGTGCGCTCGACATCCTGGTCAACAATGCTGGCATCGTGCACGCCGCCGATTTCCTTGATCTCAAGGAAGCTGACTTCGACCGCGTGCTGCGGGTCAACCTCAAGGGCGCGTTCCTGGTCGGCCAGGCGGCCGCGCGCCGCATGGTCGATGAGGTGAAGGCCGGTCGGCCGCCAGGCACGATCATCAACATGAGCTCGGTCAATGCCGTGCTCGCGATCCCGAACCAAGTTCCCTATTGCGTGTCGAAGGGCGGCATCGCGCAGCTCACCAAGGTGATGGCGCTGTCGCTTGCCCCGCATGGCATCCGGGTCAACGCCATCGGGCCGGGCTCGATCATGACCGACATCCTCAAGTCGGTCGCGACCGACCGCGAGGCCAAGCGTCGCCTGCTGGCGCGCACGCCGCTCGGGCGCATCGGCGAGCCCGATGAGATCGCCGCGATTGCCCTGTTTCTGGCCTCGGAAGACGCCTGCTATGTCACGGGCCAGACCGTCTATGCCGACGGCGGCCGGCTTGGTCTCAATTATACTGTCGCGGTCAAGGACGATTCGCTCGGCTGAAGGTTTCCATGACCGCGAAGCGATCACCGGCGCTCGACCGGATCGACATCAAGATCCTGGCCGCGCTGCAGCGCGACGGGCGGCAATCCATTCAGAAGCTGTCGGCAACCGCCGGGCTCTCGGCGCGGGCCTGCCTCGAGCGCGTGCGACGGCTCGAAGCCTCCGGCACCATCATCGGCTATCAGGCGCTGATCGATGTCGGACGTCTGTCGAAGCCGGTCACCGTCTTCGCCGAAATCGTCCTTGAGAAGCAGGCGCGTCAGGGCGATCTCGAGAAACGGCTCGCCTCGATCGAGGAGGTCGTCGAGTGCTGGGAGGTGAGCGGCGCCGTCGACTATGTGGCGCGCTTCGTCTGCGCCGACCTTGCGGGCTATCAAGAGCTCACCAATCGCCTGATCGACGATCCCAAGCTTGGTGTTGCGCGCATCGTCAGCCACGTGGCGCTGCGCCCGATCAGGCGGTTCGCGGGTTATCCAGAGGCGCTGCTACACCGCAAGGGCGAGCCGTCGTAGCTCATTAAGTCGTAGCCCGGATTCTGTTCGTGCTCAATCCGGGCTACAAAGCAGCGACGTCTCTGGTTCTTGGGAGTAGCGTTCATGCGCCTGTGGCTCCGAGGGTTCACGATACATCTACCCTGTGCGATCGTTGCGCTTGCGCTCGTGACCGCCGCCTCTGCCCAGACCGCCGACCTCGTGGTCCTCAACGGCAAGGTGTTCACGGCGGATACACGCTCGTCGCTGGTCGAAGCCTTCGCAATCAAGGATGGGCGTTTCATCGCGGCCGGCTCCTCCGAGGCCATGCGCGCTCATGCAGGCCCCGCCACCAAGATCGTCGATCTTGGTGGCCGCTTCGTGTCGCCAGGTCTTGCCGATGGCCATCTGCATGGCGTCAGCGGCGGTCCTGGCATCGATCTCGCCGAGACCCGCTCGCTCGACGAATTGTTCGCGGTCGTCGGCCGCGCTGCCAAGGATGCGCAGCCGGGCGCCGTGATTATCAGCAACAGCGACTGGCATGAGGCGCAGCTCAAGGAGAAGCGCCTGCCGACTGCACGCGAGCTCGATCAATATGCGCCGGTCAACCCGGTGGTGCTGGTGCGCGGCGGCCACGAATATGTGCTCAACTCCGCGGCACTCGCCAAGTGGGGTATCACCAAGCAGACGCAATCTCCAGCGGGCGGCGAGATCGGCAAGGATGAAGGCGGCGAGCTCAACGGCGAACTCGTCGACAACGCACGTACTCTAGTGACGCTGCCGCCGCTACGCGCGCCCACGATCGACGATGTGCTCGCCACCCAGCGCACCCTCAATTCCTACGGCATCACCAGCGTGCGTATAACGGGCAGCTTCCGGCTGGGCGAGTTCTTCCATACGCTCGATCTCGTGCTTGAGGCGCGCAAGCGCAGTCTGCTGACGCTGCGTTTGAATATCTATCTGCCGGCGACGCGCGCCGGCGCTCGCCTGCGCGACCCGGCCGCCGTGCGTGAGGTTCTCTCGCGCTCGCCGCTCAAACAGGACGAAGGCGACGAGTGGGTGCGCATCGGCGGCGTCAAGCTCGGCGTCGACGGTGGCTTCGAAGGCGGCTTCATGTCGCAGCCGTTCGTCGGCGCCATGGGCCGCAACGGCACCTATTTCGGGATCAACACCGTGCCGGCGGCGGACTTCGCGGCGATCACGCGCGCGCTCAACCAGGATGGCTGGCGCGTCACCACGCATGCGGTCGGCGACGCTGCGATTGACATTGTGCTCGGCGGCTACGAGGCGGCGAATGCCGATCGCTCCATCGCGGGCCGGCGCTGGGCGATCGAGCATCTGTTCGTGTCACGCCCCGACCAGATCGAGCGGCTCAAGAAACTCGATGTCGTGCTGTCGGTGCAGGACCATCTCTATCTCGCGGCGCCATCGCTGAAGAAATATCTCGGCCCCGAGCGGGCGAGTCAGGTCACGCCGGTGAAGACCTATCTGGAGCAGGGGTTCCTGGTGGTGGGCGGCACCGACTCGCCGGTGGTGCCGGTCAATCCGTTCTGGCAATTCTATCATTTCCTCACGCGCGACACGATCAGCGATGGCGTCTATGGCGAGAACCAGCGCGTGACCTCGCGCGTCGAGCTCCTGCGCATGATCACCATCAATTACGCAAAGCTGACGGGTGAGGCTGACATCAAAGGCTCGATCGAGCCGGGCAAGCTCGCCGACTTCGTGGTGCTCTCCGACGACATCCTCTCGGTTGCCGAGCGCTCGATTCCAAACATGAAGGCGCTCGCCACCTATGTGGGCGGCAAGGAGGTCTATCGCGATCCGTCGTATCGGTAGCTCGGTCCTTTGCGCCGCCTTGCGCGATCGCTTGCGTGCTCAGTCAGGTCCGGTTCGGCTAGGAGATCCAGCCGCCGACGGCCAGGAAAACCCACTGACCGTCCTGTTGGCGGAACTCGAGCGTGCGGCCACCCCCGCCCCGGCCGAGGCGATGCTCCTTGAGCTCGCGTTGCAGGTCTCGGTCGACAAGCATAACTGTGACCTGTCCGGAACGGAGATCGTTCCAGCCTACGACGCACTCATTCGCCTCCAACCGCTCGTGCACGAGGAGCCCGATCGCCGGGTCGAGTTGTCTTCGCCTTCTCGCCATCGGTATCGTTCATCCGAGCAGTGGCCATCTCGTGCAAGATGCCCATGAGCGCAAAACGAGCAGCCGTTCGGACGTGTTTTGCCTACGACCCGGCGCGTTTCCCATTCACGCCGCGCTTGTCGACATATTCCTTGCCGTCAACCGGCCCAATGTGCGGGGGATCACGATCGAGATACGGCCTCCCAATCCCGTATTGCGGGCCGTTCTCATCGATCCACTTCCACAACAGGTCGGTCGTAATCCATCGGTCGGCGCGCGTCTCGCCCTTGACGCTCACGACGTCGGCGGCGAGCCCATGTCCATAGCCGCCGCGCCGGCTGCCGCCATGGTATGAGCTATCGCTCGCCGCCTTTTTGCCGGTTGCGATCGATTGTCGATAGTCATCGCGAAAGCCGCTCGTGATACCCGGGGCGTGTCCAGCGTCATCGGCAGCGCGCATGAGGCGATAGAGCTTCAGTCTGAAGCTTCGCTCCATGCCGCCAATGACGTATTGCGACATCGACATGCCCACTTTTTCTGCGGCATTCGGGTCCTTCCACGTGAAGTCTTCAGTCACAAGCTTGGTGCGAGTTTTGGTGACCGTCCGCTTCTTGCCCTTCTTCTTGATCGTCACTTTGAAGCGTTCGCTCACTTTGACGGTATCGATCTTGCGCGCCCGTTCGTAGAGCGACCAAAGATATTGATCGATGCAGTCCTGTGAGACGAGGCACTCGTCCGCAGCTTCCGGCGCCGTCACCTTGGGCAAGCCCACGCTCGCGTCTGAGGGGGTAACCGCCGCGAGCTTGAACGTTGGCTCAGCGAGCCCGGGGGCCGACTCAGCAGGCCCGGCACTCGCTCGAGCGGCCGCGACCTCGGGCCGCACGACCGGAACGACTGACTGAGCGGCAGGGCCTTTTGCATCCTGCTGTGCCGGAGAGGCCTTAACATCCCGGTCGAGGTTCGTGGGGCCGGCATAGAGCATAGATGCCAAACTGCCCCACACGACGCAGCGAAACCCGCGCTTCATGGAAGTCCCCATCTCGTCCCTTGGCCAATTCTATATGAAGGAAAAATGGCTTGCACGAGGCGATGTGGAAAATTGCCGGCCCCAGGAACCGGCTTTTTGTGCGCCAGTTGGCGGATTTCGTGGCGCTTAATCCAGCTTATCGTAGGTGGTCATGACCAAGCCTGCCGATCGACTCCTCTACGCTGAACCGCGGCCCGATGGCCGCACACCGTATTGGACCATGGGTACGATCTGGGCGGTCGCCGAGGGAAAGCCGGCGGTTACAGTGGCGATCGAGGACCTCAACATCCTCGACGCGGTGGTTTGGTTCGGTGGCCCGAAGCAGGTCGAGCCGACCATTCGGGGGATAGCGGAGAGGGCGCGTGACATCTTCAGCGCGGACCTGAGCTTTCCGATCATCATGACCAAAGGAGGCGACGTGCTCGATGGGGCGCATCGCATCGCGAAGGCCTATCTGCAGGGCGAGCGGACCATCGCGGCGGTCGTGATCGACGATTATCCGCCGCCGGACGGCGTCGTGGAGATCCCGCAGAGCTGATTCGACCCCCCCCCATTGTCGGCGACAAACTTCAAGCGATATCAATTGTCTGGCTGTCCGGGTTCCGGTCGGCTCCGGATGTCGGCGGCCCCTCAAGACATGCGGCTTGGAGTATGGTCTGCTGCCTGGCCAGGAACCGCGCGTCAGGCCGTGTGATGAATGGCCGCCCGCACAGCAGGAGTACGACGAGATGAGCGTCAGGCACGTTTGCGATCGTCGAGAGCAGTCGATTGCCACGAGCTGCTTTTCCGATACCAGAGCGCGCCGTCGCTCCCTGCAGGGTTTTGCGTTCCTGGCTGCCCTTTTGATCGTCGGCCTGTGCGGGACTCCATCGAGCGCGCAGACCAATGCCGCCTGCGCCACCTATGGCAACTGGATCGACGGGGCTTCGGGCGACGCGATCAACGGCAGGGACCTCCTGCGCGAATTCTCCAGGTTGAACGCGGTGGTGCTGCTGGGGGAGTCGCATACGAGCCCTGATCATCACGTCTGGCAGATGCAGACCGTAGCGGCGCTGCACGACCGCACCGACAAATCGCCCCTCGGTGAAAGGATGGTCCTCGGTTTTGAGTCGTTTCCGCGCCGCCTGCAGGGCGTGCTCGACGATTGGGTCGCCGGCAAGCTTTCCGCCGAGGCGTTTCTCAACGCGGTGGAATGGAGGCGGGTCTGGGGCTACGACTCCGCGCTCTACATGCCGCTGTTCCAGTTCGCCCGTCTCAATCGCATTCCGATGGCGGCGCTCAATGTCGAGCGCAGCCTTGTCTCGCGTGTCGGCCGTGAGGGCTGGGCGGCGGTGCCGCAGGACGCGCGCGAAGGGCTTACCGATCCGGCCCCCGCGAGCGAAGGCTATCTGCGCGAGCTTGCGGCCGTGCAGGCCATGAAGAGGAGCCTGCAGCCGGGCGCCGATCCGCAGATAGCACCACCCGATCCCGACGACGCCGCCATTGCCGAAGTGATGAAACAGCCGGAGTTCAAGCGCTTCGTCGAGGCACAGCAGACCTGGGATCGCGCCTTCGCGCAGGGGATCGTCGACGCCAGGCGCAAATATCCCAATGCCACCATCGTGGCCGTGCTCGGCAGCGGCCACGTCGCGTTCGGATACGGTGCGCCGCATCAGTTGAAAGATCTTGGCATTAAAGATGCCGCCTCGCTCATTCCGGTCCCAATCGACAGCGCCTGCACGCGCGTGGGCAAGTCCTTTGCGAATGCGATGTTCACGCTGCCGCCGGGCGGCGACGAGGCGCCGACGTTGGAGCGGCCGCGACTCGGGGTGGACCTGGTGCAAGGCGAAGGCGCCCCACGCGTCAATCGCGTTGTGGGCAACAGCGTCGCCGAAGCGGCTGGCCTGAAGGCCGGCGATCATGTGGTGCGCGCCGCCGGCGTCGAGATGCGCAGCCCCGACGATCTCGTCGACGTCGTCGGTCGGCAGGCGCCGGGCACATGGCTGCCGCTGAGCGTTCGGCGCGACGGACAGGAGATCGAAGTGGTCGCCAAGTTCCCGGCGCGCCCGCGTCAGGGGTAGCTGTTGCGCCGGCCGCCAGCATATTTCCTGTGAGTTCCCGGCGCTCGCTTTGCCCGACCTGACGACAAGTGGTTGGGCAAAGGTTAAGAGAGTTTGAACAACCGCCGATTCCGCCGTAGCAGCGTTTACGGACGGCGGAATGAGACGTCCACGTCCAGCACTTCCACGTAACCCGTTGTGGTTTTCCGGCACACTTGATTTGTCGGATTCGGCGCCCAGCTGTCGCCGTGGAGTGATGCCATGGATTTCATCGCACTCGAGAATCGCGTGAGCGCCCCCAACTACGCGCCGCTGCCGGTCGTGCTGGCGCGCGGCGAAGGCTCCTATTTGTGGGACGTCGATGGCCGGCGCTACGTCGACATGATGAGCGCCTATTCGGCGGTCAGTCTCGGCCACGGCCATCCACGCATCCTTGCGGCGCTTACCGCGCAGGCGCAGCGGCTGGCGGTGCCGTCGCGTGCCTATTACAGCGATCGCCTCGGGCCGTTTCTCGAGGAGCTTTGCCGCGTCAGTGGGTTCGACGCCGCACTGCCGATGAACACCGGTGCGGAGGCGGTCGAGACCGCCATCAAGGCTGCCCGCCGCTGGGCCTATCGCGTCAAGGGCGTGCGCCGCGATCGAGCCGAGATCATCGTGGCGCAGGGCAACTTCCACGGCCGCACCACCAGCATCGTGGGCTTCTCGTCGGAGGCTTCCTATCGCGACGGCTTCGGGCCGTTTGCGCCGGGTTTCCGCGCGGTGCCGTTCGGCGATCTCGCCGCCATCGAGCGGGCGATCACGCTCGACACCGCAGCGGTGCTGATCGAGCCGATCCAGGGCGAGGCCGGCATCATCGTGCCGCCGGCCGGCTTCCTCATCGGGCTGCGCCGCATCTGCGATGCGCACAACGTGCTCCTCATCCTCGACGAGGTGCAGTCCGGCCTCGGGCGCACCGGAGCGTGGTTTGCGTTCCAGCACGAGGGCATCCTCCCCGACGGGCTCATCCTGGGCAAGGCGCTCGGCGG
>Ga0137409_10004907_pt1 | contig 13984 bp, 15 predicted proteins | sample CZODoug1_16funga_FD_122059 | JGI IMG/M metagenome (GOLD analysis project Ga0137409, IMG submission 122059) | Vadose zone soil fungal communities from Angelo Coast Range Reserve, California, USA - CZODoug1_16fungal (Hybrid Assembly) | ecosystem: Environmental > Terrestrial > Soil > Vadose zone... | reverse complement strand
TCCCCCCAGTGCAGGTTCGAGGGAGTCTCGAGTGGCCTCCCACTCGGCGCGCTCCAGGGCGCCATAGCAAGCGGCGTGCCAAGCGGCTGGAGACCAAGGGCTTACGTGGGGGTGGCTCGGAAAAAGTCAACCGTCCGGCCCCCGCCCTTTGTGGGGCCGGGAAAAAGTGGTGACCACATTCCCAAGAAGCCTTCGTGCGCGCGTCCTACAGAACAGAGTCAAGAAGCTGATGCATCCCGCGTAGAGCACCGGGCAGTCAAGGCCGACCGGGGGACGTTAAGCCTCGTTACCATAACTGCTTGTCTCGAGGCGTCGGTCACGTCGAGACTGCTCTACGCGGGGCGCATCGCTGGAAGCAGACAAAGTCGGACCCGCCGCGACTTCTGCCCCGTGCCAGTCCAAGCGGATGTACCGCGAGGACTTCATCATGGCCCGCTGCAAGCATGCACCCCGTCCCGGCTTCACCGAGTGCGAGCCGTGTGCCGAAGCCCGTCGCCAGAAGGCATGGGAGCGCTGGTCGATGCTGAAGGGCGCCGGGTACTGCATCAGGGGTTGCCGGATGCCCGCCGACCGTGGCGGGATGTGCGACGCCCACGCGAAGCGGAACGCCGCCGCCTGCCAGCGCCGCCGAGATCGCATGAAGGCCGCCAAGAACCCGTCCCTGCCCGTGCCCCCGCCGGAGATGATGCCGTGACCGACCAGTCCACCTACCCGCGCCTCTGCTCCCGCTGGTTCTTCTGTTCCGTCAACCGGTGCCCGCTGTCGCCGAACCAGGAGTACCAGCGCATCCACCCCGACGACCCGGAGAAGCTCTGTAAGGAGAACCTCCGGGAGCGGCTGGTGATCGTGGCCAAGGCCCGGGCCGAAGGCGTCGAGCTGGGCGACGGCATGACCGACCTCGAGCGCCGGTCCGGCAGGTCCATCGAGGAGATCGCGGCCGAGCGCGACCGCATCTCGGCCCAGCGCCGGGAAGCCGCCATGAAGATGCTGGCCGCCCAGAAACACCCCGCACCCCTGCCTCCAGGATAGTGCTGGGACCGTCAGATTACAGGCAGGCCACAAGGGTACCCCCTCCGGGAGGTACTTTGGCTCGTCCCCGCCGGGTTCCCTTGACCAGGGCCTGAATTCACATGACGAAACCCCTAGCCCAGCATCTGTAAAGGGTGCAAGAGGGGTGTTCCATGAAGGGTTGACATGGACGACGGCTTCGGTGATGATGTGGTCGTTGTCACCCCATCAAGCGACCGGGATTGGTGCCCAGCGGTGGGAGAGCCGCGACAGGGCGTCGTCCTTATGGTAACGCAGCGATCCGGAACGTCGTATATACTGGGGGAGCGGTCTACCAACCGCTAAAGTCATGAGCAAGAAACGCCGATACTGAGTAAACCCTGACGTTCGTGGTCTTCCTGCAGGAAGACCTTGATACGACCGAGCGTTTCAGGTATACCGGGCACCCCAAGGGACCCGGATCTGAGGAAAATATGGACACGAAAACCGAGACCAAGACCGAAAGCCAGTTCCCGCTGTTCCTGAACTACCGTTTCCCCGTCTCGGGCAAGGGTTTCTGGGTCGGCATCACGCTCCGTGGCCGTCTCCTGCTCGAGGAAGAGGTCGGCGGCGACGTGTGGATCTACGGCGTGAACCCCGGCGGCATCAGCGTGTTCGCCCAGTCCCGCGAAGCAGCACTCACCGCGTTCACGGCGCGCCTGCACGAAGTCATGAACGGCGTGGCCGAGTCCGTCGAGACCTTCGACGCCTTCAAGAAGGAAGTCGAGGAGTCGTTCGCCACGAACGGCGAGTACGAGACGATGTGGAAGGCCGCACTCCAGTGCGTCCGCGAGGGCAAGACCGACATCGCGGGGATGACTCGCGAGGACGGAGACTTCAAGCCCGAGATCCGCGTCGAGAAGATCGCCAACCCCACGCCCGCCAACAACGTCGACCAGAAGGTCACGATGGCGGCGCCTTGTTTCGCGAAAGCTGCGTAACTAGGTGGCGGTCTCGTGGCCTAAGCTCCTCGCTGCCATTCAGGAGCACAAGGACGTCGGGGTTCACTTCCGTGGCAGCGGCTACCACTTGACCCACAAATTCAAGCGAGCGGACCTCCGTCGGTTGGTGAGCCCGACGGAGGAGTACAAGATCAAAGAGATTCGCCACCTTGTCGCCCAACTCGGCCTCGACAAGGACATCATCCGGAAGCACATAGCCGAGCTTTAGCCCGCCGCGTGACCCTCCCGCCGACCCCCGGAACAGAGAAAGTCTAGTTGCGGCGGTAGCAGGCCGGGGCGGTGTCGACGACCCGGAGCGACTGCCCGAGCACGGGCCGGTTGTCGAGAAGCTTCACCGCCGTCGTCCCGCTCAGGTCAAGCGAGACGCGCCCAGCGCGCTGCGCCGTGTGCGGCGAGCGGGTGAGCACAAGATCGGTGCGACCACAGAACGGACAGGCCAGAGCAGCCTGCACGGGATGCAGGCCGTCATCTCCCCAGGTGGCGCGGCAGCTTGAGCACTCGTACGAATCGACCATGTGAATCCCCTCCATGCCTACTTGTACGGCACGGAGGGGGCGTGGGATTCAGGCAGCCCAGACGCCCGCCTCGAAGAGGTAGGCGCCCCGCGCCCGACGACGGATCCTGAGCGTCATCCGAGCGGTGGGAAGGGTGCGAGCCGAGGAGCGGGGTGGGGAGCCATCCCTCCCCCGCTCTGTGCGCCCTCCCTTCCAATTTTTATCCCACCCGCGTAACAATGATCCTCCGGACGGCTCCCATCATGAACGGAGGGTAAAGAATCGTGAACGCACTTCGATCCGCGAATATCGACGTCAAGCTGGGCCGCGAGGACTACGATGCGCTCATCGCCCGGCTCAAGGAAACCCCCGTCTCCCTCACCATCAAGCGCGGCCGCTTCACCGCACGGGGCCTCTGGGTGCAGCTGGAATTCCAGGGCCGGGAAGCCGACGTGGATTACGCGCTGAAAATCAGCCGCGCCGCGGGATCCGCGGCCTGATAGAAACTTCTTACCCTCTCTCCGGATCGCGGAGGCGTGGACCCACCACTCCTCCGCGATTCACTTTTTTATGGGCTAACGCTCCGGGACCGCGAGGATGCAGTTGAAGCTCCCGTGGCCGTTGGGCACCCGCTTCACCGCCGTCGAATGGTCCGACCACTCGCCGTCGATCAGCAGGCGATAGGCATACTCCCCGGGCGCCAGCTTCAGCACGATCCCCCATTGGCCGGCCGCGCTGCGGCGCAGGCGGACGCCCTCCCGCGACCAGCCGGTGAAGTCCCCCGTCAGAATGACCTCCCGCGCCCCCGGCGCCTCCACCACCACCGGCACCCGGCGCTCCGAGGGACGAAGGAGTGCAATTTTGAGCTGCTCCATGGTTTTCTCCCCGATCGACACCCGCCCGCTCCATCCCCTTCCCGGGACCCCTCATAGAACACATTTTCCCTCCGGCGTTACGCACGATCGCCGTTTCCCCGGCCCTGTCACGCTTCCGCCCGGACGGCGTACATGGACCCGATCGGGAGAGTATGAAAGTATTTCTCGTCGGGATTTATGCCCTGGGAGCCCGGGCCCTTGCCGAGCTCCTGCAGCGCCGGGTCGACGTCGTCGGCGTCCTCACCAAGCCCGACCACGGCGAGGGGCAGCGCGACCTCTTCGACACCGTCGCGCGCGCCGGTCTCCCCCTGATGGAGCCGGAGGCCCCGGATGAGCCCGGCCTCGCCCGGCGCATCCGCGCGTTGCGCCCCGACGTCGTCGCCGTCGCCGGCTACCACAAGCGGATTCCGTCCCGGATCCTCGGCCTCGCGCCCCTCGGCGCGATCAACACGCATCTCTCGCTGCTCCCCCAATATCGCGGGCCCTGCCCCTGGAAGTGGGCCATCGTCCGCGGCGAAAGCACCACGGGCGTCACCATCCACGTGATGACCTCGAAACTCGACCGGGGACCCATCCTCGCCCGGAAGTCCTGTCCGCTCGACGACCAGGAGACGGGAGAGAGCCTCTTCCATCGCCTGGCCCGGATGGGCGCCGAATCCCTCGGCGATACGCTGCGGACCCTCGAATCCGGCGGCGCGACCATGTCCGAACAGGAGGAGGCCGGAGCCTCGTATTACGGCGCCCCCACCGACGAGGACGCGCAGATCCACTGGGAACGTCCGGCGGAGGAGATCCGCAACCTGGTCCGCGGCCTGCACCCGCGCCCGGGCGCCTGGACTGTGTTCGACGGCCGCCGCTACCGGGTCGGCCGGGTCTCCATTGTCGACACCCCGTTTTCGCCGGCGCGCCCGGGGACGCTGCTGGATGCCCCCCAGGGCCTTCCCATCGTCGCCACCGGCCGGGGAGTCCTCCGGATCGAAGAGAGAACCGCCGGGGAAGAACAGACGAATCTGCATCACTTTCCACAATCCCCGGGCTCGGATGCAGCGAAGTCTGCTGAGGCTCCGGCCCCCGGGCGAGTTTGATCCGGAGCCGGGAGAACTGAGATGACGTCGATCGCCAAAGCCGGGCTCGTGGCCGTGTTTCTCGGCCTGCTTCTGAGCTCGCCGAACCGCGCCGCCGCCTCTGGGGAACCCAAGCCCGCCACCGCCTACCTGATCCTTCACGACTGGTATGGCACCAGCCCCTGTCCCACCCCCACGTTCCTCCGCGCCAACAAATCGTTCCTCGAGACGCTCCCCTTCGACGGCATCGCGGTCTATATGCGGACCCCCGACGGCGCGGACAACATCACGCTGGATGCAATGACGAACAAGCGCCTCGACTTCCCCACCATCTCGCGCGTCCTGACGCCGATCCGCGGCCTGCAGATCCCCAACCTCACTCAGAATTTCGCGGCGGTGCTCAGCGGCCGCCCGCCGGATTTCTTCAACGACTGGACCACGATCATCTCCAACTTCGCCGACCTGGCCCGCGCGGCCCGCGAGGCGGGGCTCAAGGGGATCTACTTCGACAACGAGAACTACTTTGCGAAGTGGGCCCATTACCCCGACGGCGTCGAGTTTCCCAACGTCTCCCTGAAGGACTACCAGACCCAGGCACGGCTGCGCGGCCGTCAGATGATGGAGGCCATGGTCGCCCAGTTCCCCGACATCGTCTTCGTCACGCTCCACGGCCCTTATCTGTCGGAGCCCAAGGCCCCCGCCCCGCTCTTCCCCCGGTGGCACACGACCAACCAGCTCATCGGACCCTTCTTCTGCGGCTTCGTTGAAGGCGCGGGGAAGAAGGCGACCGTCGTCGACGGCGGGAAGCTCTTTCACCTGAGAAGCCCGAAGGAATTCCAGGACTCCTATGCGTTCCGGAAGGCCGCGATCGCGGCCGACAAAGTCGACTGCGCGTTCATGCCGGCGGCGCTGCGCGCGGCGTGGCCGGGCAGGGTCAGCGTCGGTTTCGGCCTGTACGACAAGCCGTGCGGCGAGGCGGACATGATTCCGGAGATCCTGAAGCCCACGGTGACGCAGGCGCTCCGCACCTCCGACCGCTACGCCTGGCTCTGCATCGAACGCTTCTCGTTCCTGAAGCCGTCGAAGAGCGGCGGGGCCGGGGACGCGTGGGTGAACGCGGTGCGTCAGGGCCGCGCGGAAGCCTCGATCAAGATCTCCCCCTCACACCACTGAAGGCGGCCAGGCTTCCAGGCGCAGGGCCGGGATGTGCACCTCCGGCTTCTTCCCCGCATAACCGTCGGGATGAGCTTTCCGCCAGTTCCAGGCGCTGTCGATCATCTCTTCGAGGCTGAACGCGGGCTTCCAGCCCAGCTCGCGACGGGCTTTGGAGATGTCGGCCACCAGCGCCCTGGGATCCCCGGACCGTGCCGGAGCGGATTCCACGTCGATGGTCCGGCCCGTGACGCGCCGGGCGACTTCGAGGACCTCCAGCACGCTCCAGCCGCGGCCGGAGCCCACATTGAAGATCCCGGGGACGCCCTGGGCCAGGAGGTGCGCCCGGGCGACGTCTTCCACGTGCACGAAGTCTCGCACCGCGCTTCCGTCGCCGAGCACCTTCAGCGGCCGGCCCGTCAGGGCGGCACGGACGACGTTCGGAATCAGATGGGGTTCGTGCGGATGGTCCTCGTCGTCACCGGCGACCGTGAAGAGCCGGAGGACGGTCAGTGTCACGCCGTAGTCCCGCAGCAGCTGCTCCGCGGTCCACTTCGACCGCCCCTCCGGGGAGATCGGCAGCTTGAGATGGCCCTCGGCAACCGGGAATACGGAGGGCTCGCCGTAGACCGCCGCCGAGGACGAAAAGACCACCGGCTTCCCCCGCGCGCCCTCAAAAAACGCTGCGGTCGCGGCCACGTTGCTCCTCCAGGCCAGGCCCGGGTCACGGGAGGACCGGGCGCAGTCGTCGTGGCCGGCGCAGTGCAGGACCACGTCGATCCTCGGCCACTCGACCTTCGCCCGCTCGATTTCGCGGAGGATGATCGGCCGGTCGGGCAGCGCCGCGCGGCAGGAATTGCGCAGATCGTCGACGACGATGACGTCGTCCTCTCCGAGGGCCCGGCAAACGTGCCGGCCGACATAGCCGGCGCCGCCGGTCACCAGGATCATGGTCGGGTCCCCCTATCCGGCGTGCGAGGTTCCCGCGATCACATCCTGATACAGCGCCTCGTGCAGGGCCAGGATGTCCTGAAGATCGTAGAGGCTCATCCTTGCACGGGCGCGCCCGGCGCGGGCTTCGGCGCCTTCAGGGTCCTCCAGGACCCGGTCCATCGCGGCCGCGAGCCCGGCGGAGTCGCCCTTCCCGACGAGCAGTCCGCAGTCGTCCTCGACCAGGTCCTCGATCCCGCGGATCCGCGTCCCGATCACCGGGGTGCCCATGCACATCGCCTCCATGACGCTGCGGGGCAGGCCCTCGTGCTCGGACGCCAGGATCATCGCGCTCGCCGCCCGGAGCAGGACGGGGATGTCGCTGCGGAAGCCGAGGAAGTGCACGCGGTCCTGGACCGAGAGCCTGCCCGCCAGCCTCGCCAGCATCCCGCGCAACGGACCCGTGCCCGCCACGAGAAGATGGGCGCCCCGATTCTTCATCTGCGCCAGCGCCCGGATCACATCCGCCGGACGTTTCCGCGGGATGAGCTCGGCGATCATGAGCATCAGGTCCGCGGCGGCCGGAATCCGCAGATCCCGGCGGAGATGCGCCACCTGGAACGGCGTCACTTCGCGTCCTCCATAATGCGCGGTATCGACGCCGATGCCGTGCATGAAGTGCAGCCGGCCGGGCGCGACGATCCCGTGATGCTTCGCGGCCTCCTCGTCCTCCCGGTTCATCACGACGAGCGCGTCGGTCCAGCGGCCGGCCATCTTCTCCAGCTCGAGGTAGACCGCGTTCTTCACCGCGGGCCCGCCCCGGTAGAAATGGAAGCCGTGGGCCGTATAGACCACCTTCGGTTTCTCCTCGGGCGCCCGCCCGCGCAGCGACAGACGCGTGACGAAGCCCGCGACGGGAGTATGGACGTGGACCAGATCGTAGCCTTCCTGACGCACGATTCCGCGCAGCTTCCGGACGCTACGGATCACGTTGATGGGCTGCAGCGGATTCCGGGACCAGGGCATGTCCCAGCAGTGGTCGAACCCCGCCCTGCACTCGGGCGACGAGGCCGCGTCGCGCGCCATCGCGTCGACCCTCCAGCCCCTCTCGCGGAAATGCTGCGCCAGCGGGAGCAGGAAGGCCTTCAAGGTCACCGGGACGGTCGTGACCATCAGGATCGACGGGGATTTCACGCGGGGCCGGGGTCTGAGAGACGAATCCGGCCTGCGCGAGGGCTGCGTCAATGTGGCCATGGCTCACCCCTTCAGCGGGAAACTCCGGGGAACGACGGGACGCGCGCCGGCCCAGATCCCGTCCTCAGCGTCATTTCGCGGACCTGACGGAAAAAGCCGCGGCGCCGCGCTGCCAGCAAGTCCTCGCGATAGCGACCGGCTTTCTCCAGGTTGCGGGCCGACATCGCCGCCATCCTCTCGGGGCTGGAAACGATCTCGCGGATTTTCGCGGTCAGCGCGGGGACATCGTTCGGCGGGATGAGGTCTTCCTGCGGGATAAGCTCCGGGATCCCGCCGACCGTCGAGCCGATGCAGGGCAGCCCGCGAGCCATGGCTTCGACCATCGCCCGCGGCAGGCCCTCCTGTCGCGAGGGGAGCACGAAGACATCGGCCTGATCGAGCTTCCGACGGACTTCGTCGCCTGCGGGAAGCCAGCCCAGGAAACGGACCCGGCCCTGGAGCCCCTGCTTCTCCGACTGCTCCTGGAGCTTCGGCCGGAACTGGCCGTCGCCGACGAAGACGATGCGGAGATCCAGCCCCTGGCGGACGCCGTCGCCGACCGCGTCGACCAGGACGTCCTGCGCCTTATAGAGCTGCTCCAGCGTCCCGACCGTGATCAGCGTGGCGCTGCGCGGATGGTTGTTCGGGGGCCGCGGTGCGGGGACGAACGCCGAGGCCGGGAGCTCCACGTCCGAAAATCCCGACATCGGCGCGCCCGGCGCAGGAGGATACCGCTGCTGCAGGGCGGCCTCGGTGACGTAGGCCGCCGCGCCGGCGCCGGCGCACTGGGAGCGCAGCCGGTGGGCGAACCAGCGGCGGAACAGCGGCCGAAGCGGATGCCTCACCGCGCCCGGCGAGAAGACGTCCCAGGGATCCGACACGACTTCGACGGCATACGGATAATGCATCCTGCGAAGGACGGGGATCAGGCCGTCTGCGAGCACCGACCCGACGCGCAGGATCACGGCATCTCCGGGGCGGAACGCCTCTCGCACCGCGCGGCGGACGGCGCCCTTCTTCTTCAGGTACTGCCAGGGGCCGACATAATAGGGGATCGCCGCGAACGCCACGCCGGGACCGTCCGCCCGCAGCCATTTCGGGTCCGCTGCGGCCACGTCCGCCACCCGGGCCACGACGCGGACGGAGTCGAAGCCCTCCAGATACCGCGCCCAGAAGGGATACGCGCAGCCCGTCGGAGACCAGATGGCGCCGTCGGGGGTGCGCGAGAAGCGATGCTCGAGGACGATCAGGACATTCATGGGGAACTCGTCGGATAGGAGGACTTCGAGATCGGACGGCAGATGAACAGCAGGACCATCAGGGGCGCGGTCGAGTACTGAAACAGGAAGAACAGGACGTTGTCGGAGTCGCAGACGAGCCCGATGATGCAGAGGCCCAGGAAAACGGGCAGGAGGAAGAGGCGGCCGTCGCGGGGATGGAGCCGGTAGACGAAGTGGCGCACGCCGCGGATCATCAGCGCGAAGAGGGCGAAGACGATGGGGACGCCGGCCGGCCCGAAGTTGAGCAGGGCTTCCCCGCCCAGGCCGTAGAGGTTCGAGGCCTTGCCGATCAGGACCCAGTCGGGGCCCCAGAGGATCTGCGTCCCCTCCTGGATCTTCGTCGGCGGGCGCTCCGGCCAGATCGCCTCGGGGATCAGGAGCGCGAGCGCCCCGAGGTACGTGCGCCCCCACGCCGGCGTATAGTCCGTCCCGGTCCGGCTCATCCGATAGAGCAGGAAGGCCTGGACGTCCGCGCGGGACAGGTCCCAGAGCACGACCTTCGTCACGGACGAGCCGTGTTGCGTCTCTTCGCCGGAGACGGCCTTCTCCAGGTCCCGGGTGCCGCCGTGCTTGTACGCCGCATAGATCACCATGAATCCGAGGAACGCCGCGAGGCCGGCGAAGATGAGCTTGCGCGTCAGCGGCCGCAGGCAGAAGTGGATGACGCCGGCCGCCCAGAACATGGACCAGACGGTGTTGCTTCGAAGCCCGCGGAGGCCGCCGAAGAGGATCAGGAGACCGAAGAAGACGATCATCGCGGCGCCCAGGAGACCCCAGCCGGGACGCCGGCGCCGGCCCCACAGGTAGAGCGTCAGCCCGATGAGGGCCAGGCGGGGGAAGGCCTCCGAGATGTTGAAGATCCAGCCCCATCCGGTGAACGAGCTCTTTCCAGTGTCGGTCTCCTTCTCGAACAGCGAGACGTACCCGCTGAGACCGCCGAAGTGGGCATAGACGAAGGCCTGGAGGGCGGCGGTGAACACGAGGGCCGCCAGAACGGCGGGCCACGGGCGGCGGATGCCCCAGAGCGGGAACTGCGGCCGCGCCCGCTCAGGCCCGCCATACCGACAGACGAAAGCGTAGACGCAGAGCCCCGTCAGATCCACGAGCCCCATCTTTCCCAGCCATTCGCGCCAGTCGGGCGGCGGGGTGATCCACGCCATCCACTCGTTGAGGGACACGTGCAGCAGCGGCGCGACGAAGAAATTGAGGTAGCCGAGGACGCCCACGATCCCGACGGGATCCATCAGGTTCATGCGGCCGCGGACCCAGTCGACGGCATCCAGCCCGATCAGCATCCCGCACGCGAGCACGGGAACGACGAACCAGTGGCGGCATTCCTCGGAGCCGATCAGGAAGAGGAAGAGGATGGAGATCGAGACGATGAACGAAAGGGCGACGGTGGTCGCGTCGCTCGCCCTCCAGAACCTCGCCGGCCCCAGGCGGATCCGATGGAGGAACCTGGTCGGAATCCGCGGGACGGCGAGCCTCTCCGTCGTGTTCCGGCCGTTCCCGTTCATGCCGTTGCCGTTCCGGTGATGGCCGTTGCTGCGGAAGCGGGGCGTGAACGTCGTCGTCATGCGGCCGCCTCCGCCCCGCCGCTGCGCCGCAGGGCCGAGAGCGCGCTCCAGACGACCGCGGCATTGGACGCGAGCTGCACGAGGGCGCCGCCGAGCATTGCGACTGCAGCGCCCGTCAGGCCCAGCCGCGGAATGAGGACGAGCCCCAGGCCCAGCGTCGCCGCAAGGGAAGCGAGCATGATGACGGGCTGGATGCGCAGCCGGCGCGCGGCGATCATCGCGTACGACATCGCGGAGGCGATATAGGCCGCGGCGCCCGCGACCATGACCCACGTGAAGGTGTCCGCTTCCGCCGCGTACTCGGCCCCGAACAGCCGCTGCAGGATCGGCCGGCCCGCCGCGACGGCGACGATCACGCCGCCCATGCCGATCGCGCCCGCGGACGCGCAGGCCTTCGCCACCCAGTCGCGGAACCCGGCTGCATCCCCCGCCGCATGACGCCGCGCCAGGGCCGCGCTGATCGTGTGCCCAAGGGCGTTGATCAGGACGTGGCCGGCCGTCATCAGCGAGACCAGGACCGCGAAGACGCCGACCGTGGCGACGCCGTGGGTGCGCTGAAGCAGCAGCGACGGCAGGTTGGTGTTGAGCGAAAACAGCATCGTGACCACGCCGAGGGGCGCGGAAAGCAGGGCCAGGCGGGCGAGCACGCGGCCCTTCCAGCGCGGTCTGGCCCGCCGGGTGCTCCGCAGCAGCCGGAGGGCGGCGGGGAGATCGTGGAATGCGAACACGACGGTGCCGGCCGCGGCCATCGCCGCGATGCCCCAGAAAAGGCGGCCCGTGAAGGCAACCGTGCTGGTCAGGGCGAACAGAGACATCGGGCCCCGGAGCAGCAGCGAGCGGCCCATGAGGTCGTTCCGGCCGCGCTGCTGGAAGAATCCATAAAGGAGGTCGCTCAGGGATTCCACGGCTTTGTGAAGGCCCAGGCCCGCGATGGCCGCAGCCGTCTCCGGGCCGCCGCCCAGGGGGATCGACAGGGCCACGATCGCCGCCAGCCCCAGCACGGTCGTCAGGAGCCGGAGACCGAGGTAGTCGCCGAAGCGATATTCCTTCTTCGCGTCGGTGGCGATGATGAAGCGCAGTTCGAGGTTGGCGAGCAGCATGACGGGCCCCGAAATGGCGAGGCCGAGCGCAAACTGGCCGACCATGCGGGACGAGCCCAGGCGGGCCATCGCCGCCAGCATGCCCCACTGGCAGGCGGCATAGGCGAGCATCCCCGCCAGGGTCCAGGAGAAGTTGGCCCGGAAGGCCAGCGGCGCCGCCGGGACGACGGGCAGCGCGGGAGCCGTCAGCTCCGGCTCCGGCGAGACGACTCCGACTTCCGCCACCTGTGCCCCTTCTAGAGTGTGCCTATCTACGAGTTCCGCCGGGGGAGGTTTCCCGCTCCGAGGGGTGAATGCATTTATTCGCTAGGTCGAGTCCGAGTCGCGGACCCAGTCCATGCTTGCCGCGGCGACCGGGACCGGCTCGCGGGCGGGAGCGGGGACGTTGCCCCGAGGATTCGACAGCGTGATCCCCTTCGACTCCAGCTCTTTGGCCTGCTTGCGGACGGACTGGTTGGCTTCGAGGACGAGCTTGAGGGCTTCCTTCTTCTTCTCGAAGTATTTGTCCTCCTGGGCCAGGCCGAGCTGGCGGAGGACGTTCTGGACCTGCTGGTTGGAGAGCAGCTTGGTGTTCGACAGCGTCTTGAGCGCCTTCTCGAGCGACGCGACGTACTCGTTCAGCTTCTCGATCCGCTTGTGCAGGACCGCATTCTCGCGGGACAGGACCACCGCGTCCTCGCTGACCTCCGGCGCCACGGCCCGGGCCACCAGCGAGCGAAGCGTCTCCTCCACCTGGCGGACTTCCTCCGCCGCCTCGGGAGATCCCTTCCGCTGGGCCAGCTTCCGGCGGGCCTCGAACAGCCGGTCCATCTGCACGTTGAGGACGCGGACCGGGTCCGGGTCCGCGTCCCCGTCGGGAGCCTCCGCCTTCCGCGCTTCCGCCTCCGCTTTTTCTCTCTCCAGCTCCTCGCGGAGCCTTTCCAGTTCCTCGTCCAGCGTCTGACGGGAACGTTCGACATCTTCCCTGGCGCGCGTGGTCTGCTGGTACTGGTCCAGCAGCTCCTGGAATTCCGCCTTCGATTCCCTGGCGATCTGCTCCGCCGAGAGGGTCTCCATCTTCGAGTCGGCGATGTGCTTCTCGACGATCGTGCGGACGGACCGGTTGATGAGCTCCTGGATGCGCTCGCGCGAGAGGAGCTGGATCTGCTTCTTTCCGGATTTGATCAGCTGGTCGATGCTGACATTGGAGGACGCCTGACGCAGCATGCCCGCGACGTCGAGCATGCGGTCCGCGGGGTCGATCCGGCCCTGCGCCTTCGGTGCCGGCGCGTTCGACTCCCGGCCCTCCCGCCGCTTCCCGAACCCGAAGAGTGAAAACATCACACGTCCTTCCCGCAAGACCCGCTATCTACGGCATCCGCCCCAATCGGTTGCTCGGTCGTCCGAAGCTCAGACCGCCCTTCCCAGGTGCGGCCTGCCGTTCCCGTTCGAGGGGGGCGTGCGCCCGAGCACCGCCGCCGGCCGGTTGAACGCCTCCAGGCGGCGCAGCGCGGTGGCCGCCTTCTTCGCCTTCACCTCGGCGCGCTCCAGCGCCGCGGGGGCCAATTCGACGCCGGACTGGCCGAGCCCGCGCTCCTCTTCGATCGCCGCCTGGACGCAGCCGGTCGTCACCGCCCGCAGCGGGTCCGAGGCGCAGCGGATCTCGCCGGCGTTGATCGGAAGATTCGCCTTCTGGTACTCCTCGCGAAACAGGTCGATGAAGCCCGGGGTCAGGGCGGTCCCCCCGGAGCAGACGAGGTCGACCGGATGTCCGAATTCCGGGATGTCCGACGCCGCCCCGATCCTCTGCTTGAAGGTCTCCAGCGTGTACTGCAGCAGGTGCCGGTAGTGGATGGCGATGGCCTCCTCGACGCGGCCCTGGGGCCGGAGCAAATGCATGCCGCCCTCCTTGACCGCCGCGACGCGCTGGGCAGGAAATCCGATCGCTTCGGAAACCGACTGGTCGATCCAGTCCCCGCCGCGCGAGGTGGAGAAGCTGAGGGCGGGAACGCCCTTACACGTGATGCACACATTGAACATGCCCGCGCCGCAGGAGATGCCGATCCCCGTATAGGCCTTCTCCTTCAGCTCGGCGAAGATCCCAGCCTCCGCCTCGGGATCGAGCGAGGAGGTCGGCTCGTCCAGAATCCAGATGTCCGCATCGCGGTACATGATTCGGGCCAGGGCCAAACGCTGCCACTCACCGCCTGACAGATCATGTCCGCCCTCGAAGAGCCTCCCAACTTTCGAGTCGAGGCCGCTCTTCATCTTCTTCACCAGCCACTCGCTTC
>Ga0137409_10004906_pt1 | contig 13985 bp, 12 predicted proteins | sample CZODoug1_16funga_FD_122059 | JGI IMG/M metagenome (GOLD analysis project Ga0137409, IMG submission 122059) | Vadose zone soil fungal communities from Angelo Coast Range Reserve, California, USA - CZODoug1_16fungal (Hybrid Assembly) | ecosystem: Environmental > Terrestrial > Soil > Vadose zone... | reverse complement strand
GGTATCAGCAACATCCTTTTCCAGCACAAATTGTTTGGTCCCAGGGTCCTGAGCGAAGACGTTTTTCTCGTTGTAAGCCTGGGCGTAGGTTATGTAGTAAGCGAGGTAGGCGTTCTTCGATGCCATCGCCGGTGAAAGCCCGCGACGAATGCTGTAAACAAAATCCTGTGCAGTGATCGGATCGCCATTTGACCAACGGGCATTCCGGCGCATGTGAAAAACAAATTCCGATGAATCATTATTAACGTCCCAGCGTTCGGCCAGAGCCGGAATCGCATTGAGCGTCTTCGGGTCGTATTCCACCAACCCCTGATAGAGTGCCATGTAGATCCGTGCTTCCGGCTGGCCCGAACTGACGGGAGGATCCAACGATTCTGGTTCATCGCCGTTTACATAACGGAGAATGTTTAGCTTGGGTGGAGTAGTGCTCCCGTAGAAATCGCCGGGTGTAGCCACAACCCGGCAGGAGATCGCGCCAAACAGCAGTGACGCAATGGCGACTGCGGCGAGTAGTTGTTTTAAATAGACTTTAGCCATCGCTGGGTGCGCAAACACTTGCTGCGATCAGACGGAACTTATCACGCGAAAATCAATTGAGCAAGATTCTGTATGATTGGTATGGGTTCATTTTAAACGGGGCGTTTCTTTGGAGTGCAGTGACGTGTCACCCCTTTGGTCGGCTGCGACCTGTCGCAGCCTTCGCGTTGAATTGCCGGTAGCAGACGAAGGCGACAAGTCACCTCGGGCCAAAGCGCTAACAGGTCAGCGCACTCCAAAAAGAGAGGTTATCACCTTGCTAACGAGTTCCGGCAGCCGGAGCGCTTTGAGATTGCTTCCAACCAGTATTGATCCGGACTGCTTTTAATGAAGGAGCATCCAGAACATTTGAATCGAAGCCAGAGACGTATGGTTTTACCAGCGAATATGACGAGGCAAAATAGATCGGCATTGCGCTCAGGTTCTTTAGCGCCTGTGCTTCTGTTTCGATCGGCTCAGCCCTTTGCAGAGTCTTCTCCCCGGCCGGTACAGATTTACCATTGGGAGCTTCGGTACTTGCCGCTGATTCACTTCCACCCGCAGCAGCCGGAGCGCCTTCCTCGAAGAGTATCCGCATGTTTGTGAGCTCGTCAGTTGTTTGCATCACGATTCCACGCCGCACTACATCGTATTCACCAGCGCGAATCGCTGCCTCATACTCATCCCAATTCTTAACCACTATCTCAGTTTCGATGTTCAAAGCAGTCCGCCACATGGCAGCGATCGATTGGGCCACGACGCGCTGTTGTTCATTGCGGTTGATAAGCAGCTGGACCCTGGGAAAACCATTTCCCCCCGGGAACCCAGCCTCTGCCAGGAGTTCCCTGGCGCGCTCATATTCCTTGTCCACCGCTTCTGATTTATTGACTACCGGCTCCTGTGTGTTGGGAACCGTTTGCGGAAGGAAACGTTTCGCGGGCTCAGTCGCTCCACCCATCTCATCGGCGCTGATGCGCTCGCGATCAATCCCGATGGTCAGTGCTTCGCGCACCCGTATGTCGTCAAACGGCGCACGGGAAGTATTGAAACTGTAGTAAGTCAAAGCGCCATAAGTGGAGCGACGAAAGTCTTCATAGGGAGTCAGCAGCTTAATTGCTAACGGTTCAAACGCGGCATTGGTGAGGGCATCAACTTCTCCGGCTCGATAAGCAGCCAATGCCGACTCGGCATTCTTGCCGCCGACGAACTCCACTTGCTGCAGCGTTACCTGATCCTTGTCCCAATAGTTGCTGGCGCGCTCCAACAGCACGCGCTCGCTCTCGGTCCTGGCCAGCGAGAAAGCACCGTTCGATACCAATTCGGTCGCGCTTAATTTGCTGATGGCGCTCTCATCTTTAACCTTCACCGGACGAAAAACTGGATGAGCTACTAGCGCGGGAAAATTCATGTCCGGTCGACGCAGGCGAACGCGCAGCACCCGATCAGAGATGGCCTCGACTCCAAAGCCATCGGGCCTTGCCTCGCTCCGGTTGGCTGGGCTCGAATCCGCGCCCGTATTCTTCTGAGACTTCGGCTGGATCTCAATCCTGGCGCCTTCAATGTTGGCGAGCAGCTCCGTGTGTGGGGCGAGCTCGCCGATCTTCATCGTGCGACGCCAGGAGCGCACAAAATCAGAAGCGGTAACTGCTTCACCATTCGACCAGCGCGCGTCATCGCGCAGATAGAAGGTCCACACACGGCCGCCGTTTGATGGCTCCCAGCGTGTCGCCACCGCAGGCACAGGAGTTAGCGACCGCGGATCATAATCAGTGAGTCCTTCAAAGATGGCCCTTACCAGATCCGTATCGGGCGGGGCCGCCGCAAATGCGGGATCGAAGGTTTGTGGCAGGCCGCCGTCGCTCCAGTGAAATTCCTGGGCCTGCGGGACCACCACGCGGCCGTAATAGGGCTCGAGCCTTTCATCGAGGAAGCAGCCGGCGTGACTTAGCATCAGGGCGAAGAGCACCGCACTCGCTAACCACACTCGGAGGGTCTTGTGTTTCCGGAGAATGTATTTTGAAGGTCTCATTATTGGGCATTCTTTCCCAACGCTCTGATCAATCCAGAACTGGGTAGCCTACCGCGAAGCGGTTACGGCCATAGCCCAGGCTTGCCGCGTTTCGCGGATACCCTGGTGGAGACGAGAGACGATATATAGCACCTCAACGAGGTTGTGTCAGTTTCTTGCCTAAGAAGTTTGTGTCCATTTGTTTTGCTATGTCCATAACCGCTCCAAAACGTGAGCGTCGCTTACAAGATCTGTCACAACCCCGTTGGGGTTTCGATCGCTAACATGACTCCGTTCCCAGGGTAGCCGCGAAACGGGCCAACCCTGGGCTGTGTTTCACAACCGCTTCGCGGTAACCGCTACCGACAAACTTTACCGACGGACGTCGCCCGCTTTCCCGTCCGCCTCTGCGAGGAGTTTGTCATAGACCTCACCGGCACGCTTGCGCGCCGAGTCAAAACCATTGGACGTGTCTATCAGGTAGTCGGCAAACTTTTTTTTCTCATCCTGCGGCATTTGTGTGGCGATTCGTCGTTTGGCTTCCGCACGACTCAGGTGGTTTCGCGCCATCACCCGTTCTACTTGTACCTCTTCGCGACAATGCACCACGATCAGTTTGTCAAAACGTTTATACCCGCCCGATTCAATCATCAGGGCGGCGTCCACGACAGCAATAACATTTGGATCCGCCGTCTCCCATTCGCGCAAACGTTCATCCTGTCTGGCAATGATGTAAGGATGCAGGATGGAATTCAACGTCGCTCGTCGATCTGCGTCTGCAAAAACCAGGGCTCCTAGTTTTGCGCGATCGAGTGTGCCATCCTTCGTGAGAATAACTTCGCCAAACTCGGCCACTACCGCTTGCAAGGCCGGCGAATCGAGCGCTACAACCTCCCGAGCGATTTCGTCTGCGTCCAACACACGGCAACCCAACTCAGCCAGCACGCCCGAAACGAACGACTTCCCTACCCCAATCGATCCTGTTAAGCCAACTCGCAGCATTGATCAAGATTGGGTTACGGGTTCTTACTATTGTACTCAGCGATGAAAGCCTGTGTGACATCCGTGGCTGGGTTCACTGTTAAGATGGCCGGGAGCAGCTTGCTGATATCAAGGATCATGGTCAGGCCGTGCTGGATGGCATACTGGTCGAGTGCTTTTCCTATATCAGCCGAAATGGGGCTTACGACTTCAGTGTAGCGCTTCTCAACATCAGCATCCACCTGATCTTTCTTGTACTTCAGCTCGCGCTGCAGACTCTCGCCCTCTTGCTGCTTGTCCCGAATGGTCTGCTGACCTACAACGGCATTCCCGCTGAGCTTTGTAATCTCGTCAGCTATTGTCTTAATTCGATTTTGAAGATTCAGCAGTTCGGTCGTGCGCGGCTGAAATTGGGCCTGGACGGACTTGACTGCATTCAGGTACCGCTTGATTCCGGCTTTCTCGTCGCCAAACATGCTGGTATCAATCAGCGCGATCTTCGTGACTGGAACATTGGCGGTCGTTACTGGTTGCGGCGCGACCGACCTGGGCGTAGCTGGTGGAGGCGCTCCCGGCCGTGTTTGAGCCGGGGAGGAAATCGAAGCAATCAACAAAAGCAGGACCGCGGCTACAACAAGATTTACTTTCATGTCTGTTAGTTCTCCTTAGTGTTCGAAGGTGATTCGCTTTTGATCCCTAGTGACTAGGCGAGCTCCCTTCGTTGCCGAGCGGCTTTTACTGTATTCCGCATCAGCATTGCCACGGTCAGCAGACCAACACCGCCAGGCACTGGGGTGCGGCGACCTGCAACTTCATCGGCTTCCGCGGGATTAACATCGCCAACAAGCGTGTAGCCCCGCTTGGAGATAATCTCTAACCTCTTCTCAGCTTCATCGCCAAACAATCTTCGAGTGGTGGCGTCATCCGTAACTTTGTTCATGCCGACATCAACTACTGTGGCACCGGGTTTTATGTGTTCTCGCCCGATCAGACCCGCGCGTCCTATAGCCACGACGAGGAGATCGGCCTGGCGCGTGACCGCCGCCAGGTCTCGCGTGCGCGAATGACAGATTGTAACCGTGGCGTCTCCCTGTAAAAGCAGCTGCGCCATTGGCCGGCCAACGATTTGACTGCGACCCACCACACAGGCGTTGACGCCGGCAATTGGAATCGCAGTGCGCCTCAGCAGCTCAATTATTCCGGCCGGGGTACACGGCACAAACGTCGGCCGGCCTGTCGACAGCCTGCCGATATTAATTGGGTGAAACCCATCTACGTCCTTTTCGGGATCGATGGCTTCGATTATTTTTTCCTCGTCAATTTCCCGCGGAAGTGGTAATTGCACGAGAATGCCATCAACGTCACCGCGGTGGTTTAGTGATGCGATCAGATCTATCAACTCGGCAGCAGTAGTCGAACCCGGCAGAGCATAAAGCTCCGAACCTATTCCAACCTCCTCACTCGCCCGAATCTTGTTTCGCACATAAACCGCAGACGCCGGGTCGTCGCCAACGCGAACCGCAGCGAGGCACGGTTTTACTTCATACTCCGCCACGAAACGCACTACGTCCTGCGCAACCTCGTTCTTAATCTGCTCGGCTACGGCTGCGCCATCCAGCAACTGAGCGCGTCTGCGCGATCTCGCTTCATCCATTAATGAGTTTGTCAGCGTCCTCAAGCTAAATTTCGATTGCAGCGAATCCTAGCATACGTTTTGGCCCAAAGGTCAGTCAGTCCGCAGACACGGATATCTGCAGCGGATAGAGTGTTGTCCCGCTGTATCGGTTGCATTACAATCTGCCTCGTCAGTTGGTTCCTGTTATTTTCTTGTGCAGCCTGTAAAACATCTGCCATCAGCTGGCCGCCAATCTTCCAATGCGCAAAGGACTGAGCAAGAGACTATGTATTTGAAGAAGGCATTATCGCCCATTGCTGTCCTCATCGTGGCCGCATTTTGGGTATTCCTGTCCGGCCAATCCCTGTGCGCCCAAACGCTAAAGGCTACCGGCTTCGATAAAAATCGGGGTCACGACATGCTTAGCCAGATCAAGTCAGACTTGAAGAAGAATTACTACGATCCTTCGTTCCATGGAGTTGACATCGAGGCCCGTTTAAAAGCTGCTGATGAAAAGATCAACACTGCAACTTCAAATGGGCATATCTTTGGAATCATTGCGCAAGTTCTGATCGACCTCGAAGACTCACACACTTTCTTTATCCCGCCGGGTCGCAGCGCTCGAACTGAGTATGGCTGGGAAATGCAAATGATTGGCGACAAGTGTTTTGTCACTGGCGTTAAGCCGAACAGCGATGCAGAGGCGAAGGGACTTAAGGCCGGAGACGAGATTTGGATGATCAATGGTTTTGGCCCGACCCGGGCAAACTTTTGGAAGATGCAATATTACTTTAACGCCTTACGCCCACAACCGGGAATGCAGCTGACCATCAACAGGCAAACTGGCAAGCAGGAGGAGATCCTGGTGCTGGCAAAGATAACCGAACGGAAACGCGTTATGGATCTGACCAGCGGCGGTGATTATTGGGACCTGATTCGTGAAGATGAAAGCGCCTCGCATTTCAGTCGCCAGCGTTACACCGAATTGGGCGATGAGTTGATGATCTGGAAAATGCCGAGCTTTGAATTGGAGGAAGAAGAGGTCGACAAGATGATGGGGAAGGTCCGCAAGCACAAATCCTTGATCCTCGATCTGCGTGGCAATCCGGGCGGCTACGTGAGCACGCTGCAACGAGTGGCGGGCTATTTTTTCGATCGCGATGTAAAAATCGCTGACCGGAAAGGGCGGAAGGAGATGAAGCCGCAGTTGGCCAAAACCAGGGGCGATAAAGCCTTCAAGGGACAGTTAATCGTTCTCGTCGATAGTCGCTCGGGTTCAGCGGCGGAGATATTTGCCAGGCTCGTTCAGCTTGAGCATAGAGGCACTATCCTGGGCGATCGGTCCGCGGGCGCAGTGATGGAGTCGAGATATTTCCCGCACCAATCCGGTCTTGACGTGGTTGCATTTTGGGGCATGAGCGTTACAGACGCCGACGTGATTATGGGCGATGGTAAGAGTCTGGAGAAGACCGGCGTAGGCGCTGACGAAACCATTCTGCCAACTGCGGCCGATTTGGCGGCCAAACGCGATCCAGTGCTGGCTCGGGCCGCGGAGCTGGTCGGAGTAAAACTCGATACTGAGAAAGCGGGCTCAATGTTTCCGATCGAGTGGAGAAAATAGTGAGCATTTTTATACCGGTAAGCTCTCGTCTGATGGCAAATATTAATGAACACAAAGAAAACCCTTCGGCTGGCCTTCATGGCCTTTTCTGCTCTAGTGGTCCTCAACCTATCCAGCTGTCAACCGCGACAGCGAGTGCGATCGCCGACAGAGAAACATTACGATCTCAAGGGCAAAGTGGTGGCAGTTGACAAAGCACAGCACCTTTTAACGATCGCGCACGAAGACATTAAGGACTACATGCCGGGCATGACGATGCCCTTCACCGTGAAGGAAGACTGGGTCTTCGAAATCGCAGCGCCGGGCAATCAGATAAGCGCAACATTGGTTGTCGATGGCACTCAGACGTGGCTCGAAGATGTGGTCATCACTGAGACCAGCGCTGCCGCAAACGAAGTTCCCGCTGAAGGAGTGCAGCCTAAAGTGGGCGATGACGTGCCTGATTACCGGCTCATCAATCAGGACGGCAAGACCACCAGTCTTCATAGCTACAAGGGTAAGGTGTTGCTTCTTACTTTTATTTACACGCGGTGTCAGGATCCGAATCAATGCACGCTGATGAGTAGTAATTTTGCGGCCATCGAGCAGGAGCTTCGTAAGCAGCCGGAGCTGTATCAGAAAACACATCTCCTAAGTATTAGCTTCGATCCAACCTACGATACACCGAAGGTCCTGCGGAGTTATGGCGCCGCCCACACCGGCAGATATTCAGACGAGGATTTCGCGCATTGGGAGTTTGCCTCCGGCACCGCTGACGAGGTGAAAGGCGTCGCGCAGTTCTTCGGTCTTCGCTATTACCTGGATGCGTCTTCAGGCCAGGAGCAGGTAATTCACTCGCTGCGCACCGCGGTCATCGGACCAGACGGCAAGGTTGTGAAGGTTTATCGAGGGAATGAATGGAAACCGGATGACCTGCTGGGTGAAATCCAACGTACGCTCCAGCTGAAGGCTGCGAAGAAACAGGACGCGTGACGGCCAAAGTCAGTCTCATTTGACCCACTCACGGGGAAACATTGCTCCGGCTTTGGCCGGATCGAGCGTCACGCCTACGATCTCCGCAGCACGAGACAAAACCGGGTCTTGTTTAGCCGCCAGGTCCTTCCCTTTTAGGAGCAGGAGCTCGTCAGGGATCACCCCCGTGTGTTCAAGACTCTTACCATCAGCCATTATCAAATCCGCGTCAGTAACACTCATGCCATAAAAGACGGCCACATCCATCCCCATTTGATGCGGAACAAATCTACCTCGCATCACTGCGCCGGCCGAGCGATCCCCTATCACTACGCCACGCTTTTCGAGTTGCACGAGCCGCGCAAACAACTCCGCCGCCGACGCCGAGTCGCTATCCACAAGTACCACCAACTTGCCATGGTAGGCATTTTTTCCACGCGTCTTGGATACCAGCTCTTTGCTTTCTTTGCGGCGCTTTAGACTGCCAACCGGGACCTCTTTATCAAACACCCGTCCAATGAGACGCAACAGCGTTTCTTCAGCACCACCCGAATTGCCCCGCAAGTCGAGTATGAGTGCTTTATGATGCCCCACCCGGTCCATCATGCTATCGACTTTGTCGGGGTCGCCAAACACCGGCATCTTCCAGATAAATACGTCGTCTCCGATTTCGGTATATCGATGGCGATAGAGTTGGCTTTCTCTCTCTATCTCTCGGATGGTTTGGAAGATATCCCAACCCTGAGTGAAATCAAGCCTTCGCTTGTCGTTTCGCACCTTCGCCAGAACCTCCAGCGGGCGGGGCTCCCCATCAGGGCTTTGCACGACCAAATGCATGCTTGCCTGAGGCCGGAGTTGGTAATAGAGGTAGCGAAACTTCCACAACTCCTTCCGGACTGGAGCGATACCATTGACAGCCAGAACCTCATCCCCAGGTTTCAGCCCTTTTGCCTCGGCGTCGCTGCCGGGTTTCACGGCAACGATGTAGCAGCTATCGCCGATTGCCTGGAGTTGCCAGCCGTAGTCGGAATGGACCGTCTGCTCCGGCGGCACAAAAAACGTGTGGGAATCGTTGAGGGCGAATACTGTTTGGGCGATGATGCCAAAAATCTGACCCAGCGATGTCGCCCTGTCCAGCATCTGATCAGCAGCTTTGAAACGGGCATCGAGATCCAACCCACGGAAGGTGGGGTCATAGTAGTTTCCCTTGATGTCGTCTTTCACCTGCTTCAGCATAACGTGGCCACGTTCACGATCGGGGCCACTCACCTGTGAGCGGGCGGCAACGAAGGCGCCGGAGGCAAGTAAGAAAAAGAGGACGGGAACGACTCGGCTAGAACCACCAGCCGCGCGCTTTAGTTTCTGAAATTGCATTGCTTTCAAAACCGTAAGGGGTTATTTCTCGAATCTTACTTACCCGATCCTTCTTAGACCTGGGTAGAAAGGGCGCTTGATGTGAGTTCTGGATGCTCTCTTGCGTCATACGTTCGTGAGAAGAAATCAAGCTAAACCCTTGATTTTCTTGATCTCTTCAGTGAGTACGGGCACGGCCTCAAATAGATCGCCTACAATTCCATAGTCCGCAATATCGAAGATAGGCGCTTCTGGGTCCTTGTTGATGGCCACGATCGTCCCCGAGTTTTTCATGCCCACGAGATGCTGGATGGCGCCGGAGATTCCCAGCGCCACGTAAAGCTTGGGCGCGACCGTTTGGCCTGACGATCCGATTTGCCGGTCAATCGGCAACCACTCCGCATCACAAATCGGCCGCGACGCGGCAAGATCGCCACCGAGAACTTCTGCAAGCTTTTCGGCCAACACAAGATTGTCTTTGCTCTTAATACCGCGTCCAACAGCGACTATGATATCTGCCTTGCTCAAGTCGACAGCTTGTTTGACCTCCTGGAACGGAGCCTCAGGCGTCATGCGAATGCCACCTACGTCGACGGGTTTTTCCTCTATCGCAGCGCCGCTTCCCTTCCGTGCCTGGTCGGGCCTGTACGCGCCCGATTGAAACGTCGCAAAAACCGGTGCGGCACCATCTGAAACCACATCCGCATCGAGCTTGCCCAGGAATATGCGTCGTGTGAACGTGATCGAGCCGCCGGTAACTTGCGCCCGAATACAGTCGCTAATGAGCGACTTGCCAAAACGCGCGGCCAGCTTGGGAGCGTAATCTCGAACGAGGTAAGTGTGCGGCATCACGACCAGTTGAGGATCGAGTTGGCGCACAATGCTTTCCATTGCGTCGCTGTATCCGTCTGGAGTGTAGTCAGCGAGCTGGGCATTGGTTGCTAAAATGACTCTCGCAAGATCATAGGCGGCAATCTCCTGCCCCAAGGCTTGAACATCTGATCCGACGATGACAGCAGTAACCTGCTGTTGCAATTGCGACGCAAGGTTTTGCGCCGCCGCAATAGCTTCGAGAGATGTCTTGTTAAGGACACCGGAGCGGTGTTCAACGAAAACGAGTATTCCCTGGCTCATTATTATTTGAGTTCCTTCAGTGCAGTCTGAAACTTTTCGCTGTCCATGAATCGTTTGAAGGAGGAATCAGTGGCTGGGTTAGGCATCCTCTCGCCCTTGATGATGTTCTCCCGTCTGTCAAACGCGAGTTTCAAGTACTCGATGGCTTTATCCATATTCTTCATCTCGCCGTAAGTGCAGGCCATGTTGTAGTAGAACAGAGGATAGTCCGGATCTTTTGAAATGCCGTATGCGAATGTCTCCTTTGCTTTGTCGAGATCTCCGGTTATGCCATAGGCCATCCCCAGGTTATCGATGAGCACCTTCCATAGCGTCTTGTCGAGCGTTCGGCTCTGCTTTTCGAAGTCCAACGCTTTTTGGTACGGACCGATGGCAGCTTTGAAGTCATGTTTCAGGTAGTAATAACTGCCCTCCCGGACTAACTCCAGGACGACTGTGCCATCCTGGTTTTGAGTTGGTCCAAGCGCGAAGGATGAAGGCACCGACACAGCCAACAGTGCACAAGCGCCAAGCAGGAATGTTGCGATTCTTAAGAGTGAGGACGCCATAGGTTCAGTCTGCCTTTCTGTGGGATTGCGCTGAAATTTTCCTAGCATCAGATTACACGAGCTTCGATGTGTAGCTTTTGTGCCAGCTCAACCGCGCCTGCCTTGGCATCGCCGTTGCCGAGCAATTGGGTTTGCTTGGTTTTCTGCGGCAAATAGATCTTCTCGATTTTCTGGTGTGACGGACGATCGACGACTTCCGCAAGCGGTTGCACTTCCTTTATCTCTTTCTTCTTGGCCGCCATGATGCCTTTAAGAGTCGCATAACGAATCTGGCTTATGCCCGATTGAATCGTCAGCAACGCGGGTGTCGGCATCGTGTACCACTGATACCAACCGCTTTCCAGTTCGCGCTTCACGCGCAGCTGGTCGCCGGAGGCGTCAACTTCAATGACGATTGTGGCGTGTGGCAATCCAAGTATTTCCGCCAGGATGACACCTGTTTGTCCGTAGCCGTAATCGTCCGACTGTAGTCCGGTGAAAATCAAATCCGGCTTTTCCTCGCGAATGGCCTCTGCCAATGCACTGGCGGCAGCATACGGCGAAAGCTGCCCGAGCTTGTCGCCAACCAGATGAATCGCTCGATCAGCGCCGCGCGCTAGCGCGTCTTTAATAACGCTCTTGACACGCTGCGGACCCATCGAACAAACGATAACTTCACCAGTCAGCTTCTCCCTGACGCGCAGGGCTTCTTCCAGCGCGTACCCGTCTGACTCGCTCACTTCAAAGGACAAATCGCCTTCCTCGATCCACGTGCCTTCTTTATTAATCCGCAGGATCGCATCCTTGTTGGCGACCTGCTTCATCATGACTATGATTTTCATATCGTCGCTCGAAGCAGTTTAGAGAGGGGACTTGCCCCCGAGAACGGCGGCACAAGTGCCGGTTCTAAACGATCGGTCTTATCCATCGTATCGCTTAAACAACAGCGCCGCATTCGTTCCTCCGAATCCAAAACTATTCGATAGCGCATACTCGACCTCGGCCTCTCGCGGGACGTTGGGTACGTAGTCGAGATCGCAATCCGGATCGGAATTGACGTAGTTGATTGTCGGTGGCAGCACTTTGCGATACAGACTAAGAACGGAGAAGACGCCCTCGATTCCACCGGCTGCGCCCAGCAAATGACCGGTCATGGACTTCGTCGAACTGACCGCCAGCTTGTAAGCATGCGCGCCAAAGGTTTTCCGGATGGCAAGCGTCTCAAACTTGTCGTTGTAGGGCGTGGAGGTTCCGTGCGCGTTGATGTAACCAACTTGCTCGGGTTGGATGCCGGCATCGCGAATGGTTTTCTGCATGACGCGAATCGCGCCCGAGCCGGTTTCGTCAGGCATGGTTAGATGAAACGCATCTGCAGTCATGCCGTAACCTACCAGTTCTGCATAGATCTTAGCGCCGCGCCGCTTGGCTAGCTCGAGTTCCTCGAGGATCATAATGCCCGCACCTTCGCCGATCACAAATCCATCACGGTCACGTTCAAACGGTCGCGACGCGTGCGGCGGATCATCATTACGAGTTGAAAGTGCATGCATCGACGCGAATCCGGCAACGCTCATCGGCGTGATCGCCGACTCCGCCCCGCCACAGATCATTATGTCGGCGTCACCGCGCTGAATGATCTTGAAGCTGTCGCCGATGGCGTGAGCGCCTGCTGAACAGGCCGTCGCTGTTGCTGAATTAGGGCCTTTGGCCCCGTAACGAATAGACACCTGCCCTGCAGCCAAATTCACAATCGCCGAAACAATAAAGAAGGGTGACACGCGATGAGGGCCCTCATTTAGAAGTTTCGAGTGCTCGCGTTCAATCGCCCAGAAATCGCCAATGCCGCTACTGATGTAAGTGCCGGCATTCTCGGCCAGGTCGTCAGGAAACCTCCCGGCCTCGTTAAGCTCAAAACCGCTATCGGCCATGGCTTCAGTGGCAGCCGCGATGGCGTAATGAATAAAGGCGCCCATTTTGCGCGCCTCTTTCTTTGCGATGAATTTGAGTGGGTCGAAATCCTTAACTTCGGCAGCAAACTTCACGGAGAACTTCTCCGTGTCAAACTTCTTAATGAAGTCGACGCCATTGCGGCCGCTCATGAGCGAGGACCACGTTGCCTCAACTGAATTGCCAACCGGAGTTATTAGACCCAGACCTGTGACAACTACCCGTCGTGCCAAATCAAAGCTCCTTGGAAAACAGCGATGAGTAATGAGTGATAAGTGATGAGATCAAGATCGAGATCTTTCTCTATCGCTTCCCACTCATCACTGCCCGACTACTTCTTATGCTGATCGATGTAGTTGTAGGCATCGCGGACGCTTTGAATCTTTTCAGCGTCCTCATCGGGAATCTCGATGCCGAATTCCTCTTCGAAACGCATGACAAGTTCCACGGTGTCCAAAGAGTCTGCGCCTAAGTCGTCAATGAAGCGAGCATTGGGCGTAACCTCATTTTCATCCACGCCTAATTCGTCGACGATAATCTGTTTGACCTTACTCTCTATTTCTGGATCGGGCATTTCGTTTTGCTCCTCTGTGATGAAATATCGTAATGAGTAGGATAGACATTCCTGTCTGTCCGTTTCTCCCTGTGTCAATACCGCCCGCAATGACAGGCAGGGATGCCTGTCCTACTAAACGCCAAGGCTCGCCGCAGTGCTCTTCAAGCTGGCCGCATCCTCAACATTGAAACACTTAACTTCCCTACTAATCTGTCGCATTAAGCCGGTCAGAACTTTTCCCGGACCAACTTCTACGAAGGTATCAACACCTTCTCTAATCAACAACTCTATCGACTCCAGCCAGCGTACCGGCGCCGAAACTTGTCTGACAAGAGAGTCTCGGGCTTCAGCGCCTTTTCGAATGACTGCCGCATCAACATTGGTGACCAGGGGCACAACCAGATTCTTAAAACCTATGCGTTCGAGGTCCACCGCCAGGCGCTCCTCGGCTGGCATCATCAGCGCCGAATGAAATGGCGCACTTACGTTTAACTTCAAGACTCTTTTTGCTCCGAAATTTCTAAGCAACTCACTCGCCCTGTCAACAGCTTCCGCGTTTCCGGCAATCACAACCTGGCTCGGCGAATTGATGTTTGCCGGTGCGCAAACCTGACCCTGGCTCGCTTCGGAACAGGCCTTTTCAATGTTTTTGAGTTCAGCCCCAATTACCGCAGCCATCGCCCCGGTTCCTACCGGAACGGCCTCCTGCATGTAACGACCGCGAGACCGAACTGTCTCGACTGCGTCGGTAGGCGATAGCGAACTCGCGGCCACCA
>Ga0137409_10001447_pt2 | contig 13985 bp, 14 predicted proteins | sample CZODoug1_16funga_FD_122059 | JGI IMG/M metagenome (GOLD analysis project Ga0137409, IMG submission 122059) | Vadose zone soil fungal communities from Angelo Coast Range Reserve, California, USA - CZODoug1_16fungal (Hybrid Assembly) | ecosystem: Environmental > Terrestrial > Soil > Vadose zone... | reverse complement strand
GCTCTCTTGCGAATGTTAGAATCAAAGGACCACTAGCAAATATAGGTTTCTAGTGGAGCTTTGGATTTGACATTCGCCTCGCGAGCCCGCGGCTGGGTGGGTAGCGAATGTCAAATCCGCTCCACTAGCTGGGTTGCCGGCAAGCTAGCTCCTGGGCTTACCCCTGTCCAGATTGTCGCGCGGGAGCTGCTGTCGCCAAATTGACGCCCCCTTAATGTCGGCCGTATTAACTTTTCTCAACACTCCTCGCAATGCGATGGGCCGTCCTTAAATCGCCACTATCAAACAGCCTTCTTGACGGTAGTTTTCTCACCCAACGAGATAGGGATTACACCCCGATGAAGAAGCTCTCTCTGCTTGTAGCAGCTAGCGTGATTGGGCTCGGAAGCGCGTATTCGGCAATGGCCCAGGCGCCCGGTGGCGCCATGGGCAAGCCCGGCGCGAAGGCGACCATTCAGGCTCCCGCGCTCGTTGCTGCTAGAGGCAATCTGGGCTCATTCGCCCGCGTGGCGCCGGCGGCGGAAGCGCGGTCGGCGCGGACCAGCGTGGGCGCCCTGGTAAAGGTCGCCTCTGCGCAGGCCGTCGCGTCGCCAGGCGGAAAGATGAGCGCGCTGGCGGCGCCCCGCGCAGCTGCGAGCTCTGCCAAAGTCGGCGTGGGAAGCAGCTTGGTGAATGCAGCATTGGCTTCAGTCTCCGCCGGCAAGGCGAACCTGAGCGGCGCGGTCAACTCGTCAGCTCGCACATCCTCTGCAGCTGCGGCCAAGGCTAGCCTCAACCCAGCCGCGAGTGGGGCGTCATCGGCCGTCGCGAAAGCAAAGAGCAACTTTGGCTCGATGGCGCGCGTTACGGCGGTCTCCAAGATGTCGGGTGTGACGAAGCGTGCGAACATGAGCGCGCTTGCACAGGCAGTGCCCGCTGCCGCCATGGTTAACAAGTCGAACTTCAACGCGTATGTAAAATAAGCTGTCGGTGGTAAGGGCGAACAACGCCCGTGGCTTACGGCGCGCGCGAATACGGCGGGCGCCGTTTTCTTTTTCCTCTATCCCTAATCGCATGGTGAATCCATTTGTGCCAGCAGTCGCACGGCTGCTTCGCCGGCACATGTTCGAGTTGTGAACCATAAGCGCGCACGAGGCGATGGTGCGCTATCTTTGCGCACGCAACTGATTCATTTCAGGCGATGACATCGCTCCCGGACCTATGGTATCGATCCGCGCGTCGCCAGCGTTTTGATGGCATGGGAGAGTTCAAGATGAAGCTGCAGACGATCACTGCCGCCGTGCTTGCGTTGACCATTGTGGCAAGTCCCGCGTTGGCGTGCAAAGGCGAGGAAATCTATACGGACGATTTCAGTAGCTCTGACGGCCCATGGGCAACAGCACCCTGGTTCAGCATTGCAGGCGGAGGTGCTGAGTTCAAAATGGAGGCCGGGCAAAGCGGCTTCATTCCGTACCTTGGCGGCAACTTCAAAGAATTTGACGCTTGCGTCGACGTTGCCAATCCGGCCTTCAAGAATGCTGATGCACCGCCCGTCGCCGGCCTTGGATTCTGGTTCAATGACTTCCAGAACATGGCCGCCGTGCTGCTGACTCCCGCTGGTGTGATGTTTTCAATCCGCAGCTCCAAGGGCCGCACTCTGGTTACGGCCCCGCCGCGTAAGATCAATGCGCTCAAGGGCGGCAATGGCGCCACCAACACGCTTCGCGTCACCGTCAAGGGTCAAAACGTGACGCTCTACGCCAACGACACTCGCGTCGGCGCGTTCAGAGGGACGCCCGAGGACGGTGTGATCGGTCTGCTCGCGGAGTCGGAGAAGGATCAGGTGACGTCCTGGAAATTCTCCAACTTCAAGCTCACTGAGGCGCCGAAGTAACGGCTCGCCCGTAGCGATCTGCTGCTCAGAAAGATTGCGGCAGCGACGCATGATGCGTCGCTGCCGCTTTTGTTTGAAGCGCATGTGTTTGAAGCGCATGTGTTTGAAGCGCATGGTGGGATCGCAACTGGGACCGCAATGCTGCGATCCCATTGCAGCAATCCGTTTTGAAGGGCTCATCTGGTTCGCGCCCAGTGCTAGGCTGTGCGCTCCTAGAGCATGATCCCGAAAAGTGGAAACCGGTTTTCGGACAAGATCATGCTCAAGTAAAAAGTCAGACTTTGATCCGATTTAATCTAAATGGACCAAAGTCTGGCGGGCGCACATCGATTTATGCCGACCACACGCGATTTTTTTCTCGGCCCTTGGCGCGCCGTGCTGGTGCTCGGTGTCACCCAGATTCTGGCCTGGGGCGCAATCTTCTATCCGCCGGTTCTGACCTTGCCGTTGATCGCTGCCGAACTTGGCTGGTCGACCACCTTCGTGATGGGCGGCTTCTCGCTTGCGCTGCTGATGGCGGGCCTGGTGTCGCCGCTGGTCGGGCGCCTGATCGACCGTCATGGCGGCCATCGGATCATGCCGGTCGGCTCGCTCCTCGCGGCGCTCGGCCTGCTCGCGCTCGCCCATGTCGAGTATCGCATCAGCTACCTAGCGATCTGGCTGCTGCTCGGCATCGCGATCTCGGCATCCCTCTACGATCCCGCGTTCGCGTCGCTTGGCCGCATCTTTGGCGCTGCCGCGCGCCGACCGATCACGGCGCTCACGCTGGCGGGTGGCTTTGCCTCGACAGTGAGCTGGCCGGCGACGCACGTGCTGATCGAGCTCTTGGGTTGGCGGGGCACCTATCTGGTCTATGCGGCACTGCTTGCATTTGTGGCCGCACCGCTGCACGCCTTCGTGTTGCCGCGCCAGCGCGCCGATCGCGATGCGCGGCCAGAGAGCGGGCAGTCTATTCCAACAGTCGTGCTGCCGCCGCGGGGATGGCCGTTTGCGCTGGTCGCCGCGGCGTTCGCCGCCTACGCGTTCGTGCCGTCCGGGCTTTCCGCGCATCTGCTCGCGATCTTCGGCCGTTCCGGCATTGATGCCGGGAGCGTGGTTGCGATCGGGGCGTTGTTTGGTCCTTCACAAGTTCTGGCGCGTATTGGCGAGATTCTGTTTGCGCGCGCCGTTCATCCGCTGCTGGTGGCGCGCTTTGCGGTTGGCCTGCTGCTGGCGGGCTTCGTCCTGATTGCGATGGCCGGACTCTCGTTGCCGGTTGCCGCGGCCTTCATGGTGATGTTCGGAATGGCCAACGGCCTGATCACGATTGCGCGCGGAACGGTGCCGCTCGCCCTGTTTGGCGCCAGCGGCTATGGCGCCCTGCTTGGCCGAATCGCCGGCCCGTTCCTGGTGATGCAGGCGATCGCGCCCTTGGTGCTCGCGCTCGTCGTCGAGCACGGCTCGGATCGGGCGGTGCTGACCGTGGTTGCGGCGCTCGCGCTCACCGCATTGACCTGTTTTGTGGTCTTGCGGCTGCCGAAGGGCAATGCGTAGCTCAGCTGCTTTCGAGAATGGCGTCGATGTCAGCCTGCGTGACGTGACCGCTATCGCCCGAAAGCTTGGGGCCGTGCAGTGTACTGAGCTCGTTCCCGGCCGCGCCGGCATAAGTCTTGAACGCCTCGGCGCCGCCCCAGATCTCCATCATGCGGGCGATGCTTTCGTCGATGAGCTGCAGCATCGCCATCACCTTGGCGATGCGCTGCCCGCTGAGATCCTGGAAATTGCACGCTTCGAAGATGCGCTGCACATTCTCCCGAATCTCCCGGGTGAGCGCATCATCCTTGGCCTGTGATGCGGTCAGTGACTTGGCGGCCTTCGCGATCGTTTCGGCCGCATCCATGATCTGATGGGCGGCGCGCTCGGTGCCATCGACAACGGCGTCGAGCTCGCGGGCGGCGCGTGGCCCGCCATGGCCGGACGCACTCGCATGCAGCATCGCGAGCTCCTGCTTGGTGCGCGCGATCGCGCTGTGGATTGCATCAGCCTCGTGCTGCAGCTGACGCAGGCCGCTCGATTGGATTCTGAACGTTTGCCGTTCAACGGTGTCGGATGAATTTGTCGGCGTGTCGATCGAGCTTATCTGCTCGACGCGAAAGACCTTGCGTTGAATTGCCATGGTTCGTGATATGCGGCTCGTGACCGTACGCACACAGGTGGTGTTTTTTCTTTAGCGCACGCCCGCTTAACGCGGCGTTCATGGCGCGATGACAGAGGCCCTGCCATTTGATTAACCATACGGGCCGGCGCTTTACCAAGCCTAAACTATAAGTCGAGGAACCAATGATCGGTTACGAGCGTAGTTAAGATCGTCGCGGGGGAATTAACCAAAGCGACGTTGGTTGTATATTTACTATGGCGCAGCGGGGGCGACGAACGGGCGCCTCCCTCTGCGTTCAGGTCTGTGCAGCAGTTGTCTCCAGCAGTTGTGTCCAGTCGAGTAGAGTGAGTCCATCCATGCAGCGTCTCGTCCTGCCCGTGATCATCACGGCTTTCACCTTCACCACGGCGGCGGCCGGTCCGCTTAATCTCAATCCTTCGGGGGTCACGCAATCAGGCGCCGGCTCACCAGTGGACGCCGCGCTCGTCCACCGTGTCCAGTCGCCAGGCCCCAATCTCGGTGGCGGCTTCCTTGAATTGCTGTTCCGTGGTCCGGGCAACAGCGATGCGGCTCCACGCTACGAGCTGCGGCTGCCGTTCCAGCGCCAGCCGATGGAGCCGGCCGAGCAGGATCCATCCGGCCAGCAATACACGGTCAATCCGCGCTACCAGAAGCAGGTCGTCAACTACGATGGCAAGGAGCGGGGCGGCACCGTCATCATCAACACCAATGAGCGCCTGCTCTATCTGATCCAGGATGACGGCACTGCGATCCGCTACGGCATCGGGGTCGGCCGGCCCGGCTTCACCTGGGCTGGCGTTCGTCAGGTCACGCGCAAACGTGAATGGCCGGATTGGACGCCGCCGCCCGAGATGCTCAAGCGCCGTCCGGACCTGCCGCGCCACATGGAAGGCGGGCCGGAGAATCCGCTGGGCGCTCGCGCCATGTATCTCGGCTCGACGCTCTACCGCATTCACGGCTCGAACGAGCCGTGGACGATCGGAACCGCGGTGTCATCCGGCTGCATCCGCATGCGCAACGAGGACGTGATCGACCTCTATGAACGGGTCAAGGTCGGCACCAAGGTGGTGGTGATCTGAGCGCAGGCGCGCAGTGGGCGCGTTTCATTTCCGCGCCGATGAGAAAGGCCGCCCGGATGGGCGGCCTTTCTGCTGGGCGAAACACGTGTCGTCCGGTCATTCGAGCTTGAAGGCCGCCCGCAGCTGCTCCTTCACCGCCTTCTGGGTCGCCTTGGCGGCCGCCTCGTTGTAGCCGATGTGCGGGTCGGTCTCGACGCAAGGGTCCTTGTAGGTGAAGGGCTGGCCGTTCGAGACATTGACCAGGACGCCGTTGGCTTCTTCTTTCAGCGTGCAGGCGCGCGTGCTCTGCGAGCCTTTCGCGATGGTCGGCGTCTTGGCTCCGAGCGGGTTGTCATAAGCGTGGTGCGCATCGGGATACTCGATCAGCTGCACATCGCGCCCGGCCGCGCGCAGCCGCTCGAAATAGGGCCGGCATGGTCCGATCGTTACATAGTCATCGGCGAGCCCGTGATGTTGCCGGATCGGTGCGGTCACGTCGGTATCGCGAATGAAGGTCGACGAGCACGACGCGTAGAGCGGAATGTGCAGTGCGAACTGAGCGCGCGGGCTCCACATCTCCTGGAACCGCCGCATGCTGGAATAGAGTGCCGACTGTCCGCCGCGTGAGAAGCCCATCACGGCGATGCGCGCCGGATCGATGCGCGGATGGGCGGCGAGCATCTCGTGGCTGCGATAGGCGTCGAGGATCATGTTCAGGCGGCCGAGCAGCGCCTGGTCGGCCGAGGTGCTGACGATCCCGCGCGCCGAGAAGCTGTCGAGCAGGAAGGCCGCGATCCCCATCTCGTTGAAGTGCTTGGCCCACAGCTCGTTGCCGCCATTGACGCCGCCCGAGCCGTGCAGCAGCACGACTGCGGGCATCCGGCCAGTGGCGCCGCGCGGGCAGCTCGCCCGCGATGGTCACGGCCTTGCCGTTCTTGTCGCCGGTCAGGAACTGCTGGTCGGTCAGCGTCAGAGTCTCGATCGGCCGCAACTCGATGCGGGCGGCGAGATCGTTCAGGCTCGGCTCGGCCACTGCTGCCTGGGTGGAGAACAAGCCTGCGATGCCAATGATCGCAGACGCAATGCGCAATCCGCCTGTCATGGGTTTCCTCCCCGCGCTATCCGGCCGCTCATGCCGGCGGCCCGAAACCGACCTTAGAGGATGATCCGAGAAGTGGAAACCGGTTTTCGGATGAGATCATTCAGCCGTGCGTCCCGCGAAAGCACATGGGCGCAAAGTAAGTCGAGGGCTCAATCGGCCTCATGCTGAGGAGCCCACCTTGCCCGAAGGGCGAGGTGGGCGTCTCGAAGCACGGGCCGCCCCATCCTTCGAGACGCGCACCTTACGGTGCGCTCCTCAGGATGAGGCGGAGGAGCGCTCACACAAAGTTGAGCTCTATTTGCTGTCTGCTTGCAGAAGTACGGACGCCGGAGCGACACCGAAAAGAAGCGCTGCGCTACTCGTCGTCGCCGCCACCACCGAGGTCGCCGCCAAGATCGCCATCGAAGTCGCTGTCGTCGGTGACCTCGTTGACGTCGTCCTGCTCACTGGCCGCGTAGTTCGCGTCATCGTCGGAGACGTCGTTCGTTCCGGGCTTCTCGCTCGTGTCATTATCGACAAAGCCCTGGCTGCGGGGCGCACCACCGCTGCTACCGCTGCCGCTGCTCCGTCCGATATCGTCAATGCCCAGCTCGCGGGCCATCTTGTCATCGCCGCCGCTGTTGCCGCCCCAGGGGGCCGCGTGACCTGCGCCGGCCGGCTCGTATGCGGCATGGGCCGTGCCACCCCGATGGCCGCCCATCATCGAGCGGATGCTGTCCATCATCAGCGATCCGCCGATCACGCCGGCCGCGGTCGCGGCCGCCGTCCCAAGAAACGAGCCGCCAGGGGATGGCTGTCCCATCATGGGCGCCTGTCCCATCACGGGGGCCTGTGCCATGGGCTGTGCCTCGCTCCGGTAGACGGGCGGGGCGCCCATCGGGGCACCTTCGCCACCGGGCCGTACCGTTGGCACCGAGCCGGCGCGTGGCGCCTCGCGCCGCCCGAAGACGCTCTCGCGCATGCTCTCGAGGAAGCCGCCCTGCCGCGGCGGCTCGGCGCCGGTGCCGAGCTGCGCCTCCAGCTCGCGGATGCGGCCATCGGCGCGCTTGAGAGCCTCGTCCTGGATCAGCGCGGTCTGCACCAGCGCGTAGGTCGCATTGGGGGCCTGCCGCAGCCCGTCTTGAATCAGGCGCTCGGCCTCTCGATCGCGCGGGCTGTCTTCCAGCCTGGCCAGGCGATCGAACAGGTCGGTGACGAGATTGCGTTCCTCTGGGGTCATTGGGTTGGTCCTCCTGTCACGCAAGCGTCTATGTAGGTACCGGGGTTGGCGGCGGAATGACCGGTTCCACAAATATTTGCTGGCCTGCAGCCCTACGCCAGCGCGACACCATGGCGCGCGAGCAGACCGGGAAACGTGTCCTGGACCAAGAATGCGTATTCCTGCTCCCGCAGGGTGGTGAGCTGATCGAGCTTCTGTAGCTCTTGATCGACGAAGCCCGGATGACACATCACCACGCTGCCGTCCGGCAGCCCGTCGAGAAAGCGTGGAAAAGTCGCAGCAAAATCCGCCTGGTCACGGAACGTGTAAGTCCCGGCGAAGGCCGGATTGGTGCGCACGCCCAGCGCCGCCGCGCGGCGGCGGAAGCCGCGGCTCAGGACGTCGAGCAGGAGACCCTTGCGATCGTCGAGAGTGCGCCGGGTTGGTAGCGGGCGCCCGCATTGGCGTACCCATGCGGCGGGCGCCGCGCGCCTGGCGACAGTGAGCAGCGCGTCGCGGATTTGTGGGAAGAGCTGCACATGCTGGTGGCCGTCGATGAAGTCGGGCGGCCGGCCGAATTGCTCCGAAAAGACTCGCACCTGCCGCGTGATCTCCGTCACCAGTGCATCTCGCTCGAGCAAGCGCAGACCGGCGCGCAACAGCAGTGTGCCGAGCGGCAGGAACGCGCCATCGCGCAGCGGCCGGAAGCTTTCGCTGAGCGGGCGGAACGGCGCCGTCAGCGTCACATGCAGCCCGATTGCCACACGTTGCGCCTTGGCATTGAGCGCCTGCAGGGCGAGCGCTTCGCCGCGATGGAAACTCGGCGCCACAACCATGACCGAGGTGGCGTTGAGGCGTCCGCGCACGGCAAGATCGCGGATCGCGGCATTGACCGATGGCGAAATGCCGTAGTCGTCCGCGCAGAGCCAGATGCGGGTCATTCCGCGGCCGAGCGTGCCGACGGCTCGTCCGCCGTGCGATCCCTGCCCTCGGCCGACTTGAGCTCGTGCTCGGCCACGAAATAGACCGGGCGAGCCTTCAACTCGGAGAGAATCTTGCCGATATATTCGCCCATGATCCCGATCATGATCAGCTGCACGCCGCCGAGCACCATCAGGCCGACGACGACCGACGGATAGCCCGGCACGGACTTGCCGAAGAAGAATGTCTCGATCAGGATCTGCATGCCGAACACGAACGCGGCGCCTGCGAGCAGCAGGCCGAGCATGCTGGCGAGCCGTAGCGGCGCGACCGAGAACGAGGTGAGGCCTTCGATCGAGAGGCCGAGCAGCGAACGGAAGTTCCAGGTGCTGCTTCCATGCCCGCGCGCGGCCGGCTCATAGTCGACGCGCAGCTGGCGGAAGCCGATCCAGCTGGCGAGACCCTTGAAGAAGCGGTTGCGCTCGGGCAGCTGACGCAGCGCGGCGGCGGCGCGCGGAGAGAGCAGACGGAAGTCGCCGGCATCCTCAGGGATCTTGTGGCGCGTGCCCCAGTTGATGATGGAATAGAAGCCGCGCACCGACAGCCGGCGCAGCCACGGCTCGTTCTCGCGGTGGGCCTTGGCGGTGTAGACAACGTCATAGCCGCCATCGAGCCAATGCCCGACCAGGGTTTCGACCAGCGACGGCGGATGCTGACCGTCACCATCCATGAACAACACAGCGCCGAGCCGTGCGTGATCAAGGCCGGCCAGCAGCGCAGCCTCCTTGCCGAAATTGCGCGACAGCGAGATCACCTGGACGTCGAGCGCATCGGCAGAAAGCCCGCGCGCGACCGCCAGCGTGTCATCCCGGCTGCCATCGTCGATATAAATGACTTCAGTAACCAGCCGCCTGCTTTTGTGCAACGCAGTCGCCACCTCGACGATGCGGGCGTGCAGCCCGGGCAGGTTCCCGGCTTCGTTGTAGACAGGGACCACGATGGACAGGCCAGCGTCTGCCCGTCCGCGTGGCCGCGCCAGGGGACCGGTGTTGCCCAGAACTATCGGATTGGCTGCCATTTTTGGTTGCCTTTCGGCGCCTTCTGCGGCTGCGATTCATATAGCGCATGCCGGCCACTCTGTCGCGCGGCCCTGGCTGCGCCTTTTTACCTTACTTAACCGAGGGCCATGCGGCCTCGTCATGCGGCCCAGGTGGCCGGACATGGAGAGATAGACATGGTGAGGCTCGGCGCGGCGCGCCAGCCGTGCTAAGCGGTGCGCGCCATGGGAATTTTTCACGCATTCGACGGTCTTTTGCGCCGCCTCCGGGGGATCGATCGTGCGGTTCTGGTCAAGGCGGTCAGTTTTGCCGTGATCGGTCTCGTGAATACCGGGATCGATTTTGGCGTCTTCACCTTCACTTACTACTATTTGGGCTGGCACATTTTCGTCGCCAACCCGATCGCCTGGCTGATGGCGGTCAGCAACTCCTACGTATTGAATTCAATGATCACATTTGCGGCGGAAACGGGACGCCGCCTGAGCCCGCGAGCTTACATTACGTTCATCTTGTCCCAAGCCGGTGGGCTGATTGCCAATACGACGACCGTCTTCGTCCTGTCTTATTTCATGCCGGCGTGGATGGCGAAGATTCCCGCTATCGGGGCGAGCTTCATTGTTGACTTCACGCTCTCGTATCTCGTGGTTTTTCGTCGCCGGGAACAGCCGTCTCGTTAAGATTCGCGATCAGGGGGAGAGTTGCTTTGCTGCACAACGAAAATCTGACGGCCGAACGGCCAACCTTCGTCACTCATCTCGAGTGCGCCTACACGGGCGAGCATTACCCGGCCGATGCGGTGCATAACCTCTCGCGCGCCGGCAAGCCGCTGCTGGTGCGCTACGATCTTGAAGGCGTGCGCAGGGCGCTGAGCAAGGAGGCGCTCGCGCGTCGTCCGGCTGATCTGTGGCGCTATCGCGAGCTTTTGCCTGTGCGCCGCACGCGCGACATCGTCAGCCTCGGCGAGGTGGTGACTCCGCTGGTGCCGCTGCCGAAGCTTGCAGCGCCAGGCGGCGAGCTGATCGTGAAGGACGAGGGGCGGCTGCCGACCGGCTCGTTCAAAGCGCGCGGCCTGGTCATGGCGGTGTCGATGGCAAAGGCGCTCGGCATCACGCACATGGCCATGCCGACCAACGGCAATGCCGGCGCGGCGCTCGCTGCCTATGCGTCGAGTGCCGGCATCAAGACGACGATCTTCTGTCCGGAGGATACACCCGAAGTCAACGTGAGCGAGATCGCGCTGCAGGGTGCGACCGTGTATCGCGTCAACGGGCTGATCGACGATTGCGGCAAGATCGTCGGTGAAGGCAAGGCCAAGGTTGGCTGGTTCGATGTCTCTACGCTCAAGGAGCCCTATCGCATCGAAGGCAAGAAGACGATGGGGCTCGAGCTTGCCGAGCAGCTCGGCTGGGAGGTGCCTGATGTCATTCTCTATCCGACCGGTGGCGGCACCGGTTTGATCGGAATGTGGAAGGCGTTCGCCGAGCTCGAGGCGATCGGCTTCATCGGCAAGAAGCGGCCGCGCATGGTGGCGGTGCAGGCCGCGGGCTGCGCCCCGATGGTGCGCGCCTATGAGGCGGGCGAGGAGCACGCGCCGCGCTGGGAGAACGCGCATACGATTGCGTCGGGCATTCGCGTCCCGCAGGCGGTCGGCGACTTTTTGATTTTGCGTGCAGTGCGCGAAAGCGGCGGCTTTGCGATTGCGGTTGATGATGACGCCATCACCGCAGCGCTTGCGGAGGCAGCGCGTGTGGAAGGCTTTCTGATGTGCCCGGAGGGGGCCGCCACCTACGCAGCCTACAAGCAGGGCCTCGCCGACGGCCGCATCCGTCGCGACGAGCGCGCTGTCCTCTTCAATTGCGCGACCGGGCTCAAATACCCGTTGCCGCCCATTCACCGCACCCTCGATCGGCACAAGCCGATCGACTTCGCGGCCCTGTGATGGCGTGGTAGGCTCCCGAAAACCAAGCGGGAGGATGTCATGACGAGGTTGTTGTTCGCCGTCACGCTGGCTGCGATCTTGGCTGGCCTCTCAAGCGCGCAAGCGCAGACCTATCCGGCGCGCCCGATCACCATGATCGTGCCGCTCGCGCCGGGCGGCTCGACCGATGTGATCGGCCGCATCATGGCGGAAGGCATGCGTGCCTCGCTCGGGCAACCGATCGTGGTCGAGAACGTCACCGGCGCCGGCGGCACCATCGGGGTGGGGCGGCTCGCCCGCGCGACGCCTGATGGCTATACGTTCGGCATCGGGCAGTGGGGCACCAACATGGCGAACGGTGCCATCTACTCGCTCCAGTACGATCTCGTTAACGACTTCGAGCCGATTGCGTTGATTGCCACACAGCCGTTCCTGATCGTCGCCCGCAAGACTCATCCCGCCAAGGACCTTGCGGAGCTGGTCGCGTGGTTGAAGGCCAATACCGACAAGGCTTCGCAAGGCAATTCCGGCATCGGCACGCCGAGCCATGTGGCCGGCGTGTTCTTGCAGAATGCGATCGGGGCGCGTTGGCCGCTGGTGCCTTATCGCAGCGCCGGCCTGTCGATGCAGGACCTTGTCGCCGGCAATATCGATCTCACCCTCGATACGCCGGCGGTCTCGATGCCGCAGGTGCGCTCCGGCAATATCAAGGCCTATGCGGTGACCGCCAAGAACCGCATCGTGGTTGCGCCGGAGATTCCAACGACGGACGAAGCCGGTTTGCCGGGCTTCTACTTCTCGTTCTGGCATGCGCTCTGGGCGCCCAAGGGCACGCCGCAGCCGATCGTCGCCAGGCTCAACGAAGCCGCCGCGAAGGCGCTCGCTGATCCGGGCATCCGGCAGAAGCTCGTCGACCTGGCGCAGGACATCTTCCCGCGCGAGCAGCTCACGCCGCAGGCGCTGCTCGCTTTCCACAAGGCGGAGATCGACAAATGGTGGCCGATCATCAAGGCCGCCGGCATCAAGGCGGAGTGAGGATGCCATGTTGAAAGTCCTGCTCGTTGCCTTGGCGTCGATTGCTGGTGTGCGAGACGTCAGCGCCCAGACCTATCCGTCCAAGCCTGTCACCATCGTGGTGCCGTTCGCGGCTGGCGGCCCCTCTGATGCGCTGGCGCGCATCCTGGGCGACCGCATGAAGGCGACGCTCGGGCAGGCGTTCGTGATCGAGAATGTCACTGGCGCTGGCGGATCGATCGGAGTGGGCCGTGCGGTGCGCGCGCCGGCGGATGGCTACACCATCAGCTTCGGGCACCTCGGCACGCATGTGGCGAACCAGGCGATCTATCCGCTGCCATACGACATGCTGGCCGACCTCGATCCGGTGGTGCTGCTGCCCAGCAACCCGATGGTCATGGTGAGTCGGAATTCATTGCCCGCGAAGAGCCTGCAGGAGCTGCTCACCTGGCTCAAGGCCAACCCCGACAAGGCGACGGCGGGCACCGCCGGCGCAGGCTCCGGCTCGCATATCGGGGGCGTCTACCTGCAGAATCTCACCGGCCTGCGCCTGCAGTTCGTGCCCTATCGCGGCACGGCGCCGGCACTTACCGACCTCGTCGCCGGCCAGATCGACATTATTGTCGATCAGGCCTCAAACTCGATGCAGCAGATCCGATTCGGCAGCATCCGCCCCTATGCGGTCACCGACCGCAAGCGGCTCTCGGCCGCGCCTGATATTCCGACCGTGGACGAGGCGGGTCTGCCGGGCTTCTACATGACGCTCTGGAATGGCCTCTGGGTGCCGAAGGGCACGCCGAAGGAGGCCGTGACCAGGCTCAACGCCGCCGTGGTCGAGGCGCTCGCCGATCCGGCGGTGAAAAGCCGGCTGGTTGATCTCGGGCTCGAAATCCCTGAGCGCGATCAGCTCACGCCCGAGGCGCTCGCTGCCTGGCACAAGGCCGAAGCCGGGAAGTGGTGGCCAATCATCAAGGCGGCGAATATCAAGCCGGAATAGCACTAGCGCTACAACAATCTCTGCGTCATGCCCGGCCTTGTGCCGGGCATCCACGTCTTCCTCGCAAGAAAGCAAGACGTGGATGCCCGCGACAAGCGCGGGCATGACGTGGAGAGTCAGTGCCATTCATATTTTCTTTTAGTTGCGGCCCGCCATCAGCGCCCCTCGCGCAACTGCGCAAATGCACGATTGAGCGCATTCGACGCTGCCGCAAGCTTGGCCCGCCGCTCCGCGATCCAGGCATTGTCGGCCGCGAGCTGCGTGCGTTGCGCGCCCAGCATGCGCAGCACTTCCGCGGGCTGCGGGCCGCCGAGCCCGAGGCTTGAGCGCACCATGTTCTCGGCGGTGAGCGCGCGGCGGAAGTCGGCTTCCGCCAGCGGCAGCTTGGTTTCCTTCAGGCCGAAATGCGCGGCCGCCTTGGCGTAGATCTCCTGTGCGGCCGTAAATGGAATCTGGGTCGGGCGCAGGCTGTTGCTGCGGCCATAGGTGACAAGGTCGGACGCGAAGTGATGGCCGACGCGGAACGGCACATCGGCGTCGCGTTGCAGGATGTCAGCGAGCTCGGTCGTGGTGGCGTAGTCGGCATTGACCTCCTCGAGCGCGCGCGCCGCGTTGAAGGTGAGCTGCTTCACCACGGCAGTGAGCTTGCCCAGCATGTCGGAGGCGCGGACGAGCGTCTGCGCCGGGT
>Ga0137409_10004905_pt1 | contig 13986 bp, 10 predicted proteins | sample CZODoug1_16funga_FD_122059 | JGI IMG/M metagenome (GOLD analysis project Ga0137409, IMG submission 122059) | Vadose zone soil fungal communities from Angelo Coast Range Reserve, California, USA - CZODoug1_16fungal (Hybrid Assembly) | ecosystem: Environmental > Terrestrial > Soil > Vadose zone... | reverse complement strand
TGTCCATTCCGCTCGGCTTGAAGTAGAATTTTGTGACGCTCGCGGTGTGTGTGGTGTGGAGAATCGTTTCCGGGAGGCTTGTGCCGTGCGAATACTGATTGCGGACGACCACGCGGTCGTTCGGCGTGGCCTGAAAGAGATCCTGGCGTCGGAACCCGACATGGATCTGGTGGGTGAGGCCAAGAACGGCGAGGAAGCGCTTGATCTCGTTCGCAGGCTCGACTGGGATGTCGCCGTCCTCGATTTTTCCATGCCGGGCCGCAGCGGGGTGGAGCTGATCAAGGAAGTAAAGCGCCAGCACCCGGGCCGCCCCGTACTCGTGCTGAGCATGCTCTCCGAGGACGCGCACGCCGCGCAAGTTTTCAAAGCGGGGGGCTCCGGTTACATAAACAAGGAGAGCGCCGGCGAAGAGTTGACGGCCGCCATCCGCAAAGTGGCAAGCGGAGGCAAGTACGTCAGCGCGAGCTTTGCGGAGAAGTTGGCGACGGGTCTGGCGCCCGGCGCCGACAAACCCCTGCACGAGTCCCTTTCCGACCGTGAGTACCGGGTGATGTGGCTGCTCGCCTCGGGCAGGCAGATCAACCAGATTGCAGCGGAAATGTTCCTGAGCCCGAGCACGGTCAGCACCTATCGAGCCCGCATCCTCAAGAAATTGAAGCTGACGGACAACGCCGCCCTCGTTCGTTACGCCGTCAAGCAACAACTCATCTAGGGCAGCTGCTCGCGTGGCCGGCCCGCCTGGCGCCTCAATCGTCCCAGGGGATGATGCGTAGCTCGCCGTCTACATCCGGCCGCCGATCCTCGACAAAAATATCAAGGTTGCGCGATGGTGAGCGAGAAGGCGGCCCACTATCATGAGCTACTAGATGGTTTGACAAGGGAGGTCATTCAAATCATGGGTGGCGCGATACTTGTAGTCGAAGACGAGCCGATCACTCAGAGGCTGATCGCTGTCAATCTCGAGCGCGCAGGGCACCAAGTGATGCGCGCAGCCAGCGTACCGGAGGCCGTAGCGGCTATCCGCGAGGTGCTGCCGGACCTGGTACTGCTCGATTGGATTCTCCCCAACGCGACTGGAGTGAGTTTCGCGAGGCAGTTGCGGACCGATCAGCGCACCAAGGACATCCCGATCATCATGCTGACGGGTCGTACACAGGAAACGGACAAGGTAACCGGGCTCGAAGCCGGAGCGGATGATTACATCACCAAACCCTTCTCCACCGCGGAGTTGCTCGCGCGAATCAAGGCCGTCATACGCAGGCGCGCGCCCCTGCTCAGCGACGAGGTCGTCGAGATCGCGGGCCTGAGGCTTGATCCTGCCGCGCACCGGATCACCGGGAACGGGCAGAAAATCGATCTCAAGACCACCGAATTCCGGATACTGCATTTCTTCATGAGCCATCCCGATCGCGTCTATAGCCGCGCGCAGCTTCTCGACGAAGTATGGGGTGACCATGTTTTTGTAGAGGAGCGCACCGTGGACGTGCACATTCGCAGACTGCGACAGGTGCTCCTTCCAAGCGGTCACGAAGGACTGATAGAAACCGTGCGCGGAATGGGCTATCGCTTCCTGCGCAAGCTGCCCTGAGCCGAAGCAGCTCAGAAGGCGTTCTGCTTTTTGAGCAGGACAAAGATCGTCTTCACGACGATCTGCAGATCGAGCTGCAAAGACCAATTTCTCAAGTACGTGAGATCATGCTCGATGCGCGCCTGCATCTTGTCGAGGGTATCGGTTTCTCCTCGCAAGCCGCTGACTTGTGCCAAGCCCGTGATTCCCGGCTTGACCTTGTGCCGGATCATGTAGCCCTTGATCAAGCGGCGATACATTTCGTTGTGCGCTACCGCGTGGGGTCGAGGACCCACGACACTCATGCTGCCCTGGAGCACGTTGAAAAACTGCGGCAATTCGTCAAGCGATGTTTGGCGCAGAAACGCGCCAAACCGGGTTACGCGCCGGTCGTCGCGCGTGGCCTGCTTGATCAGGTTCCCGTCTTCGAGCACGGTCATCGTGCGGAACTTGTAGACGATGATTTCCCTCCCGTCGAGTCCATAGCGGCGCTGCCTGAAGAGAACCGGCCCGGGAGTGGTCAGTTTTATCCCGATTGCAACGGCGAGCATGACCGGCAGGACCAGCACGAGGATCGACAACGAGAGGACGATGTCGCTCGCGCGCTTGATCAGGCCGTTGATCCCGTAGAACGGAGTTTCGCACGCCGCTACGACGGGCATGCCGCCGATCGCATCCATACGCGCCTGGATCAGGTCGAACAGGAAAATGTCCGGGACAAAGTAGATCGATGCGGTGGTGTCGTGCAGCTCGTCGAGCAGCTTGAGGATGCGGGGCTGCGAGGCCATCGGCAGTGTGATGTAGATCAATTCGACATGATGTGTCTTGACGTACTCGGCGACTTGGTCGAGCGGGCCGAGGATCTTGCCGGCGTCGATACCATTCATCCGCTCGGGGCTGCGATCTTCGAAATAGCCGGCGAAGCGGACACCGAGAAACGGGGTGGCCTGAATTCGTTCGGCGAGTTTGCGGCCAAGCTCGCCTTCGCCTGCGATGACGGCGACCCTCTGCGCGCCTTCCTGCGCGAGCATGCGCAGCAGAACGACGGGCATCAGCGCGCGAGCGGCGAACAAAGTGACCGGCGTTGCGAGCATCCAGGTGAAGACGACGCGCGGGTCGAATGAGCCCAGCGTGCGAGTCGCCCAACCGATGATCGTCAGGAGTGCGACGACGACAAGCCAGCCTGCCAGGACATCGCCGGCGAGCGCCCGCAGGTTGGTGCCTTTCGGAGGGTCTCCGGGAAACGTCAGCGAGAACACGATCAGGGCGAGGATCAGGTAGGGACCTTCGAACGTCTCGCCGAAGGCGAGGGTGGCAACCAACAGCATTCCCACTGCCACGAGCGGATCGAGCGCCGCCTGCGCGAGAGCGGCGGGTGTACGCAGCTGATCCAGAAGCGGTCCTCGGGATGGGTGGACGGCGAGCCTGTCAGGAACCGAAAGGGCCATGGGTGCAGGGAAGGCGTGCGCCTTGTCTCGTGGCTGTTGTGGGCGACCCGGGGCTTGGAAGCGGTCTCGCTCAAGGTCCGCCCGCAACACGGTATAGCGCCATTGCAAACGTTGAATGGGCGACCGGCTAGCTCTAAGGAGCTACCCAGATGCTGGAAACGCACCGCGACGACGCAGGAAGGGTGTTGCCTCGCGGCCGCTGCTGTGGAGCAATCGCCGCCGCTGCTCCGGATGGCCTATACGGTTCGTGCGTTCCGGGTCTGCCGCTCGGCCATACAAACAATGACTTGAGATCGTGACACTGCCGAGGGAGATCATTTTCCGATTGTTTCATGTCTGTGTCATACGCGATATCCATATTGGCGACGACGATTCATAGAGAAAGGCGCCCATGCAAGCCGACGCGGCTGAACTCGCCGGACAAAGTTGGCCTTGTACCCTGCCGCTTGTATCTCGGTCCTCTGCCACAGTGAACGGTGTCATTTCCGGCAACGCGTCCCAACTGGATCCACTCGAGCTCGAATCGCTCGTTCTGAACATGGATGCGTCGCTGAGAGTGCACGCGCGGCATCAGTTCTTTACTTGGACCCAGGGATTGCTGCAGAACTTGTTGAAGCACGAGCTGCTGGTTTGCGCTCTGCGAAACGCGGAACCGATGTCGTTCCATGTAGACAGCTTTGCGACTTCGCCGCTGGACCTGGCGTCTATCAGCGAACTATTCCGTCAAGACACCTCGGTGGTTCCGCATCTCATCAAAACCTGGGAAAGCAATTACTTCCAGCCCGTGGTCTGCGAAGTGGAAAATGTGGGCCCGCTCGAGCGCAGCGCGTTTGCACGCGAGCTGAATCGGATAGGAGCGAGCGTGGTCCTGGCGCATGGTACCTACGACATGTTCGGTAGACCGGCGAGTTTCTTCACCTTTGCGTGCCAGTCCGGGACGCTCGGCCCCAAGCAGGTTTGTCTTGTCGAGCGGGTCGTTCCGTTCCTGCACCTAGCCTGGGTGCGCACCCAGATCAACCGGCCCGCGGAAAACCCCGGCGTCAATCCTCCCCAAGCCAATCTTCTTACCTCGAGGGAGCGGGAAATCTTGCACTGGATCCACCTGGGCAAGAGCAACATCGAGATCGGGGTCATCCTGAAGATCAGTCCCTTGACGGTAAAAAATCACGTTCAGAAGATTCTGCGCAAGTTGAATGTCCAGAATCGCACGCAAGCCGTCGGCAAAGCGATGGCGCTGCGTATCCTGAGCATCTGAGCGCGGCTCGGGCGATTCGTCGCCTGCGTGTCTGTAGTTCTATCGACCTACTTTCGGGCAGCGAAGCGTTGGACTCGGTTTCACGCTGTCGCTCTATGCTCGCACCTGTCATTTCAGCTCTTGAGAGGAAAGGACGATGAAGAAGCTGATGCTCGAAGCGCTTGCCGCCTGGCTGGCATTGGCAGCGGCGTACGGGCAGGTCTTCGCTGCCATACAGACCGGCCCCAACGTCGCGTCGACGATGATTTCTTCCCGCGGCAACGAGGCCTTTGCGAAAGGCGGCATCGCCGCGAACGGGGAGGTTGCGCTCCTGCCTTCGGCGCTGAAACGGCAGGCGGTCTTCAACCAGCGCGAGGCCGGCGCGCTGCAACACGTGGTTCTGCCGGTAAACCGCGACAGCGGTCAGATCAAGGAAATTCGGATCGTTCGAATTGACGATCCGGAAACGGTGAAATTCGACTCGGTCACCGATACCAGGCCTATTTCTCGGACTGCCTTCCCTGTCCCGGAGCCGGGCAGTTGGGCCACGGCGCTGGCGGGCTTGCTCGGAGTGATTGCCATCGCGCGTCGCCGTATGTCGCTGTGACGACGCGCGCCTGGGGCGGGCGGCCAATGACTCCTGATTCACAGGAGCTCTTGCCGGCCGACGACCCATGGCACGCGTGTCGCGGTGCGCCCGAGGTTCGGATTTCTGCTACCCAAGATCTGAACTCGTTCTGAGCTACCCATGACTCGCAGCCGCGATGGTACCTGGCTGCGAGTCATGGGCGCGGCAATTGCGGTGACCGGGTTTCTCATGCCGGGGACGAAAGCGCTTGCGTTGTGGGACGACAAGCTCCAGCTGTACGCGGAGGAGAAGCTCGTCCGTGACGACAACGTGTTTCGCCTCTCGAATAGCGTGGATCCTGCGTCCGCAATCGGCTCGACCTCGAAGGGCGACACCTATCACACGACGTCGGTCGGATTCAACTTCGACGTTCCGGTCAGCCGTCAGCGTTTTCAAGCGGCCTTCACGAGGAACGATACACGCTACCAGCAATTTACGGATCTCGATTTCACCGGCCACGACTCGCGGGCCGTGTGGCTTTGGCAGCTTGGCAACGACCTGAGCGGCCGGCTGGGATATACCGAGGCGCTCTCGCTCGCGTCATTCGCGTACATTCAGGCCAACACGCCTGATCCTCTCAAGACCCGGCAGGCCTTCTTGAATGCGGCTTTTCTGGTCACGCCGCGCTGGCGGCTCCAGGGAGGGTGGACCGGGCTGGAGCAGACGAACGGGAATCCGGCGTTCCAGACCAGCGACATCGATATTTCCAGCACCGATGCAACGCTGAGCTATATCACTCCCTCCAATAATTCCGTGGGACTCAGCGCGCGGGTCGAGGACGGTCGCTATCCGAACCGGGAGTTCGTGCCCGGAAGCACTCTCGACGACGCCTACCGGCAGTACGGCGCCGGCATCGTCATCGACTGGAGCCCGAGCGGCGTGTCGCATCTGACGGCGCGCGTCGACCACGTCAGCCGCCGCTATGAGCACTTGTCGCAGAGCGATGTCGACGGCAATACGTTCCTCGCCGAGTACGACTGGAAGCCGACCGGCAAGTTCTCGCTCGCGGCTACCCTCCGGAGGGATATCAGCCCCTACCAGGACATTCAATCGAGCTTCGTGCTCGTCAAGGGAGTCAGCCTGCGCCCGAAGCTCAATGTAAGCGAAAAAATCGACGTGTCCGCAGTGTTCGACTACAGTCGCTGGTATTTCCTTGGGGACCCGGGGCTGGTGTCCGGTGGGGTGCAAGGTCGTGTGGACCGTCTGCTCTCGGCGACGGCGACAGTTTCGTATCGCGCCGCCCGAAATCTGACGTTCCTGGTCAGTGCGCAGCGCGAGCTTCGCACCTCGAACACCGCTTTGGCTGACTACGCATTCGACGTCGTGTTTTTGACCGCCCGGATCGCGTTCTAGACGATGACCGGCCCCCTGTGAAGGGGCCGGCTGTCGATCCCGCTAGAAAGCGGGCGGGCTTTCTCCGATCAGCGGGGCGTAATCGACCAGTTGAGATCCCCCACCGTGTCGATGGCGGAGCCGCTCGACAGGGTGGCGCCGTTCATGAACCAGATCGAGTCCTGGCCGGTCACTTGATTGCGCCACAGGATGTCGGACTTGCCGTCGCCGTCGAAGTCGCCGATCCCCGCGATGCTCCAGTTGAGATCCATCACCGCGCCGATGGCGGGGCTGCTCGACAGCGTGGCGCCGTTCATGAACCAGATCACGTCCTCGCCGGTCGTCGGGTTGCGCCACAGGATGTCGGCTTTGCCGTTTCCGTCGAAGTCCCCGGTTCCAGCGATGGTCCAGTTGAGGTCGGTCATCGCACTGACGGAAACCGCGCTCACGATCGCGGCTCCGTTCATGAACCAGAGCAGGTTTTCGCCGGTTGCGCTGTTGTGCCACAGGATGTCGGACTTGCCGTCGCCGTCGAAGTCGCCGGTCCCCGCGACGCTCCAGTTGAGATCCGCCACAGTCGCGAAGGCCACTGCACCACCCGAGATCGTCCCGCCGTTCATGAGCCAGATCGAGTTGGCGCCGGTCGCGTTGTTGTGCCACAGGATGTCGGACCTGCCGTCGCCGTCGAAGTCGCCGATCCCAGCGATGCTCCAGTTGAAATCGGTTACCCCATTGACGGCCACATCGCTGAGGATGGCGGCGCCGTTCATGAGCCAGATCACGTTCCCGCCGGCGGCGTTGCGCCACAGGATGTCGGCTTTGCCGTCTCCATCGAAATCGCCGACACCGGCAATCTTCCAGGTGAGATCCGCCACGGTGGAGAATGTGGTAGCGCTCGCGGTCGTTGCGCCGTTCATGAGCCAGATCGCGTTCGCGCCGGTCGCTGCGTTGCGCCAAAGGACGTCGGACTTGCCGTCTCCGTCGAAATCACCGCGAACGATACGGCGTGCCGGCGTCTTCACCGAGACCGGTGTGGCCGTCCATGCCGAGTTGTTGCGGGCCGCGTCGTAGGCGCTCACGCGGTAGGAATAGGCGGTCCCCGGCGCCAGGCCGGTGTGCTGGAATGATCTCCCTGTCGTGGTGGCGAGCACAGCGTCATTGAGATAGACCGTGTATCCGGCGACACCGACGTTATCGATCGAGGCATGCCAGGTGAGATTGACCTGGGTGGGTGAGCCCGCCCTTCCCTTGAGACCGGTGGGGACCGAAGGCGGGGTGGTGTCCGTGGCAGCTGGCGTAGTCGCGCTCGCCGCGGCCGATTGATCGGAGGCGTTCCCCGCCGCGTCGATTACCTGGACGGTGTAGGAGTAGGTGGTGGCAGCGCTGAGGCCGGTGTTCTGAAGGGTTGTGACCGCTCCCAGCGTGGTCAGCAGGCTGCCGTCGCGGTAGACGCGGTAGCCGGTGACCGCCACGTTGTCGGTGGACGCGGTCCAGGACAGGCTGATCTGTGAAGACGAAGCTGCGGAAGCGCTAAGTCCGCTCGGAGTCGACGGCGCGGTGGTGTCGGGAGCCGCTGGCGTGGTCGCGCTTGCCGCGGCCGATTGGCCGGAGGCGTTCCCCGCCGCGTCGATCGCCTCGACGGTGTAGGAGTAGGTGGTGGCAGCGCTGAGGCCGGTGTTCTGAAGGGTTGTGACCGCTCCCAGCGTGGTCAGCAGGCTGCCGCCGCGGTAGACGCGGTAGCCGGTGACCGCCACGTTGTCGGTGGACGCGGCCCAGGAGAGATTGATCTGCGTGGAAGACGCTGCCGAGGCGGAAACGCCCGCCGGGACTGTGGGTGGGGTGGTGTCGGAGACGGGGGGAGCAACGACTGTTTTCAGGACGATGGCGGTGTTGTGGCCGTTCAGGGATATCGCGTTCACGATCGGGATGGAGCTGAGCAGCGATAACAGATTGTCGTGCGTGAGCTGCTGGCTCGCCTGCGTCAGGGTCACCGACGCGACGTTGGTAGCGGTCGGATTGACGTATACATAACCTTTCTCGAACTCCCTGGAGTAGATATTCACGCCGCCGATCGTCGTGACGGTATAGGACCCCAAGGCCTTGCCCAGGTCGATCTTGTCGTACTCGTTGTACCACCAGATCCTGTCGTACGCGCCGCCGTTTCCAAAGAAACCGAAATAGGCGTTGTTGAGCGTGTCGTTCTTGCCCAGAAGGAAGGAGCCCAGCGAGTACCAAAGGGTTTGCCAGTACGTGACCGGCTGGCCCCAGTTGTCGGTTCCGGATTGTCCTTCTCCCAGAGCCGTACTGCTGAACATGGCGACCTTGGAATTCTTGATCGCGGCCATGGTATCGACTTGGAGCTTCCAGTTCGCCTCCGAAATAAATTGGGTTGCCCAAGGGCCGAACGTGACCGCGAAAGCGCCCTCCTCGGCCAGCACGTCCGGGTGATCGGGGCTCGCGTCCAAGGCGAGCCAAGCGGCCGCACCTGCGGCTATGTATGACGAGCCCTTGTTGCACCAGAGCTTCTGGCCGAATCCGTGCAGGCCGGCGGCGGCCGCGCTGGAGAAATTGTTCATCGCGCTGGACCAAGCGCTATCAGTAGGGTACTTGCTCGAGGTGGCCGAATATCCTCCTGCCGCCCAGAAGGTCAAACAGTTGTCGGCGTGGACGCCATCGGCGACCCAGGGTTGATTGGCGATGTCGGTCCTGACCGCCTCGATCCAATAGGCCTGATAGGTGGGGCTGCCGAAGTCCATCAGGTACCAGAATTGATTGCCGGCGGGGTTGGAAAAACCAGCGTTGTAGATGCGGTTGCCCGAGGAGTCGAGCAGGAAGAGTTCGGGGTGATTGCCGTCGAGGCTCCCCATGGAGTGGCCTCGTGAAACATCGTGTCTGCCAAGGCCGTTGATGGACACCACGGGTGTCGCATCCATATAGTTCTGCGATTCCGGCCCCATCTCGTAGAGATAAATCTGGATGTTGGGATTGAGGGCTTTTATGGCCGACCAAGTGCTGGGAGGCAGTTGGTTGTAGCGGAAACGGTCGATGTCGAGCAGGTCGAACTTCGCCAGTTTCGGCGCATCGGTCGCGACGAGGGCTGGGCCTCCGCCGTAATAGACGAGGAACATCGGAACGAATTTGCTCGGGGCGGTTTGGGCCGCCAGAGGCGAAACCGCGCCCAGCAAAATCGTGAAAATGGCGGTACGCACCACGGTACAGGCTGCGGTGATCGAGGAAATTCCGAACTTGCGGGTGATACAACGTCTCATGACGACCTCGATGTAGCGGATTCACTACAAGTAGCGGCGGCATCATGACAAACGCATAAATATTTTGCGCGGCCGGAATGCACGTCACTCGCAAAGTAGGCTTCGAAAAGCCTTAGCAATTCTTAGGAATTCGCCCCGGTGCGAGAGCGGCGCAGGAGTTAAGATCAACACGAACAACTCGTTGCCGCAGCGCTGTAAATACATCTAGTTCGAAAGAACCAGGCGCAACGCGAACCGCCAGATCGCGCAGGAAAAGAGAAAAAATTCCGCAGAGGTTCGCGTGTCTTCGAAATCTGGATTTCGTGTAGGCAAGGCCAACGTTCATAGGCCGATTGGATTAGTCCGGAAAATCATCCATAAACGTCGTGCGGCTATCTTGGCGGTCTATGCGGTTGCAATTCACTAGGTCATCCACTGGCGGGTCTGCGCTGTTCTCGCCGAGCACTACGACGGAGACGATGCGGGCAGCGCGTCGCTTCGCTGCCTTGCTTTGTCTGGCGGCAATGACGCTGTCTGGCGCAGCTTTGGGCCAATCAGGCGAGATCCTGGGAGAAGGCGATTCCATCCGCATCACGGTTTTCCAGAACCCGGATCTCTCTACCGAGACGCGCATCTCCGAGCGCGGCACCATCACCTTCCCCCTGATCGGCGAGATTCCCCTCGCCGGACTGACACCCGCTCGTGCGGAGGCCCGGATCGCCGAGCATCTGGTCAAGGGAAAGTTTTTGGTGAAGCCCCAGGTCAATCTCAATTTGGTCCAGGTACGCAGCCGGCAGGTTTCGGTGCTCGGCCAAGTCGTCCGCCCGGGACGCTACCCGCTCGACGACACCAGCTCGAATCTGACCGACATCCTGGCGCTCGCCGGCGGGATCAGCCCGACCGGAGACGACAATGTCAGCGTGACGATGAAGCGCGACGGCAAGATCGTGAAGCTGGAGGTCGATGTGCCGACCATGTACCGCACCGGCGACATGTCGAGGAATATCCGACTGGAGAACGGCGACGTGATCTTCGTGCAGCGCGCCCCCGTCTTCTATATTTACGGAGAGGTGCAGCGCGCGGGGTCTTATCGGCTGGAACAAGCCATGACGGTGATGCAGGCGCTCTCCGTCGGCGGCGGCGTGACGCCGCGTGGCACCGACCGAGGTTTGAAGATCCGTCGCAGGGCGCTGGATGGGACACTTCGGGTGGTCGACGCTCGCCTGAACGACCTCGTGGAGCCCAATGACGTGATTTACGTCAAGGAAAGCTTGTTCTAGAGAAGCGTGATCGAGCTCATCAGACACGACACCGGCACACCGTGAGCCTCCAGCAATTTCTGCTCGCATTGCGCGCGCGCTTCGGCTTGTTTGTCATGTCGCTGGCGGTTACCGTTCTGGCCGCCACCGCGGTGAGCTTCCTGCTTCCGAAAAGCTATCGGGCGACTGCGTCCCTGCTCGTGGACGCGAAGGAGGAGCAGTCGCTGAGCAACCTGGCGCCAAACTTCTTTCCGCAGGAGAAGCTCAGCTATCTGCAGACGCAGGTGGAAATCATCACCAGCAAGAGAGTGGCGAGCAGAGTCGTGGAAGACCTGCACCTTGCGGCAAGACCTGAGGTTCGCGCGGCCTTCGAGAAAGCGACAACTGGGAAGGGGTCGATCGAGGACTGGCTGGCCGAGGGCCTGCTCAACAATCTCAAGGTGGAGACCTCGGTCAGCAGCATCATCCGCGTGACGTTTTCATCCGCCGATCCCCGCTTCTCGGCGCAGGTCGCCGACGCGTTCGCCAAAGCCTACATCGAGACAATGCTCGAGCTGCGCGTGGAACCGACGCGGCAGGCCGCGGTGTGGTATGACGAGCAGCTGAAGAGCCTGCGGGCCAGTCTGGAGGATGCTCAGGCGAAGCTGACGAACTATCTCCAGCAAAATGGAATTGTCTCGGCCGACGAGCGCTATGACGTGGATAGCACCCGGTTGGGGGCGTTGTCCGAGCAGGTGGTGAAGGCGCAGGAGCAGACGTATCAATGGAACGCCCGAGAGCGGGAGGCGCGCAAATTTCTCCAACAGGGCGGGTCTACGGATCAGCTTCCGGACGTGCTCGACAATCCGCTCATTCAGAAGCTCAAGGGGGATCTCCTCCTCGGCGAAGCGAGGCTGCAGCAGCTCGCCACTCAGTACGGCAGCAACTATCCGCAATACCAGCGTCAACTCTCCGAGAACCGTAGCTTGCGCGAGAAAATCGAAAGCGAAGCCAGGAAAGTCCTTTCGGGGATTGGAAACTCTGCGCGCCAGAGCCGCCAGCGTGAAGCGGATGTCGTGAACGCGATGGCGGCGCAGCGCGCGCGCCTGCTCGGGCTCAAAGAGAATCGCAATGAGTTCACGGTGCTCAGACGCAACGTGGAATCCGCTGAACGGGCCTACGACACCGCCATGCAGCGCCATGTCGTGAGCCAGGTGGAAAGCCGTGCGAGCCAAACCAACGTAACCGTGCTCAACGCGGCGGTCGTGCCGGGCAAGCCTTCTCAGCCCAGGATCGCCCTCAACATCGCCCTGTCGGTGGTGGTCGGAATCATGCTCGGAATCGCGAGCGTACTGCTGATGGAGATGTCCGACCGCCGGGTGCGCTCGATCGGCGACCTGCGCCTGGAAGTGCCGCTGCTTGGCGTGCTCAACTCCTGGCAGCCCGCCGGGAACCGTCTGCTCGGCCCACCAGGCGGAGCCGGACGCGCTCTGCCGAATCCTGGCTGAGAAATGCCGACGACACCTCACGAAAATGTCCTGCCGATCGAAGGATCGGGGCGCGTTGTCGGGCGTTATGACCGCCGCATCGGCAGTATTCTCGCGGAAGAGGGAAAACTCGGCGCGGAGGGCATCGAACGCGTCATGGAGTTGCAGAAAACGAACGGATTGAGGTTCGGCGAAGCGGCGCTTCGCCTGGGTCTGATCACAGAAGACGACGTGCGCTGTGCGGTGGCAAAACAGTACGATCTTCCCCATCTTGTGCCCGGCAGCGAAAGCATCAGCCGCGAACTCGTCGTCGCGTACGAGCCGTTTCACCCCCGCGCCGAGGAATTACGGGCGCTGCGGACCCAGTTGGTGATGCGCTGGTCCAAGACCGGGGTCAGCCATCGGATGCTGGCGATCGCCAGCCCGGGCTGCGGCGAAGGGCGCAGTTATGTGGCAGCCAACCTCGCCGTGGTTTTTTCGCAGCTCGGCGAACGCACGCTTCTCATCGACGCCGACCTGCGCGCGCCGCGACAGCATCGGATCTTCAACGTCCCTGACCGGATCGGCCTTACGGCGGTCCTTTCCGATCGCGCCGATCGTTGCGCGGTGGCCCCCGTCCGAGAATTCGGGAGGCTTGCGCTTCTGCCGGCCGGGGCGCCTCCACCCAATCCGCAGGAGTTGCTTTCGCGTCCAGCACTGGGCGCTTTCCTGCAGGAAGTTTCGAACGAGTTCGATGTCATCCTCTTCGATACGCCACCGGCGAAGTTCTACGCGGATGCGCTGAACGTAGCTTTCCGGGCAGGCAGTGCCGTCATGCTCGCTCGCAGAGACCACACTCGTCTTGCCGATACGACCGGTCTCGTCCGAGAGTTGAGCGATTCCGGCGTTCACGTCGTCGGCACCGTGCTCAACGCCTTTTGAATCGGGCGAATCGGAATGTCCTCGGTCCCAGAGCGGATCGAACCGCTTTGGGAGCCGGCTATCGGCCCTCCGAGGCACGCACCGTGGCCCCGTATTGCGTCGAAACTCTGGACGTTCGCGGGCATAGCCCTGCTGGGCGTCTTCTTCGGATTCGTGGTCGCCGTTGCAGGGCTAAATGGGCTGTACCTGTGCATCTCGCTAGTCGGCTGCATTTTCATCCTGCGCGATTTTCGGATCGGGGTGGTGCTCCTCATCCTGTTGCTGCCGATCTCGAGAAGCTATGTGTTTCCGCACGAGATGCTCGGGATTACGGGCCTCAATCCATTCAACCTGCTCCTCCTCGGGACGCTAGCCGCGTTCTTCCTTCGCACGCTATTCGACGCTAGCCTCCGTCGCTTCATTCCGCGCCCGCTCCTGTGGCTGTATATCGTGCCGATCCTCATCGCCGGAGCGCTGGGCTCGCGCCATTTGGACGAGATCCCGCCCTTCTTCCTCCATAAGCTTGTCGAGTTCGACAGTGTGGCCGGCTATTTCCGCGACTTGGTGATCAAGCCGCTCTCCATGGTGGTGTACGCGTTGCTGGTCGGCGCCGCGGTGTCGCGGTCGGAAAAACCCGAGAGGTTCCTCGTTCCCATGCTGATCTCGACCTGGGTGATGGTCTCGCTGGTGCTCGTGTTCGTGTTGCTGTCGGGAATCTCTCTGACGGAGCTGGCGAGCAGCGAGTCGCGCGAGTTCCTCTCGTCGCTCGGCATGCACGCCAACGAACTGGGGCGCCTGTACGCGGCCGCCTATGCGCTGCTGCTGTTCACCTGGGTCGAATCGAAGAGTCCAGGACTCAGGCTCGCGCTGCTTGCTTCGATGGGGCTGGTAGTGGTTGCGCTGG
>Ga0137409_10004904_pt1 | contig 13988 bp, 10 predicted proteins | sample CZODoug1_16funga_FD_122059 | JGI IMG/M metagenome (GOLD analysis project Ga0137409, IMG submission 122059) | Vadose zone soil fungal communities from Angelo Coast Range Reserve, California, USA - CZODoug1_16fungal (Hybrid Assembly) | ecosystem: Environmental > Terrestrial > Soil > Vadose zone... | reverse complement strand
GAAAATTGGGGTAGTGCCCGTGGGCCCCCGTAGCCCGCATGGAGCGACCGCCCGCGGTCGCGTAATGCGGGGAAAGCGTTGCCGGCACCGCCGACCCCGGATTTCGCGGAGTTTATCATCGGGCCGGCCGAAGGCCGGACCCGTTGGCTCCATCCGGGCTACAACCCTGGCGCTTTTCTGTGCTTTCGTGCTTCGCTCGGCGGCTGCCGCCGAGGCGGATTGCCGTGAACTCGATCGCAATTATACCATCGCAAAGCCCAGCATCACCTCAGTGCAACTCAACGCCACGCTGTTCGGTTCGGCCGCGAAGGATTGCGGCGCCTTGGCGCGCCGCCTGATCGCGGACGGCGCTTCGTTGCAGGCGCGCGACCGGGCGGGCGCGATGCCGCTTGCTCATGCGGCGCGCGGCGGCCATGCGGCGCTGGTTGCACGCCTTCTTGCCGAGGGTGCGGCCATCGATGCACGCGATCTCAACGGCGCCACGGCGCTTTATGCGGCCGCCGAGGCCGAGCGACCCACCACCGTGGCGGCGTTGCTGGCAAAGGGCGCCGATCCCAACTTGACTGGACGCAGCGACGTCTCGCCGCTCGCCGCCGCCGCGTTTCGCGGCAATGACCGCATCGTCGAGCTGCTGCTCTCCCGCGGGGCCGATGCGGATCATGTGGATGCGACCGGAAAGACGCCCCTCATCTATGCGGCCGCGCGCGGCTTCGCGCTCGTCGTGCACCGCCTGCTCGATGCCGGCGCCGACGCCAAGGCCAGCTACGGCAATGATCTGACGGCGCTGATGTGGGCGGCGGGCCACGAGGATGGCGTAGGCGCCGCAGCGGCCGTTGCTGTGGTGGAACTTCTCATCGCACGCGGAGCCGTCATCGATGCCGCCGACAACCGCGGCCGCACCGCCCTGATGATCGCCGCCGAGCGTGGCGATGCCGCGGTCGTTGAGACCCTGATCATGCGTGGCGCCCATCGCGCACTGCGTGACATGGCCGGCAAGACCGCGCGCGATCTCGCGGCCAATTACGCCGTGCGCGAAACGCTTGCCGGCCGTTCTGATGCTGCTACGACCCCGCCAGATACGCCGCGAGCGCCTTGAGATCGTCCTCCGATGTCGCGTTCATGAGGTCCGACATGCCAGGATTGTTGCCTCGCCGGCGGGTGCGGAAATCCATCATGCTCTTCAAGATGTAATCCGCACTCTGTCCGGCGAGACGCGGCTGGGTTCCTTCGCCCTGGTATCCGGCCTGATGGCAGCCGGTACATCCGACCGATGCGTTGGTGCGCGAAGCCTGCGCCGCGACCGCGTCGAGCGCGCGGGCCTGGCGCAGATTGGGCCAGGCTTTCTGCGAGAAATAAAGCGCGATCGCGAGCATTTCGTCGCGCTCCAGCTTCTCCGCGATCGGCCCCATCACGTCGTTCTTGCGGGTGCCGCTCTTGAAGTCGCGCAACTGCAAATAAAGATAGCCCTGGTGCTGGCCCCAGATCACCGGCCACGACTTGTCGGGCGGAATGCCGTTTTCGCCGTGGCACGCCGCGCAGGCCTGCACCTTGCCCTCGATCGGCTGGGCAGTGGCGAGTGGAGCCGCCAAGACGGCGGCGAGTACTTGTAGGGTGGGCACGCTTCGCTTTGCCCACCCTACGCGCAGCCTCGATCTCATCGACCGATTCAAATCAATCCAGCGTGAAGGCGATGATATTGTTGCCCCGCTTGTAGTCGAGCTGGACGTTGCCGCCGGCCGCAACGACGACGTATTGCTTGCCGTCGACCGCATAGGAGGACGGCGGCGCGTTGACGCCGGCGCCGGCGTTGAAGGTCCACAACACCTTGCCATTCCTGGAGTCGTAGGCGCGGAAGCGCCCGTTGCCTTCGCCCGCGAACACGAGGCCGCCGGCTGTCGCCAGAATGCCGCCAATCATCGGCTGCGGTGTCTTCACCTGCCAACGAATCTTGCCGGTGTTGTAATCGACCGCCGTGATGTTCCCGGACTGCTGTTCGGACGGGATGACCTTGAAGGCGCCGCCGAGCCACAGCTTGCCCTGCGGGTAGGCCGAGCTTTCCACATGATAGGTCATCGGCTGATGCAAGTTGATTGCGTAGGATACGCCCAGCTCGGGATCGACCGCGATGGGCGACCATTCGACTCCGCCGTTGGCGCCCGGCAGCATGCGGGCGCCCTGCGCCGTCGGCAGCGTCCACATGTTCTCCTGAGGCACCATCGCTTGAGAGAAGCGAATGAGGCTGCAGTCCTTGCGATCATGCACGTAGACGTGGCCGGTCTTGCCGGCATGGATCACGCCAGGAATGACCTTGCCGCTCTTGTCCTTGACGTCGACCAGAACCGCCGGGCTGACCGCATCCAGATCCCACACGTCGTGGGCGATATACTGGAAGTGGCAGACATACTTGCCGGTGTCGAGATCGACCGAGACGAGCGAGTCGGTGTAGAGGTTGTCGCCTGGACGCAGCGCGCCGTCGAGGTCGGGCGACGGATTGCCCACCATGAAATAGATGCGGTTGGTGGCAAGGTCGACGGCCGGATTCTGCCACACGCCGCCGCCCAGCGTCTTGTAGGGATCGCCGGACTTGGCGAGCTGCTCCTTTTCGGCCGCGATGTTGCGGTGCATGTCGCGGCCGGTGGCGTCCTTCTCGGCCCACACGCCGACGGAGTTCTCCGGTGTGGTATCGAAAGTCCAGATGAGCTTGCCGTCCTTGGCGTCGTAGGCTTTGACGAAGCCGCGAATGCCGTATTCGCCGCCGTTGGTGCCGACCAGGACTTTGCCCTTGACGACGGTCGGCGCCATGGTTTCGCTGTAGCCGAGCTCGGGATCCGCGATGGCCGACTGCCACACCACCTTGCCGGTCTTGGCATCGAGGGCGACGAGCTTGGCGTCGAGCGTCGCGAGAAAGACCTTGTCCTCGAACACTTCCACGCCGCGATTGTTGGGGCCGCAGCAATAGGTCGTGATCGGCCCCATGGCGTGCTTGTAATGCCAGAGTTCAGCCCCGGTCTTGGCATCGAGCGCATAGACATGGCTGAACGACGTCGTGACGTACATCACGCCGTTAACGACGATCGGCGACGTCTCCATCGATTCTTTCACCTCGGTCTGGAAGATCCAGGCCGGATGCAGCCGCTTGACGTTGCCGGTGTTGATCTGGGCGTTGGGATAGAAGCGCTGCTGGCGATAGTCGCCGTTGGTGTGCAGGAAGTTCTTAGTGTCGCGGTCGGCGCGGTCGAGCATGCGCTGGGTGACGGGCGGGACATTGACCGCCTTCGCAGTTTCGCCGGTCACCTGCTTGATTTCCTGCGCCCCCCCGAAGCTTACCATGGCGGCCGACAGCGCCACTGCGCTGACGGCAGTTCTCTTGAACCCATACATGACGTTGCCCTCCCAATCCTGGCATGCGCTGCACTTAAGCTTGAAATAGGTATGCCAGTAGGTGCAGCGTTGGCCTGTGGTTTGCGCGCTGTCAAGAACGAACGTCGATGATTTTTATGGACGCGCCGCAGCAAACGGCGGCGCCACACGACCCCCTCCTCTCACCCACGCAGGGGAGGGCAATCACATTTGGTGCGGCGGCGCGCTGCTCCCTCTCTCCGCAAGCGGGAGAGGGGGCAATCGTCAAATGCGATCGCGCTGCCGCGCCGGTGAGGGAAGGGAGGGCGACAACGGCAGTCGGGCAGTACCCTTTGAAGGGTCAGACCGCTGCGGCGGTGAGGTGAGCGAAGTCGTGGTGCTGGGCCAGCAGCTGGGCAAGCCGTCTGCGGGCGTAGAACATCCGCGTTTTGACGGTGTTCTTCGGCACCCCGACAATCTCGGCGACTTCCTCGATGGTCTTGTCGTGATAGTAGACGAGATCGATGATCTCGCGGTGGTCGGGTGAGAGCTGAGACAGGCAGGCGCGAAGCTGGGCGCGGCGGTCTGTCTCCAGCAGGATTTGTTCCGGGGTGGAGTATTGATCGGCGACCGTCTCCGCCACCTTGTCGTCAAGCTCGATCTCCTGGCGCCGACGGCGCACCGACAGCGCCTTGAAGCGCGCGATGGACATGATCCACGTCGAAACCGAAGAACGCCCCTCGAAGCGGTCGGCTTGGCGCCATACCTCGATGAAGGCTTCACTGACGACGTCCTCGGCGGAAGCGGCGTCGTCCACAAGCCGCGCGGCAAAGCGGAAAACGCGAACCTGATGGCGATTATAAAGGATGCGCATAGCGGCGCGGTCGCCCGCCGCGATCGCCGCGATCAGAGCTTCATCGGACGAGGCCCCCACCAAGCCGCCCCTGCTGGCGGACTTGGGCACTGGCGAGCCGGTGGCTTGCATTGTTATTGGCCTCCCCCGCACGGCTGCATCGCACCTGGGCTGGGAATTTAGCCACCGGCTGTTTCACCTCATCTACGTAGGGCGATGGAAATGGTTTCGCGGGCTCGGGGTATTGTTTCGTGTGCCCTGCCGCAACGAAACAATCGGCAGGTTCGCGGTGAACGAACGGTCACCTGGTCGTTAGCCGTGGCGTGGATTGAGCAAGTGTAGCCCGGATTGAGCCACCGGGTCCGCCCGGAGCCTGCCATCGGGCCGGCCCGATGATAAACTTAAGCGAAATCCGGGGCCGCCCTATCAATACGGCAGCGTCGCCCCCGGGTTTCGCTTGCGCTCAACCCGGGCTACAGGCGAGAACGGCCTACGGCTTTTCGCCGATCGGGGAGAACAAATAGCCGCCCCCCCTTACGGTGCGGATGACGCTGGGGCGGGCCGGGTCGGGCTCGATCTTGCGCCGGATACGCATGATCCGGATGTCGACAGCCCGATCGAAGGCCTCGGCGTCGCGGGCATTGGCGAGTTCGAGCAGGCGTTCGCGGGTGAGGACCCGTTTCGGGTTTTCGGCAAACGCTTTCAGCAGGCTATATTCCGATCCGGTCAGCGGATGCTCGTTGCCCTCCTCGTCGCGAAGCGAGCGCCCATCCATATCGAGCCATTTGGTGCCGAAACGAACCAGATTCCTGGCCGGCGCTGCAGCCGCCGCGACCGGCGGGGCGGCACGGCGCAGCACCGAACGGACCCGCGCCAGCAATTCGCGCATCTCGCAGGGCTTTGCGAGATAGTCGTCGGCCCCGAGTTCAAGGCCGACCACCCTATCGATCGGGCTTGCAGTCGCTGTCAGCATGATGACCGGGATGTCGGACTTTTGCTTGAGGTCGCGGATAATGGAGAGACCGTCCTCCTTCGGCATATGGAGATCGAGCACGATCAGATCTGGCCGTCCCCTGGCGATCTCGGCGCGAAGGCTCGCCCCGCCATCGCAGAGCGATACCGTGAATCCATGCATCCGCAGATAGTCGCCGACCATGTCACGTGCTGCGGCCTCATCGTCCACCACCACAATGTGCCGGGCGGGGCTCATGCGGACGGAATCGCGATCTTGAAGGTCGTGCCGGACGGGCCGGTCGTCTCCGCCGCCACGGTGCCCCCGTGCAAATCGACAATCCGCTTCACGATCGACAAGCCGAGACCCGTGGAAGTTTCCCCACCGGTCGGCTTCGCCGATAGGCGCTGAAAGCGCCCGAACAGACGCGCGATGTCTTCGGGGGACAAGCCCGGGCCTTGGTCGCTGATGCGGATGACGGCGGATTGGTCACTGCGTTCGATGGCCACTTCGATGCGGCCGCCAATGGGGCTGTACTTGATGGCATTGCTCAGCACGTTGTCGATCGCCTCGCGAACGCGGTCGGAATCGCACAGCCAGTCGATCTTGGCCGGCGCCGTGAGCGCGATCGTCTGATCCTTGCGCGCCGCAAGGGGCTGGTTCGCATCGACGAGGTCACGCAGCAGCGCCACCAGATCCACCGGCTCCCGCCTGATTGTGATGTCAAGGGCATCGGCCATGGCATCCGATATCAGCGAGTCGATGATTTCTCTCACCCGGTGGGCCGCGGTGCGGATATGGACAACCTGAGCTTTGACGTTGTCGACCGACGACGCGGCGTTCCCCACCATTTCGGTCAGCATTTCGGTGCGGCCGAGTATGACGCCGAGCGGGTTCTTCAGGTCGTGGGCGACGGTGCCCAGCACTTCGCTCTTGAAGGCGTTGGCGCGTTGCAACCGCGTCCATTGCGCGGAAAGGCGCGTATTGGCCTGCAGGAGCTCGCGGGTGCGCTGCCGTACCCGGTCCTCCAGATGGGTGTTGGCTTGCTGGAGCTGCTCGTAGAGAATGACGTTGTCGAATGCGACCGAAAGTCGGCTGCTGAAGATCTGGACCAGCGCCCGATCGGTATCGGAGAGCTGCTTGGAGCATTCAAGCAGCACCACCAGTTCCCGCCCGCTCCCTGTCCTGATATACAGCACCGAGCGCTGCGGCAGAAACTGATGATCGCGGCGGTGCAGCGCCTCGCGGACGACATCACGCAATTCAGGATCGAGCCCGTTCGATCCGGCCGGGCCGATAAGCCGGCTGTAGCATCCGGACCCCGCCAGCACCGAAAAGCTGTCGTTGGTCTGGCCGCTGTCGCGCAGCACCAGGATGCCGGCGCAGTCAACGTTCAAGAGCGACGCGATCTGGGTGAGAACGCCCTCGGCGAGGCGCTGCATCGACTTGAAATCGTAGAGAGTGGACGCCGCATCGACGATGATTTCGAGGCCCCGCCGGGTCTCGACCATGCGCTGAAGCTGCTGGTAGCTGCGCAGCGCCGCCGTCAGCGAGGTGAACAGCTTGTCGGCGGTGAGCTCGGTCTTTGCCTTGTAGTCGTTGATGTCATAGTCGACGATGATGCGCCGCTCCGGGGCCTGGCCGGGCTGGCCGGTACGCAAAATGATGCGGACAGTCTCATTCTTGAGCGTACTGCGGATAAAATGAACGAGATCGAGACCGGCGCTATCGGTCTCCATGATGACGTCGAGCAACACCGCCGCCACGTCGGGATGCCGGGCCAGCAATTCGCGTCCCTCTGCGGCGGATGAAGCCGAAAGGATTTCGAGCCGCTGGCCGTTGAGCGTGTAGTCGGACAGCGCGAACCGCGTGCCGTCGTGGACGGCGGGGTCGTCGTCGATCACGGCGACCTTCCACCGCGGTCCGGCTTCCGGCGGCGCAGCCTGATCTTCGATGATCTGAAGAAATTCGTCCTCGTCGGCCAATTTCATTATTCCGTCGCTGCGACAGCCGCCGTAGTGCGAGCATGTCTTGGAATCCTGATGCGGAAAGTCGTGCCACGTCCGGGTGCGGAATCCAAGGTGAGACGCCCGCCGAGGCTCTGGGTGACGATATTGAAGATGATGTGCAGGCCGAGGCCGGTGCCGCCGTGATCGCGTCGCGTGGTGAAGAACGGATCAAAGGCGCGCCTCCTGACCTCCTCCGCCATGCCGACGCCGTCGTCCGCAACGGTGATCTCGACGTCGTCGCGGCCGACCGCCAGCGCGCTCACGCTGAGCGTTCCGGCGCGACCGTCCGGATAGGCATGGACGACGGTGTTGAGGAACAGGTTTGTCAGCACCTGGCCATAGGAGCCCGGATAGCTGTTCATGGAAATTCCCGGCGGTACCTCGACGACGAGCGACAGGGGCAGCTTCCTGAGCACCGGGCGCAGGCTGGCGATGATCTGGTCGGTTGCCTCGGCGAGATCGAACTCGCGGCGCTCCGTATGGCTGCGATCTACTGCAACTTGCTTGAACGACTGGATCAGCTCGCCGGCACGCTGCAAGTTGGCAACAAGTTGATCCGCGGCGGCACGGCTCATTGCGACGAAGTCGTCGAGGCTGGAGCGGCGCAGCGGCGGCGTTCGCAGTTCCGCTGCAAATGCCTCGCATCGGCGCGCGAAACTTGATGCCACCGTAAGGCTGATGCCGACCGGATTGTTGACCTCGTGGGCGATGCCGGCGACGAGACCGCCGAGCGCCGCGAGCTTTTCGGCCTGGATCAGGTTCTTCTGTGTGTCCCGCAACTCCGCCAAAGCTTGTTCGGCACGCTCCTTGGAGGCCCGCAGATCGGCCTCGGCTCGATCCTTGGCGATGGCGTTCTCGCGAAACACCTCGACGGCACGCGCCATGTCGCCGATTTCGTCGCGGGCCGAGGTGCCGTGGGTCGGCCGGTCGTAGCGGCCGAGCGTAATCGCGCGCATTGCGGCCATCAGGCGCTTGAGCGGCTGGCGGATGCTTTGGGCCACCACCAGGCTGCCGATCAGCATGAAGGAGAGGAATGAGACTGCAACGGTCGCCACGCGGCGATAGATATTGCCGAGGCTCTGATCGAACCTCGTCTGCGCATCCCGCTCGCGCCGGCCCATTTCGGTCGACAGGTTGTCAATCGCCGTGATCATGGCGGCCTGGTTGCCGTCAATCTCGGTGCGCAGCAGGCTCGCCCGCTTGCCGAACAGGTCGCCGAGATTGTCGAGACCGCTGTGCAGCGCCGTCGCCTGTTGTTTCAGCGCGTCGAGGCCCGACCGCTGCAAGTCATTGTCGGCGAGATCGCGCATGACCGGGATGGCATCCTCGATTCGGCGAATATTGGTTCGAGCCTCTTCGCCGGCGTCGGATGCGAGCGACAGATAGTAAGCATTCGCGGCCATCAGCATCGCGGTGAAGCTTTCGCGCGACTTTCCGAGCACCGGCTCAATCAGGGCGTCCTTGGCGGGGGTCGCGCTCTCGATGATGGCGTAGACGCCGGCCATCTGCTTCGCCGGACTGCGCACCTCGTCCTCGTAGCTGCGCATGATGGCGGATTGCAGCGCCCTCAAGTCTCCGAAGGCGCCGAGAAAGCGCTCCGTGATCTCGATAAGCTCCGGCGCGGCGCCTGACAGCATCGGGTCATTGACGCCGCGCGTCTTCAAGGTGCCGAGCACGGCTTCGCGCAGAAGCAGGATTTCCGCAAAGGTTTCGGGCCGCTGCTCGCTGATATACTGGTGGATGAGGCTCTGCAGCCGCCCGGCTTCGGTGCCTAACAGCGCGAGGAGCGTGTCGGACTCGCGCACGCGGCGCACCTCGTCCCAGGCGGTGCTCAGCACCTTGGCGCCGCTCCAGATGAGGCCGGCCAGAATAATGACCACGATGCCGTTAAGTGCCGCAATGGAGACGATGCGCCATCGGATCGGCAGTGCGCGCACCAGACGCTCGACGCCGAGCCCCGAGGCGCCGGCCGGCTCGGCGCCGGATACGAATGCGGACTGATGGTCGAGCGCGATCAAGCGGAACTCGTATCAGACAGATATTTCGCCTGACGGATGCGGTCGAGGAGCGGGGCGCCCATCGCGCACTGATGAAGGTCGGACATCTTTGCGCTCTCGATCGGTAGGGGGTACATTCGCTCGACGAAACATTGAAACGCTGCAACACTGCCAGCAGTCGTTTTACCGGACGGAATCGAAATTGACCATGGATTTGAGACTTGAGGCCGGGTGTAGCCCGGTCAGGCGCAATCCGGGAGCCGCCGGCGCCCGACGCGGCGCCGTGCTCGCGGCCTGGCTCGCCGGGACACTGGTGATGCTGTCGCCACCTTGCGCGTGGGCCGAAACCAGGGTGGAGTTCTGGCATGCCATGACCGGCGAGCTTCGCCGCGAACTCGAGCGGTTGGTGGCCGATTTCAACCGGTCGCAGCCCGATGCCCGGATCGTCGCCACCGCCAAAGGCAGCTACACGGAAACTGTCACGTCGGCGATCTTCGCGGTGCGCACGCACTCCCAGCCGGCCATCGTGCAGGTCAACGAGGTCGCCACCGCCACCATGATGGCGGCGAGAGGCGCGATCTATCCGGTATTCGAGCTGATGCGCAACCAGGGGATGGGATTCGACCGCGATGCCTTCCTGCCGGCCATATCGGGCTATTATTCGGACCTCGCGGGCAATCTGCTGTCGTTTCCGTTCAACTCATCGACCCCGATCCTTTACTACAACAAGGATCTGTTCCGTGCCGCGGGTCTCGATGACACCGAGGCTCCGAAGACCTGGCCCGAGGTCGAGGCTGCAGCACGCAAGCTGCGCAAATCGGGCATCCCCTGCGGCTTCACCACCCATTGGCCGTCCTGGGTCAATGTCGAGAATTTCTCCGCTTTCCATGACGTGCCGATCGCCACCAAGGCCAACGGCCTCGGCGGCGTCGACGTTATGCTCACCGTCAACAACCCGCTGATGGTCCGCCATGTGACGGCGCTGGCCGAATGGCAGAAAACCAAGCTGTTCGATTACAGCGGCCGTGAAGTTCAAGCGCAGCCGCGCTTTCCGGCCGGCGAGTGCGGCATCTTTATCGGCTCCTCGGCATTACGCGTCGATTTCGCGGCCAAAGCACGCTTTGGCATCGGCTACGGCATGATGCCTTATTGGCCCGATGTGCCCGCGGCGCCGCAGAACTCGATCATCGGCGGCGCCACCCTATGGGTGCTGCGCGGCCGGCCCGAGGATGAATACAAGGCGGCAGCGCGGTTCTTCGCCTACTTGTCGCAACCGCAGGTTCAGGCCGCCTGGCATCAGCGCACCGGCTATCTGCCGGTGACGCAGGCCGCCTACCAGCTGACCCGTGCGCAGGGCTTTTATGACCGCAATCCCGGCGCAGAGACCGCGATCGAAGAGATCAATCACAAGCCGCCGACGGAAAACTCGCGCGGGTTGCGGCTCGGTTCCTTCGTGCTGATCCGTGACGTCATCGAGGATGAGCTGGAACGGGCCCTCGCGGGTAAAAAATCCGCGCAGGCCGCGCTCGACTCCGCGGTCGCGCGCGGGAACGAGCTGCTACGGCAGTTTGAGCGGGCGACGAGGTAACAGGAGCGGCCGCGCTCGAACGAAAATCGACGCCATGTAGCGTGGCCGGATCGACCACTATCGCCTCGCCCGCACCTCAGGGTTCGCAAGCCGCAACGGCTCACCCTTCTCATAGGCGACGATCTGCTCGAAGGCTTCGCCGAAGTAGAGATCGAAATTGTCCCACTCGGCCCATCCGAGATGCGGCACGCATAGCGCGTTCGGCATTTTCAAGAGCGGGTGATTGCCGCCGGTGACCGGTTCCTCCTCGTAAACGTCGACGGCGGCGTAACCGGGACGACCGGCCTTCAGCGCCGCTACGAGAGCGCCCGGCGCGATGAGCTCGGCGCGGGCGGTATTGACGATCAGAGCCGTGGGCTTCATGCGGGCGAGGTCGTCGGGGCCCACGATGGCACGGGTGTGGGCGCTGAGGCGCACATGTAGCGACAGGACATCGCACCGCGCGAAGAAATCGGCTTTGTCGGCCGCCATTTCGTAGCCGGCGGCGGCGGCGCGCGCCCGCGAGCCCGCCTGTCCGAACGCCACCACGTTCATACCGAGGCCGCGCCCGGCTTGCGCCACCAGGCTGCCGATGGCGCCGAGTCCGAAAATCCCGAGCGTGGAGTCGCGCAGACGGTGGGACAGCGTGCATGGCCAATCGCCGCGCCGCATGCGCTCGGCTTCGAGCGCGATGTTGCGGCGCGACGCCACCATGAGGGCGATCGCGAGCTCGGCGGGTGCCACCGGGGAATTGCTCTTGCCGGTCGAGACCGCAATGCCAAGCTCAGTGCAGGCGGCGAAATCGATGGTGCTGGCATTGCGGCCGACGAGGGCAAGGAGCTTGAGCCGAGGCAGGCGCGACAGCAGCGCGCGGGAGAAATTCACCCGTTCCCGGATCGCGACCACGACATCGGCGTCGGCCAGGCGCTCCACAAGCTGATCGAGGTCCCGCGCCGGCGCACGGTAGCGCACCACGTCGTGGTGGCAGATCAGCGCGTAGCTCGGGAGCAAATGGACCATGTCCTGGTAGTCGTCGGGAATCACGATTTTCATTGCGTCTGGCTTTCCGGGGTGGAGTAAGAATTGCTGATGAGAGCGGGTTCTGGTCATTCATACGGGAGCGTCGTAGGGTGGGCAAAGTCGCCTGCCGCAGCGGATGAATGGCGCGCTGACCGCGCGCGACTTTGCCCACGCGGTCAGGCGGCGAGGTCGGACAGCGTGGGCAAAGGCGCATGAACGATCCGTGATGATAACCCTGCTCAGGCGATGCGCCTTTGCCCACCCTACAGTCGCGAGGGGATGACACACTCATGGATGAGGCCTTGCCGATACGTTGCGGCGCGCACATTAAACCCCTCTCAGTGTAACAACGGAACGCTCCCTTGCTGATCGACAATGCGCTCAGCGCCCTCGCCATCGTGCTCGATCCGGCGCGCTTCGCTATCATCTGCTCCGGCATCGGGCTCGGCCTGATCATCGGCATGCTGCCGGGCATCGGCGGCCTTGGCGGCTTGGCCTTGCTGATCCCGTTCACCCATTCCATGGACGCCCACACGGCGCTCGCCTTCTTGATCGGCATGTGGGCGGTGACGGCGACGTCTGACACGATTCCGGCGATCCTGTTCGGGGTGCCTGGTGCGATCGGGTCGGCCGCAACGGTGCTCGACGGCCATCCCATGGCCAAGCGGGGCGAAGCCGGGCGAGCCTTCGGGGCGTCCTTCATGTCCTCGATCATCGGCGGGCTCTTCGGTGCCGTCCTGCTGGCGGCTGCAATCCCGATCCTGCGGCCATTCATGCTGGCGATCGGCACGCCCGAACTGTTCGCTGTTTGCGTGCTCGGCCTCACGCTTGTCGCGTCGGTGAGCCAGGGCAACATCCTCAAAGGGTTGATCGTCGCCCTGTTCGGCGTATTGCTCGCCGCGGTTGGCGACGAGGCCCAGTCCGGCCAATTGCGCTGGACGTTGGACACCCTGTTCGACACCTACCTCCTGGACGGCGTACCGATCGAATGCATTGCGCTCGGCCTGTTCGCGGTTCCGGAACTCATCGACATGGCGATCGGGCGCACCAACACAGGATCGACGCAGCGCCTCCGTGGGCTCTTCCGCGAGCAGATGCGCGGCGTGCGCGACGTGCTGGAGAACTGGAAGCTCGTCCTCAATTCCTCGTTTCTCGGAGTCGTGCTCGGCTCCGTGCCCGGCATGGGGGCGGCGGTGATCGACTGGATCGCCTACGGCTCGGCGGCGCGCATCGTCAAGGGCGCCTCGGAGACCTTCGGCAAGGGCGACGTGCGCGGCCTGATCGCGGCTGAATCGGCCAACTGCTCCCGCGAAGGCGGCGCGCTGATTCCGACGCTTGCCTTCGGGGTGCCGGGTTCGCCCTCGATGGCGCTGCTGCTCGGCGCCTTTCTCGCCCACGGCATTGCGCCGGGTCCGAAGCTGCTCGATACGCAGCTCGACATCACCTACACGCTGGTTTGGAGCCTCGCGCTCGCCAATGTGGTGGGCGCCGGCATCTGCTTCATGTCCGCCAATCCGCTCGCGCGGATCGCGACCTTGCGGGCCGGCATTCTGATCCCGACCGTGCTCGCCGTGTGTTTCGTCGGCGCTTATCAGGGCTCAAAGAGCTATGGCGACCTCGTCGTGCTGGTGGCGTTCGGCCTCACCGGCTGGACGATGAAGCGCTACGGCTGGGCGCGCGCGCCGCCCTGCAGTTCGTGCCTCCCACGCTGTGATCGGAACAAGTGCTGGATTGCGAGTACCACGTTGCTCCTTAGGGGTAATAAACTGTCCGTCACAGTAGTTTGGCAAGAATATGCGCTCATTTATAACAAGTAACTCAAGGGCAATGTCGCCAAGAGTCTCTGCAATGTGGGCATCACGCAGTGCCGCACCAGTTTTTTCCTGAAGCTGGTCAAATGCCAAGCTTCTCGCCCGCTGTTCTTTGCCAAAATACATCATGCCTATATTTTAACCTATTCTATGCCAATCAGGGGTATATTGCTTGCGAGTAGTTAATGAGATGCACTTTGGGGCTGTATTCCTCGTGCGCATTTTAAGCGCAGATGTGTATTATGGGTGTGGCGGCATTGTCTGCCAAAAAGGAGCTTAGAATGGCAAAAACCCAACCATGGAAAGAACTAAAACGACAACTGGAATATAAGAAATATTCGCAGATTGTGGAGCGCCGCGACTACCAATTGCCCCGCGGAAAAGTGGCAGATTTCTATATCCGCATTGAAGTCCCTAGCGCTTGCGTGCTTGCCTTAACA
>Ga0137409_10004902_pt1 | contig 13990 bp, 11 predicted proteins | sample CZODoug1_16funga_FD_122059 | JGI IMG/M metagenome (GOLD analysis project Ga0137409, IMG submission 122059) | Vadose zone soil fungal communities from Angelo Coast Range Reserve, California, USA - CZODoug1_16fungal (Hybrid Assembly) | ecosystem: Environmental > Terrestrial > Soil > Vadose zone... | reverse complement strand
GTCGTGGATGTGCCAGACGTCTTTACCCAGGCTTTCGTCATCGAAAAGGACAGCAAGAGATTTCCGAAAAGCGGCGGGTGGGGATACGCGCTGTTCAACTACGAAGCCGCATCGGACAAGTTCACGGCCGATCCCAACAGCCCCTCAGACTGCGGACACGCGTGCCATACGGCCGTGAAGGCGAAGGACTACATCTTCCACCCGTACCAGAAGCGTTGAACCGCGCCTGCCCCCGACATCGGAAATCGTGGACAGACGGGACGATTTCTGATGTTCATGTGATATCGATCGTTTGGCTCGTAATGATTGGAGACTTTCAGAGTAAGGGAACTTCCTGTGCGTCCCCGGCCCCCCAGCGTCAAAGACAAAGAGCCGGCGAGACGCCGGCGCTACGAAATGAAAGGGCGCAGCCCGCCACGGCGGGCGCCCCTACAAGAAGATCCGGGAAACTGTCCCCCGGCACCGTCCGCCGACACGCGAAACCAGAAAATAGAAATTAGAAAAGGGAGAAGAGTCCCCCTGTTAGCAGTGCGCGACTTTGGGAGAAAACCAAAAGCCCCAGGTAGAAAACCGTAACCTGGGGCACCCAGCACCCGGCTGGTAGCGCCACCGACGTACCGACGAAGTGGGTCCTGGCACCGTCCACGACGCTTTCGAGCGCGGCGAATAACACCTAGGCTGTCGGCGGTTGCCGAAGACAAAAATACCGGAGATGCCCGTGGCACCTCCGGTATTTCGACGCGCACCGCGCCATGGCATCATCAAGGATACGAGAGCACGCAGCCACCGGAGCCGCTGTTGAAGGCATTGCTCCAGAGAGACTGCACCGCGAACGTGCCGGTGGAGAGAGAGATGTCCGCCGAGGCACCCTGGCCCGAGGTAATCCAGGCGCACTTGTCACCGTTCTCCGCGCCGCCGGAGTCCAGCCAACCGGTGCTCGGGAACTGGTCGGTGATCGTCTCGCCCATTTCATGCCCGCCGACAATGGTGATGCCGGCGTCAGGGCCGAGTCCGTTGAAGTTGGCGCCACAGCTCGCGCCTGCGTCAGTGATGTACGGCAGATTGGTGTAGGCGACGTTGCCGACCGTGGAACTGGTGGCGCTGTGATAGGCGCAATATTGCCTCCCGAAGCCGCTCGAACTGTTTCGCGTGGCGGTGGCGATCACATACTGGACGGTGGCGTTGCTGGCAGCGGTGGTGTTGCCGAAGTGCTGTGCGGCGCGGACGGCTTCGGCGGCAAGCTGGGACTGGCGTGGCTTCGACGGCGCAGAGCTTGCGTTGTCCGCCCAGACTGCGGCAAAAATGCCGGTCTGGTTGCCGGCATGCGTGCCGGAGTTGCCGCAGGTGACGGTGCCGGTGGCCACGCCCTGGCAATACTGGGTGACACTGTTGAGCCAGGAGCTGCCGCCGACGCCGCGGTAGAAGTTCTGCAGAATGGCTGCTTCGCCGCTGGGGTCATTGTTGTTCCACTGCGAGCCCCAGAGGACCAGATAGATCTTGGGAGCCGTCTCGACGCCAATGCCACCGGTCCCTCCGTGATAGAAAAGATCGTTCGTGGTCGCGGCTGCATGAACCGAGCCAGGCCGCGCATTCGGATTGGCCTCGCGAAACTGCTTCATCTGTTCGGTGGTGGCATGGATCATGACGCGAGGTTGACCCTCTTCAATGACCCACGACCCGCCAACAGGACCTTGATAAACCGCCGGTTGTTGCGGTTGGTTTGGCTCTTGTGCGCGTGACGATGGACTGAATGCCAGACACCCCACAACAGCGACAAGACAAACGGAAGCGCAGTGGAATCGCATCATGTGACTCCTTTGCGAATGTTAGGTTTTTTCAGAGCGACGATCGATGCAGCTTGCGGGCCGGGTGGGAGGTAACCAAGTTGCAGGTTCGCGATCGCGGGCAAGCGAAAACTAACCCTCAGCTGGCGGTGAGTCAAGCGAAATTACGTATAAGGGAGAAGCGCTAAAGCACTGAGGAGGCAGCCTAAGCTGGATGCTTTCGCGGGTCTGTCCAATCCTCTGTTGGTTCATGCAATTCCACGCCGAGGGCAAATGAATGACCGTCAACAGGTTGGCAGTAAGCAACGCGCGCGTGCGAATACAGACTCCCCTGGACTGATCTAACGGTAAGGTACTGGTTCGACTGCCATGGGTTCCTGGTGAGAATGCGGGCGCCATGAGGACTGACGTCAATGGTGTAGGCATGTTCGTACGCGACATTGTCAAAGCTGCAGAGTTCCACGAGCACCTTCATGGCGGTGCGGATTTCCGTGCGACTTGGTGGCGGCCCGGCCGTCATCGCGTTGCCTTCACCAACTGGGAGACGCGGTGCTGTCAATCGGGCTGGGTGGCTGAAAATTAGAATCGAACGATGTTTGAATACAGTCTATTTAGGTGCCCGGCAATCGGGTCAAGACCTCAGTTCTTTAACCAGGTGATCGCCTTAGTACCAAATCCGCCTGCGGCCGTTTTCGGCCGTGCTGGCATCTCAGGGGCGACCCAGATGCTAGCCTTTGGCGCACGAAAAAGTTAAGTAGTTCTTCTTAGCGGCGAAGGAAGAGCGAACAGAGGAGAGGATACGTGGAATCAGGTAAACACTGCAGTGACGATGAAAAATTTTCCTCATTGCGGTACCCCCTAGCGTTGCCAGGCGTCCAGCAAAGCTCGATTTTTTAAGTACTTGCGACGCCGGCGCGAGTGGCATTTTATTCGCATATATTTAACACGTTCGGCTAGCGCGTTCCGTTTCTTGTCCCTAGTAAGCGGAGGTAGGGGCCTCCGAAAACTGGGATTGGAGATCGCGGGCAAGACCAATCCTTCAAAAATCTTACTGTTTCGTGCGGGTGGTGGCCTGTTTGTGCCTCCTTGCGCGGGCCAGCAGCGAGGAAGCATGAACCCGGCGATCATGCTCGTGGATGTTGCTTCAGCGAATCGCGAAGGATTGAAATCTTTCCTGCGGAATCAGAAGTGCGACGTAGGCACAGCGGCTGACGGCCAATCTGCGGTCAGATGCTGCCGGGAGATGCAGCCAGATCTGGTTCTCCTGTACGATGGCTTGCCGGACATCGGCAGTTTCGAACTTTGCCGTCAGATCAAGAACCATCCTCTCAATCAGCTTACGCCAGTCGTTTTGCTGAAACCTTCCCCTGATTCATGGGACATCCGGAATGCACGGGATGCGAGCGCAATGGACATCTGGCCAAATCCCACATCGAATTGGGATTTGGTCGGGCGCATCCAGACCGTGTTATTGCTCAAGAAATACATGGATGACCAGGCGAAGTCCGCAGTGTTTGCGCTGGCACGCAGCGTGGACTCTAAACAAAACTTGCGGAATGGCCATTCGGGGCGCCTTGCGGCATACGCGGAGCACTTGGGAGAAAGCCTCGGATTTGGCGACGAAGACCTGCATGACCTCCGCGTCGCCTGTTGGCTTCATGACGTTGGCAAAATTAGCGTGCCAGAAAACATCCTTCGTAAACCCGGGCCGCTGGACGCGGAAGAAAGAAGAATCATGCAGGAGCATCCGCTTATCGGAGAGAAAATCTGTGCGCCCCTCAAGTCGCTTCGCAGCATTCTGCCGGTGATCCGGCACCATCATGAAAAAATGGACGGCAGCGGCTACCCGGATGGCCTTCGCGGAGAGGCCATTCCTCTGAAAGCGAGAGTTTTCCAGATCGCGGATATCTACGACGCACTGACTACTGATCGTCCTTACCGGGGAGCTCTTCACCCCGAGCAAGCGTTGCAGATTCTCTTCACAGAAGCCCAGAACGGCTGGCTCGATGCGGCCGTGGTGCTGAAGTTCTCCCAGATCTGCAGAGACGGCGAATACTTTCCGGTGAGTGGCGGAACAATGCCGGCCTCCTACAACGCGTAGTCCCACCGTTCATTTTTTTCGGAGTTTCACGTCACCAGAAATCAGCTCAAACTCAGATTGGTTGCGGGACGCGATCGGTAATCTCTTCCTTCGCTGCGTCCCAGTAGAGCTTCTTGCCAGAGAAATAGGATTGCGCGGCCATTATGCAGGCCACCGATTGCGCGAAGCCGTCGCGGACGGTGGCGACAGGCTGATGGCGCGAGCGCATGCAATCAAACCAGTTGCTCATGTGACCGGTCGACATGTCGTCGATGCCCATGGGCGGGAGCGCTTTGTCTGGCAGAAGCAAGAAATGTTCCTTGCGCTGCTTGTCGACATCGGGACTGTCTTCGTGGTTGCCCTTTTCCTCGATGAATTGGTAGCGCGGGCTTCCTTCACCGCCGAGGTTGAAGAGCGTGGCCTTTTTGCCCATATAGCGCGAGAAGCTGGGTGCATCATTTCCGAAGCTGGTGGCGTAGCTGACGAGAAAGCCCTTTGGATATTCGAGCAGCGCCTGGAATGTGTCGGGAGTTTCGCGCCCATCTTTCCATGCGAAGATTCCTCCGTGGGCGAGCACCGAGGTCGGAAAGTGGTCGCCAGTGAACCAGTGGACCAGGTCGATGCCGTGACTCATCCACTGATCGGCGATCCCGCTGGAAAAATCCTTGTAGAGGCGGAATTCGAAATAGAGGCGCGGATCGAAGGGACGGAAGGGCTTGGTCATGAGCCAGCGCTTCCAATCGGTGTCTGCCTCACGGAGCCTCGCAACCTCCTGGCGTCCACGCCAGCGCGGGCCGTGATAGTTCCAAACAATTTCGATTTTCGTTAGATCGCCGAGCGTGCCGCTCTGGAAAACGTCATACGCTAATTTCTGATACGGCTCGCTGCGATGCTGCGTGCCCACCTGCACGATGCGATCGCTGGAGAGGACCGCATCCCGCGCGGCTTTGACTTCGGCGAGCACATTGCCCATGGGCTTTTCCACGTAAACGTCCTTCTTCGCCTCCACGGCACGCTGCAGGATCGGCGAATGAGAATGTTCGGGCGTGGAAATCAAGACCGCGTCGACATCTGTTAGCCCCAGGATGTCTTCGAGGTTCTGGAACGCTCGTGGCGAGCGGCCATAATACTTTTCGTTAGTGGCGCGCGCGGCTTCGCGATTGACGGTCCAGAGATCGCAGACGGCGGTCATTTCGACGTTGTGCGTCTTTTGCAGCAGCGAAGCAATTTCGGCAAGATTCCTGCCGCGGTTCCCGAAGCCGATGTGGCCGAGAGAAATTCGGTCGTTGGCGCCAAGGATACGGCCATAGGACGAAGCCGCGGAGGAAAACGCGGCTCCCGCAGCCAGAACGGTTGCCGATTTATTCAGGAATTCTCTGCGGTTCATGCATGCATCGTTCTGGTTCATACGTTTTCTCCTCAACGGCGGCCACTTAAAAGGTCCTTGATACCACAAACCGAGTTACCAAAGGCAAAAGAGATTTGGTTTAGAGCGCAGAGTCGTGCGCGTTGGTTGACGGAAAGACATGTTGCTGCTCGCTCGGGTACAATCGCTCTTCAAAATGGATACAAAGGGAATCGTCAAATCGGTGTTTGGTGTGCCGCGAGCGCTTATCGGCGTGATCCACGTCGGCGCACTGCCTGGGACTCCTTCGAATCGGAAGAGCGTTGCGGAGATCGCCGAGGAAGCCGTCCAGGAAGCGCGCGTTTACGAGGCGGCGGGCTTTCACGGACTGACGATTGAGAATACGCACGACCGTCCGTACTTGAAGAGTTCCGTTGGGCCGGAGATTGGTGCAGCGATGGCGGTGGTCGGCTGCGAGCTGCGACGCGCAGTTTCGCTCCCTTTGGGAATTCAGGTTTTGGCAGGGGCAAATTTGTGGGCTGTGGCGATCGCGCGCGCGTGCGGGGCGAGGTTTGTTCGAGTGGAGGGATTTGTGTTCGCGCACGTGGCGGACGAGGGGCTGATTGAGTCCAGCGCTGGAGCACTTTTGCGATACAGGCGGACGATCGGTGCGGACAACGTTCGCGTGTTCGCGGATATCAAGAAGAAGCACTCGGCGCATGCCATCACCGCGGACGTGGACATTGTGGAGACCGCAAAAGCCGCGGAATTTTTCCAGGCGGACGGCGTAATTGTTTCGGGCGTATCGACGGGCCAGCCGGCGGACGCGAGGGAAGTGGCGGCCGTGAGCGGTGCCGTGTCCATTCCGACGCTGATTGGCTCGGGTATCACGCCGGAGAACATCGGGAGGTATTCGTCCGCAGGCGCGTTTATTGTGGGTTCGTCGGTGAAACAGGATGGACTGTGGGCAAATCCGCTGGAGGAAAGACGCGTTGCGGCGGTGGTGCGGGCGTTTGAAGAGTTGCCAGCACTCTGATTCAAAAAATTCTCCTTGGCAAATTACCTGCGTTATACTCGGGACAGTCAACGGTTACTGGTTCAGTTTGAATTTCGACCTTTTGTGCAACGGTTCAGGAAATTCAAACTGAACCAGTACGCAGGCAACACACTCGTTGACATCGGCGTCCACGCCGAGAAGGAGGTGATCCAGTGAGGTACGGTTTACGTTGATGTAGTGAAGAGGCGCTTGTGAGGCTACCCGAGCGCCTTTTCTTTTGTTCCCGGTTTGAATCCCTGAACAAGTGAGACTACGCTAGCCGTTGGCGCGGCGCGTTTGGCAAGTATTGCCGGGGCTAACGTACTTCTTCATCGCGCCGGGGCGTTCATGATCGCGATAGTTGTTCTGGTTTCTAGGTGCATAAGAAGCACTTCATTCTTGGTCTGGGCCGCCATGTTCTTGAGTGCGATGATGGCGGGTTCATGCCCAACGACAGTTGCGCGCCAGATTAAGGTGCCATCAGGCATCACTTCGAATATGTCGTAAGACCGCTCCATTGGCGGGATATTACTACCACCTCTGACTCATTTGCCAGTTTTAAGCAATTTCCGTAGCGCTTCTTTCTGCGTTTGCTGCCTCGGAGATTTACGTCCTGTTTTGTCCATTTGAGGAGCCGTGGTACGTCGACAACGTCAATTTGATACGCGCCGGATAGGGTGTTCATAGTGGGGCCGGAAAACGGGTCCGAGGCGGTGAAGAAAATCCTCGGCCCGTGTATAATCAATAGTTTAGAAACATCCCGGAGTGGCGGAACTGGCAGACGCGCTGGACTCAAAATCCAGTGGTACTTGGTACCGTGTGGGTTCGACCCCCTCCTCCGGGACCAATTCTTTTTCTCGACTTACGCGGCACCTCTTCTTTGGTGTGCGAATCCCTCAGAATTTCCGGTGCTGGTATTGGTGCGGGTCGAGACCGCTTCCGTCAATTGGGCTTGATGTCGACCGTCTTATCGGGTTCTTCGGGCAGGGCCAGCGCCTTTCTCGCGAGGACATAAGCAAGGCTCCTGCACATATCCTGTTTCTGGCGGAGCTGATCGCCCGTCGGCAGACACTTAATATCCGGAGTTACGCCGCGGTTCTCGAGTTCTTCGCTGCCAGGGAATACGACGCGCGCGACGCTGATTTCAAGGCCGCTGACGGTGGCAGCCTTATCGATCTTCTCTCTGGCTTGTGCGGTCAGGCCCTTCCAGTCGAGCCCCTTTAGCTGGCCGTCAAAATAGTTCTTTTCGATTTCCTTGGAGACTACGCCGAGAATATCCTTCATTCGATCGCGCTCGAAGGCGATGTCGCCTTGTCCGCGAGCTGCTCCCGGCACGAGAACCGAGGGACCGAACAAAAAGATGACAACCAAAATCAAGCGAGCGAATCGTCGCATGGGTTCCCTCCGATGGCAGCGGACCACTTCAATGAGAGGCAGCCTAGTCCTGCGGTCCAAGATTTTCAATAGTCAGGATGGAAAGTCAGGGGTAATGGCATCGGGCTCGTGCCATCTAACTGATTCGCATCACCTGACCTTCGGCCTGCTGGACGGGCACACTCTGCTCCAATAAGCTAAACAAATGTACTCAGACCGTCGTGGATTGAGATTTACATTTCAAGGGAGCGCCGAGCTCGCTCTAAAAGACTCTCCCAAGGCGATTGTGCCCGGGCAAGTGACCGAGTTGAGCCTGCAGGGATGTTTCGTGGAGACATCCGCGGCGTTTGAGGCACAACGACTCGTGCGGGTGAAGATTTACGATTCACATGAAGCGTTTGAGGCCGAAGCGATTGTGCTGTATGTAAGGCCGACCGGGCTGGGACTGGTGTTTCGCGAATTTGCGCCGGAGTCTGCAGCGATTTTGCAAAAGTGGATGATCAAGTCGCTGGATAGCGAAATGGCGCCGCTGTAAAACCCGCGCTGAAGGCAAATGAGCCGGCGACCTTCTCGTTTTCGTTCCTTTCCCGCAGGTAGTTGAACAATTCCGCGGCTAATTCAAATCGAACACTACTGGCTCTGCTTTGGACAGACACCGGGTTGTGAGCTTCCTATCGGTCATGGTGCGCAACTGGCCGGGAGTTTCGGCTTGCATGGCGTTTGAAACGGTTTAAGATTGGGCGAAACAGGTTCGCACACCAAATCTGAGGCAAAGATGAACTCCCTGCGCCGCTTTGTGCCCGTTTACCTGGCTGTATTCCTTTTTGGTACTGCAATGACGCTACGCGCCACCGAAACTCCGGCGGCGACGGTGAATGTTGTCTCGCTCAACATTGGCTGGCAGATTCAGTCGTCGTGCGAGGTAAAGGCAGCTGGCGAGCAGATTTCCGCGGCAGGATTCTCGGCAACGGGCTGGCACAAGACGACGGTGCCGAACACGGTTGTCGGATCGCTGGTCGATGACAAGACATATGCCGACCCGACTTACGGAACGAACCTGAAAAATTTGCCTGGGATGAACTATTCGAGCGCGACTTTTTTTGCGTTGCAAGATATGCCGGAGGGAAGTCCGTTTAAATGCTCGTGGTGGTGGCGAAAAGAATTTTCGGTGCCGAGTTCGGCGGCGGGGAAGCATCTGGCGCTGCATTTTCCAGGATTGAATTATCGCGCGAACGTTTGGGTGAACGGGAAAAAGATTGCGGACGCGAAAGATGTCGTGGGGACGTACCGCATTTTTGAATTTGATGTGACGCCGGCGCTGAAGTCTGGCGGAGTGAATACGCTAGCGCTGGAGGTTTTTGCCCCGGGAAAAGACGATCTGGGAATTACCTGGGTGGATTGGAATCCGACTCCCGCCGATAAAGATTTGGGTATCTGGAAAGAAGTTTCGCTAACGATGACGGGGCCGGTGGCGATCCGGCATCCGTTTGTGAGTTCGAAGCTAGATGCGGAATATAAGTCGGCGGAGCTGACACTGAGCGCAGAGTTGCGCAACGATTCGGGCGCCGCGGCGAAGGGCACGCTTTCCGCGGAAGTGGATGGCAAGCAACTGAAGCAGCCGGTGGAACTTGCCGCGGGAGAGACGAAGGTCGTCCGTTTTGACGCGGCGACTTTTCCGCAGCTGAAGCTGGCGGCGCCGAAACTGTGGTGGCCGTACACGGTGGGGACGCCGAATCTTTACACGGCGAAATTTTCGTTTGTCGCCGATGGAAAAGCGTCGGACTCCGCTTCGATCAAATTTGGAATTCGCGAAATGACGAGCGAGCTGACGGATAAAGGCCATCGACTGTTCAAAATCAACGGCCACAAGATTCTGATTCGCGGGGCGGCTTGGGCCCCGGATATGTTTTTGCGGCCGATGCCAAAGAAGCTGGACGCGGATTTGCGTTATGTGAAGCACATGGGGTTGAACACGATTCGGCTGGAAGGCCGCATTGACCGCGACGAACTCTTCGACAAGACGGACGAGATGGGCATTCTTGTGATGCCCGGATGGACATGCTGCGACGCGTGGGAAAAATGGGAAGTGTGGACGGATGAAACGCGAGCGGTGGCGGCGGGTTCGATGAAGGATCAGGCGCTGCGGTTGCGGACGCATCCGAGCGTGTATGTTTGGCTTTACGGCAGCGACAATCCGCCGCCAGCGGCGGTGGAGCGCATGTACCTGGATGTTTTGAAGGATGCGGAGTGGCCGAATCCTTCGGTTTCGAACGCGAGCGAGCAGCCGACGCCGGTGACGGGGCCGTCGGGCGTGAAGATGACGGGACCTTACGAATATGTGCCGCCTGTTTATTGGTACGCGGACAAGGAAGCGGGTGGGGCGCACGGGTACAACACGGAGACGAGTCCGGGGCCGGCGATTCCGACGCTCGAGAGCGTGAAGCGATTTATTCCGAAAGAGCATCTGTGGCCGATGGACGACGTCTGGAACTACCACGCGGGCGGCGAGCGATTCACGAATGTGAGTGTGTTCACGGATGGATTGTCGCGGCGCTATGGGACGCCGAAATCGCTGGAAGACTACGAACGCAAAGCGCAAGCGATGACGTACGACGGCGAGCGCGCAATGTTCGAAGCGTACGGGCGGAACAAATATGTTTCGACCGGCGTGATTCAGTGGATGCTGAATAACTCATGGCCATCGCTGATCTGGCATCTCTACGATTATTATCTGGTGCCGGGCGGAGGATATTTCGGCACGAAAAAAGCGATGGAGCCGCTGCACGTGCAGTACGACTACGCGGATCATGCGGTGGCCGTGGTGAACGATACGTACGAAGCGCACAACGGAATGAAAGTCTTGGCGAGAGTTTTCAATCTGGATGGGAAAGAGATTGCGTCGCACGACGAGAAGGTGGATGTACCCGCCGACGCGAGCGTGAAAGCGTTCGATTTGCCGAAGGGCGAAGGATTGACGATGACGTTCTTCGCGAAGCTGCAGATGTTTGACGCGGCAGGAAAGCTGGTGAGCGACAATTTTTATTGGCTCTCAGGGAAGGAAGACACGCTCGATTGGAAACATCGCAGAGACACGGTATACACGCCGCAAGCGGAGTTTGGGGATTTGTCGGGGCTGGAATCGTTGCCGGAGGTGGCCGTGAAAGCGGCGGTGGTTAGGCTCGCTAGGACAGAAAAGAGCGGTTCTGCGACGGTTGAGCTCGCGAATCCTAGCACGAGCATTGCCTTCATGATGCGCCTTCATTTGGTGGATGCGAGCGGCAATGATGTGGTTCCCGTATTTTGGAGCGATAACTACGTGAGCCTGCTGCCCGGCGAGTCCAGGACGGTCACGGTGGATTACGGCGTGGTCGGATTGGGCGGAAATCTTCCGAGGGTTTTGTGTGACGGCTGGAATGTCACCAGCCGCGCCGCCTTGTATATGCATGCGAGGTAATTTTGTCTTGAATTGGGCAGCCAAGCTTCTTTTTTGCTCGATCGTTGTGGTTTTGATTCCCAAGGACGCGATTGCCGAAGACCAACAGCTAGCAGCGACGAGGAAGTCAATCCTGGCGCGGATTGAGAAGAGCGGCGCAGACGTTGGAATTGCTTTTCGTACGCTGGACGGCAAAGACGAGTGGTATTCGCGCGCGGACGAATCGTTTCATGCGGCGAGCACGATGAAAGTGCCGGTGCTGATCGAGCTATTTCACCAGGTAAAGGACGGGAAGCTGAAGCTCGGCGATCCTCTCGTCGTGCGAAATGAATTTCGCAGTATCGTGGACGGCTCATCGTTCAAACTCGATGCCGCTGACGATTCGGAGGCGGATCTCTACAAGGCGGAAGGCCAAACGCGGACGATTTCCCAACTGGCGGAACTGATGATTACAGTGAGCAGTAATTTGGCGACGAATCTGTTGATTGAGAAACTGGGCGTGGAGAATATTCGCGCGACGGTGCACTCCCTCGCTGCGGATGGCATGAACGTCCTGCGTGGCGTCGAGGATGGAAAGGCTTTCGAAAAGGGAATGAACAATACGACGACGGCGCGGGGCCTGGCGACGTTGATGACCGCGGTCGCGGATGGAAAAGCGGTGGACTCTGAGTCGAGCCAGCAGATGGTCGCGATCCTCGAGCGGCAGAAATTCAACGAAGCGATTCCGGCGGGGCTGCCAGCGGGGACGCGTGTGGCGCACAAGACCGGCGACATTACGAAGGTTCACCACGACGCGGCGATTGTCTTTGCAAAACGGCCGTTCGTCTTGGTGATTTTGGTGCGCGGCATCACCGAAGACCAAGAGGCGTATAAACTGATGGCCGCCATCACGAGTGACCTCTATAAAGCAACGAATTGACAGACGAAGCGCTCCAACCCAAACTAACTACGCAACCGTACGCCGCAACGCGTCATCCAACGCTGTAGCGGCGAAACGGCCGGCCAGCGATCGGCCGAAACGACGTAAGGAGAGCGCGTATGAAGACGTGGACGAAATGGATCGGCGCGGCAATATTTAGCGCGGCCTTGGCGGGCGCTGCGGCCGCAGACACATTGGAATTGAAAGATGGGCGCGTCTTGCAGGGGAAATTCCTGGGCGGGACGCAGGCGATTCTGCGCTTCCAGGTGGACGGGGACGTGCAGACGTTCTCAACGAACGACATTGTGGCGGTGACGTTCACGCGCGGATCGAGCCAGCCGCAGCAAATGCCGGCACCGGCCGCACCCGTGGCGCCCGCGCAGGCTCCAGCGCCAGCTGGACCACCGGTTTCACAAAATAACTATGATTCGAATTCGGTGACGCTGCCGGCTGGGCAGTCGTTGCTGGTGCGCATGGTTGACGGCGTGGATTCCTCCAAGAACCACGTTGGTGATATTTTTCATGCAACCCTCGAGACGGACTTGAACGTGAATGGCCAGGTCGTCGCGCGAAAGGGAACTGACGTGTACGGGCGGCTGGCGACGGCGGAAAAGGGCGGCAAATTTGCCGGCAAATCGGAATTGCAATTGGAACTGACACGCATGGTGATCGACGGTCACGACTATCCTCTCGTGAGCAGCGACTACAACCTGCAGGGCAAAGGTCGCGGCGGCGACACGGCGAAGAAAGTCGGCGGCGGGGCAGTGCTCGGGGCGGTGATTGGCGCGATTGCGGGTGGCGGCAAAGGCGCAGCCATCGGCGCGGCGGCGGGTGGCGGCGCGGGCGCAGGCGTACAGATCATTACCCACGGCGAGCAAGTGAAGGTGCCGAGCGAGGCGTTGCTCGAGTTTCGCTTGCAGCAGCCTCTCACGCTCACCCCCGCGGGTTGACGTTTTATTTGCTCCAGACAATCGACAGATTCAATTACAAGGTCCGGTCGAACAAGGCTGGATCGTGTCGCTTTTGTTGTGAGCACATAACAAAAAAATCTTCCTTGCCTCCTCTACTGTTAGTGACTAAGCTAACAGCCGCAGTGGGGAGACCTCTCGTGCCAAAAGAAAAACCCAGAGTGAACATTGGGGAAGTGATTAAGACTTACCGGAGCCAGCGCGGATTGTCGCAGGGCGACATCGAGCGGCGCACCGGATTATTGCGCTGCTATTTGTCTCGCGTCGAGAACGGACACACCGTTCCGTCGCTCGAAACGCTCGCCAAGATTGCCGAAGCGATGGATATTTCCCTGGCCGATTTTTTCCCCGGCACGGAAACGCCGCGCGACCGCGAAACGCAAAAAATGCTCGGCGAACTTTCGCAGGACGAAATCCGGTTCCTCGTGGAGATCAAGCGCTACAGCAGCACACTTTCGGATGGCGATAAGCGGCTGGTGCTCGCGATGATTCGCAAGATGGCGACGATGTTGCCGCCACCCGTGCGGAAGCCTATGGTTCGGCGTCCGATGGCCTAGAGTTTATTCTCTGATTTGTGGGAATTTGTGAAAGAGGCAGGCCAAACGCTTGCCTCTTTTTTTGCGGGATGTATTAGCGGCGCAGGACGAGCGTGCTGGCAATCATGTCGTGAAGCGCCTGTTTGCGCTCGGTGATGCCCGCCAGAATGTACCCGATCGCGAGAGGAATCAGCTCACTCACCCATTTCGAAAAATACCTTCCGGTCGCACGCCCAAAGCTGATTCTCGTACCGGTCAAGTTCGTTACAACCAGATTCAGGACCTTTTTACCCGGAGTCGCTTGCCAGGATGAACTTTCGAATCCTGCAAAGTATAGCCACTCGATCAACCAATAAAGAAGAAGACCAATTCCCATTGCGATAGCTACGGCAACTCCGACTGCTTGGCCTACGGCTTCATCAGGCGTCTGACGTGGAAGGTTATTCAGAAAAGTGCCAATACCAGTGCTCAAAGCGAGAATCAAACCAACGATCCCAAGTGGCATAACAATTATG
>Ga0137409_10004900_pt1 | contig 13991 bp, 5 predicted proteins | sample CZODoug1_16funga_FD_122059 | JGI IMG/M metagenome (GOLD analysis project Ga0137409, IMG submission 122059) | Vadose zone soil fungal communities from Angelo Coast Range Reserve, California, USA - CZODoug1_16fungal (Hybrid Assembly) | ecosystem: Environmental > Terrestrial > Soil > Vadose zone... | reverse complement strand
GAGCGCTATGGGCCAGAATCGACTAGATATTGTGGTGCTTGATGCCTGCAATATGGGTTCAATGGAGGCCAGTTATGAACTGAATGCTACTGCACAACTTCTGGTAACAGATGAACGGAGCCACGAACCTAGGGTCTGGGACTACACTTCGCTTCTGCAGTCGCTAGAGAGGGTTCCAGAAACCATGCAAGCGGCTGCAGCGGCGCAGAATGCCTTTACAGATCGGTTTCTGCCAACATTAGGGCGAAGGCTTTCGATAGTCAGGTTGAACGGCATCGGCGCTCTTGGCGACCAAATCTCAGAGCTGGCAGAGCAGTTATCGGTCTCCGGAAGAAGTGATGTCGTGCCGGCAGCTCGGGAGGTAGCGGCTGAACAAACAGAGTCTGGAATACCAGCAGGCAGGATTGATTTGGGACATTTTCTGAAGGCAATGCGGGATAACGTTCAGGTAACCGACAGCATTAGGGAAAAGGCAGCTGTAACCTATCGGGTCTTGCAGAGTGTAAACGCAGGTCCTTCCAAAGCCTCGCCCGATGATTTCTTATCCGTGTACTTTCCAGCCAGTTCTGTCCAGTGGCATGGAGACACCGATCTCGACGTGTGCAAAACTGATGGCCAACATCCTCTGGCGTTCGTCTGCAATACCTGTTGGTACGAATTGTTCAGGCCATATTTTAGAGAAACGAGAGCTCCTCTGTGCGCCAAGAACTCCTTTGTCCGCTAAACACATGTTTGTTGAGTCCGTGCTGAAGTTGAGTGTGGGGGAATGTGGTGCGGGCGGAGGGACTTGAACCCTCATGGGCCGTTTAAGCCCTGCGGATTTTCATACCGTCTACGGCTTTCGCCGCCCAGACGTGGACCTTTTGGAGGGCTCACGCCAGGTTTGCGGTCTGGACTATCCCTTCACCCTCCTCCGGAAACTCCGGAGCTTAGGTGCTGCCCGTCTAGTCTCTACACCTTCCCGGTTGGTCTCTTTCCGGGCTTGGCTCGGGATTGCCATTTAAGGTTTCCCCGAATTTGAGCAGTTCTGCATCGCCGGTTTCCCAGACGAGCACTCAAGTTTTCTTAAGTCCGCTGCGTATGCCATTCCGCCACGCCCGCGCGCGGCTGCCTGACTGCATTTCTATCATAGGGCAGATTCGCCGGGATTTACACGTCAGTCACAATGAGATATGGGAAGCTCGCCAAATGTTCACAGGGACACGGCATTGCGTGACATCGCCGCACTTGTTGAACGCGGCATCGTTGTGCAAAATTTGTAAGCTGGGCGCAGCACTAGCTATTCGGCCTCGGCTGGCAGCCTCGGGTCGAACCTGGCGACCGAGCGCAAGCAATACTTTAGGTCACTCCACATGAACTACCTCTTCGCAGGCAATACCGGGCTGCGGCCTGATGAGGCACGGCGCCTTGAATTCCGCGATGTCGAGATCGTTGACGATGAGGGTTTGGGCGAGACGATTCTCGAGATTGAAGTGCGCGGAAAACGGGGATTTGGATATTGCAAGAATATGCCCGATGCAGTGAGTCCATTTGAACGACTCAGAAGCAGGCTCCGTCCGAGGCGCGTTGACGGCGTGCGTGCTCCCACCGAAGTGTCCGACAATTCTGATGTCCGAGAGGAGGAATGGCGCACGCCCGAACCGACCGACCTCATTTTTCCAAAATGGCAGAGAGAGCTCTTCAAGACCATCACTGAGGAGGAGAATCTTCGGTTCGACAGAGACGACCGACCACGTACAGCATACAGCCTACGGCACACGTATATCAGCATGCGGTTGATGGAGGGAGCCAACATCTATCAAATCGCTAAGAACTGTCGCACGAGCGTCGGGATGATCGAGAAATATTACGGGGTGCACGTCAAGAACTCGCTCAACGCCGCTGCTATCAATGTCGTCCGCTCGGGTAAAGACGTGATGGCGGAAGAAGAATGAGCGCAAGAACACATTTCCCGTCTTACTTCCGAGATTTTGCTCGCTTGCATCGCTCTCAGTAAAGGTAGCCGATGCCCAGTGTATTAGGTTATTCAGTTGTACTGTGCATAAACGGCTGCTTATGATACGTCAGCCCCCTTGACATTCTCCGACCTGCGGCGTACCGTTCGCTTATTCGGCGAACGGAAGCGAGAGGCTTGTTCTAAGTTTCTCCTCCGAGGGGGCTTTCAATCGCCGTCTTTCCCAGAAAATTAGTGCGCGTTCTTAGGGCAGAAGCTTTTGTCTGCTCCGCCTCAGGGCCTTTTCTAAGATCCAAACCGAAACCCGGCCCAGATGAACCAACCTTGGTCTCTTAAATTAGGGGTAGGTGCCGCATGAAGATCACTTGGATTCTTGGACTCGTTCTGGTGCCGATTACTGCTGCGGCACAGATCCAAATCGTGTCAGCGACTTATGGACTTAATTGCGGCGCAACGCGTGACAATGCCAAGGCTGCGGTTGCCGGAGCCTGTGATGGCAGGAGGCGCTGCGAGTACATCGTCGATTCCCACATGCTGGGCGACCCCGCGCCGGGCTGTGCAAAAACTTTTGACGCGGAGTGGGCGTGTGCCGCTGGCGGGGCACATCAGCAAAAGGATCTGCCGGCGGAAGCTGGGCAAGGATCCCGGCTGGTGCTGTCGTGCGGAGTGCCCGCTCTAGCGGGAACAGTTGATGAGGCTGCAAAAGCGGCGGCGGCTGCGAGGGCAGCGGCGGCCGCACAAATCGAGTCGGCCGCGCACAATTCGGCACCGGGGGGCAACAAGGCTAACGAGTTGGTGGTCGGGACCATGGAGCTTCTGAAGCTCGATCCAAATCCGGTTGCGACAAACCAGAGATTTGCGATCGTGTATCGGATCACGAATTTGCGCAACACTGAGCTTGTTGTGTCTGTTGACGCCAAAACAGACGACCCCGCAGAGTCAAAGACTTTGACCCTGGCGCCAGGCGAAACAAAAGTCAGCGAGCTGTCTGGTTTTTTTAAGGTTACTGGCACCCAGGATGTCAATGCGATCGCGACATGGCAAACCGACCAAACGATAATTGTGCCCAAGGGCCCCTCAGATTTTGAGAAGAAGTTTGTGTTCAAGAAGCTAGGGGAGGACACGAAATCGATCGTTGTCTACGCGATGGATGCGCCACCTACTCGACCGCAATTTGTCGACCTTGGTCCGAATCAACCGAACGAAGAGAATGGCGGCGTGACTCGTTCCGGGGTAGTGGGTGCCATGGCCGGTTCGCAGGACGGTCTGTTTGCGATTCCGAAGACGGCCGGTGTGTGGCGGTCGGTGAACGGTGGAGCCTGGAGCCACCTGAGGAGCTCACCGCCGCGAGCGCTCTCGATTGCTATTGAACCCGATAATACAAACCATATAGCCGTTGGTGAACGCGAAGATGATAATCCCGATCCGCGGCTGGGACGGTCTGGATTGTGGGAATCCACCGACTTTGGCAATAGCTGGACGTACACATACGATCCGTCGCCCTTAGCAACGAACCAGCGCATCCCAGCTGTCGCCTTCTCGAATACGACATCGACGCTTTTTATCGCTACCAGTGTTGGGGTAGCACGAAGACCGCGGAGCCAAACAGCAAATCCGTTTTCGGAGCCGTTTACATACGGATATCGCAAGGCTAGCGATCCCGATTGTGGAGCGACGAATTCCACAACCCCGCTCGGCGCGATCACGGCTATGGTGGTCAGCGAAACGCGCGTCTGGGCACGCACGGCGTTGGAACTTTTTTACTCAGACGATGACGGTAAAACCTGGGATTGCTGGTCATTTCCAGCTTTTCCTACGAAGCTGGTAGATCTTCCGGGCGATTCCAATATGCAAGCGGACTTCCAAAAGGACAATCAGTCTCTTGGAGCCTTTGACGATCAAGCATATGTGATCTTCAATGCTACGGTCCCACAATCCGACTCTCGATCAACTGCTGATCCGAAGTGCAATAAAGACCCGCTAAACAAGAGGTACGACCCGAATTTCAATCAGTGCCAGGCAAAAGCCGTCACCCCCCTACTCATATTTCGGCCAGCTACCAAGGATTATGTGACGCAATATACGCTGGACAATGACGGCAGTGGGCTAGGTGGCCGCCGATTCGTAAAGACCTACTTGATCAGTCCTTCGAAATGCGGCACGCTGGCGGGCCGTGAAATCGGACAAGGTCGGCAGGTATTTATTGGTCATGGCCAATCAGTGGAGCAGGCGCTATCAGCCGATTCTGCTGGAAGGCTTGTGCTTGACGATTTTGTAGGCACTTCATGGGCGGGACCCTCAACCTTTTTTCTGGATGCTGCAGGCAAGATTGTTCAACGCGATGCCGGCAAGGAACTCAACTGGAACCAACACATCCATGCCGATCTCTGGGATTTCCTGCTTCCTAGTGACTATTGTCCGCTCACAAAACCCCTAGCCTTCATAGCGAGTGATGGTGGCGTCTACCAGGGAACGGCTGAAGCTGCAAGTTCCAGAATCGCGGCGATGAAGTGGGAGACACGGAGCGAAGGACTTCATGTTCAAACCGCTCAGATGTTAGCCATTGCCGAGATGGTATTTCCTCACGACCGGGACTCTGTGGAGTCGCTGATCTTTCTTGGCTATCCAACGCAGGATAATGATAGCTGGTGGCGGACGATTACCGGAACGTGGATGACTTTGGCTAACCAAGGAGATTCAAATTTCATCGCAGGGGATCAAGCAATTCCGCAGGCCATTACGTGGCGGGTTCTAACGGACGGAAACGCAGCATTCTATTCTGGGTCGGGTTCTCCGATCGGGTTTACGTTGAATCGCAGTACTCTGGCAAACGGCCAACCATTCGACGGCTCGGCGACCATTCAGGCCGTCCAGACCCTCGCAAGTGAGCCGATACCGAATTCACTCGACATGGTAATGCTTGTACAGCTGCCCTTGCCTGACTCAACCGGCGATAAATCAAGCGGAAATCCGGTTCCCGATCCGCCTGGAGGATCCGGAACTGGTCAGCGAATGGCCTTGATACGCAACCCGAACTTCAGCAAAGCACCCAATGGGCCCGCTACCTCCTTCTCGGGGTGGAGTATTGTCAACGACAACATACCCCCCGGCGCCGCACGGCTCTGGCTCAGCGGTGGTCACGCGGACACACAGTACTTTCTATATACCGATGATACCAATTCAGCGTGCCCTAGAGGCCTCCAGCGCCTTACCTCAGGTCGCGGAAAAGCCGGGCGCACGTCTTGGCAGTGCCTCGTGCAAAATCTGCTCGACGACGGAGGTGTAGGTGTGGGCGTGGTCCGACAGCAAGGGCCGGCATTCGTTGACCCCTTTGACCCCAACATAATCGTCGTTGTGATCCGCGGCGCCGCAGGGTCGCCCAATAGGCTTGAGATATCGCTCAATGCTGGTAGCAATTTTTGTCAGATGCCCCGGTTGACGGCCCTCGTCACTGAATCAGGGCGATATAGCCTTGTGGGATCGTATGATCCCGATGGTCCCGACGGCCCTTTCAGGGCCGTAAGCTCTCGCTTTCATGGCTACCCGCTGAGCGTACCCTCACATGTAGCGTTCGATCGGCACAATCCGTCGAAGATGCTCGTCGCGTCGCCCTACACAGGCCTTTACTTAGGTTCAGTCTCCCGGCTTCCCCAGAACCCAGGGGTCTGCTTCGAACGGTGGAATGATCTGACACCATATCTTCCGTCCTCGCGGTCTTACATCAGTCAGTCGGCTATTTTTGACAATGCGGCAATCGTGTCGACGGAAGGCCGCGGCGCCTATGAAGTTTCCAAACTAAACGCCGCCCTGCCAGCCAGTTATTTCGAACCTGTGTCTTCCGCGTCTGTAGCCGGTCAGTTTGCGATTTTGCATCAAACAAACGGACCGGTGATGCCGTGGGGTGCAGTACTTGTGATTGGGCGAAATTTGGCTTCGTCCGATCGACTGCTGGTCGAACGGATTCGCTCGGACGAAAATGGTCGCCTGTTTCTGCCAGCCGGTTTTGAGCCCGGCCGGTACATCATGGACTTGAAGTTCTTGGGAGACGGAGCGATTACGCCTTCGACTGTCAAATTCGAACTGACAGTTCAGTAATGAGGCCCTCAACGCTTTAAGAAACCATGCGTTATGCAGCGGCGGGAAGCTTGCCGTCCCCAACGTTCCACTCAAGCCTCGCAGATTGTTTTACTCATTACCTCAGAGTCGGGCCGGTCGCTTTACGAATCGTCAAGAATCTTGACGTAATCCGCAAACAGGCTCCGGGCAATTGCTCCGATGGTTTCCGTTCATGCCTAACGCGTTTCCAACGTGTTTATTTTGAGGCCCTCAGAGCTACTTGTTGGCGGCTGGCTTCAGGCGTGCTAGCTCTTCAATGACGTCCAAGAGAGCAGTCGCGCAACAGACGCGGTCACGCTTCGCATCGCCTAGCCGTTTTACGATCCTCGCACGTTCCAGTCGTTCACTGGCACGCTACGCGGTCGTGAACGCGATCGCCAACTTGTCCGCTTCGCCTTTTGTAGTGATGAAGGGGTTTGCCCCTAAGAGCTCTACCACACGCGATGGGTTGTTGCTCGATTCTCCTGCAACTTCGACTCTGGTCTAGAGATCAAGCATGATCCATGTTGGCGCGTGGTCGCTCGCGTTTTCCTGCCCACGCGCCCATCGGTCTACACCGCCGTCCACGAGTCGGTCTGACAAATTCGGTGAGAGCAGAAAGTGATCGAGTCGCATGCCTTTGTCCTTCTGCCACCGTTCAAATTTGTAATCCCAGAATGTCCAGAGCGGCCCGTCCGGATGTACCTTCCGCATGGCATCGGTCCAGCCTTGAGCCAGCAGACGCGCAAAAGCCTGTCGGCTCTCGGGTTGGATCAACGCGTTGTTGTCCAACGACCGAGTCGGATAGATGTCCTGCGGAGTCGGCACGACATTGTAGTCACCGGCCAACACTACGGGTGCGCCGCTCGCCATGAGTTCGGCGGCGTGGGCAATGAGGCGCTCAAACCAGGCCAACTTGTAATTGAATTTCGGTCCCGGCTGCGGATTCCCATTGGGGAGGTAGATGGAAGTAATCAGCACTCCCTGAACCGCCGCTTCAATGTAGCGAGCTTGATGATCTTCATTTTGGCGATCTGCAGGATAATGATCTTCAGGATTTCCCGGCAAACTTGTGCGAGTCACCACGGGAACTTGGTTTCGCGCGAGAATGGCCACGCCGTTCCAGGATCGCTCCCCTTGCCAAACTGCTTCGTACCCGAGAGACCGAAGAGCGTTCACGGGAAAGGCTTCCTGCTCTGCCTTGAGCTCTTGGAGACTCACCACGTCCGGTTCAGCTTTCGCTAACCAAGCCAAGAGGTTGTCGAGACGCTTATTGATGTTGTTAATGTTGAAGGTGGCGACTTTCACCAAGTCCCTTTCTGTCCCTGTGCTTTCTGGGTGTCCCCAAAAGGAACAAACGAGTTCGTTGTTCGGGCTCGCACTATTTTACCGGTGCAAAGAATGAAAAAACCGAACCAAAACGCTAGCCTAGTCCAACAGGGGAGCCGGCGGAGTCCTGGTGACCGCCAACTTAAAGGGCTGGAATTTAGCTGGAAGGCAACTTCCAAGAACGCCGTTTCTGGATAGCTTCCGAGTTGCCGACGACACATCCGCAACTCAGAAATCCCCAACATTCCTGTCTGGGGGCGCCTTGGCCTTCTCACGAGACACGTGCCTCAGGCATAAGACCCCTCCACGAGGCTGATCTCTGCCGCACGATAACATCTGAATGTCGCGTGGCTTCAATTTGCATCTGAATTGCCCTATCCTCGCAGGGCGAGCACAGGGTTAACTTCTGCTGCCCGGCGTGATGGCAAATAGCACGCAAGCAAAGCGGCTATCACCACAGCACACGCTATTGTGATGTAAGTAATCGGGTCGTCAGCATTGACACCATAGAGAATCGCGGACATGAAACGCATCGTTGCGGACGCAATCATCAACCCAATTGCGACCCCCACAACGGTTAGCCACATGCCTTGTCGTACAAACCCTCCCACCACAGCTCCACGCTGTGCTCCGAGCGCCATCCGAATCCCAATTTCGCGAGTACGCAGGGACACGGAGTATGCGATCACGCCGTAGATCCCCACGGTCCCAAGAAGGAGCGATATTCCTCCGGAAACGCAAAGTATCACAAGCGCAAACGATGTTCGCGCTATTGATTTCGCGTAGAGGTCGCTCATCGTTTTACTGTTCGCCAAAGGCACATTAGGGTTCACCATCCATACTTGTTGCTGAATAGCTTTCATTGAGGACTGCGAACCTGCAAGCTGACTCCGCACCACAAAAACAGTGGCACGCTGTAGCTTTTGTTTTTGACCCGCGAAGTAGTCCATCATGAGAGGCCAGTACACCATTGACGGAGCAGGTTTCTCGACGCCGTCATAATGGACGTCCTCCGAGACGCCAATGATCTCGCGCCAAGTATCGGTACTCAACACACGTATTCTTTGGCCCAGCGCGTCCTGAGGGCGACGCCAGTATTCGCTAGCAAAGCTCTTGGAGACGATCACAACCGGACTCTTCTCATACGTGTCCGTCCATGTTAAATCCCGACCTGCAAGCAGCCGCGTGCCTAGCGTTGAAAAGAACCCTGGCGCTACGTAGTTGAAGCGCCTCGCCGGAGGAACCTCACTGCCTTCATAAGTACGGTTTTGAATGTATACAGGATTATTGGCGTTGTTGTTGTCCATCGGCACAGAGCGGCCAATGCTCACCGAAGAAACGCCGGGAATAGAGGCGATCTTCTGCATGATCGCCTCGTCCATGCGAATCACAAGCTCTGGAGAGGTATCGGGGATCTGCGTCTCTGGAATATAGAAGCCGAATGTTTGAACGGTTTCAGGGGATGTGAATCCGGGCGACACATTCATCATTGCGCGAAATGTGCGAATCATAAGACCCGAACAGATCAACAGAACTACCGAAAGCGCAACCTGAAGCGTGACCAATGCTTTGCGTGTACCCTGCCCTCTTCGGCCCTCCCCTACCCCGCGTCCTCCTTCCCGAAGATCGCTTATCAGGTGCGGGCTTGTACTCTTAAGAATCGGAACACAGGCGATCAAAAGGCTTGCGATCACTGCAATAGCGATGGTGAACAACAGCACAGATGGGGTGATGCTAATGTCGCGGATGCGCGGAATATTCGTGGCTCCAAGCCCCACAATGACGCGCATAGCACCTAATGCGAGCACTAATCCAATCATGCTTCCCACAAGTCCAAGCAGGCTGCTCTCCAAGAGAATATCGGCGGAAATTCCTTGCCTCGCTCCGCCAATCGCATAGCGGATGGCAAACTCATGATGCCTACTTTCGACGCGAACCATCAGAAGATTCGCCACATTCGCGCACGCCACCAAAAGCACCAAGATCGTAGAGGCCAGCAAAACCCAGAGAACGTTCTCAACGTTCTCAACCACTTCTTCCTTTAGGGGAATCAGGCTCGGCGTATAGTGCAGCGATTGATAGAAGCTGGCGCTAAGGCCCTCTGGCGGGGGGAACGTTCTTGCTACTACCGGCAAGAGACGTTCCAGATCAGCGGTGGCCTGTTGCACGCTAACGCCTGATTTCAGCCTTGCGATGGCGTTTGCGTTAAAACTTCCGAGGGTCGTAGTGGCACGATCCCATTGCATCGGAAGTATCAACGACGGGTCTTTCTGATCGAGGAAATGGAAGCGTTGAGGAAGAACCCCAATGATTTCCTTGGACACGCCGCCCACCGTAATCGAGCTGCCGATGACCGATGACGCTCCGCCGAACCGTTGCTGCCAATATGGATAGGTCAGCACGACGGTTTGCGCAGTTCCCGGTGAATCATCTTCTCTATTAAATAAGCGCCCTAGTACCGGGCTAACACCCAACAAGGGCAACGTTCCATCCGTGACGTCCAGAACGCGCACATGTTCTGGCGTTCCGGAACCGGTCACATCAAGCTCATCATCGTCATAAGCACCGATGTCTGCGAGTGTCGTATTTTGCTCGCGATAGACAAAGTAGATCGACGGAGAGATGCCCATCTTCTTGAAGCCCGTTTGCTGCGACAGGTGATCAACAGCAATCAACTGATCCGGATTGGGATACGACAAAGGCTTGAGCAGTACACCGTTCACGACGCTGAAGATCACGGTGTTTGCACCGACTGCTACCGCGAGAGTGATCAGGGCGATTGCCGTGAATAGCGGTGCGTGCCTCAATCGACGGAGAACGTGTTTGGTGCGCCCCAACAGTGTCAACATGGGTAAGAGCCTCCCGCAGAACCGTCCTCGACGGGTACAGCGGCTTCGCCGCTGTTTGGTTCTGTCTCCAACAGGCTGTATCAAAGTATGCCGTGCATTTCGCGAGCCACACGGGAAGTGTTTATAAATCAGTAAGATCGCAAACTGTTCTGGACCGTCAAGTGTCCGGTTCAGAACAGTCTTGTCCGAAAGTAAACGGCCGCTGGGACTGGCAGTCCACAAAAGGCGAGGAACTGATTCAAAGTAAGGAGAGAAACCGAACTGGCGGGAATGAGCGTCACTGTCAAAGAACAGCTACGCAGATTTCCGTCTCTGGTTGCCACAAAAATTGAACGATCCGATGCTTTGTGCTCTGAGCCCGTTTGGCCGGTTCTTGTCGGTTGACGGGCAAGCCGGAAGTTATGCCGGGCAAGAAGTCGGGTTGTGGGGAGCTCGGATCTCTGCAGTTAAACTCCGTAGATGTTGACTTCGTTCATTTCTCTGCCATGTGGTTTCTAGCTGGGACGAAGGCGTCGAAATCCGCTCGGCGATTCGTTACACACAAACGCCTGCAAGCCCTACGAATAGATCCCAGGCGCCTCGTGTCCGAGCTTCTGCACGTACTCAACGTACGACCCAGGATAAACAGTGGGATTGCGGTCGGTGCCGCTCTCACCACCCAGCTCCAGCACACGTGAGCCGAGACCGCGAAGGAACATGCGGTCATGCGAGACGAAGATCATGGTGCCTTCAAAATCCTTCAGGGCTTCTACCAGCATCTCCTTGGTCGCAAGATCCAGGTGATTGGTAGGTTCGTCGAGCACCAGGAAGTTCGGCGGGTTGTAGAGCATGCGCGCTATGGCCAGCCGCGACTTTTCTCCGCCTGAGAGTGTGCGGATCTTCTTATCGACGTCTTCGCCGGAGAACTGGAATGCTCCTGCCAGGTTTCGGAGCGCGCCAATACTGTCCTGAGGAAAATCCTGCTGCAACTGTTCGATCACAGTGAGATCGGAATTGAGCAAATCCAAAGCCTGTTGCGCGAAGTAGCCCATATACAAACTGGCGCCGAGCCGCACGCTTCCGGCATCTGGAGCACTGGCTCCGGCAATCATTTTAAGAAGCGTCGTCTTGCCTGCGCCGTTTCTGCCCATGACGGCCCAGCGTTCTCCGCGCCAGATGGTGAGATTGAACCCTTCGTAAATCACACGCGGGCCGTAACTCTTGTGCAGATTCTCCAGGACGGCCACCTGTTCGCCGGATCGCAGAGGCACGCGAAAGTCGAATTTCACGACCTGCCGTTTTTTGGGTAGTTCGATCTTCTCGATCTTGTCCAAGGCCTTAATCCGGCTCTGCACCTGGGCCGCTTTGGCCGCGTGCGTCCTGAAACGATCAATGAAGCGCTGTTCCTTGGCAAGCATGGACTGCTGCCGGGCAAATGCTGCCTGCTGATTGCTTTCTCGCACGGCCCTTTCGCGTTCGTAGAAGTCGAAGTCACCCGAGTAGGTGATGATCTCGCCGCCATCAATCTCTGCAATCTTTGAGACCAGACGATTCATGAACTCGCGGTCGTGCGAGGTCATGAGCAGCGCGCCAGGAAATGACTTGAGAAACTGCTCCAGCCAGATGATGGATTCGATGTCGAGGTGGTTCGTCGGTTCGTCCATCAGCAATACATCCGGCATTCCGAGCAGGACCCGTGCCAGCGCAACCCGCATCTTCCATCCGCCGGAGAGGGCGCCCACGTCGCCGTCAATCTGATCGTCTTTGAATCCGAGACCGTGGAGCACTTCACGGGCTTGCGATTCGAGCGCGTAACCGCCTAAATGCTCGTACTCCTCCTGCACATGACCGAAGCGCTCAAGGATGCGGTCCATGTCATCAGCCTTGTCGGGGTCGGACATTTCCCGCTGTAAGGCTTCGAGCTCGTGGTGTAGGTCGCCGACGCGTCCGCTCCCTGCGATCGCTTCATCCAGGACTGAACGGCCCTGCATTTCCTCGACGTCCTGGCGAAAGTAGCCGATCGTCAACTTCTTGGGGACAGAGACCACGCCCTCGTCGGCAGTTTCCTCGCCGACCACCATACGGAAGAGCGTTGTTTTGCCCGCCCCGTTGGGACCGACCAACCCGACTTTTTCGCCAGGATTCAACTGAAACGAAGCATCCACGAAGAGCAACTGTTTGCCATACTGTTTATTAATGTTTGAGAAAGAGATCATTTTGAAGGAGCAACTCGCGGCACAGTGCCTATTTCCAGTTTAGCCCGGCCAGAAACTTGCCGGCCAGCGCTGGCACGGTGGATTACTGAAGGTTTGCTTGGTGCCCCAGGTTCCGCGTAGCCGAAGGCGAGCTAACCTGGGATTGGCGAGGAATTCAAGATTTTCGGATGGTTTAAGAAGTCTCCCCGCCCAGGTTAGCGCCCCAAAACCAGAGAAGTGGCGGGCGAGCTCTCCGGGAGTGGACGGTCACCTAAAAGAGCGTCAGTGACTTCCTGACTTCGACGTTGATGGACATACGCCGACCATCCGGTGTGGTGGTCACCCCAGCAGAAACATGCGCAGGCGAGCAAGACTGGTATTCCGATTCCGACAAGCTGAAGCACCAAGTGGGAATGTCTACTCGCTCGATGGAGCCGGGATCGCTGCTGAAAAACTGGACTTCACTAGTGTGTTGTCTTAGATATTTGTCTCTTTCGGAATTCCACCCGGGAAGTTTCGTCCCGGACCGTTTTGTCTCCATTTACTCGGCGTATTACTTGGTGAGGGAAATCATTCTGGACTGAGTCGGAACAGGAGGGCCTCCTACTATTTCGGAACCCTCCTGAACCCGAATCGTTAGCTATCGTGGTATTACGCAGCCTTCGCCTGAGAGGACCGCAGCGATCTGAAGCCCACGCGAATCTCTTCTGAAAGAAGCTGGGGCTGCTCAAATGCCGCGAAGTGGCCACCTTTGTCGAGCTTGTTGTAATGGATGAGTTTGGGATACGCCTGCTCTGCCCAGCTCTGTGGAGCGGGATAGAGCTCGTCCGGGAAGACGCTCACGGCCGTCGGGACAGCGGAGTTTTTGACGGCGAAAAACGACGCCCCCTTGTTCTCCCAATAGAGACGGGCCCCTGAAATCGCCGTATTCGTCAACCAGGTGAGCGTGATGTTGTCGAGGACGTCGTCTCGTGTGAGGCCTTCGCTCCCTCCGGCAAACACACGTGCGATCATCTCGTAGCTGCGTGCGTCGTGATCCAGGAAATACGCCGCGAGGCCGACCGGCGAATCCGCGATTGCGTACAACGTCTGCGGTCGCAACCCCATCTGGAAGGCGTAGCCGATGCCTTTCTGATAAACGAACTGTAAACGATCGTAAGCGACCTTCTCGTCGGCTGACAGATTGGCCGGGGCCGGTGCGCCGGAAAAGGCCAGCCCGTCGATGTCGGGTGGAATCACGTTCGCCATGTTGGTGTGAATGCCCATCAATTCCGGAGGCGCCTGCGCGCCCATGATCTCGGTGATGATGGCGCCCCAGTCGCCGCCCTGCGCCACGAATTTGTTGTATCCGAGACGTGTCATCAGCACGGTCCAGGCACGTCCAATGTGGGCGGAGTCCCACCCGGTAGTGGTCGGTCTTCCTGAATAGCCGTAGCCCGGTATCGACGGGATCACCAGATGGAAGGCGTCCGACGCGCTGCCGCCCTGTGACGTGGGGTTGGTGAGCGGCTCGATGATCTTCAGCTGCTCGATCACCGAGCCCGGCCAGCCGTGCGTCACGATGAGCGGCAGCGCCTGTTCGTGCTTGGA
>Ga0137409_10004899_pt1 | contig 13991 bp, 15 predicted proteins | sample CZODoug1_16funga_FD_122059 | JGI IMG/M metagenome (GOLD analysis project Ga0137409, IMG submission 122059) | Vadose zone soil fungal communities from Angelo Coast Range Reserve, California, USA - CZODoug1_16fungal (Hybrid Assembly) | ecosystem: Environmental > Terrestrial > Soil > Vadose zone... | reverse complement strand
CTAAAGTGTCAAAACCGGCGCGGCTGAGAGGGATTTTGAGCCGGGGGGGCCGGGGCGGTGCTGGAAGTGTCCCTTGGGGCCTGAAAGGGCTGTTTCTTTAGCTGCATGTCCCCATCAACGTATGCGGTGAATTCGGTTCCTTGCGTGAACACTACGTCTTTGCCGGAAGCCAAGGTGAGAACCGCTCCCGTCGAATTGTTTGAGCCTGTGCTCTCCTGGAAGAAGCGGACCGCAGCCTTTTCGTCGTCCTTCAGACGCACAAAGTTGATACTCAAAGCCAGCTTTCCGCCATGGCCCATGCGTTTCTTGGGTTCTGCATCCGTCACCAAGCCGATGGCCACCGCGCCTTCCGGAATCACCAAGAGGCCATCCACAGTAACCTCTTCGACGACCTTTAGATCCACTACGTCGCCAACGTGGGAGTTCGCAGAGGAAATGGTTTTGCCGAGTCTCAGGTGAATCGGAGTGCCATTGCGCAAAGTGAAGTCAGAAGCGGAGGGGGGAGCGCTTGGAGCAATTTCAGCGTGTCTGGCAGGCGCGTCGTACGGAGTACGCTCTCTCGTGGGCTGCACGGTTTTTGATTGCGGCGCCTTGGCGCCCGGTTTGTCTTTCAACAGCAGCAGGCTCTCCACAGGGACGTAGCCTATCTCCCCTTTGGCGGTGCGCACACCGAAGTAGCGGTCATACCGCCCGGTGATCTGTACCTGCTCCCCGCACTGGAGCGTAATGCGCACATCCAGAGTGGTCATGGAACTGTAGAGATAGACGTAGTCACCCGAGCGCGGGCACTCCACTATCCCCGCGCTCTGCGCATGGGCGATCCCTGGCAATACCAGGCAAAAAAATGCGGCTATGTACTTCGCGCTCGACTTCATTTTGCACCCGCTGGTCCGAAAAAGAGAAGATGCCACGCTTCTATCTCAGCCTAACAGGGTTCTTGCTGGCAAGAAATGGAACTGCCGTATTTGTATAAAGAGATACGGTGGGGAAATGACCTGACGGTCGGCATCCGCAACGGCGGCCTCCAAATCCGCGATGAACCCCATCAGCGAGGACAGCGCCTGTCTTGTGCCGCGCGATAGCACAGGACGACAAAGGCAACGAAAGTCTGTTCATTGGCGGCCATTCAGGAGGAGAGGGACGAGGTCGCTGAGGCGGTCGAGATAAATGTCGGCAGGGTGCGCGGCGCGGTCGTGCATGCCGAAGCCATAATTTACGGCCGCGGCCAGAGTGCCAGCGTTACGGGCGGTCTGCATATCGACTTCGGAATCGCCGATCAGGATGGTTTCCGCGGGGGCGGCGCCGAATTCGCGAAGAATCGTCCGCGCGCCGAGCGGATCGGGTTTTTTTGTTTCAAAGCTGTTGCCGCCATAGACGACGCGGAAATATTTCGCCAGGCCGAGTTCTTCCAGTATGCGCATGCTGACGCGCACCGGCTTGTTGGTGAGGATGGCCATGGGGAACGCGGCGAGATGCTCGAGCGTTTCCGGAACTCCCGGGTACGCGCACGTCGAATCCATCTTGTGGTCTTCGTAATAGCCGAGAAAAAATTTCAGCGCGCGCTGGCATTCGTCCTCGGTGGCGCCGCCGCCCAAAGCGCGGGCAACAAGTTGCGGCGCGCCGTGGCCGATGTAGCCGGAGATGGTGTCTTCGTGCAGTTGTTCGCGGCCCATTTCTTCCAGCATGGCGTGGACGGAGCGGATCAGGTCGCGTTGGGAATCGATGATCGTGCCATCCAGATCGAAAATCAAAGCGCGCACGGAAGAAAGAGTCGAGACGGTCATGAACCAATAATTGTAATATGACCGCACTGTTTTCAACATTCATTCATCTCACGTCAAATTTCCACTGAAAATTAACCTTTTGCCTTTTTCGGAATTCCGGCGTGTTCGCGTAAACTAGAAAGCTTCGCAAGCGGCACAAAACGATTCCGGAGAGCCCATGACCCAGGTTTATCCCTTTCGCGCTTTTCGTTACAACCCGGCGCGCGCGCCGTTCGACCGCGTCCTGACGCAGCCTTACGACAAGATTTCTCCGGCGATCCAGGAAAGATATTACGCTGCGGATCCGCACAATCTCATTGTTGTGGAGAAGGGACGCGGGTATCCCGGCGACACGCCGCAGAATAATGTTTACACCCGCGCGGCTACGGCGCTCGAGGACTGGATTCGCGAGAACGTCGTGGTGCAGGATGCTGCGCCCGCTTTTTACGCCTACACGCAGGAATACACGGTGCCGGGCACGGAAGAACGCCGAACGCGGCAGGGATTTATCGGCGCGGGAAAACTCGAGGAATATTCCGCGGGAGTCGTTTTCCGGCACGAGCACACGCTTTCCGGGCCGAAAGCGGACCGGCTGGAACTCCTGCGGCACACCAAGACGCACACCGGGCAGCTTTTCATGCTGTATTCGGATGCGGAGAAGCGCATCGACGCGATTCTGGCGGAAGCGGAAGGAGCTGCGGCGCCGGCCACCGAGATGCGCGACGAATACGGCGTGATGCACCGGCTGTGGGTGATCGCGGAGCCACAGCGCGTGGCGGCGATCCAGAAGGCGATGGAGGACCAAAAGCTGGTGATTGCCGACGGGCATCATCGTTACGAGACGGCGCTGAACTACCGGAACGAATGCAGAACGCGTTCGGGAAAGATCGATCCGAATGCGCCGTACGAGCGCGTCATGATGACGTTCATCAACACGCGAAGCGAGGGGCTGACGATTTTGCCGACGCACCGCGTGGCGACGCACGTTCACGATTTTTCCTGGACCAGCGTGCGGCGGCATCTCGAGCCGTGGTTTGCGGCGGAGGCATTTCCGTTCTCGGGCAGCGGAGAGAGGTCCGAGGCGAAAAAGAAGTTTCTTGCGAGACTCACGAGCGCGCGAGAGAAACGGGCGATCGGAGTTTATCCCGCCGCGGAAGCGCAGAAGCGGGCGTTCTACGTGCTGACGCTGCGGGAAGGGGCTAGCCTGGAGCAGCTCCTGCCGAATGTTTCGCCGCTGCAACGCGAACTGGACGTGGTGCTGCTGCACGAGGGAATTCTGGAGCCGGCGCTGGGGATTACGCCGCAAGCGGTGAAGGCGGAGGAGAACCTGACATACGAGCGCGAGGCGATCGCGGCTTTGGATGCCGTGGACAGCGGGCGCGCGCAGATTTCGTTTTTGCTGAATCCCTGCGACGTCGAGCAAGTGATGAAAATCGCGACGGCCGGCGAAGTGATGCCGCAGAAGTCGACCGATTTCTATCCGAAGCTGATGAGTGGGATCACGATGTATCGAGCGGAAGAAGGACCGTTTCTACCTTGGAAGATTTGAAAGTTGGAACGTTAAAGAGAGGTTCTTCACCTCCGATGGTCGTTCGGGATAGACATGCTTCGTCGCATGTCTAGTTAACAATAACTTCCCCCCTCCCCCATGTTTTTTGTAAGTGTTGCATGTAAAAGGTTTAGCCAGACCGTAAGTCTTTTGTTTGCAACACCCTTGGCGCGGGGAAGACGCGTCATACGGAGACCTTGCTGAATCCCGACGAGTTCAAGCGGACCGACATGACTGTTAGTGTCTTCCAGGCAAAGTGCAATGACCTCACGCACACGTTTCATGAGAGTGTCGAGACTCTTGGCCTGGGTGTGGCACCCAGCGAAGGGCCGGAACAGTGGCGACGAAATAGCCCTCTTCGTCCTGCTCAATCAGTACGGTGAATTTTCTTTTGGGCTTCACACTAGTACCCGCTTGCAGGAGATTTTAGCATGAAGAAGGCAAGGTCTTGGTGAGGCGGATGGCCGCGCGGGAGGCCGATGAGGATGCAGGAACGGACCACTCGGGCGGCAATTGGCGGTCACGCGCCGTGGAGATGGGAGGAGTCAACACCCGCCGAAAGAGGTCAACAGTCGACAGTTGAAAGTTGAAAACGAAGACGCCGGAAAAAATATAATATTAGGCCGGGAATCCATCGGAGGTTCTTAAGAGCTCATGAAACCGCACAATCCCATCGACCACGTGGTGATCATCGTTAAGGAAAACCACAGCTTTGACAATTATTTCGGCACCTTCCCCGGCGCAAATGGCGCAAAGCTTGCGGCAGCGCAAGACCCGCCGGCGGGCGGCGACCCAGCGCACAATCACGCGGCGTGGCTGGAGCGGGCGACGCACGCGGCGAAGGAGCAGTACGGCGAAAAGGACATTCCCGCCTATTTTTCGTTTGCGAGACAATTCACGCTGTGCGACAACTACTTCACGGAAGTGGCCAGCCAGTCCGAACCGAACCATCTGATGCTTATCGCGGCGGCTTCGCCGATCATCGACAACGCGAACAAGAACCGGACGTACCAGCCGCAGGAACCCTTCAAAACTCCGACGCTTCCGAAGGCGCTGGAAAACGCGAAGCTGAGCTGGGCCACGTACGGCGACCCGGGGTTCAGTTACTTCGAGAAAATCGTGGAGCTGAAAGGCAGCAAGAATATTCTGCCGTGGACAAAATTCGACACGGACGCGGTGGCAGGGAAATTGCCGAACGTGTCGTGGGTGTACGCGCCGGGCAGTCCCGTGGAGCTTTCCGAGCACCCGCCCTTCGGGAAAAACGCCGGGCAGAAGACGGTGAAGCTGGGGAGCCAGTGGACGGCGGACCGCGTCCGCAAACTGGGGCAGAGCAAGCTTTGGGCGAACTCGGTGATCTTTATTACCTGGGACGACTGGGGCGGCTGGTACGACCATGTCGATCCGCCACCGCTGAAAGAGAAATGGACGGGAGGGAGTCCGGCGAAAGGACCGAATTATGCAAATACCCAATTCAGCTATGGGACGCGCGTCGGGTGCCTGGTGATCGGTCCGTACTCCAAGAGGGGAATTTCGAAGGCGTTTCATTCGCATGTGAGCCTGGTGAAGTTCTGCGAAGTGACGTTTGGGTTGAAACCGATAAACGCGAGAGACGCGGCTTCGGATGATATGTCCGATTGCTTTGACTTCAAGCAAACGCCTTTGCCAGCACCGAGTTAGGAATTGGACAGGGGAAACGGTTCTGCTATTGGAAAGGCAAAAGCAGAAGGAGGTCACTTCACGAAGATGCCCACGATGGTCCCGGCATTTTCAAGTCGTGTTATGGCACGTTGTTATCCGAGACTTGGACGGAGGGACCCGGTCCCACCCACGTTGCTGCCGTCTTACTGGCGGCAACAGCCAGTTCCAGTGAATCGCCTGAGCCAACCACTGCTGGAGAGCCAAATGTGCTGTGACCAATTGCCCGGATGGCAGCTTTGACAGAAGCGCCGTTAACCCAGCCCGCGACAAAGGTGCCCGCTGGAGTGGCCACGAGGTTGACGGTGGCGGCAGTTTCGTTTGCACCAGAGATGGTCACCGGTGTGCCCCAACTTCCGCCCGCGGGATGAGAGACCGCCTGCAGCGGATAGGCGTAGCCGCTGCCGCCGACGTACTGCACCAGGTCGAACACGACCACGGCGTTGCCGAACTGGTCCAGCGCGACCCTGGCTGTGCCGCCTCCACTCGACTTCGAGAAGGTTGTTGGCACGCTCCACATCCCTCCAGCTGCGCGCGTCGCTGCCAATGTCGTGCCCCGACCACTCCATGCGGCGGCCGCATCCCCTCGATCGCCAATGGCAACATGCGGAGAACCCTGCCGGAACGCCGCAGGCGCGATGATGATGGGCGCGCTCCAAACGCCGGAGTGGCGTTCGGCCACATAGATTATTCCATTCGCCGTCTGCCACCCCGCAACTGCGTCCCCAGACGCATTCACGGCAAGCACTGGATTCTGCGCAGACACATTGACCGTCGAAATCTGTACCGGCGTGCTCCACGAACTGCCGGCGGGAAGATTCGCCGCAAATATTCCTCCATTGGTGGACGTGGTATGTAGCCATATGGCTAGAGCGTTTCCATTCGCGTCCATTCCGATCTGCGGATGACTCGAAGAGTCCGCGGCTGGCGTGAGCGTCACCACCGGGCTCCACGAACCATGCGCGGGACGCGACGCCGTCTGGATTACGACTCCTCCTTGTGAAACGTTGTACAAATCCCAAATCGCCACGGCAGTGCCCGATGGACTCACCGCCACCGCTGGTTCCGCAGCGTTGTCCCCTGATCGCGGCGTTAGGGTCTGCCCGGAGGTCCAGCTGCCGCCGGCATCCCGCGCAGCAACTTGCAGGAGCAGGTAGTTGTCTTCATTGATCCATGCTGCCGCCTGAGTTCCTGAGGAATGGATCCCCACTGCCGGGGATGCCGTGTAGAAAGTGGGCGGAATAGGAATTGATAACGACACTGGTGTCGACCACCCTCCCTCCGCGTACACCGTTGCAATGGAATTAGAGATTAGCAGGGTTGGTAACCCACCAGCGATCAACGCCAGCAGGCCGAAAGGAAGAGCAAGCCGCCAAGGGGGTTTGTGAGTAAGAGTTTTTCGCATATAACCTTTCTCCTTTTCAGAATCGACAATGTAATGAGGACTCGCCTCAGACCGACGAGGCATACTAAGATCAACCTCGATATTCGGCCTTAGCGAACCAGCGAGCACCAGATTCTGAGGTGCAAGTACTCTAGTGCGCGGAAGCGGTGCAGGTTGTATCAGGAGGTATCAACCTACGCAAGTGTTTGGAGCAAAGAAGCAAACAAAGTTCGGAAAGAATCGAAACACGGGTTGTCAGGATGGCGCATGGGCAGTCTGGTTCTTGGATTTTCTATGGTGGGCAAGCCGAACATAAGTGTAGGCATCTCTATTAGATGGGAGCTGGATGGAAGCATAGCGCACCACAGTTGTTCTGCGTGGATCTTGAAGAAACTCCGCCAATGAGAATGGCGTGTGCCAGTGGATTCGTTGAAAGGGTGTGTTCCAGCTGTAAAACCCTATAGCACCAATTTTCAAGGCGCAGCGTTTCACCTACACGCGGGAGCAATGAGGAGCGACCAATTTGTTCAGCATGGGCTGCACATCGATTTCAGGAAGGAGGTCATTCTGCATGTAAGCCGTAACCTCTGGCGTAAAAATCCTGTGGGACCAAGTCGCCTTGGTGGACCGTTTCCGCCAATGCGGGTCGTCCCAATACTCTACCGTCCAACGAAAGGGATTCCCATCCTTGCTACAGACCTTCAATCGAGAGTGATTGGTAAGCCCGAGGAAAAAGCACCCCAGCGCTTCCTCCAACGAGTAAAAGTCTTCGTGCCAACCGCCATAAGTCACGCTGTAATGGTTCTCCCAAATTTGTTCGATGATGACTTCGAATCCATCAGGAGTGGGCGGAAGGACACGAACAAGGTCCTTTCCCAGCGCATACTGTGCCAAAGGGCATTTCTCTAAGACTTCGAGGATTTCGCGGACCATGAGGGCTCCAGTGCTGCTGCTCGCGAGATTTCCTTAATTCACCGCGTCACAGCAGGAGAGGTTCTGGGGATCTTGAATGAAAAATAGCGCGCCTTCTGAACCGTAACAAGAGCGCCAGATGTTCCACGAACGTGGTGCTTATTACCCAGCACGACACATTTTGGGGGCAGTGATCAGTTGTTAGTTGGCAGTGGTTAGTTTCAGAGGGGCGGGGGGAAGGAAGTAGAAACTAGAAATTAGAAGGCAGAAAGCAGAAGGTTGAAGGCTACACGATGTTGTAGTATCGCCGCGGGAGAGAAAATTGAGGGCAAGATGGCGAGGTAGAGCAGAGCGGCCACTGCGAGAGGCAAGAGCGGCCCGCCTTAGGAAGGCGGGCCCTACAACGGCCTGAAAGCGTGTTGGGTGTAGATTCATGCGGCGGTCAGGAGAGATGCCGATGAAGCTTGAGGCCGCTTGGCTGCGGGACTTCGCCAAGCGCTACACGGGCGCGTGGTGCAGCCAGAACGCGTCAAGTGTGGCAGCGTTTTTCGCGTTGAACGGTTCGCTGAGCGTCAATGGCGCTCCGGCTGTCGGGCGCGGGGCCATCACCGAGGTGGCGCAGGGATTCATGACCGCTTTCCCAGATTTGCGGTTGCGGATGGATGACATCCTAATGCAGGGCGAGCGTGCCGTATACCACTGGACATTTATCGGCACCAACACCGGGCCAGGCGGCACCGGGCACAGGGTTTGCTTCAGCGGCTACGAGGTGTGGAAGTTCGGAGAGGATGGGCTGATTGCGGAGTCGCAGGGCCACTTCGATGCTGCGGCTTATCAACACCAGCTTGAACGCGGGGTGGAGGAATCTCGGTAGAGGTTCTGTTTCGAGACGACGCCAATCGGGAGATTCATCCCGTAGAACCCGCGGGATGGAGCAGAGATGGCGTTCGGGGGATGGATTGGATGCACGCGAGGCACGCGTAACGTCGCGCGGCGAAAATGCTTTCTGTGGCTATATTTCGTTTTTTGGTTTGCGGTCGGTGCGGGCGAGGGCTTCTTCCATCATTTTGGCGATGCGCCGGTCACGGGATTCGGGGGAGCGGTAGTAGAAGATGCCCAGGAGGTGGCTGCGGCGTTGCAAGGGAGTCATGGACTGCCAGCCCAGATAGGCGCGGGGATCGCGGGCGAAAGCGAGCTTCAGGATGGGGGGCAGGTCGAGCTCGGCTTCCATCGTGGAGAGCAACTGTTCGGCGACTTGTTCGGCGCGGCGGACGCGCGATGCGGGGTTTTTTACATTGACGATCCAATCGCAGATCCACTTGCGTATGGAAAAAGTGAGTTCGTCGAACCAGCGGCGGAAGGAGCGGTCTTCGTTAAGGATGCGCTGGAGTTCCGCGGGGACGATGGCGACGCGTTTTGCGGTGTCGGGTACGAGGCGGAAATGGACGGTTTCGCCGAGGGCGGCGTTGGCTCCGGTCTGCATGCTCCTTTTGATGAGCATGCAGTGATAGCCCTTGCTGGTGGGGAAGACGGAAGCGCGAAACGCGAAACCGTTGATTTCGCCTTTGACTCTGACCTTGGCGCGGGTTCCCCAGACTTTAGAGACGTCGAACGGGATGCGGATAATGACCCAGCCGAGTCTCGAGGGGATGCGCTCGAGAGTGGCTTTGAAGGACTTGGCGACAAGTTTGGGCTTCGGCTTCATGGCGGGTTCCGCGGGGAAAGATAACACCGTGGCGGCCAAAATTAGAAAGCGGAAAATGGAAGATGGAAATTCGAAAGTGGGAAGGCCAGGGGCCTGCCTGGCGGAGCATCTCGGCCGCTGAGGTTGCTAGAAAAATGAAAAAGGAGGGCACCCCGGGGGGTGCGCTCCCGCAAAGGTCACACGCACAAAACCAGCGTGTGCGGCGCTTGCCATCTGGCTTGGACGCTTATACTCCGGCGCCTTTCGAGAAGCTGGCGACGGCTTCGGCTTCGGTGTTGTATACATCGAAGACGGTCAGCAATTTGGTGATCTGGAGCACTTCCTGGAACTTGCTGCCCAGGTGGCAGAGGCGCAGAGAAGCGCCCTGCGTCTTCACGCTGTGATGAGCGGCAACGAGGGTGCCCAGCCCCGCGCTGTCGATGAATGTGACGTTGTCCATGTTGAGGACAATTTTCTTTTTTCCTTCGGCGATCAGCGATTTCACTTTTTCGCGCAGGGCATTGCTTTCCTCGCCGAGAACGATTCGGCCGTCCAGTGCCACCACGGACACGCCATTCACTTCGCGGTATGTCATCTTCAAAGCCACGTTATTTTCCTCCTCATCGGAAAGCGGTTCCGGCGGCAACCCGGGCCGGAGCCGTAAAGCTTATCAAAATATGAATGATCCCTGAGCGCTGAATCGTAATCGAACACCGGGCAGCGGTCAAATCCCCGGGTGGCTAATAATAGTCCGCGCAGGACATGTAATAGCCGCACGCGTAACAGAGCAGCTTGCAGCGCCGCAACTCCAACCGCTGCGAGCAGACGGGACAATACCGCGAATGATCTTCGGTGCCAGCGACGAGACTCGCACTGCCCAGCAAAGGCGCAACGGATTCAGCTGCGGCCTGTGCCGGTTCGGCATGGACCCGGGCTAGCTCCCACTTCGCGGCGCGTTCCACGGCTCGACGGTTATAGCACAGTGCAAGGGAATAGGGATAGGGAATGGGGAACGGGCTGGCTGCACCGGAAGGCGAAGAGAGAGGACGTTTGGAGCGCGGGAATTTAGCGCCAGCGAGTGAGTTGAATTGAAACCTAAGCTGCGCTTGGCGCATCTCTCTTATTGAGGGTTATTGGGTTTTTGGTGAAGGATTGACGGCGAAAGGCCCGGCAGGCCGGACCTTCAGGTGAAGACTATGGTCCGCCAGATCATTCTTGCAGGTCTTGTGGTTTTTCTTCCGGCAGGCGCGCAGGCACAAGGGCGCGGAGGGATGCCGGCGGTTTCCCATACTGTGGGTGTTGCACCGAGGGTGGTGATGCAGGCTCCGCACGCGGGGACTGCGCAGGCGATGCCCGGGACGCGGACGGTGACGAGGGGCGGAGCAGTGCGCCCGAGAGCAGCCGCGCCGGCAGTGCGAGGCGCGCGACCGCAGAACACCACGCGAAGGCGCTTCGATGGCGAGGATGGTGGTCTTCGATCGGATTGCAGCTCGGCGCCGGGATTGGGATTCGATGCGGTGCACCAGGCGGCGACGTGCGGATCAGGGACGATGGGCTTCCGGGGGCGCGGGTTTCAGGAGCCCTTTTTCTTTCCCATTTTTGACGGCGGATTTTCCGTGCCCAGTTCTCCGGTAGCCGCAGAGGATGGTTCGGCGGCAGAGGCTCAGCAGCCGGAATCCACAGATGGCGAAGTTCGCGAGACAGACCGGCGATACCGAACTCCTCAGCCGGTGCCGGCGCCGGCGGCCGAAACGGCTAGCTCAGCAGCTTCCAATAACGAGGAATTTGTTTTTGTGCGGCGGGATGGCACGGTATTTTTTGCCGTGGCCTACGCGTGGGAAAAAGGGACGCTACGCTACATTACGAGCCAGGGTTTGCGCCACACCGTCACTCAGGATACGCTGGATCTGGATGCAACGCGGCAATTCAACGAACAACGCGGATTGAATTTTCATTCGCCGGCGTGAAGGCTATTTTTTCACGGGTTCCGGCATGACGTAGCCGGATGTTGCCGGCAGGCCGGCGCGCTCCAACTGCACGGTGGTGTGTTCAACTCCAAATTCCTTTGCCGCGACACGCTGAATCGAGGCGAGCAGGCGCTCACACTCGTCGAGGTGCATATCCGGGATGCGCGCGTGGAGACTGAGCGCATGGTGCCCTCCGCCGAGGGACCAAAGATGCACATCGTGCACTTCCTGCACCCCTTCGACAGTCAAGATAGCCCGGGCGACGTCCTCAACGCGCAAATCAGGCGGGCGGCCTTCCAGAAGAATGTGTGAGGATTCGCGGAGGATGCCGATGCTGGACCACAGCACGAGCAAGCCGATGGCCAAGCCGAGAAGCGGATCGATCCAAAGCGCACCGGTCGCATGGATGATTACTGCGCCGACGATGATGGCGATATTTGAGAGCGCGTCACCGAAATTGTGAACGAGGATGCTACGCAAATTGAGGTCGCCCCTCCCGCGGACAAGAGCGAGGGTGATGCCGCCATTGACGGCGAGAGCGGCCACGGAGGTCCAGACCATCCAGCTCTCGACCACGGCCACGGGAGAGCGGAAGCGTTCGAAAGCTTCATATCCGAGCCAGAGCGAAAGCAGCACAAGCACAAAGGCGTTGGTGAATGCAGCGAGCGTGCCGGCGCGGTGATAGCCGTAGGTCTTTTCGGTATCGGCAGGCCGTTCGGCCCAGCGCATCGCGAGATAGGAAATGCCGAGCGCGGGGACGTCGGAAAGATTGTGAACCGCGTCGTTGAGAAGGGCGACGCTGCGGCCGAGAATGCCGCCAAAGACCTCTGCTACAACCAAACCGAGCGTGGCGGCCATGGCCCAGCCAAGCACAGAGGGGCGCAGCGTGGGGTGAACGTGGCCGGCGTGACCGTGGCCGAGGCCGGGGGAATGCGAATGACCGGCGTGACCGTGGTCGTGGGAATGAGCGGCCATGCACTTTATTCTACCCGCACGATGGCGGCGGTGCAGCCCTTTCCCTTGCTTGTTAGGCAGTATGACACTTCGCCTCTGCGAATTGATTGACGCTCCTTCCGTCGGCTGCGACCATGAAACGAGCTTCTCGTTCTGCGCGTGTTTGCGCGGAACGAGCCTTCAGACAGGGGTTTTGCGCTCAAGCAATGACGGTTCCCATCGCTAAATTGAGTTTCTGGGGCGTGCGCGGGTCGACGCCGACGGTGGACCCGGCGACGTGGCGCTACGGCGGCAATACGCCTTGTCTGGAACTGATTGCGCCGGACGGCACGCAATTCATTCTGGATTGCGGCACGGGGCTGCGCATGCTGGGGAGCCGCTGGGCCGCGCCGAATGGCGGGAAAGCTCCGGAGACGCAAATCCTGGTCACGCATTATCACTGGGATCACATCCAGGGGATTCCGTTTTTTTCGCCGCTGTACGCGGAGAACAACGAATTTCATTTCTACAGCTTCCGATCCAAATATCTGGGGCGCGACAGCCTGAAACAAGTCTTCGAAGCGCAGATGGCGCTGCCCTATTTTCCCGTGGACATGTCCGCGATGAACGCCAAGCGAAAGTTTAGGGAAGTGGACGGCGGCGATACGTTCAAGGTTGGAGAGAACAAGATCACGGCGCGCTGGCTGAATCATCCGCAGGGCTGCCTGGGCTTTCGAATCGAGACGCCGGCGGGGACGGTGGCCTATGCCACGGACAACGAGCCGGGCGACGCGAAACTGGACGAGAGCCTGCGAGAGCTGGCCGCCGGTGCGGATATCTTCATTAACGACGCGCAATTCACACCCGAGCAACTGGAGACGACGAGAAAAGGCTGGGGGCATTCCACGTGGCAGGAGGGCGTAAAAGTAGCGCGGCATGCGGCTGCGAAAACCCTGGTGCTTTTCCATCACGACCCCGATTCGACCGATCGCATGGTGGATTCGATTCTGCGGCAGGCGCGGGAAGAGTTTGATTCGGTGTTCGCGGCGAGCGAAGGCATGGTAATCACGCTCGGGGCGACGGGAGACAGAGTTCAAGCGCACATGCCGGGAACGCGAACGGCGCTGCGCCGCGAAGCGCAATTCCACGCGAAAGTCTGCGGCGTAACCGAAGGCGGGAAAGACTTCGAGGAAGAGACCATCGTCCGGGACATTTCCTTGCAGGGAGCGCTGATTTCGCTGAAGCACCTGCCGCGGCTGCAATCGGAGCTGCAAGTTACCATGGAGGCCCCGGGCGCGGATGGCGTGCAAGCGATGAACTTGCGCGGTTACGTCGTGAGGATCGATGCGGGACCGGAGAAAGGGTATGTGGCCGTTGGCGTAGTTTTTACTGACTGATTTAGAGCTTCAAGTTTAGAGGACTTTCTATGTAGGGGCGCAGCATACTGCGCCCCTACTGCTTTCTTGGCCTGAGCGTGCCGCTGCTGTAGGCTGAGGAGACTGCCCATGGCTGAGAAAAAAGCGAATTTCGTTCCCGTTAGTGCGCTGGACAAGCGCCCGCCATCGAAACGCGATCTCTTGCGCGGGTTGGTGCGGCAGGCGCCGTTTGTGGCGAAGAATTTTGAGCTTTATTTCCGCAACGCTTGGCGGCGGCAGGTTTTGCGGACCAAGGTTGTGGCGCCCTACGCGGTTACGTTTTACGTTACGCACAAATGCAACCTGGCGTGCAGTTACTGCACGCAAAAAGAGCCGGACGTCTTCAGCGACGAATTACCGACGAGAGAGACGATCACGTTGCTGAAGCGAATTCGAAAAGAGACGGACTCTATCGTCATTACGGGGGGCGAACCGACGCTGCGGCCCGACATCGAGGAATTAGCCGAGGCGGCGCGCTTCGAATGCAAATACCGCTCTCTTCTGCTGATCACCAACGGCACGCTGTTGGATCGCAAGCCGGGGATTCTGCGAGCGGTGACGGGACTGGTGGTGAGCCTGGATGCGCTGGCGGCTGATCCGACGAATCCGCTTTCGAAACCGGCGGCGCTGCCGAAAGTGCTGGAAAACCTCGAGCTCGCGAAGGAGTTGCTGGGCAGCCCGCGGCGCAT
>Ga0137409_10004898_pt1 | contig 13994 bp, 12 predicted proteins | sample CZODoug1_16funga_FD_122059 | JGI IMG/M metagenome (GOLD analysis project Ga0137409, IMG submission 122059) | Vadose zone soil fungal communities from Angelo Coast Range Reserve, California, USA - CZODoug1_16fungal (Hybrid Assembly) | ecosystem: Environmental > Terrestrial > Soil > Vadose zone... | reverse complement strand
ACATCACCATTCATGATACATATCGGGTGGTCTCTCTCAGGGCCATCGTCTTCTGGTGTCTAATGGGAGCTGCGTCTGCCTGGTTCCTGGTTTTTGCTTGGGTATCCATTCGTCGTCATTCCTGATTCCCCCCGGGGAAGCTGATGTCTTTTACACCCGGAGGGAACGTCACGGGCGACATGCCGACCACCTTCACTTTGTCTCCGATCCGAAACTTCGGCTTAGCCATAAGAAAAATACTGTAACCCATGATGGACGATTTCGGCATTGCCGCCGAATCCGTGTTGAAATGTAGCGTATGGCCGCGATGCAAGCTCACCTCAAAAAGAGAAGCCGGATACTGGGTTGCATACTCGGTGGCGCTCTGGGAGACGCATGGGGAGGACCTTGGGAGGGAAACCCGGGTCGCTTGGCTTTTCAAATTCCATTGCGGTCATCTGTCTCCGATGACACGCAACTTACCTTAGCCACATGCGAATCGATCATTGAGAACGGCGGCGTTCACGCCGAACGCCTCGCATCCCACCTCGCAACATGGTTCGCAACAGGACGTGTTAGTGGAATTGGTGCAAGCACTTTGAAGGCGATGCGAGACTTGGTTGCCGGAGTGCATTGGGCACTGGCAGGAAGCCGAGGAGAGTATTCTGCCGGAAACGGTGCAGCGATGCGGATAGCGCCGCTCGCCTTCCTATTGGACCCCGCAACGTCTGCCGACCGGACAGTGATTCGGGATGTTTGTCGAATCACCCATCACAATGACGAGGCCTATGTCGGCGCACTCGCCGTCGTAACAGCAATTCGGTTTATTCTCTCCGGCGTTTGGTCGCACGAGAACAGTCTTTTGGTTGTAGTTTCGGAATCCGTTCCAGATTCAGCGGTACGCGACCGCATCAAACAGTTTCTTCCTCTGACTGTTTCTCCGTCAGAGATTGCGTCTCAATTCGGTGCTAGTGGATGGGTGGTGGACTCCGTGCCCTTAGCTTTGTACTGTGCCCAGTTTATTACGAAGAAGTCTTTGTCGGTGGTCTTAGCTCAGACGATTGAAGTGGGCGGCGATACAGATGCCATTGCTTCAATCACGGGGCAGATTGCAGGTACCGCCGCTGGTGTTCCTCCCGATTACGCGGGACATTTCTCCAGAATCACCGGAGGCGACGAAATCATCCGAGTTGCAGAAAGTTTCGCGGATTTTCTGAGCACGCGGCCAACTCCTTCCATGAGAAGGCCGGTATGAGTCAAGTGTGTTTTTCTCTTTCTGTTTTCTCTTTCCTTCCTGTGGATTCCTTGCATTCGAGCCAGGCCGCCTCTGTCGCCATCCTTCCATCCGCACTCTTGGTTGAGCGATTTTCGCTCGGTGTATGGTGGGCGGAATTGAAGGAGATGACGCGATGTCCGCAGCGCGTGCACTCATCGAGATGACCGCCGAGCACGGCAGTACGACACCGCACGATAGCCAGTAGCACTTTGATGTGCTTCCAGTTGATCCACTTACGGCTTCGTTCGATGTGAAGTAACACTTCACTTTTCCATATCAGTGGGCGTGATTCCGGGAATGCACGCATATATTTGGACCCACCTCGCAGTCAGAGGGCAGTACTATCGACGTACCATTGAGCTTATTCACGCGTCGCTGATATTCTGAAGTCTCTGCCACCCACCCTCAGCACCTAGACGTGTCTCTAAGAAGGCAGCGAACCATGAATGCCGAAAAACTCCGCATCGCCCGGGACAAGCTCACACGCGTGTTCCACTATTTGGAAGCACTGAACCAGCACCGCAATCCTGCGAAACGCCAGATTCGCGAGCAGCCTTGGAGTTTCTGGCTGCGCGATCTTCCCGAGCATTCCTCCATTCAACGAGGCGCCGCGAAGGCCAGCTCTTTCAAGACAAAGAACGGGAGCAGCCAGAGTACAGAAGACGGCGGCGCGAGCTACGTTCTGAAGGTGCAGCGTCCACGGTTGACTCGCGCGCCCGAACCGCCCGAGGAAATTGCCGCGTGGCTGGAAGACGGGTGGGACGACCCATCGAATGCTTTCTCGATCGAGGAAACGCGGGAAGAGTCCGAGAAGACTGCTGCACCAACGATTGTTAGGTTCACAGACGATCCGGCTAGAGCCGCGAGCCTGGAGCGTTGGAAGCTGTTGCGCAATGAGTGGGTGAAGACCGAAAAGCCGGCTCGCATGGCGATGACAATCTTCGAGACGTTTTATGCGCTCTACGGTCGCATCGATCGCGAGGCGGAGCGCGTGGAGCTCGTACTCGGAGACGGCATCTTGAGCTGGCGCCGTACCGACGGAGGCATCTATCATCCGATTCTCCTCCAGCGCCTCCAATTGCAATTCGATGCATCCGTGCCCGAATTCACGCTCTCAGAAGCGGACCATCCCGTCGAGCTGTACTCTGCTCTGTTCCAATCGATGAACGATGTGGATGGGCGCGCAATCGGCCGATGCCGCGAAGAATTGGAGGAAGGAGGCTTCCATCCGCTTATCAATGGTTCCACCTCCGGTTTTCTGAAGGGGCTGGTCGTGCAGCTGTCCCCGCGCGGAGAGTTCCTCGAAGACCGTGCGCCGAATGCGGAATTGAACGACCCATGCATTGGCCGAGACCCAGTGCTCTTCCTGCGTGCACGCACCTTGGGATTTGCCGCCGCGATCGAGGGCATCCTCGCAGACCTGCGCACGCGCGAAGATCTGCCTTGGTCATTGCTGAATATCGTTGGAGAAGAATCGCCGATTCCCCAAGCGGGAGATGCGAATCCATCGGCTAGCGATTCCTCTCGAGCGGATAGTGAGGTGCTGCTGAGCAAACCCGCCAATCCGGAGCAGATCCGAATTGCCCAGCAGCTCGAGGAACATGGCGGCGTTTTGGTGCAAGGCCCACCAGGCACTGGAAAAACTCATACCATCGGCAATCTTGTCGGCCATTTGCTGGCCCAGGGCAAGAGCGTTCTCGTCACGAGCCATACGACAAAAGCGCTGCGCATGGTGCGCCATCATATCGTTCCCGAGCTGCGTCCGTTGTGTGTCAGCGTGCTCGAAAGTGACTTGGACAGCCGCAAACAGCTCGAGAGTGCCGTGGGATCGATTGCGGAAAGGTTGTCGCGGGCCGATGCGGGCTCTCTCGAAATGGAGGCAAAGAAGCTGGAATCCGAGCGCCTCGACGTGCTGAAGAAACTCGACGAAATCCGAAACCAGCTGACGGAGGCTCGCGCCGACGAGTATCGAGACATCGTTATTGCCGGAAAATCCTGGGCACCCTCCGATGCCGCTCGCCAAGTCGTGCATGAGAAGGAGGCGCACGGCTGGATCCCCGGCCCGGTCGCTGCAGTGGCGCCGCTACCTCTTTCTCCTGGTGAGCTGGCCGATCTCTATCGAACAGGTGTTTCGATTCCCCGCGAAGACGAGAATGAACTCTCAGGTCATCTTCCGGAGCTTCACGATCTTCCGAGAGCAGAAGACTTTGAGGCTAGCGTGAGCGAGCGCAATCGTCTCGGCATGGACGAGCTCGATTTGCGCTCCGACTTGTGGGAGTCCGGTGCTGCGCAGAACTCGCCCGGAGAAATAGAAGGACTGTCTGCCGCTCTGGCTCCGGCGGTCGAGCCTCTTTCCGGCAAAGACAAGTGGAAACTCGCCGCGGTTTACGCCGGCAAGTACGGCGACGCGCACAGGCAGCCGTGGGACCAACTCGTTAGCTTCGTGCGACTGGTTCATCGCGAAGCCGCAAACGCCCAGGAGTCGTTCCTCAAGTACGGCCCGGAAGCTTCCGACTTTTCGGCGGTCCGAGAGCAGGAACGCATTGCCGGCGAAATCCTGGCGCATATGGAAGCAGGCGGCAAGCTGGGCTCGTTCACACTTTTCACGCACAAGTCCTGGAGCCAATTCCTGGAACAAACGAAAGTAAACAACGCGCGCCCCCGCCTTCCCGAGCATTTTCAGGCCTTGCGCCAATTCTTCCGCCTCAAGAGTTTTCGCGAGGATCTCGGCACCCGGTGGGATCGCCAGGTGGCGACTCTTGGCACTCCCCATTCTAGCGAAATCGGCGAGGAGGTCGAGAAGACATTGATGCAGTATTGCGAGTCCATCGAGGACTGCCTGGGCTGGCAGGAGCACACCTGGTTTCCGCTGCAGCAGCGGCTTGAAGACGTCGGCTTCCGGTGGGATAAATTCCTCGCTGAACAACCCGCGGTAGTTGGTACCGATGGCGAGTTGGCTCGCATCCACAGTGCCGTGACGCATGCCCTGCTGCCCATCCTAGATTCCCGCTTCAAGAAGCTGAGGCTGCTCCAACTGGAGGAAGAATTCCGCGATCTCAAAAGCCGGCTCAAACTTGCCGCACGCGTAGCGAAAGCATCCAAAGTGATCGGCCATCTCTTGGCGGCGGTGAACGACGACAATTCCAATCGCTACCGCGAAGCGTACGAGCGCCTGCTGGAATTAAAGAGCAAACAAGCGGACCTCGACCTGCGCCGCTCCTTGCTCGCAAAGCTCGAGACCGCTGCTCCCGCTTGGGCCGGCGCGATTCGCAATCGCACCGGCGTGCATGGACGGGGCGAGCCGCCACGCGACGCCGCCTCCGCCTGGACCTGGCGCCAGCTTGACGATGAGCTCGATCGCCGCGCCAGCGTCTCGCTCGAAGCCCTGCAAGCCAAGAGCGAAAAACTGCACGAGCAACTGCGCCGTGTGACCGTCGAACTCATCGACAAACGCTCTTGGTCCTCGCAAGCGCGCCGCACTTCTTCTCGACAGCGCCAGGCGCTCGTCGGCTGGCTCGATACCATCCGCCGCATCGGCAAGGGTCACGGAGTCCGCGTTTCCCTTTTGCGTGCCGAAGCCGCGAGAAAAATGAGCGAATGCCGCGGGGCCGTTCCCGTCTGGGTCATGCCGCTTTCGCGCGTGGTCGAGAACTTTGATCCGCGCACCACACGCTTCGATGTCGTCATCATCGACGAAGCCAGCCAGAGCGATGTGATGGCGCTGGTCGCGCTGTACCTGGGCAAGACCGTGCTCGTTGTCGGCGATCACGAGCAAGTGAGCCCGTCGGCCGTCGGGCAGGACTTGAGCGTGATTCAAAACCTCATCTTCCAGTACCTCCGGGGAATCCCGAACTCCGATCTGTACGACGGGCAAATCTCAATCTACGATCTCGCACGCCAGTCGTTCGGCGGCACGACCTGTCTCGTCGAGCATTTCCGGTGCGTTCCGGAGATCATCCAGTTCAGCAATATGATTTCGTACGACGGCCGCATCAAGCCGTTGCGTGACGCGAGCCGAGTCCATCTGCGGCCGCACACTATCGCGCATCGCGTTACCGACTCCACCCGCGACGGCAAGATTAATCGCCAGGAAGCCCTGACCGTCGCTTCGCTCCTTGCGGCCGCGTTGGAGCAACCCGAATACAGGAAGAATGACACGGGCCAGGCACTGAGCATCGGAGTGGTTTCGCTGGTTGGCGACGAGCAAGCCATCGAAATCGACAACCTGATCCGTGCCCACGTCTCGCCCGACCGCTACGAACTCCATCGCGTACTCTGCGGGAACGCCGCGCAATTCCAAGGAGACGAACGCGACGTGGTGTTCATCTCCCTGGTGGACACGGCCGAACGTGGTTCTCTCTCCCTGCGCGACCAGGAACTCTTCAAACAGCGTTTCAACGTCGCGGCTAGCCGCGCCCGCGATCAGATGTGGATCGTTCATTCGCTCAACCCGCAGAACGACTTGAAAGCGGACGACCTCCGCCGGCAATTGATCGAGCATGCGGAAGATCCCGCCCGCCTAATGCGCGCGCTGGAAGAAAAGGAGAAACGGTCGCAGTCGGGCTTCGAACGCGAGGTCATGAAACGTCTCGCGGCGGCGGGATATCGCGTCACCCCGCACTGGAGGATTGGAACGTTCCGAATCGATCTAGTCGTCGAAGGCGACGGCAAGCGCCTGGCCATCGAGTGCGACGGGGACCGCTATCACCCGCTCGAAAAGCTTCCCGAAGACAGGGAGCGGCAATCCGTACTGGAACGCATGGGCTGGATCTTCACGCGCATCCGCAGCTCGGAGTTTCTCCGCAACCCTGCCCGCGCGATGAAGCCCGTCTTCGAAAAGCTGCAGATGCTCGAGATCCCGCCCGCCGGTGACTCCACGGACGCCGAGGGTGCGAGGCAGACTTCCCATGAGGTGATCGACCGCGTCATCCGCCGTGCCGAAGAACTTCGCAGGAATTGGTCGAAAACCAATGGAGCAGGCGCTCGTTCGTCTGCCCGGGCCTCGGCGGCTGCTACGGTTTAGCCAAGGCACTGATTCTAACCTTGCCTCACATGAGCGCCGACCAGATGAAAGGCTGGCTTACCAAGTTCCATGCCGATGGTGTGTACTTCCATGTTGCCCCTCCTGCGCAAGCCTCTCGTGCACAGGATACTGACGAGGTAAAAGTGGCGGACCATCCCATCACCATCCAGAAACGTTAGTGCTGTATCGGAAGCGCGTTTCGGCGGAGGGTAGAATGGGAGCAGGGAGCTCTGCGCGCTTTCGATACAGCCGTTTGAAGGAAGCCGCTCGGGGTTGCGGCGGATGCGGGCCCTATGCAAATTCAATTGTGGGAAGAGTGGGTTTGGCGATGCACCGGGGATGTGCAGCAGAGCACAGCACGCAACTGGGGGAGAAGAAGAGTTGCTGAAAAGTCAGATGTGCCGCAGAAGGGTGACCTTGGGGAGCGGGAAAAAGGGATTGGTTGGGCAAGAAGACACAAAGGAAGGCAGCGAGCCGAGGCACGCAAAGGTTTCGTGATGTCGATGGTTGTCTCATGCGGCGACGGCATCCGGGGCCGGTGGAGAACGAAGCTGGATCTCAGCAGCAGTAAGTCTTTCGATGACCAGCATCTGCCCACCACACTTGGGGCAAGACCACAGATCACTCGGACCGGAGGTAGAGACCTCTTGCTCGGTTTGCGGTGCCGCGCTGAGCAGTTGGAAGCAAAGTGGCAAGGTGGTGGCACGTTTGCGGTTGGCCAGGAAGCCGAAGTTCCGGATGCGCACGAAACCTTCGGGGAGCAGATGCAACAGGAAGCGGCGCAAGAACTCATCAAGCGATAGAGTCATCAGCTTCTGTTCGTTGTTGTGGGCAGAATCGCGCCAACGAAAGGTGACCCTCCCTTCGGCAAACGAGACCAGCCGATGGTTGGAGATGGCCACGCGATGGGTGTAGCGGCCCAGATATTGCAGCACAAACTGCGGGCCACCGAAGGGTGGTTTCAGATAGACGATCCAGTCTGTTCGGTATAGGGGTCGGAGCCAGGCGGCAAAGATCTTTGGCTGAGCGAGGAGGGTGAGGTCTCCGTGGAAGGAGAGCTGGCCGTCACGGAAGGCTTGCTTGAGAGCGTCGACGAACTTTCCGCGAAAGACCTTACGCAACACCTCGCGAGGAAGAAAGAACCGCTCGGGCGCGGAAACCCAGTGGGTGTGATCGAGCGACAGACCGCCGGCGGGAACGACGCAATGGACATGCGGGTGAAGGTCGAGTTTTTGACTCCAGGTGTGTAGCACGCTGAAGAAGCCGATTTCTGCACCGAGATGCTGGGGATCGCGCGCCACTTCGAGAAGGGTTTCCGCACTGGTGCGAAACAGGAGATCGTAGATGAGCTTCTTGTTCTGCAAGACCAACGGGGCCAAGTGACGGGGAAGCGTGAAGACCACATGCACGTAAGGCGTCGGGAGCAGTTCCTGGCGACGTGCTGCGAGCCAGCGGTCGCGAGCCCCTGTCTGACACTTTGGGCAGTGCCGATTTCTACATGAGTTGTAGGAGATGGCGCGATGTCCGCAGCGGGTGCATTCATCGAGATGGCCGCCGAGCGCGGCGGTGCGACACCGCGCAATGGCCAGGAGCACTTTGACGTGCTTCCAGGTGATCCACTTACGGCTTCGTTCGATGAATGCGTCTCCCGCAGCGCGGACCAGATCGGCCACCTCGAGGAGTGGCCGGTCCATCTACTCGTTCTGTGGTGATTCGTCCTTCAGCTTCAGCGAGTCCAGAGGACTGGCGGTCGCGTTCAGGTGGCGTTGCGAGAGGTGCAGATAGCGGGCGGTCTCTTCGAGATCGCTATGGCCTAACAGCTTCTGGATGGTGCGCAGATCCGCGCCCGCTTCGAGCAGATGCGTTGCAAAACAGTGCCTCAGCGTGTGAGGGTGCACGTTTTTCGGGAGCGCGGCCCGCCGGGCGGCGCTTTTGCAAGCATGGTAGATCGCCTTGGAAGTGATGGGGCGATCACTGGCGCGAGCATGCCTGCTAGGAAACAGCCATACGCTGGGCTTTCGCCGCAAGCGGTGCCAGTGTCGCTTGAGTTCGTCGAGCAAGTTTGGGCTGAGCAATACATCGCGGTCTTTGCGGCCTTTACCGCCTTGGACGTGGACGACCATGCGCTGACTATCGACGTCACTCACTTTCAGGCGCGCAAGTTCGGCACGCCGGAGTCCCGTGGCATAGAGGGTCATCAGCAGTGTGCGATGCAAGGGAGGACGAGCGGCATCGATAAGTCGCGCGACTTCCTCCTGGCTGAGGATCGTAGGCAGGTGAACGGCCCTCTTCGGGTAGGGTGTCTCCGTGATGCTCCAGGCTTTCTTGAGCGTCTTGATGTAGAAAAAGCGTAGAGCTGCCAGGTGTTGTGCCACCGTATTCGGCGAGAACTTCCGCTTCTGAAACAACGCGGCTTGATATTCACGAATGTGTCGGGGGCCTAAGCGATCCGGCGAACAGTTGAAGTATTGAGAAAACTCCTTGACGGCACGGATGTAGGTTTCTATGGTAGTCTCAGCGTAATTACGACGTTGGAGTTCCTCCAACATCATTTTTCTTAGATGGGTCACAGGGACACCTCCTGTGACCCACACTTACATCAAACCGACGAGCAACCAACGATCTACTACCTCACGCGTAGCGTCCGCCGCAGAGCGGCTTCGTTCAAACGGGGTTCGAGGAGATCGGACCTCGAGCAGCACTCCGTAGCACCGCATTTCCTTCAACGGGGCTCCTGGCCCGTGTGGTGGAGTTTATATCCGCGTTAAACAGGATTCTGCTTAACTGCGAAGGAATGCGAGGACCAATCAGAACAATCAATTGTTCAGGTTCTGGGTGGAGGGGATTTCTCGACCGCGATACCACGATTTGCGCTACTGTGGGGTTGCTGGAAGGCTGACCAAAGCATCATGCGCTGCTGCAAGGGTGAAGTCTTCGAGCTTTGAAGTGGGAGGTTGCCAATGCACATGACTAGAAGCACCCGACAATTAGGTGACGTCACGATTGTGGACATCAGCGGCCGGATTGTGCTCGGTGAAGAGAGCGCTGCACTGCGCGAACTGGTTTGCGACCTGTTAAGCAAGGGACACAGGAAGATTCTATTAAACCTTGGCGATGTCAATTACATTGACAGCTCAGGCTTGGGCCATCTGGTCAGTGCTTTCACTAGCGTGCGGAAGCAGGAGGGAGAACTGAAGTTGCTCAACCTCACGAATAAGGTTCACGATCTGATGCAAATTACAAGGCTGTATACCGTCTTCGACATCATGGACGACGAGGCCGTGGCCGTTAAGTCTTTCGGTCAATCGGTAGCGGCAACCGGATGACTGTCGAATTGGCTTGTAGCCAAGAATCCCGGAATCGACACAGCTTGAGATTCCCAGAGGTATCACCATCTGCACTAACCGGACATAATCGTCTCAGAATGGACTTGTCCGGTTTGCGCGGTGAATTCAACAGATCGACGCAACACCACCTGATATAAATCTTCCTTCCGAGGTGGTGTCTATGACGCAAGGGAAATACGTGGAGCTTTCTGTGGCGCAGCGGACTGACGTGTGGCGCCGCTGGAAAGCGGGAGATTCGCTGCATACGATTGGGCGCGCCGTTGACAGGCCGCATACGTCCATTCACTGCCTGCTGGCGCATCACGGTGGGATTGTTCCAGCGGTTCGTCGGCGCTCGGTGCTAGCGCTCACAGTGGTTGAGCGCGAGGACATTTCTCGGGGACTCGCTTCCGGTTCGTCGATTCGCAATATTGCCAAACGTTTGGAGCGCGCCGCGTCGACGGTGAGCCGGGAGGTGGCACGTCATGGTGGCCGTCCTGAGTATCGAGCCAATGAAGCGGATCGGCGAGCCTGGGACTCGGCCTTGCGGCCCAAGCGGTGCCTTCTGGCCATTCATGTGAAGTTGCGGAAGATGGTTGCGAGTAAACTCATTCTGGATTGGTCGCCGGAACAGATTTCTGGATGGCTGAAGATCCAGTATCCCGATGACGAGAGCATGCGCGTGTCCCACGAAACGATTTACCGCAGCTTGTTCATCCAGGCCCGCGGAGTGCTGAAGAAAGAGCTGATGGGGCACCTGCGATCCAAGCGCCGCATCCGCCGCTCGCAGCACTCTCGTATCTTTAAAGACTCGCGCGGTCAAATCGTAGATGCCATCTCCATCCGGGAAAGGCCCGCAGAAATCGAGGACCGCGCCATTCCCGGTCATTGGGAGGGCGATCTCATTGGTGGCACAAAAAACAGTCACATCGCGACGTTGGTGGAACGACATTCGCGTTTTACTGCCCTGGTCAAGGTGCGGAGCAAAGACACGGCTGCGGTCGTCGCTGCATTGAGCCGGCAAATTCGCAGGCTCCCAACATCCCTGCGGCGCTCGTTGACATGGGATCGCGGGCTGGAGATGGCCAAACACAAAACCTTCACGGTGGCCACGAATGTGAAAGTCTATTTCTGTGATCCGCACAGCCCCTGGCAGCGAGGAACAAACGAAAACACGAACCGCTTGCTGCGACAATATCTTCCCAAGAGAACCGACCTCTCCGGCTACACGCAATCCCAACTGGACAAGATCGCGCTGCGTCTAAATCAACGCCCGCGAAAAACCTTAGGTTTCAAGACTCCAGCGAGTAAACTTCGCGCAAGTGTTGCGCCGACCAGTTGAGCCCGCAGCGTCTATCGGGCACTGGGTCCAATAGCTGGTGGGAAGCCCGGTTACCAACAATGATCTGAAAGCATGCCGCTTTCCGATAAGTGCAAAAGTTGGTGCTTACTCGTGCAGGACAACACCCAGGAGGGAATTGTTGACCTGGATCTCGCCGTTGTATTGGATGAAGCCCAGTTTCCTGAACTTGTTCATGAAAAAATTGACCCGCGACCGCGTTGTGCCAATCATTTCCGCCAGCATCTCTTGCGATACTCTGGGAAGCACCTTTTGATGCTTGCTTTGCGCGCCATAGCGCGCGAGCAGCAGCAGAGTGCGCGCCAGCCGTTTCTCGCTGGAGTTGAAGAGCTGGTCGATCAGGTCCTCCTCGACTCGTATGTTTCGCGCAACCATATAAGCGATGAAGCGGTCGGAGAACTCGTGTTCCTCGCGGAGCGCGCGGATCATCTCGTTTTTCTCAATGACGAGCACGGTGGTAGGTGCAATCGTGGTCGCAGTCGCCATGCAAATGGACTGGCCCGCAAGGCCCCCTTCCCCCAAAAAATCGCCCGGTCCAAGCATCGACAAAACAGCTTCTTTGCCGGTCTCATGGACGACAGTAAGCTTCACACCGCCTTCCTGAATGTACATTACGTTCTTCGCGGAGTCGCCCTGTGAGAACACAGTTTCTTTTCTTCGAAACTTGCAAACGTCTCTCCCCAGACCGGCCGAATCGAGAAAACCTTGGGCCTTGAAAGCATGCTTTCCCTTGAGTTTTATTGGGGATTTGGTCTTGTTTGAACTCGCGATTGCGTGCATAACATCACCGCTTAACGCTTGCGCTCGAGCCACGGCCCGGCGACGTTCGGGCCGTTCTCTTTTTGCAAAGCTCGAAGCGGGCCTTAGGCCGCGTGTTCCAACACGGCGCTTGCGTCGGGCCAGTCCGGCGGGGGAGGAATCACAATTGAAAGAAAAAGATGTTCCTATGCGGTGGCGGTTGCGGCTTGTGCGGCAACTTCCACGGTGTAGACCACGACGGCCTTCTTGCCGCCCTTCGCGGCGGTGGCGTAGATGGAGTTCAAGTTGACGCCCTTCGCTGCGAGCTTCTCGAGGGATTGCGCCAGCGCACCCGGCTTGTTGGGCAGATCGTACTGTTCTGCTGGAGTTTCCGCGTAGGCGATCCGGGCCGCGTCGAGGGCTTTCTTGGCGCGCCGGGCATCGTCAACGACGAGCTGAACCGTCCCGGCCGTGCCCTGGGCAGTTCCCAAGAGAGAGAGAATATTCACCTTGGCATTCCCAAGTGTTTTCGCGATTCCTACGACTGCACCGGGTTGATTGTCAACCGCGATTGTGAATTGTTTGGTTTTGGCCATGTCGGCACCTCCTGCCGTGCTGATGAAGGATTATACGCCTACCGGATATCTGCCAAACTGGTCCGATTCCACTTCTGTGGAGTCGAGGTGCGACGCGGTGGTGTAGGTTCAGCCTATCCGTTGCCGACCCTTTCGTCTGTCGGTGCTCACGAGCTGGACCATGCTTCCGTCTTCACACCCCGCGCATCGAACCGGACGTGCGGATTTGCCGCATCCGGCTCGGAGAAGACTCACGCAATCGCCATAGCCATTGCATGTGACGCTGTCTGCAACTTCTGAAAACAACGCGGGAGTTGTCAGGCTTATCGCCAATCTCCCTTTCTATCGTCGCTTCTTGCGTCCGCCTTCAACTGGTCGGGTAAGGTGGTGGCGCGGAAGCGGGCTTCGAATGATACCGACGTTTCCACCACCTCCCCTATCAGTAGGGTCGAGGACTGGTCGTACGGCCCGATTCCAGTGCGCCGGTGAGGTTGTGGATTTCAATTCACCACGCAGAGGAAACGTGTCTTGACCGCACGTCGGTCTTTACTTACCGCTTAACTCGGCCAGCCACTTCGTCAAAACTTCCAGCTGTTCCGGTTCCACAGCAGAGAACACAACTCCCATTCCCATGTTTGGTTGAGGGTAGATCACAGTATCATGCACGGTGAATGTAGCACCTCCGTAAAAAATCACAAGTTTGATCTTCGTGCCTTTAGGAAAGGGATTTAGCGTATCGAGGTAACAGCCTTTCAGACTCAGTTCGGAAACACGCGCTGACAATCGTGTTCCTGAAGCCAGGTCCGTCTCTTCTGCGCTAGCTATGAACGGATGGCGCGGCGCTCCGCGTCGTTCGCTCTTCTGCGGACTGCTCATCGCTGCTGCAGGCATCATCGGTTTGGAAGAATCTTCTCGCACGGTTAATCCTACTAAGATCTTGCGTCTTCACTGACCTCTAAGCTGATCGTGTATTCTCCGTCGACAGAAGGCAACGGCTTTGAGGCTTTCTTTGACGGTTAGATAATCGCTCAGCTCAACAGCAGAATGAGATCTTTCGTCTGGGTGTGTCATGGGGATTTGCGAAGGCTTTCGGCCCAGGTCAGCAGTGTTGCATTGGAGTCTCGATCAACATCCAGAAATTCGAGGCCCATTCCCACCTGCGGTTTCACGACACGGACCACGGCGAGCATCTTTACTTTCTGGCCTTCGTGCGTGAGCGTTGTGCGGATCCGGGCGCCGACCTCCAAGGTGCGGCGTGCACACACGAAACATCCTCCGAGAGAAAGGTCTGAGGTCACCCCGCTCACGCGACTCCCGGATTTCAATTCCAGCATGTCAGCCTGGGCCGCGAAAGGATGTCGAATCGAATACCGCCGGTCCCGCACGCCGGATTCTTTGGCGCGTTTGGCGCTTTCAGATTCCACGCAGGTATCGCTTCGCATGGCGGACTCGGGCACATGTGGCTCTGGGATGTAGCGGGCATCCAGAGCGTATTGGTCCAAAGAGAGTTTCATAGAGACTCAGTTATCGAGAAGTTTGAAGAGCGGAGAGTGGCTTGTGTAATTCAGCAGTCATAGCCTTGCGCTGCGTCCGAGCGGCGCTCTCCGCTCATCCCCATACTTACATCTGTTGAGCTAGACGGTTTGCTCGCACGCTTGCCACGTCAGATCTCCTGCCAATAATGCCGTGGTCCCCTCGGCGGTCAGCGGTCTGGAAA
>Ga0137409_10004897_pt1 | contig 13997 bp, 19 predicted proteins | sample CZODoug1_16funga_FD_122059 | JGI IMG/M metagenome (GOLD analysis project Ga0137409, IMG submission 122059) | Vadose zone soil fungal communities from Angelo Coast Range Reserve, California, USA - CZODoug1_16fungal (Hybrid Assembly) | ecosystem: Environmental > Terrestrial > Soil > Vadose zone... | reverse complement strand
CAATGACGTCCCCCGCTTTCAGACCTGCGGCCTCGGCAGGAGTTCCCCTTTCCACCGAGCGGACCAGCACTCCCTGGCCATTCTCCACTCCGAAGAATTCACCCAATTCCGGAGTGAGGTTCTCAACCACCATTCCGGCGCGCGAATAACCGAGCGCCACGCTGCTGACGTTTATCTCCGGCAGGTCTGGGATGTCAATCGGGGGAATCACGATGCTGCGGCGGCCCCTTGGCATCGCCTTGGCGACGGCTTCAGCGCGGTCCGCGAGCTGGGCCTTAATGACCATAGGTTGGCCGGCGCGGCTGATTCCCAGCGCCACCGTGCGACCGGGCGGAATCTCATGGATCATTCGCCGCAGGTGCTCGACTCCTTCCACCTTGGTGCCGTTGAATTCCATGATGACGTCGTGCTCTTTCAGCCCGGCTTTTCCGGCGGGCGCGTCCTGATCAACCATGATGACTTCGACACCGCGCTCTTCTTTCAGTTTGAGCGGCTGAACGCGATCGGCGGTGATGTCTGAGGAATCAATACCGAGATATGAGCTGCTTTCACCCGGGAAGACGTACATTTTGCCCGGCTTGGCCTCGCCCCGCATGCCGGTCTCCGGTTTTTCCGCGAGCGCCGGCACGACGGCCAAAAGAGTCATACAGGTCAGGGTTGAAAACCACTTCATGCAGGTCATAGATACTTGGCTCCTTGGGGATGGCATCATTGTCAGTTAGCGTTGCGCGAGCGTGCGTTTGCGCAGCTCGATGTTCCCCACGGTGGTGTGAAGCTTAAGATATGGGCCGCCGCCATTCAGGCTACCGTTAGCATAGAACTCCTGCATCCCACCCATCTCATCACCTTCGGTGGTGACCTTGATGGTGCTGAAATCAGTTTGGATGGCGTGGCCGTTACCGACGTCAATGGCGGCATTGACGGTGGCCTTCAAGTCATCCGCCAGATAGACCACAATGTCGCCGGCCGAGGTTTCAAGATGCGATTCGCGGCCACCGGCAAGCGAGATGAACTCCGCCACGATGACGCCGATGACCCAACCGAAGTAGAGCCGGATCCCGCGTTCCGATTCTGAGGTGCATCAGTGGACTCCCGCGGAGGCCTCAGCGGCGCGCCGCCAAGGCCTTTCCTCGACGTCGTCCATGATGTCGGTTCCCCCTCGGTACAACGTCGTTCGACTTTAGCCGGAGTTCGGCGCAGCCAGCCAGAAATCCAACGACTTTCAGTGGGGAGCGAGCCGTCCGGCCCGGTAAAGTAGACGTCGGATCTCGCACGAATGTACTCATCCATGCCGACCTCCGAGCCGAAGGAATGGATTTGCTGCACCCAGCCGGATTCGATCGCCGGGATCAGCGCGGGATGGGGGTTCAACGCGAAGTGGCTCGCGACCTTGCCCTTCAGGCCAAGCTTCTCGCCATAGGTGGGCAACAGAAGCTCGATCGCGGCCGTGCTGAAGCCGATCCCGTGATTCAGCCGCTGCACGCCATAAGGCGCATAGATGCCCTTGATCGCGAGCATCGCGGTCAGGATCTGCCCCTCGGTGATGGCGGCAGGATCGCGCGTGAACAGCGGCTCGACGAAGAACGGCTTTTCCGCCTTGACGATGAAGTGTACGCGATCCGCCGGAATGTCGACGCGCGGCACCCTGTCGACGATTTCATTAACCTGGGCGATCACGACACCGTCCTTGAACGCCGTCGCCTCGACGACCGTCGGCGTGTCCTCGGTGTTCGGGCCGGTGTAGAGGTTGCCATCGCGATCGGCGCTGACCGCGGCGATCAGCGCGACGTGCGGGGTAAGAAGTAGCGGGCGAACAGCTCGAGATAGGTGTGAACCGCCCCCAGTTCGATCTTGCCGCCGAACAGCATGCGCGCGATGCGCGCCGATTGCGGACCGGAATACGCATAATCCAGCTTCTTCGCGACGCCGCGGTCGAACAGGTCGAGATGTTCCGGGAGCACGACGCCGGACTGCACCATGTGCAGATCGTTCACCTTCGCCAGATCGACCGCAAGCAGGGCGCTGCTGAGCAGATCCGCCTGCTTCTGGTTGTCGCCTTCCAGGCACACCCGGTCGCCGGGCCGAATAACGGCCTCCATCAGACGCGTGGCATCGCTCGCCTCAACGATCTTGCCGCGCGCCAGCCTGGAACCGGCCTCGATGCGAGCATCGCGCGCTTCGCGGTGACGCTGCCATGTCGTCATCGTCCCGCTCCTGGTTTCAGCGTTCATGGACATCAACATGTGGGAATATCCTGATCTGGCCGATTGGTTGTTCTGGCGCAAATGCCGCGGGGCATGTCCGCCAGAATTCGAGTCTCAATCCGGCGCCTTCAACGGGCCGCCGTTTGCTGGGCGTTGCGGGCGGCGTTGGTGATAACGGCCGCCACTTCTTTCGGGTGAGACTCGTAAACCGAGTGGCTGGCGCCCGGGATGACGGTCGTGTGGCTCTTGGCGCGTTCGTAGTACCAGCGCTCGAGATCGGGATTGATGATCTGGTCGCTGCCGGCGACGATTCCCCAGCTCGGCTTCGTCTTCCACGCAGCCGCCGTTAACGGCGTGCTGAACACCTGCGCAGCAGCGAGAACCTGAGACCGCGAAGCAAACTCCGCCCGCTCGCGCGGCAGGTCGGGCGCGAACAGTTTGGGGAATTCCACCGGGTTGAGATAGGTGAACTTGTCAGGCGTGACCTTGATGGCGCCTTCGGTCTTCGCCAGCACGCTTGGCGTCTTCTTGCCAAGCGCCGCCTCGTCTTCGCCGACATCGGGGGCGTGCGCCGCGACGTAGACGAGACCTACCACCTTCGGATGAACGCCGGCTTCTGTGATGATCGACCCGCCATAGCTGTGCCCGACGAGGAGCGTGGGGCCGTCCTGGAGATCGAGAATCCGCTTCGCCGCGGTGACATCGTCGGCAAACGACGTCTCGGGTTCCTGCACCATGCTGACATGGAAGCCTTCCTTGGTGAGGATGTCGTAGACCGGCTTCCAGCCGGATGCATCCACCCAGGCACCGTGCACCAGCACGATGTTCTTCAAGGGCTCGGCCTTCGCCTGCACGACCATGGAGATCAGGGAGAAAGCGGCCGCGAAGGCCAGGCAGGCTTTGAGGTGTTTCATGTCAAATCACTCCGGGTTTGAGTGATGCGACACTAGCGGCATGGGTTGCTCGCGTATTTCGTCAAGTAACCATACTTTCCACTTTGCACGCCTTTGCCGATGATGCTCGCCGTGCCGCCGAGTTGGTTCAACGGCGCGTGACCGTTCGTTCGCGAAAGACGCACGACATTAGTTTCTGTCATTCAACGGAAAGACACCGACGTTGACCCAGTCTTTCCTCAAGGATCAAGACCCATGACAAATACCTTGAAATACTACTCAGCTATCGCTGCCTTGCTGTTGGCAGCATCGCCGGCCCATGCGGGACCCTGCTCTCAAACGATCGCAAGCGTTCAGGCCCAGGTTGACGCAGCCATCGAGAATCGTGTCGGCTCAGATGGCTGGAAACGAGAAAGCCTCAACGCGCTGCGCGGCTATCAGCCGACTCCCCGCTCGCTGGCGGCGGCCGAAGGCGGGAATGGGCAGCTTTTCGAGTATGCACTTGATTCGCTCAGCCGCGCCCGCGCTGCGGATCGCGCCGGCGACTCCGCAGCGTGCCACCAGGAACTCGCCAATGCACGAGCTGTGCTGCGTCGCTAGCGGAGTTGTTCCATTCCCTCCGCAGTAGATTCCCTCATCGTGCAGCCAGACAGCAGGACGTGCTTTCTGGAAATACCGGTGCTTCTACAGCTCTCTATTGTCCGATGAGAGAATCCTAGCCGGGCACTACACATGCGGGAACAGCTCTCTTCGAAAAGCCGCGATGCACAACAGTTCAGATCGCGCGCATCGACGGTCCTGTGCGCGTCGCTGATGGCCGGCAGCCTGGGCGACGGCACAAAATGACCCGCCAAGTCCTGCTCGAGAGCAAGCGCGAATATCACGGCTGTGGGGCCTATCCGGCAACGGGCGAGAACGTCCGCACGATTTCCTACATGCCCGGTTCAAATTTCGCGATCGTGAGTACCGCTTCGAGGAAAGGCAGCGTGCCGGAATCCCGGCTCATGGCGGTCGCCTCGGTCAAAAAAGAGTTCTGAAGCGCCGTGAAGCTCGCCGGTCTTCCAGGCAAAGTCACGCATCACAAGTTGCGCCACAACGCCACGACCGGGCTGATGCAGGGGGCGCCGACCGCTGCCGCGTGCAATGAGCATAATCTATATGCCACCTTGCCCGGCCTCCCTCTGAAAGTGCCGGTGCGATCACCACACAAAAATAGTTGCGGTCGCAGAGTAGCACGTGGGTACTGTAGCCGAACAACCTTCAGCAAACCGCTGCTAACCCACCTTAAAAAAAGAAACGGGATCAACATTCAAGGCATCTGGACAGCTGCTCAAGCGCATCGACTGTTGGTGCATTCTCTTCGCGTTCAATCATCCCGACGTAATTGCGATTGAGGTCGGCACTATCGGCGAATTGACCAAGGCCGTCTTCAGCGACGCCAAGGCGGTAACCGTCAAGCCTGCTTAGCGTGATGAGCGCCAGGTAATTCACGCTGATCGCCTGTAATTAAGAAAGCCCCGGGGATTTGCGTTAACGCATTGGTCATTTCTTTGCGTTCATTTTCACGATCTCATCCAACAGCGAGGCACCATGTCTGACACGAGCATTCCCGGCGGACGGATCCGTTCTTTCGTAGAGCGGATCGAGCACTTGGACACCGAATTGCAGGAGTTGAACGAGTCGAAAAAGGAAGTCTTTTCAGAGGCCAAGGCCGAGGGTTTTGATGTGAAAATCCTCAAGGAAATCATCAAACTGAGGAAGCAAGACAAGGACGAGCGCGACGAGCGCGACACTCTGCTTGATATGTATATGAGGGCGATGGAAACAGCCGGCCCGGAACTGGCCGCCAAGGCCGCTTGACTCAATCGAAATCTAGGTTTGGCCCTAGTGGTTGACGCTTCTCGCCGGACAGGTGATCGGGACGACCCGGTCACCCCTGATTTCCGGTGACTGCCCCCTGTGAATACCGTCACCCGAAGTGAACTCGGCACACCTCGAATAAAAGGTCCCGGCGCAGCGGTGCCGCGCTCAACGAAAATCCAGCGTCTTCCGCTTGATAATTCGAGTGGGCCTTTCCTGCCGCCGGGCGGCGGAACAATTTGACGTGGGTGCCAGCACGGCCATTCCGTGGGCGCAGCGCTTCCGAAGGACCGGCAGCGTCGTGGCCGGACAAGGTTGGCGGCTATAAGCCGAGGAAGATGGAGCAATTTGCCCTTAACGAGGTGCCCTTGCGCTTGTCCTAAAGCCATTCAAAAATACGAAATTAACGCTTCTCGGCCGACGGGTAGACCAGCGACTGATCCTCGATGTCCTGTGCCGAGAGCTTATTTACGCCTGCCATTGTGTGGAGTTCCAGCAATGACGGCATCGCAGCGGTTCCCGCCGACAGTTCGATCGATGCGGATCGTGAGTGCAGCAACGTTGTTGCAACCGCGATAAGAGCGATCACCGCGAAGGCAGAAATCATAATACGCATCATGGGGCGTCTCCGTTTCCCGGCATAAATTGGTCGGTGGCCCAGTGTTAAGGTTCAATGTGCCGATGGCAAGGCGGCCGGTATTGCCATCCGCGACAAGGGAACCCGAAAGAGCTTCCAATGGTCGGCCGCGGCAAAAATGCCGCGCTAGATTCGCACGCTGGATTCAGCGAATGCGGCCGAGGCACTCTCCTGGGCAAAGTTGTCAAGAAGGGCAGCGGCTCCGCCGGCAACAAGACCGGCAACAAGGCATGCGACGATAAACACGCGCATCGTACTCCTCCTTTTTCACGCGGACCTTCGCGCGGCCATCGAAGCAGCTTTCCTGAACCAAATGAGGTTGTCGAGCGGAAACGGACCAGTTGAGATTCGATAATTCAGGCCGAAAGGGCAAAGGCTTCCGTTTCGACGTCCACAAAAATTCGCCCTAGCGAGCCCACGTGGGCGTAAAAATCGACAGATTCCGCTTTCTCCAGATCGACAAAAAAACGCCTGATCCAGGGAGCGAGATGTTTTTCAAAGAACTCGCGATCGGCGCCAACCGGACCGGCGATATCTCCGCCGACAAGGCCAGCCATGATTTCGCAAATCAGTGCTGCGTGATCCTCGGGTTCCGAATGCCCTGCCGCCCGTTCAATACCGAGCTGCTGAAGGGTCTCGCGCAACCGCGCGAGCGCGCGGCCGTAGAGCGAGCCCTCCAAATAATGCGATGCATACGGCAACAGCAGGCCCTTCCCGAGCCCTGCAAACAAGTCAAAATACTCCCGTCCAGCGCTCTCCTCGTTAGCGCGGACTGCGGCCTCTCCGAGTTCCGCATGGGCGACGCCGAGCGGGCTTGCATCGCCACGCAGCAGGGCCAGGCGCCCAATCATTTCGGCATCGGGGCTTCGTGAAAGCAGGACAGCCAGCAGCGCGTATTCCTGCGCACGAGCTTGATCAATCTCGTCGACGATGCGATCGGACGAAATGCGAGATTTGGACTCCTGCATCGGCTCCATTCTCAGCGTGACACTTCAATACGACCGAAACGGCCAAGGCTCGTCCAGGACGATCTATCTTACCGTGGCAAAGCGCCGCCGTGCGAACGATGGTTTCGCGGCGGATCGTCCGCTTCAGCGACAACATCGCTCCGAGTTATCGCACCTTGCTGGCTGCTGCCATCAGCTAAATTGCGCATTTCGTCGGCCGACGAAGCATCAGCCGTTTTCCGGACACTGCTATCAAGTTCGTCGCCTTCGCCATCGTTTCCGGCCGGGCGCGAGGGCTCCGCGGTTTCCGGCATTTCCGGAATCATTTCGGCGAGCCGGTCTTTCTCGCCAAGCGCCTGCGCCAGAAGATCCTGCAAATTGTCGTTCTCTTGCATCGGACCGAAGCCGGAGATCGCATTCGGGTCGTTGAAATCCCATTGGTTCTCGGCGATGCCGATGAAATCGCGAATGGCCGGATCGCTTGCCCAGGTCTGGCGCAACGCGGCGCGCGTCAAGTCGGCCGGCACATGCCGTTGCAGGAATCCGCGGATGTCGGTATCGGCCGTGATCGATTCGAGCGAAGGCAGACTTGCCGGATCAAAGGGTTCCTCGACCACCTCGGCGTCTGCATGATGCGCGGCGGCTGCTTCCGTATCGGTCGACGCTATCGCATCGGGCTGTTGTCCACCCTCCGAGGGCTCCGTTCTGAGTCCGCCATCCGACTCGCGCTTCAATCGCGCCCAGCGTGAGACGAAATTTTCCGACACGGTCATTCACCGCCTCCCTTTGCGTCCCGGTGTCGGACGAGCGCCGGTTCTGCCGGCTGGCGGCGGCGCTTGAGGAAGGGCCGCTCGACATGATGTTCGGCGATGAACTCAGCGATGGCCTCTGCGATTTCGGGCGGCATCGGCACCGCTTCGACCAGATTGCTGCCGGCATCGGTGAATGCCTCTCCTTCGGCCGGATCAGCCGTTACAGCAAGAATTTCATAAGGCTGCCCCGAGGCAGCAGGCCGTAAGCCCACCCACAATGCCGGCGCGCCCGATGCGAGATTATTGCGGTAATTTGCCGTCTCGGTCCGGTGCAATTCGACCTCAGCATCACCTGCATAAAACAAGGTCGTTTCCGCCTCTGCATCCAGCGGCGTCCAGGGCTCGGCCGAGGGATTTCCGGCAAACACCGAAACCGGTCGCCAAAGGAAGTCGGCCCAGGCGCTCTTCGCCCTGCGTCGCTCGACCACGACGCCAACTGCAATGCGCACCAGAGCGGTCGATCTCAATTGACTACCTCCGCTTGCTGGATTGGCAGGCCGGTCACGAGATTTTGCGGCTTCAACCGCAACACCTCATCATCCGTCACCGCCGCCAGCAGATAGACCGGCTCTCCCCTGACTTTCGCGATCATATCCGCCGGATCGCGGAAAGTCAGCCGGAACAGGCCGATAAGTTTAGCCCGCGTGGCGTCGTCGAGATCGCCGCCGCCCCAGATCGCATCCCCGATGAGCGTCGCCTCGGAATCGAATCCGACGTACCAACTCCACAGCGCGCCATGCAGTTCGGGCAGCGGTTCAACGACGACATCGATCGCAAGCAAGTGCGAGAGCCAGAGCGTGACGACGTCGCCGAGCGCTGCCAGTCCTCGCTGGCCGGCCGTCAGGTCGAGCGCCATGTCGAAGCGATCGCTGCGTTCCCAGTAGCTGCCGGCCGTCGTATCGTTGAGCAGGTCGACTTCAGTCGCCGGCAATCCCAGCAGCGTTGTCAACGGCGAGCGAGACGGCCGGCCGAGCAGCGATTCAGTCTCTTCATCGATGGCGACGATCGAACCTTCCTGCACCACCAGCCGCTGAGGGCGGAAGAACATCTCTGCGGCACGCAGGATGAACACATCGTTGCAATCGTCCAGCGCGTTTCGCAGGATCGCTTGAGTGAGATGACCAACAAAGGCACCTGGGAATTTGATGTTGCGCCTGATCATCTCGAGATAGGCCGCTTCCAACGTGCGATGTCTCACGAGATGGTCGCGCCAGCCAAGCATCACCTCCCAGTTCTCGCGTGCGTCGGTATCAGCGATCGCGGCAATTTGCGAAGCCTCGACCGATTGCCGCGGATCGCTCAGCATTGCACCGTGCAGCTCCCGTTCCGCAAAACAGGCTTCCGGCGGCGGCACAAGCTCGGGGCGCGCGAGGTAGGCCTTGAGGAATTCGTCGCTGACAACCAATCTCCCCGCCGCGTCGCGGTCAAGCAAATGATGGCCACAGGAGAGCCAGAAGTCGCGCGGTGCCCTCAACGGCGCTGACCTTTCTCCAGTGCGGCGAGATCCAAGTGTTCGCCCGGAACATCGTCTTCGCCGACCGATTCCATAAATTCGAAGGCGCGCGCGTGCCCGGCGCCGTCGCGCGGACGCAGCGTGCGAAATACCTCACGAACGGTCCCGTCCTGATGGTTCCGGGTTACCGCGACGAGCACGCCCGGTGGATGGTCGCAGAGCGATGCCACAAACCCGATCTCTTGCTCGGCGGCAACGCGGGCCGTGGCAAGATCGGGCGCTCCGAAACATTTGACTAGTTGGGCCGCAAGCATTTCGACAACATCCCGGCGGTCACTTTCGTTGGTCTCGACGATCTGTGCCAGCGTCGAACGGCCGAGCGATTCCAATCCCAAAAAGCCGGCGCGGAATGCGGTGCGCGCTTTACCCTGCAAATTTGACAGGTCACCATGGGCAAACGCGAACGCGCCTGAAACAGCCCATTCACCGGGCTCTGCTGGCTTTTCAAAAACGAACGAATCCGACGCATCGAGCCTGATGGTCCGCAGCAGCTTCACCTGTCCGGGCCCTCCCATGGGCAACTTGAGCACCGCACTTTTCGACCCGATAAATGTATACTTTCCTTGGCACTTCGGCCAGCTTGGGGCTCGAAGACAAGCTTCAGCTACAAGCAATTGTGAGCGCGATGGCTGATTTCAGCGAACTCCTGATCTGCTCGTGCGAGGGCACGATGCCGCTCGATGCCGAAGCGATCCGGCGCGGCTGTCGCGGCGAAGCGACGACGGCGACCCAGCTTTGCCATGCCGAACTCGACCGCTTCCGGGCGATCGCAGCAAAGGACACCCCGCTCACGGTCGGCTGCACGCAGCAAGCCAGCCAGTTCTCCGAAGTTGCGGCAAAAAGTGGGCGTGCAAGCCCGGTCAAATTCGTCAATATCCGCGAGTCCGCCGGATGGTCCAGCGAAGCGACGCAAGCTGGACCGAAAATGGCCGCGCTGCTCGCGGCGGCGGCTGAGCCGACGCCGCCTGTAACATCGGTGCAACTGGAGAGCGGCGGCGTCGTTCTCGTCTGCGGCCGCGACGACGCTGCCGTGGAAGCCGGTCAACTGCTCAAGGACCATCTTGACGTTACAGTTCTGATCGAACCGCCGGCGACCGTCGCGCCACCACGAACGAGCGATTTTCCAGTGGCAAAAGGGAGGGTCAGAAACGCCCAGGGTTATCTTGGCGCATTCGAGCTCACGGTCGACGATTTCGCGGAGGCTGCGCCTTCCTCGCGCGGCGCATTGGCGTTCGGGCCGTCGCGCAACGGTGCGCGGTCGAGCTGCGATATCATTCTTGATCTGACCGGCGGTCCGGCGTTCTTCCCCGCCGCCGATTTGCGCGACGGCTATCTGCGTGCCGATCCTGGGAACCCTGCCGCGATGTTGCGGGCGGTTTTGAAGGCGCGCGACCTCATCGGAAGCTTCGAGAAGCCTCGTTACGTCGCCTATGACGCCACGCTGTGCGCCCATTCACGTTCGAAGATCGTCGGCTGCACGCGCTGCCTCGACCTTTGTCCCACGGCCGCCATCACGCCCGCGGGCGACCATGTGACCATCGATGCGAATATTTGCGCGGGTTGCGGGCAATGCACCGCTGCCTGTCCGACGGGCGCGGCATCCTACGCGTTGCCGGCAGAGGATGTGCTGATGCGCAAGTTGCGCGCGATGCTGATGACGTACCGCGAGGCCGGTGGCAAGCAGCCGATCTTGCTGGTGCACGATGATTCCCATGGTTTGCCGCTGATCGACGCACTGGCACGGTTCGGCGACGGGCTGCCGGCGCATGTGCTGCCGTTCGCGGTCAACGCGACCACACAAGTCGGGCTAGAGAGCGTCGCCGCCGCCTTCGCTTACGGTACATCGGCGATGCGGTTCCTGCTGCGGGCGCGACCTGCCCATGACCTTTCGGGATTGCACAAGACCATGGCGCTGGCGACCTCGGTTCTGACGGGACTCGGCTTCGGCCCTGGCAGGATCGAAACAATCGAAACCGACGACCCGGACCTTCTGGCGGAGGCGTTGCGCGCTATCCCGCCGATGGCGCCAGCACCGCGCCCGGCAAGTTTCCGCCCGCTTGGGGCGAAAAGAGGCGTCCTGCGTTTTGCGCTCAGCGAACTGCATCGCGCGGCACCGGTTCCGGTCAGCGTCATCGCCCTCCCTGAACGGGCGCCGTTTGGAACCGTCGAAATCGACGTCCAGGGCTGCACGCTGTGTCTGTCCTGCGTGTCGGCATGCCCGACCGGCGCATTGCGCGACGACCCGGATCGGCCGATGCTGCGCTTTGTCGAAGACGCCTGTGTGCAGTGTGGCCTGTGCCAGGCAACCTGCCCCGAAGATGTCATCACACTCAAACCCCAGATCGATTTCGACGCCGTCAGGGCGCCGGCTCGCATCCTCAAGGAAGAGGAACCGTTCTGCTGTATCCGTTGCAGCAAGCCGTTCGGAGTGAAGAGCACGATCGAACGCGTGGTGGCGAAGCTCGAAGGCAAGCACTGGATGTATACCGGCTCGTCCCGCCGAGTCCATGTCATCAAGATGTGCGAGGATTGTCGGGTAGCAGTCGCCGCCGAGGAAGGCTTCGATCCCTACGGCCCCCAGAAACAACCCGTCCGCACGACAGACGATTATCTTCGTGAGCGCGAAGCACCGACGCGCGCCGATCGCGACAAGGGCTGAACCCGCGGCGAACGGTTGCGTTATTCCGCCGGCGTCGCGGTCGGCCGCACTTGACGGTCTTCGCTTGCGAGTTTGCGGGCGAGCCAGAGATCGTGATGCTCTTTCGCCCAGTTGAGATCTACGTCGCCGGTGCCCATGGCCTCAAACGCACCTTCCATCCCGAGTGTGCCGATATAAATGTGGCCAAGTATCAGCGCGATGAACAGCATGGCCACGACGGCGTGGATGATCTGGGCGATCTGCATGTCCGCGATGTTCGTTCCGAAAAATGGAAACAGCAGAACAAAGCCCGACACGGAAACCGCAATACCGGCGGCAAGGGAAAGCCAATAGACAGCCTTCTCGCCGGGGTTGAAGCGGCTTGCTGGAGCATGCTTGTTTTTGATGAAGCCGCCGCCCTGCTTGAGCCACTCAAGGTCGACTCTCTCCGGGATATTGTCCTTGAAGAAAATCGCGATGATCAGTAACAGGCCCGCCACGAATGAGAAGCTGGTGAAGTTGTGGACATATTTTGCCAATTGAGACAGGTCCGAGAAAGCTCCCGGACCAATCACCGGCAATAGCACGATTTTCCCGAAAGTGATGTTAAGCCCGGTCAGCCCGAGCATGACAAAGGACACAGCGGTCAGCCAATGCGAGAACCGCTCGAAGGCCCTGAAGCGCAGAACCTTCTGACCGGAACGGCCTGCCGTAATCCGGAGCCGTCCCAGGATCAGATAGGCCAATCCGAGCAACGCAATGGTACCGAGAATCACGATCGCGCCGCCCCAATGAAGCAAGACCTCGTGGAAGTAGTCCCACGTTCGCCCTGCAGGCTGGATCAGCACGGCGGCCTTGGTATCGGGAATATCGATCCGACCTTCGGCGCGAGGGAATTGCTCCAGCAGGTTGCGCTCGCTGGTGACGCTTGCGGTTGGATTGGGCGCGCCATCGGGGCCAAGCTTCTGCGCGACCGCCGGGGCAGAGACCATCATTGCAAGGAAAATCATGGCGCAGGTCGCGAGGCGAATGTGTGCAAGAAACGTCATGACCAACATCCTCCTTCTATGCTGCGACCATCCACCAAGGCTGCCCGCTCAGACCTCGATGCCTTCATGATAGGCGGTCATCCAGCCCCACGCGCCCGAACCATAGCCGCGTTTCAGCACCCGCTCCTTGTAGATCTGGGCGATTACATCGCCGTCGCCTGCCAGCAACGATTTGGTCGAACACATCTCGGCGCATAGCGGCAGCTTGCCCTCGCCAAACCGATTTGAGCCGTACTTCTCGAACTCCTCAGCGCTCCCCGGGGCTTCCGCCCCGCCGCCGCCGGCGCAATAGGTGCACTTGTCCATCTTGCCGCGCGAGCCGAAGTTGCCGACCTTCGGATACTGCGGCGCGCCGAATGGACAGGCATAGAAGCAATAGCCGCAGCCAATACACAAATCTTTCGAATGCAGCACGATGCCGTCTTCGGTTGGATAAATGCAAGTCACCGGGCAAACCGCTGCACAGGGAGCATCCGTGCAATGCATGCAGGCCATCGACACCGAGCGCTCGCCGGGCTTGCCGTCGTTGATGGTGACGACGCGACGGCGATTGATGCCCCAAGGCACCTCATTCTCATTTTTGCAAGCGGTGACGCACGCGTTGCAGTCAATGCATCGGTCCGCGTCGCAAAGGAATTTCATACGCGCCATTGTCCCGCCTTCTCACGCTGCCTTGATCTGACAAAGGGTGGCTTTGGGCTCCTGCATGGCGGTCGCAGGATCGTAGCCGTACGTCGTTATCGTGTTAACGCTTTCGCCAAGCACGAACGGGTCGGAGCCTTTCGGATATCTGGCGCGCAGATCGGCGCCCTCGTACCAGCCGGCGAAGTGATAGGGCATCCATGCAACGCCCTTGCCGACCCTCTCGGTTACGAGCGCCTTCATGCGCGCCCTTGAGTTATTCTCCGCGCCGGTCACCCAGACCCAACCGCCATCCATGATTCCGCGCTCGCCCGCATCCGCAGGATTGATTTCGACAAACATGTGCTGCTTCAGTTCGGCAAGCCACTTGTTGGACCGCGTCTCTTCGCCACCACCTTCGTATTCGACAAGCCTGCCGGAGCTCAGGATCAGCGGGAATTGTTTGACGATTCCCCTGTCGACGGCGGTTTTCTGAACGCTGAACCCAATATTGGGCACGCGGAACTGCCTGGCATCCGGCAAGGTCGGATAGTCGGCGACAAGATCGGGGCGCGGGGTATAGATGGGCTCTCGGTGGACGGGGATCGGATCGGGTAGATTCCAGGCGATCATCCGCGCCTTGGCGTTGCCGTAGGGCGAACAACCGTGCTCGATCGACACGCGCTGGATTCCGCCGGAAAGGTCCAGCGACCACGACACCGCGTCGGGATTGGCGGGATTTACGCGCTGGATGATTTCCATTTCCTGCGCGGTGAGGTCCTTGTCCCAGCCGAGCTTCTTGAGCACAGCCAGGGTGAATTCC
>Ga0137409_10004896_pt1 | contig 13997 bp, 14 predicted proteins | sample CZODoug1_16funga_FD_122059 | JGI IMG/M metagenome (GOLD analysis project Ga0137409, IMG submission 122059) | Vadose zone soil fungal communities from Angelo Coast Range Reserve, California, USA - CZODoug1_16fungal (Hybrid Assembly) | ecosystem: Environmental > Terrestrial > Soil > Vadose zone... | reverse complement strand
GACGCTCAAGCCGGCGTTCCGCAAGGACGGCACGGTCACCGCGGCGAATTCCAGCTCGATTTCGGATGGCGCTGCCGCCCTGGTGATGATGCGCCGCTCGAGCGCCGAAAAGCGCGGCCTCGCGCCGCTCGCAATCGTGGCCGGGCACTCGACCCATGCGCAGGAGCCGGGCCTGTTTACCACGGCACCCGTGGGTGCGATCCGCAAACTCTTCGAGAAAACCGGCTGGAAGGCGGGCGACGTCGATCTCTATGAAATCAACGAAGCCTTTGCGGTCGTCGCCATGGCGGCGATGCAGGAGCACGGCCTGCCGCACGACAAGGTGAACGTGCACGGCGGCGCCTGCGCGCTCGGCCACCCGATCGGCGCTTCCGGCGCGCGCATCCTGGTGACGCTGATCGGCGCGCTGCGCAAGCGCGGCCTGAAGCGCGGCGTCGCGAGCCTCTGCATCGGCGGCGGCGAAGCCACGGCGATGGGAATCGAGCTCGTTTGAAGAAGCAACTTCAACGGCTGCTCGACCGTGCGCTTTTCCTGCGGCCCTACGGATTCCGCGTCGTTATCGCGGACAAGAGAAAATGCACCCTGGAGCTGCCGCACAAGACGGCGCTCGAGCGGCCGGGCGGGATCATCAACGGCCCGGCGCTGATGGCGGCGGCCGACTGCGCGATGTGGCTGGCGATCAAGGCACGCATCGGCGTCGAAGGCGACGCCCTCACCTCGGAGCTGAACACCGCGTTCCTCGCTCCCGCCAAGGGCGAGCATGTCTACTGCACGGCGCGCATCCTGAAGATGGGCCGCCGGCGCATTTACGGCGTGGCCGAGTGCCACGGCAAGAAGGGCAACCTCTTCAGCCACCACACGCTCACCTATGTCCGCGCCGGCTGACGACCGAACTGAGGCAATCCGCCAGGCGGTTCGCCGCTTCGCGAAGGAGCGGCTCGTCCCGCACGCCGCGCAATGGGATCGTGACGCCACGTTCCCGCGCGAGGCGCTCGCCGGCCTTGCCGCGATGGGCCTCTACGCGGTCGCTGTCCCCGAGGAGCTGGGCGGCGCCGGCCTCGACTACACCTCCCTCGCGGTCGCCTGCGAGGAGATCTCGGCGGGCGATTGCGCCACCGCCACCATCGTCTCGGTGAACAATCTGGTCGCGGGGATCCTCGCGGGGTATGGAAGCGATTCGCAAAAGAACACCTTCCTGAAACCGCTCGCGCAAGGCGAGCGCATCGGCGCCTTCGCGCTCACCGAACCGCACGTCGGCTCCGACGCCGCGGCGATCACCACGCGCGCCGAGCGGCAGGGCAACCAGTACTTCCTGAACGGGACGAAGCAGTTCATCACCTCGGGCAAGAACGCCGACTTCGCCGTGGTCTTCGCCGTCACCGACAAAGGCGCGGGCAAGAAGGGGATCAGCGCTTTCGTCGTGCCCACCTCCACGCCCGGCTACAAGGTGGCCCGGATCGAGGAGAAGACCGGCCAGCACGCGTCCGACACGGCGCAGATCGTCCTGGAGAACTGCAAGACAGAGCATCTTCTCGGCGCGGAAGGTCAGGGATACCGCATCGCGCTGGCGAATCTGGAGTCCGGGCGGATCAATGTCGCCGCGCAGGCGACCGGCGTGGCACGCGCCGCGTTCGAGGCGGCTCTCGCCTACGCTCGGGAGCGGAAGAGCATGGGCAAGGCGCTGATCCAGCACCAGGCGGTCAACTTCCGCCTCGCCGATATGGCGACTAGTATCGAAGCCGGACGCCAGATGTACCTGCACGCTGCGGCTCTGCGCGACGCGGGCAAGCCCTGCATCAAGGAAGCGTCGATGGCCAAGCTGTTCGCCTCCGAGATGGCGGAGAAGGTGTGCTCCGACGCGATGCAGATCCACGGCGGCTACGGCTACGTCGCCGACTTCCCGGTCGAGCGCCTCTGGCGCGATGTGCGCGTGACGCAGATCTACGAAGGCGCGAGCGACATTCAACGACTGGTCATTGGACGAGTCCTGGAGGAAGGCTGATGGCTGCGCCGATCGACTTCTATTTCGACTTCGCCTCGCCCTACGGCTATCTCGCCGCCGAGAAAATCGAGCCCCTCGCCGCCAAGCACGGCCGCGGCGTGACCTGGCGGCCGACGCTGCTCGGCGCGGCGTTCAAGGTGACCGGCGGCAAGCCTCTCCCCGAGTGGCCGCTGAAGGGTGAGTATTCCAAGCGCGATTTCCTGCGCTCGGCGCGCTTTCACAACGTGGCGTTTCATCTGCCCTCCGCGTTTCCGGTGGGCACGGTCTCGGCTTGTCGAGCGTTCTATTCCTTGAACAGTGAAAAAGATCGAGTCAATCTCGCGAAAGCCCTCTATCGCGCCTATTTCGTCGAGAACGTGAATATCGGCGAGACCGAGAACGTCCTCAAAGTCGCCGCTGCCCTCGGTTTCAAGCCCGACCTGAATGATCAAGCGCTGAAGGACAAGACCAAGACCGAAGTCGAAGCGTCAATTGCGCGCGGCGTGTTCGGCTCGCCCTACCTCATCGTCGACGGCGAGCCTTTCTGGGGCTTCGACCGCTTCGACCAGGTCGAGCGCTGGCTGCGGGGACCGTTTTGATCAAGACCCAGCTGAATCCCCGCTCAGAGGAGTTCCGCGCCAACGCCGAGCGCATGCACGGGCTGGTCGCCGACCTGAAGGAGAAGACCGACAAGGTGGCGATGGGCGGCGACGAGAAGGCGCGCGAGAAGCACCTCGCGCGCGGCAAGCTGCTGCCGCGCGATCGCGTGCGCGGCCTGCTCGATCCCGGTTCGCCCTTTCTCGAGGTCGGCCAGCTCGCCGCCTGGGGCATGTACGGCGGCGACGTGCATTCCGCGTCGATGATCTGCGGCATCGGCCGCGTCTCGGGGCGCGAATGCGTGATCGTCGCCAACGACGCGACCATCAAGGGCGGCACCTATTACCCGATGACGGTGAAGAAGCACCTGCGCGCGCAGGAGATCGCGGCGCAGAACCGCCTGCCGTGCATCTACCTCGTCGACTCAGGCGGCGGCTTCCTGCCCGAGCAGGACAACGTCTTCCCCGACCGCGAGCACTTCGGCCGCATCTTCTACAACATCGCCAACATGTCGGCGGCCGGCATCCCGCAGATCGCCTGCGTGATGGGCTCATGCACCGCAGGCGGCGCCTACGTGCCGGCAATGTCGGACGAGACGGTGATCGTCAAGGGACAGGGCACGATCTTCCTCGGCGGCCCACCGCTGGTGAAGGCGGCGACCGGCGAGGTGGTGACGCCGGAGGAGCTTGGCGGCGCGGAAGTGCATACCCGCGTCTCGGGCGTCGCCGACCACTACGCGCAGGACGACCGCCACGCGCTCTCGATCGTGCGCCGCATCGTTTCGAACCTGAATTTCCAGAAGAGAGTCTCGCTCTCCGTAGCGGAACCGCGCGAGCCCCTTTACGCGGCGGACGAGCTCTACGGCATCATTCCATCCGACGCCCGCAAGCCCTACGACATCCGCGAGATCCTGGCGCGCCTCGTCGACGGCTCCGAGCTCGACGAGTTCAAGCAGAACTACGGCACCACGCTCGTCACCGGCTTCGCCCGGCTGCATGGTTATCCGGTGGCGATCCTCGCCAACAACGGCATCCTCTTCTCAGAGTCGTCGCTCAAGGCCGCGCACTTCATCGAGCTCGCGGCGCAGCGCGGCATCCCGCTCCTTTTCGTGCAGAACATCACCGGCTACATGGTGGGCAAGAAGTACGAGGCGGGCGGCATCGCCAAGGACGGCGCGAAGATGGTCCAGGCGGTCGCGGCGGCCAAGGTGCCGAAGTTCACGCTGATCGTCGGCGGCTCGTTCGGCGCGGGCAACTACGGTATGTGCGGCCGCGCCTACGGGCCGCGCTTCCTCTGGATGTGGCCGACAGCGCGCATCTCCATCATGGGCGGCGAGCAAGCGGCCAGCGTGCTCGCCACGGTCAAGGGCGACTTCGCCTCCAAGGAGGAGGAAGAGAAGTTCAAGCAGCCGATCCGCGAGCAGTACGAGCGCCAGGGCCATCCCTACTACTCGAGCGCGCGCCTCTGGGACGACGGCGTGATCGACCCGCTCGACACGCGGCGCCTGCTCGGCCTCGCCATCTCCGCCTCGTTGAACGCGCCGATCGAGGAAACGAAGTTCGGCATATTTCGGATGTGAGGCGAAAAGGCAGGATGTGAGAATGCTGCTCGTCGAGAAAAAAGACGGCGTCGCGCGCGTTACGCTCAACCGGCCCGAAGTCCGGAACGCTTTTGACGATTCCTTGATTTCCGAATTGAGGAAGGTGTTCGAGGACATTGGAGGGGACCCGTCCGTCAGGGCCATGGTTCTCGGCGGCAACGGCCCCGCCTTCTGCGCAGGCGCGGATCTCAACTGGATGAAACGCATGGCGGGTTACGACTACGCCGCCAACCAGCGCGACGCGCAGGCGCTCGCCGACATGCTCGCCGCGCTCGACCGCATGCCCAAGCCGACCATCGCGCGGGTGCACGGCCCGGCCTTCGCCGGCGGCACCGGCCTCGTCGCCGCGTGCGACATCGCCGTCGGCACGACCGAGGCGAAGTTCTGCTTCTCGGAAGCGAAGCTCGGCCTCTCGCCCGCCACCATCAGCCCGCACGTGATTCGCGCCATCGGCGAGCGCGCGGCCCGGCGCTACTTCCTCACCGCCGAGGTGTTCGACGCCGAAGCGGCTCACCGCATCGGCATGCTTTCCCTTCTGGTCTCCTCTTCGGAGATCGATTCAGAAATCGACAAGCTGCTGGCCCACCTGCTCGCCGGCGGCCCCGAGGCGATGAGGAAGATCAAGGAGCTGCTGCGTGCGGTCGCCTCGCGGCCGCTGGACGATGCGCTGGTCGCCGACACCGCGCAGCGCATCGCCGAGATTCGCGTCTCGCCGGAAGGCAGGGAAGGCATCGCCAGCTTCCTCGAAAAGCGCAAGCCCTCCTGGTGTTCAAGAAAATCCTGATCGCCAACCGCGGCGAGATCGCCTGCCGCGTGATGCGCACCGCCCGGCGGCTCGGGATCCGCTCGGTCGCGGTGTTCGCCGAAGCCGACCGCGGCGCACTGCATGCAAAGAGCGCCGACGAGGCGCGGCAAATCAGCGGCTACCTCGACATCGACTCCATCCTTGCCGCGGCGCGAGCGTCCGGCGCCGAAGCGATCCATCCCGGCTACGGCTTCCTCGCGGAGAACGAGGATTTCGCCGCCGCCTGCGCCAAGGCGGGCGTGATCTTCATCGGCCCGACGCCCGAGGCGATCGCCGCCATGGGCGACAAGTCGGCGGCGAAACGGCTGATGGAGAAGGCCGGCGTGCCGCTCGTGCCCGGCTATCACGGCGAAAAGCAGGACGCCGTCCTCCTCGAGAAGGAAGCGGCGCGCGTCGGCTTCCCGGTGCTGATCAAGCCCTCCGCGGGCGGCGGCGGCAAGGGGATGCGGATCGTCCGCGAGCAGAAGTCTTTTGCGGAAAATCTCGAAGGCGCAAAGCGGGAAGCGAAATCGTCGTTCGGCGATGAGCGCGTCCTCATCGAGCGCTACCTCGATCGGCCGCGCCATATCGAAATGCAGGTCTTCGGCGATTCGCACGGCAACGTCGTGCATCTCTTCGAGCGCGACTGCTCGGTGCAACGCCGCCACCAGAAGGTGCTGGAAGAAGCGCCGGCGCCGAGCTTCAGGAAACGCGACGAAATGGCCGCCGCGGCCGTGGCGGCTGCAAAAGCGATCCGCTACACCGGCGCCGGCACGGTGGAGTTCATCGCCGAGCAGGACGGCCGTTTCTACTTCATGGAAATGAATACCCGGCTGCAGGTCGAGCACCCGGTCACCGAGATGATCACCGGCCTCGACCTGGTCGAGTGGCAGCTGCTGATTGCATCGGGACAAAAAATTCCGCTGAAACAGGCGGAATTGAGGGTCAATGGTCATGGGATCGAGGCGCGTATCTACGCCGAGGACCCGCGCCGCGATTTCCTGCCCGCGACCGGACGGTTGCTGCATCTCGCTTTCCCGGCGCAGAGCGCCGAGGTCCGCGTCGATACCGGCGTCGAAGCCGGCGGCGAGATCACGCCCTGGTACGACCCGATGATCGCCAAGCTGGTGGTGCACGGCCGGGACCGCGGCGATGCGCTGGCGCGGCTGCGGACCGCGCTGGCCGATGTCGAAATTGCCGGCGTGACCACCAACGTCGAGTTCCTGCGCAAGATCGCCGCCAGCCGCGCCTTCACCTCGGCCGAGCTCGACACCGGGCTGATCGAGCGCAACCGGGCGGAACTGATTTCTCCAATCGATCTGGATCCATTCCTCGCCACCGCAGCCTTCGCCGAGCTCGCGCACGATGAGGCCGAAGCGCGGCGCCAGGCGGTCGCGACCGGCGATCCATACTCTCCCTGGCACCGCGTCGACGGCTGGCAGCTGAACGCAGAGGCGCACCACGATTTCGTCTTCGTCGAAGGCGGCACCGAGCATCCGGTGCGCGTGCGCTTCGGCGACGACGGTCCGCGCATCGCTATAGCCGGGCGCGAGTACCACGGCAAGAGCACCGCGAGAACGCATGCCGTCCGCGATGGAAACGACTGGCATGTCCTCTGCGACGGCGTTTATCGCCGGCTGTCGCTGAAGTCCGAGCTCGCCGGCGACGCCGCGGAAGCCGCCGGCTCATTGACGGCGCCGATGCCCGGGCGCATCGTCAAGGTGATGACCAAACCCGGCGCGAAGGTCGGCAAGGGCGAGGCACTGCTCATCCTCGAGGCGATGAAAATGGAGCACACCATTACGGCGCCTGCAGACGGCAAGGTGAAGACCGTTCACTATGCCGCGGGCGAGCAAGTCCTCGAAGGTGCCGAACTGGTCACCCTCGAATGACCACGATCCGCATCGTCGAGGTCGGACCGCGTGACGGACTGCAGAACGAGGCCCGCGAGGTGCCGACCGCGGTGAAGATCGAGCTGATCGAACGCCTGGCGGACGCGGGCCTGCCGGCGGTCGAGGCGACCGCGTTCGTCTCGCCGAAGTGGATCCCGCAGATGGCCGATCACACCGAGGTGCTGGAGCGCATCCGCCGCAAGCCCGGCGTCGCCTACCCGGTGCTGGCGCCGAACCTGAAAGGCTTCGAGTCGGCGCGCGCCGCGGGCGCCGAGGAAGTCGCCGTGTTCGGTGCCGCGTCCGAGGCATTCTCGAAGAAGAACATCAACTGCTCGATCGATGAGTCACTGGAACGTTTCAGGCCGATTGTTTCCGAAGCGAAAAAATACGGCATCCGGGTTCGCGGCTATGTCTCGTGCGTTCTGGGCTGCCCCTACGAGGGCGACATTGCGCCGCAGCGCGTCGCGGACGTGGCGGGCGCTCTCTACGACATGGGCTGCTACGAGGTCTCGCTCGGCGACACCATCGGCGTCGGCACGCCGGCAAAGACGAAGATGATGCTCGACGCCTGCTCGGAGAGGGTGCCGGTCGGGAAGCTCGCCGGCCATTACCACGACACCTACGGGCAGGCGCTCGCCAACATCTATGCGTCGCTCGAGCTCGGCGTCCGCACCTTCGACGCGTCGGTGGCGGGACTCGGCGGCTGCCCATATGCCAAGGGCGCCTCGGGCAACGTCGCCACCGAGGACGTGGTGTACATGCTGCACGGCCTCGGCATGCAGACCGGCATCGACCTCGACAAGCTGGTCGGCATCGGCGCCTGGATCTCCGGCGTGCTGGGACGCGAGTACGGCTCGAAGGCTGGCAAGGCCATCGCGGCGAAGAAGACGAAGTGAAGACTCCTTGCGTGAAGGTCTGCCAGATGGATCCGAGCCGCAACCTCTGCCTCGGCTGCAAGCGCACGCTCGACGAGATCGCGCGCTGGGGCATGATGAACGATCAGGAACGCGAACAGATCCTCGCGGAACTGCCGCGACGGTCCTTAGATGTCCTTGAAGTTCCCGTGCCGCCCCTTGCCTGAGGCGAAGCGCGCGGCGCCGGCGGCGCCTTCCGCCTTGAACGTCGGGATGCCGTTGTACCACTCCTTGCGCATCGCCTCGCGCACCGTCAACCCTTGCTGCGCATAGACGGAGCGCCGGTCGGCGCGCATGCAGGCCTGCGGGAAGCGCGCGATCTCGTGCGCCATCGCCTCGGCGAACTCGCGCGACTTGCCCTCCGCCACGACGTGCTCGCAGGCGCCGATGCGCAACGCCTCGTCGGCCGGCACCTTGCGGCCGGTGAGGATGATCTCCATCGCCCTGCCGACGCCGACGATGCGCGGCAGGCGCACCGTGCCGCCGTCGATGAGCGGCACGCCCCAGCGGCGGCAGTAGACGCCGAAGTAGGCCGAGTCCTCCATCACGCGCACGTCGCACCAGAGCGCGAGCTCGAAGCCGCCCGCGACCGCCGGGCCGGCGACCGCGGCGATCACCGGTTTATCGAGCTCGAGGCGCGTCGGCCCGAGCGGACCGCGCGGAATCGCCTTGCGGTCCTCCAGCGGATAGTCGATCTCGTGGATCTGGTCGAGGTCTTCGAGCAGCGAGGCGCCGTACTTCAGGTCCCAGCCGGCGCAGAACGAGCCGCCCTCGCCCCACAGCACCGCCACCGCGGCATCCGGATCGTCATCGAACGCCTGGAACGCCGCGACCAGCGCGTTGGCACTCTCCGGATCCATCGCGTTGCGCGCCTCGGGCCGCGAATGAATCACCGTCCAGACCTTCCCCTTCTTCTCGATCCTGACTGCCATGACCGCCTCCATTGACTGGTACTTCGATTTCGTTTCGCCCTTCTCCTACATCAGCCTCTACCGCCTGAACGAGCTTCCCGGCGAAGTCTCCTACAAGCCGGTGCTGTTCGCCGGGCTGCTCAAGCACTGGGGTCAGAAAGGGCCCGCGGAGATTTCCGCCAAGCGGCGCTGGACCTACCGCTGGTGCACCTGGTGGGCGCGCGAGCTCGACCTCACGTTCCGCTTCCCGGAGCAGCATCCCTTCAACCCGCTGCCGCACCTGCGCCTCGCGCTAGCTTGCGGCTGCCATCCCGACGCGGTCAAACGCATTTTCGAATGGGTGTGGATGAGCGGCGAGAATGCCAGCGACCCGGAGCGCTTCGCGAAGCTGTGCGCCGAGCTCGGCGTCGCGCAGGAGAAGCTCGCCGAGGCGAAGGACCAGCTCCGCCTGAATACCGAGGAAGCCGCCAAAGCGGGCGTGTTCGGCGTGCCGAGCTTCGTCGTCGACGGCGAGGTTTTCTGGGGCGCCGACTCGACCTACTTCGTGCAGGCGTTCCTGCACGACGAGGCGGTGCTGCGCAACGACGAGATGCGGCGCGTCGACGCGCTGCCGGTCGGCGCCGCGCGCAAGGAAAGCGCGGGCTAGTGCTAGAGTAAGCGGGGCAGCCGGGGGGCTGCTGCACCCCGCCACCGCCGCCGCGCCAGACCGACAGGCGCCGCTGACCTCGAAAGGGCAACAATATGAACGCATGGAGAGCAGTCCTTCTAGCGGGTTGGACATTTTGCGTGGCGCCGTCCTCCATGGCCGGTGAGCTCCAGGTCATCGCGGGCGGGGGCATTGCGGTGCCGCTCAAGGAGATCGCGGCGCAGTTCGAGAAGGCGACCGGTCACAAGCTCGTCATTCGCTACGGCACGACTCCGGAGCTCATCAAGATGGCAACCGGCGGACCGTTCGATCTCGGCATCGTCCCGGTCGACGTCATGAGGAACGAAGCGGCGCGAGCGACGTTCGCGGCCGGCACGCCAACCGAGGTCGCACGAGTCGGGATTGGCGTGGCCGTCCGCGCAGGCGCGCCCAAGCCCGACATCAGCACGCCCGACGCATTGAAGAAGACGCTGCTCAACGCCAAGTCGATCGCCTCGATACCAGAGAGCGCGACGGGCTACCTTCTCGCGCGCATCTACGAGCGCCTCGGCATCACCGAAGCGATGAGGGCGAAGATCAAGCCGCAGGCGACTCCCGCGGCGATCGCGCAATCGGTCGCGAGCGGCGACACCGAGCTCGGCGTATTCCTCACGAACGTCCTGACTGCGCCGGGCATCGACCTCGTCGGTCCGTTTCCGCCGGAAGTGCAGATGGAAGTGGTGTACCAGACGGCCGTGTCGGCCGGCACGAAGCAGGCCGAAGCCGCGAAGGCATTCCTCGCCTATCTCAGGAGCCCCGAAGCCACTGCGGTGATCAAGTCGAAGGGAATGACGCCCTCCTAGGGAGATTGCATTTCCAGCGCCGGCAGGCGTAAGATAGCGAAATAAGAAAGCGCCGCGGCATCAAGGGGAGCAGTGCTGCTGAAAGCATGGGCGAAGAGGACTCGGCTCTACCATCCTGTCAGGAACTGGTTGCGCACGTTGCGGCGCAGGCGTGAACTGCGGCGGTGGGAGCAACACGGCAAGCCGGTTCCGCCGCCCCATGTCGTCAAGCAGCGAACGATCCAGCACTTCGCCGACCGGTTCGAACTGAAAATCCTGGTCGAAACCGGAACGTATTATGGAGACATGGTCGAAGCGATGAAGCGTCGCTTCAGCCGGATCTATTCCATCGAACTGAACCGCGAGCTGTGCGAAAGGGCGGCGCAGAGATTCCAGCGCGATCGGCACATAAGGATCATTCAGGGCGACAGCGGCGTCGAGCTCCGCAAGCTCGTCGGCGAGCTGGATCAGCCCGCCTTGTTCTACCTGGATGGCCACTACTCCGGGGGAACAACGGCCAAAGGAAGCAACGACACACCCATCTTCGAAGAGCTGGCGCACATCTTCAACGCTCGCGAGTGCGGGCATGTGATCGTCATCGACGACGCGCGCTGCTTCGGGACTGATCCCGCATACCCGAGCGTCGAGAGACTCAAGGAGTTCGTCTGGTCGAAGCGGCCCGGCGCCGCGATCGAAGTCGAGGACGACAGCATCCGCATCACGTCGGCGGCGATGGCCGGCTAGCCGTACTTCCGCAGGTCCTCGATCACCTTGCCGTCGTTGGGCAGGCTGCCGGGCGCGACCAGATCGACTTCGCCGCGCAGCTTGGTGACGTCGCGGATCGAGGCGACGATCGCCTCCACCAGGCCCGTTGGACGTTCCTTCGCCTCGCACTTCAGCGTCATGCGGTCGTTGCCGTTCTCGCCCTCGACGACAAGCCGCGCCTTCGAGACTTCGCGATGGCGGCGCAGGATCTCGCTCACCAGGCCGGGCGTGACGAACATGGCGCGCACCTTGGTGCTCTGGTCGGCGCGGCCCATCCAGCCCTTGATCCGCACGTTGCTCCTGCCGCAGGGACTCACGCCGGGCAGCACCGCGGAAAGGTCGCCGGTGGCGAAGCGGATCAGCGGGTAGTCGCGGTTGAAGTTGGTGATGACGACTTCGCCGACCTCGCCCGGCTCGACCGGGTCGCCCGTCCCGGGGCGGACGATCTCGAGCAACAGGCCTTCCTCGAGGATCATGCCGGGTGTCAACTCGCCGCCCGGAAGCAGCGACTCGTAGGCAATCAAGCCGAGATCGGCGCTGCCGTACATCTGCGTCACCGAAATGCCGCACTCCTGCAGCGCGGTGCGAAGCACCGGCGGCAGGTACTCGGCGCCCACCTGCGCTTTCTTCAGCGAGGAGATGTCCGCTTTCAGCTCGTGGGCCTTCTCGACGATCAGCTTCAGGAACGACGGCGTTCCCACGTAGCCCGTCACCCGCATCCGATCGATGGCGGCGACCTGGATCTCGGTCTGACCCGTACCCGAAGGCAGCACCGTGCAGCCCAAGGCAATCGCGCCGGTCTCGAGCATCGAGCCCGCCGGGGTGAAGTGGTAGGCGTAGCTGTTCAGGATCACGTCGCCCTTGCGGAAGCCGCCCGCGAACAATCCGCGCGCGGTGCGCCACCAGTCCGTGCCGAGGCCTTCCATGTCGTGGATCGGGCCGGGCGAGACGAAGAGCTTGGCGGGCGGCACGGCGTTCAGCCCGCCGAGCGGCGGCAGCTCCTTCTGCAGCGCGGCTAGGTCGCTCTTGCGGGTCAGGGGCAGCGTCGCCAGCGCCTTGCGCGACTTGATTCTCGAAGGGTTGATCGAGGAAAGAATCCTCGCGAATCCGGGCGCGCGTTGCTTCGCATGGGCGATGTGCCTGGGCAGCGCGGCCATGAGCGCCGCCTCCCGCGACTTCGGCGAGCGAGTCTCGAGCTTGTCGAAATGTTCTCTCTTTACAGCCAACGCTTGCGCCGCCGGTAGGACTTGACGTCGCGGAAGCTCCTGCGCTCGCCCGACGAGAAGCCGAGGTAGAACTCCTTCACGTCCTCGTTCTGCGCCAGATCCTTGCCCTCTCCGTCCATCACCACCCGGCCGTTCTCCAGGATGTAACCGTAGTCGGCGTAGCGCAGCGCGATGTGGGTGTTCTGCTCGGCGAGGAGAAAGCTCACCTTCTCCTCGCGGTTGAGCTGCTGCACGATCTGGAAGATCTCCTCGACGAGCTGCGGCGCGAGCCCCATCGACGGCTCGTCGAGCAGGATCATCTTCGGCCGCGCCATCAGCGCTCGGCCGATGGCGGTCATCTGCTGCTCGCCGCCCGACGTGTAGCCCGCTTGCGTGCCGCGCCGCTCCTTCAGCCGAGGAAAGTATTTGTAGACCTTCTCCAGATCCTCCCGCACGCCGGTGCCAAGCGCGCCGCGCGTATAGGCGCCGGTGAGCAGGTTCTCCTCGACCGTCAGGTGCGCGAAGCAATGGCGGCCCTCCATCACCTGGCAGATGCCGCGCTTCACCAGCGCCGCGGGATCGAGCTGGTCGATGCGCTCACCCCGGAACACGATCTGCCCCTTGGTGACGTCGCCGCGCTCGGCGCGCAGCAGGTTCGAGATCGCCTTCAGCGTCGTCGTCTTGCCGGCGCCGTTGGCGCCGAGCAGGGCGACGATGCCGCCCTCGCGCACCTCGAGCGAGACGCCCTTCAAGACCAGGATGACATGGTCGTAGATGACCTCGATATTGTTGACGCGCAGAAGAGCGCCGCCCGCTGCGAGGCGGGCGGCGCGATCGTCATCGACGAGAGCGACCATCGGTCTCTCTCGCCGCCGCCTTAGGATTGCGGCTTGCCGCAGTCGCGCGGCGTGATGTTCTTCTCCTTGGCGTAGGCGAGCGCCGACTCCTTATACATCTCGTCGAGCATTTCGTGATTGGGCGTGATCCAGTCCGAGGCGAATTTCCATTTCTGGCCGTCCCACTGCGAGATGCGCACGAGACTGTTCCCGGAATGGTTGGCGCACGAGATCTTCATCGGCGTGATGAGACCTTCGGCGCCGAGCTCGGTGATGCGGGCTGGGGTAATGTCGATATTCTCGAGACCCCAGCGCACTTGCTCGCCGGTCAGCGGCTTGTTGCCGAACTTCTTGTGGGCCGTGCGGATCCCCTCGGTGTCGTAGATGGCATTGATGACGCCGCGCAGGAAGAGCACTTCGCCGATCTTGTCCTTGGTCGTCTTGCCCTGGCCCTTGTCGTAGACATAGCGGGCGATGTCGCGGATCACCGTGTAGTCGGTACCCGAGCCATGAAAGACGGCCGATTTGTAGCCGATGGCGGCCTTGCCGGCGGGCACGACGTCGGGCTCGGCACCCGACCACCAGATGCCGATGAAATGATCCATCGGATAGCCGACCGCGGCCGCCTCCTTGACGGCCGTCGAGTTCATCACGCCCCAGCCCCACATCAGCACCCAGTTGGGCTTGAGCTGGCGAATCTGCAGCCATGTCGATTTCTGCTCGATGCCGGGAGGCGAGACCGCGAATTTGTCGAATTTGAAGCCGTCCTGCGCGGCAAGCTTCTCGAGCGTCGCGATCGGCTCCTTGCCGTAGGCGCTGTCGTGATAGACGAGAGCGATCTTCTTGCCCTTCAGCTTAGCGAGGCCGCCTTCCTGCTGCGCGATGTAGGTGACCATCGCGTCGGCGCCTTCCCAATAGGTCACCGGGTAGGTGAAGGTGTAGGGGAAGACCGCGCCATAGGTGGCGTCGGCGCGGCCATAGCCCATCGAGACAACCGGGATCTTGTCGTTGGTGGCGCGCTCGATCAGCGCGTAAGTGATGCCGG
>Ga0137409_10004895_pt1 | contig 13998 bp, 9 predicted proteins | sample CZODoug1_16funga_FD_122059 | JGI IMG/M metagenome (GOLD analysis project Ga0137409, IMG submission 122059) | Vadose zone soil fungal communities from Angelo Coast Range Reserve, California, USA - CZODoug1_16fungal (Hybrid Assembly) | ecosystem: Environmental > Terrestrial > Soil > Vadose zone... | reverse complement strand
CGAACATCGGCTTCCCCTCGGGAAAGAACAAGACGATGGTTGTTGATCTGGCCGGGAAGTTTCCGACGGTGGATCATCACGTGCGAATTCGCACCAACATGCAGATCTACTGGGACCAGGCATTCGTCGCTCGCGATCTCGCCAATGGCGGGGTGAAGACGACGACACTCGCGCCCATGTCGGCCGACCTGCATTTCCGCGGCTTCTCCCGCATGTATCGAAAGGGTGGCCGCAATGGACCGTACTGGTTCGCCTACGACGATGTGGCGAAGGAGTCACCCTGGCGGCCAATCGAGGGCGCCTTCACGCGCTTCGGCGACGTGCTGCCGTTGATCCGGAGTCCTGATGACATGTACGTAATCATGGGACCAGGGGACGAGGCGACCATTCAGTTCGACGCAAGCTCGGCGACGTCGTTGCCGCCGGGTTGGAAGCGCGACTTCCTGCTCTACACCGACGGCTGGATCAAGGACTCGGATTTGAACACGGCGTTCGGCACCACGGTAGGACCGCTCCCATTCCACGGGGTGCGGGCATACCCGTATAAGTCCGCCGAAGTATATCCGACCGATCCCGAGCACCGGCGCTACCTGCGCGACTATGACACGCGCGTCGTGAAAGGCCGTGCATCGTCGCCGCGATGAAGACTGCCGCTTTCGTCGTTCTGAGAGTCATAGTGCTGACGATCATTCTCTTCATCTGCTTCGGTGTAGCCGCCGGTGTCGTTGGACTAACAGGCAATTCTCAAACGTCCGGGCAGGCCGGCGCGGGTGCCCTGCCGCTACTCGTAGTGTGCTTTCTGGAAACGACAGTTATGACCTATCTCATCCTTCGTTCACGTTGGACTGGTTGGCGACTCGCCGCGGCAGTCTTTTTCGTTTTCTACGGCGTGACGACGTTCATGCCGCAAATCGAGTCAGCAGTGTTTCTCACGCGGCTCCCTCCTGGCATGTTGCCGCGCCTGTTTCTGATGGGTGCCCTGATTGCGGCCCCGTTTTCCGTGCTGGCTGTTCTCATTTTGAGAAAGAGAAAGGCCGAGACGGTCGACACCGAGCGCAATTCCCGTTTGGTCATGCCCGGGAGCGAATGGGCGTGGAAACTCGTCGTCATCGCCCTGGCCTACGTGATTTTGTATTTCACTTTTGGTTACTTCATCGCCTGGCGAAATCCGGCAGTGCGCGAGTACTACGGCGGAATTGACCCCGGCAGTTTTGTCGCGCAGATGGGAACCGTGCTGCGAGACACGCCCTGGCTCATTCCGTTTCAAATCCTGCGTGCGATGTGTTGGGTAGCGTTGGCACTGCCTGTAATTCGAATGATGAAAGGGCAGTGGCCGGAAACGGCTCTCGCGATCGGACTGCTGTTCTCCGTCGTGATGAACGCTCAACTTCTGCTCCCGAACCCGTACATGCCCGAACCGGTGCGAATGGCCCACTTGGTGGAAACAGCATCATCCAATTTGATTCTTGGATTCTTCGTCGGTTGGCTGCTCATCCCAACGCCACGTTTTGACAGGATCTTAGCTACAACACCCATCGCTGGCTAAATGGCTGACAAGAGAGGCCCCGCGACCGGATCACCGGCCACGGGGCTCAGGTCGTGAAATGCTGCGCTATTTGTTGGAGAGCTGGTAACAGGCTACATCGTATTGCGATACCGCGTGGGAGTTGCCGTTTGCCAGCGATGGGGTGCCAGGACTTCCAGCGTAAACGGTAGTGGCGTGAGTAAAGCCAGCTGTGCCAAATCCGTTGGGCTGTGTCGGCTCCGACTGACAACTTGCGCTGGGCTGGCCTGTGCCAGAAGGATTTCTGGCGGCGCTTATCGCACCAGCCGGCACCATCAGAGTATTCGGCCGCACGCCCGATTGCGTCGAGGGTGCCGTCGGGCTTTGGCCACAGGCGGCAAGCAGTGCGATGACGGAGGGAAGAAGCAATGGTTTCATAGAGGCTCCAGCGGAAGGAGTGGACTGACGAGCTGCCTGTACAGCGCATTGGCTGTCAACGCAGGGGCAGGCGAAGCGCATTTGAAAGGCCATCGGCGAAACCGACGCTCGGCCATTCGTCCACGCCACGTATACGTTCACCGCTGGAGCGCTGTCGCTGCCGCGAGGGACGGACGTTATACTCTGACTTGTGTTGCACCGCCCCAGCCCCGCGATTCGGCGCGCCATCATCGCCGTACCCTTCCTTGCCGCTCTCCTGCTCGCGATGCGACTGGATCGCGGACCGATTCGCGCGGCCGCCGACGCTGAGCACCCGGGATTTGTTCTGCGTGACGAGACTTTGGCGGCCGGGATCGATTTCGTCCACCATCGGGCGAGCTTCGACCCAAAGATCGCGGGTATCGAGCCGCACGTAGCAGCTCTGGGAGCCTCAGTGTCCGTCACCGACTTCGATGGCGACGGAAGACCCGATCTTTTCTTCACCAACAGCCGCTTCGGTGAGCCCAACGCGCTCTATCACAATCGGGGCGACGGTACGTTCGAGGAGGTCGCGGCCAGCGCGGGTCTCGCCGATCTCAACAAGCCGGGCGAGGGAGTGTCGATGGGCGCCGTATGGGGCGACTTCGACAACGACGGCCGCGAGGACGTGCTGGTGTACCGCTACGGTTATTTGGCGCTGTTCAGAAACGTCGACGGTCACCACTTCGAGGATGTCACCGAAAAGGCTGGCCTGCGCCGCTGGGTGAACAGCAACGGTGCGATCTGGCTCGATTACGATCGCGACGGCCTGCTCGATCTCTACGTGACGGCGTATTTCCGAAGCGACATCGATCTTTGGCATCTCACGACTACCAGGATCATGCACAACAGCTTCGAGTTCGCGACCAACGGCGGAAAGAATCTGCTCTTTCACAATCTGGGCAATGGCAAGTTCGAAGACGTGACCGACAAGATGGGCGTGGGCAGTACCCGATGGACCTTGGCTGCGGCGTCAGCCGACTTCAACGGTGATGGCTGGCCAGACATCTATCTCGCCAATGACTACGGTCCGGAAGAGCTTTATCTCAACGATCACGGACGTCGATTCGTTCTCAGCACTGCCGGTCTGGAGAGCGAATCAAAGAGCGGTATGGCGGTGGCCCTCGGCGATGCATTCAATCGGGGTCGCCTCGATGCATTCGTAACCAACATTTCCGAGCGCGGCTACCTCTTTCAGAACAACAACCTGCGGCTCAACGAGATGCCGGAATCGCACCGGTTCCGCAACGTCGCCGAAGGCGCGATTGCCGACGCGGGCTGGGCCTGGGGGGCGCAGTTCGGTGATCTCAACAACGACGGCGCCAACGAGCTGTTCGTGGCCAATGGATTCATCTCGGCGGATCCCAACAAGAGTTATTGGTACGCGATGTCGAAGATCGCGGGCGCCAACGGACGATTCTTCGAGGACGCGGCGACCTGGCCTCCATTCGGCAACGCGAGCTTGTCCGGCTACGAGCAGGCACATGTGTACATCAATCGCGGCGTCGCCGGGTGGGTGGATGTGGCGAAGCAGGTCGGTATAACACACACGTATGACGGCCGCGCGGTGGCGCTCGCCGACCTCTTGAATCGCGGCGCGGTGGATGTGATTGTCGCCAACCAGAACCAGCCTGCCGTTCTGTATCGCGACTATCCTGACAGCACCAACCACTGGATCGCGTTCAAGCTCGTCGGCACACGGAGCAATCGCAGCGCAATCGGCGCGGAGGTAGTACTCGAGGCAGGAGATCTCAGGCAGCGGCGGATTGTCGACGGCGGATCGGGGTTCGCGAGCCAGAACGACCGGCGGCTGCACTTTGGCCTTGGGGCTCATGAATGGGTGGACCGCGTCGTCATTTACTGGCCGTCGGGAACGCAGCAAATACTTCTGCGTCCCGGCATCGATCGTTTGGACACCGTCACCGAGCCATCGCGCTGAAATCATGAGCGACGCGATTCAGGCCCCCGCCCAGGAGCGGAATGCGCTCGAGCGCTGGTGGGAGCGCTTAAGCAGGATCGATCCGCGTTATCTCATCGCGTTTCTCATCACACTGGTGCTGGTGGCAGCGCAGCTGCGCTACCACATGCTCGGCAGCTACGACCGGCTCGTACTGGCGCTCGGCGTGTGCCTGGCGACCGAAGCTTTGCTCTCCTGGTTCGACCGCGGCAAGGTCGTCAATCTTCTGAGCGCCTACATCAGCGGCATCAGCCTGACACTGCTCATCAAGCCGCAAGGCGGCGCACTCTGGCCTTTCGTGTTAGGTGGATTTCTCGCGATCTCGTCCAAGTACGTCTTACGCTATCGCGGCAATCATTTGTGGAATCCGACGAACTTCGCGATCAGCGCGCTGCTGCTTGCCGCACCGGACCGCGTTTCCATTCTCAGCCACCAATTCGGCAACGATGTCACGACGAACCTGGTCATCTGGGCCTTTGGACTGATCATCGCCGCACGCGTCGGCGTCATCCACATCACGCTGACTTACGTCGCGAGCTTCCTGCTGCTGAACAGCGTTCGCGCTGTCGCGCTCGGCATGCCCGTGCTGCCGGAGATCGCCCCGATCACTGGGCCGATGTATCAGTTATTCGTTTTCTTCATGATCACCGACCCGCGCACCGTAGTACGCGGGCGGCAGCGTCAGATCGTTGTGGCAGTCTTGATCGCGGTCATGGAGACGCTGATCCGGTTCGGGTCCGACAAGGGGTGGCCGCTGCCGACGGCGTTCAACGCCGCGCCGGCGATTCTGGCGTTGGCGACGGTTGGCCCGGTGGCAAAGTGGCTCGACCTCCGAACGCTCGCCTCTAAGTCCACCGGGTAGACATTCCGCCGCTCCTCTGCTTCAGGCGTGGGATGCCCAATCCCTTTCGCCGGGCTTGTAAGGCACGCACGGATCGTAGCGCCCCGGTGATTCCACGTAGCGAAGCGCTTGCGTCGCCCCGACTTCCGAGGTGAAGTAACCAAGGAGCGCGAGCTCCTTCATCATGCGGAAATACTTGTTCGCAGGTTCGCTCGCGATCTGGGTGGCCGGATTGATCTTGGCCTCAGGCGCATTTTGCTGCTGGGTGCTGTTGATAAACGCGTCCGATTTCTTTCGCCCCTCCGCCCGTTGCTTCTCCGAGTAGTCGTGCTGTTCGCGATCGAGCTCCTGAAGTAACGCCAGCCGCTGCGCGGGGGTCGCCTTCATGAATGACGCGCCGCCGTTTTTTTGCTTGCTCAAGTCGTCGAGCTTCCGCATCCCGTCGCGGAAGGTTTTTTCGTCGTCGTCGTGGTACGTGTCGGTAACCATCAGAGCCATGAAGGCTCCTGTCTTTGCCGCCTTCGCGCCGGGAGTGCTCGTCGTCGGGAGGATCGTATCCGCGATTTCATCGAGGTAGGCGATGTCGTCGGCGGTGAAGGGGGTGTTCGCCGCCGTGCTCGTCTTCTCCGCTCGGCAACCCGAGATCAGCGCTCCCGAACCGATCAACGCAACGCCGCCGAGCAGTACGCTCACGCGCAGGATGGCTTCGCGTCGACTGATCAGATCGGCGCTCAGCTCGTTCGAGACATCGATCTGGGTCATCGTATCGTTTTCAGTCATCGATGGCTCCGGTCAGAGTTCGCGGCGATTGAGCGCGTTCACCGCATAGTCAGCGGCTCGCGCGGTCATCGCCATGTAGGTGAGCGACGGATTCTGGCACGCAGTGGAGACCATGCACGATCCGTCGGTGACGAAGACGTTCGGCGCGTCCCAGATCTGATTGTGCGAGTTGAGGACTGAGGTCTTGGGATCTCGTCCCATCCGCGCCGTTCCCATCTCGTGAATCCCCATTCCCGGGAAGGAGCCGGCATCGTAAACCTGGACGTCCTTGACGCCGCAGGCCTGCAGCGTCTCGGCCATGTCTACCTGCATGTCGCGTCGCATCATCGCCTCGTTCTCACCGGTCGCGCAGTCGATCTTGACCACCGGCATTCCCCATTTGTCCTTCTTGGTCTGATCGATGGTGACTGTGTTGGCGTGATTGGGCAGCATCTCGGCGAAGGCCGTTGCACCGATGTTCCAGGAGCCCGGCATCGACATATCGTCCTTGAACTTGGCTCCAACGCCCAGCTCGGAGACTGCTCTTCCCCAATCCTCCCTTCCCGCGCCGCCCTGATAACCAAAGCCGCGAAGGTATTGTCTCTTGTCCCCGAACAGATTCTGATAGCGGGGAATGTAGAAGCCATTGGGACGCCGACCGAAGATGGTCTTGTCGTCCAGGCCCTCGAGTCTGCCCTGGGCGCCGGCGCGGAAGTGATGGTCCATCAGGTTGTGACCGAGCTCACCGGAGCTGCTGCCGAGTCCGCCGGGCCAGACGCTGGTCGCCGAGCGCATGAGGAGCCACGCGGTGTTGATCGTAGAGGCGCAGAGGAAAATCACCTTCGCTTTGTAGTCGATCGCCTGATTGGAATTCGCGTCAACCGCGCGAACGCCGGTGGCGCGCTTGGTATTTGGATCGTAGAGAACTTCGCTCACGATCTGGAATGGGAGGAGTGTAAGTCGTCCCGTTTTTGCAGCGTGTGGGAGCGTGGAGGATTGTGTGCTGAAGTAGGCGCCGTAGGGACATCCGAGCCAACACGCGTTGCGATACTGACACTGGCCGCGGCCGTCGTGCGCGACGGTGAGGTTTGCCGAACGCCCAGGAATGATGCGCCGCGCTGCCCCGAACTTGGTTTTCTTCAGCCTGTCCGACACCAGCTGCTCGCCGCAGTTGAGCGGCATCGCCGGCAGGAATTGTCCATCTGGAAGCTGCGGCATTCCTTCGTGTGATCCGTTGATACCAGCATGCTTCTCGACGTGATCGTACCAGGGAGCGAGATCGGCGTAGCGGATCGGCCAGTCGATGGCGATCCCTTCCTTTGCGTTAGCCGCGAAGTCGAAATCACTCCAGCGATAACTTTGACGACCCCACATCAGCGAGCGTCCGCCGACGTGGTAGCCGCGGTACCAGTCGAAGCGCTTCACTTCGGTGTACGGCGAATCCTTGTCGGAGGCCCAGTAGTCGAGATTCGTTTCATTCAGCGGATAGTCGCGCTTCAGGACGGGGTAGAGCTCTTCCATCGCCCGCGTCCGGCCTCCGCGATGCGGATACTCCCACGGAGCCTTGGTCGCGTTTACGTAGCCCGTGATGTGCTCGATGTTCTTGCCGCGCTCGAGCATAAGCACGCGCAGACCTTTCTCGGTGAGCTCCTTGGCGGCCCATCCCCCGGAAATTCCGGACCCCACGACTATCGCATCGTACTCAGGCTTCTGCATCAAGTCCTCGCTGTCGATTGGTGTGACGTCGAGCGCGGTTTCGTCTCAGCGGGTGGAGCTGTCGACCGGCGCCCAAGAATATGGTCGCTGGGACACGTGTTGCTCAAGCACCCATTAAAAGCGAGCACCTTTGCCTTGATGAGCCGGCGAATTGTCTTTTGCGGACCTGTCGCCCGCCGGATACTTTGTAGCCGATGGAGCCATCTGATCGGAGCATTGAATTCGGACGTCCAGCGGCCTTTTGGGCTGGCGTGGTGGCGGTGATCATAGGGGTAACCCTCCATCTCCCGATGTACGTGGAAGCCCGTGACATGGGATTCCGTCTGGCGGGCATGTCACTGGGCGTGGGCATGATCACCGGTATGGTGCTGATCATTGCCGGACTCGCCGCGACGTTCTGGGGGCTGATTCCGCGCGATCACCCGCATGCGTTGGCGTCAGACGTACACATCCGGGTGCGGGCGCTTGACGAGGTACCGATACGCTCTTCGCACGTAGCGCTTATGCTCGTCATGGCGGCCGCCGTAACGATCGACGTGATGAAGCCCGCGACGTTGGCGTTCGTGTTGCCGGGCATGACCCGAGAGTACGGGCTGAGATCCCCCCTTCACCCAACAGGAACCATTCCCGCCGCGCTGCTGCCGCTTGCCGGGATTACCGGCACCGTGCTCGGCTCATTTCTGTGGGGTTGGCTCGGCGATCGCATAGGTCGCCGTCCTTCCATCCTCATGGCCGCGATGACTTTCATCGCGACGAGCATCTGCGGCTCGATGCCCAGCTTCGCCCTGAACATGGTCATGTGCTTCATCATGGGCCTCGGCGTGGGTGGCATGCTGCCGATCATGTTCACAATCATGGCTGAGACAATTCCCGCGCGACATCGGGGCTGGCTGCTGGTGCTGATCGGCGGGGACGTGGCAGGAGCGTACATCATCACGAGCTGGCTGGCCGCATCCCTGATGCCTTCGCTCAGCTGGCGCATCCTGTGGCTGATCGGTTTTCCAACCGGCCTGTTGCTCATAGTCCTGAGCCGCTGGATTCCCGAGTCGCCCCGCTTTCTTCTCGCGCACGGACGAACGGACGAAGCAGAGAGAGTCATGAAGCGGTACGGCGCCGTCATCGTGCGTGAGCCGGAAATCCAGATCGACGCAGAATCGGCGGCGGGCAGCGGAATTCGGCAACTTTTCCGCCCGCCGTTTCTACGCGTGACGGCGGTGGTCGTGCTGTTGGGTCTGGGTATCGGTTTGGTGTCGTTTGGATTTCAGCTCTGGATCCCGTCCAATTTGCAGAAGCTGGGGTTGGCCGAGGGAGAGGCGAACCGACTGCTGAGGAATTCGGCGCTCATCGGATTTCCGCTCAATTTTCTGGTCGCGTGGCTCTATGGGTTCTGGAGCAGCAAGCGGACTCTGATCCTGGTGACCGCCCTGACAGCGCTGTCATTGTTCGGGTTTGTCCTGGCCGGCAATTCCGTGGCGACAAACAGATTCCTGCTCTACACTCTGCTCATCATGCCGATCTGGGGCATCAGCTCGGTGGTCGCAGTGCTCTCGGCGTACAGCGCGGAGATTTTCCCCACACGTCTGCGGTCACGCGGGACCGGGCTGGCATCCGGGATCAGCAAAGCTGGTGGTGTCCTGATCATTGCGCTCGTGGCTATTGCGGTCGCACCACCCTCGATCGCCGACACGGCGCTCATCGGCGCGCTCCCGATGGCCCTTGCAGCGGGGGCCGTCGCCCTCTTCGGGCCGGAGACTCGCAACCGCCAGTTAGAGGCGATCACGGCCGAGCAGCTCGGCGTGCGGGAATCGAGGACCGCGCTGGCGAGATGACTCGCCGGTAAGCGGGGGCTCAGGTCCCATCCCCCGTAGCGCAGGCAAGGCTTCGAGAATCTCGGCGCGGGTCATTCCGAGCAGTGCGTGCCTCTCGATTAGCGCGTCGAAATCGACCGGGTAGAGATTTCGCCGACCAGGATCCGCGAGTCCGGCAATGTTGCGGGGCGCGATCGCCCGCGTGATCCACTCCACAAAAGCCCGCCGTTCATCCGGGCTGGCCGCCTCACCGCGACGTCGCGTGATCTGGCGTAGCCGCCCGAGGCTCTCACGCGGCAACGGCCCGAGCACCTGATCCCCCACTCCGAGGAATCCGTTCCAGGCCACGGATTCCTGGGGCAAGAGTCGCTGGCCGACTTCGGCGAACGAAACAGCGGCGAAATAGAGCATTGCCTGCGCGGCGAAAAGCTCGAAATGCGCCATTGACTCATATGCGCCGGCGACGATGAGGTCGATCTGATCCGCTTCTGCGGCGAGCGCCGCGTCGTAACGGTTGAGCACTTCGGGATCGGGCACACGTCGATTTTTCGGTGCGGATTCGAATGCGCGTGCGAGTCGCTCGACAGCCCTGAGAGCCCACGCGATTCCCGTCGAAAAGAGCGGATCGACGAACGCGTATGCATGGGGCATCAACGCCCATCTTTCCCCGACGGCGCGCGTGAGGCGATGCTGAATCGCTGGCAGAAACGAAATCGGCATCAGCGGCGTTGCTTCGGCGAACGCGCTCGCAAGCGTGGGATAACGCTGGACCATTGCGCGCCAGAGCGTCGCGGCATCGCTGGTGGCTGCCGATTTCGTCGCGGCGTCGCCGATGCCTGATGATCTCAACGACGAGATGCCGCTCGGCGTGAGCAGGAATCCCGCGCTGGTAACGCCGTCGTCGAACCGCAGCGAGTACATCCAGCCTTCGTCGATGATGTGGTGGACCGCGGCCCAATCGTCGGGATAGGGACCTTGCGGCATTCCCGGCACGACGTCCTTCATCAGTCGGACGCCTTCAAAGTGACTGAAGACAAGCGCGGAACGCGTCTCGGTTTTCTCGAGACCTGAAGGAATCGACAGCTGTCGCGCCAGAAAGCCGCTCGGACCAGAGGCATCGATAAGAAAATTCGCGCGCAGCTCGAATGGTACGCCGTTTCGCGTGCCGCTCACGCGCACGGAATCCGGCGCGATGTCCGCGCTCGTCAGGGCTACGCGATCGCGATAGTCGACGCCGGCGGCGATTGCCTGTCGCACGAAATGGTGATCCACGTCGGCGCGGAGCCAGTGCGTGTCCGAGAGTGAATCCTGCGGACTGGCCGCCACGAGCAATCGCTCGGAGTCGAGGCCGCGATTGGCGAATGGCTGATCCGGATGATGCCGGTAGTAGGTGAAGCCGCGTTTCAGCCCACGACGAATCTCCGGGAAATGCGCGAGCCATCGCCCGTGCGTGGCGAAGTTGTAACAGTCTGGCATTCCGTAACGGATCCCGAGGCGCTCCAGCGACAGATTCGCGAGCGGGGTCGACGATTCCCCGATCGCGAAGCGCGGGTGCGTGCCGCGCTCGAGGAGTACGACGTCATAGCCTTGAACTGCGAGTATGCGGGCAAGGAGAGATCCGGCGAATCCGCTCCCGACGATGACCACCTCGCACGATTTCAATTCAGGCCGCACCACAGACGCTGCAAGAGGTTGGCGGCTCCGCGCGGCCGCTGACGTTCGTGAGTCGCAGGCGCTCCACCCGCTCTGCGCGGCACTGCTCACACGCCGGCAGCCGATCGACATCCCACAGGTCGGCGGTTACGACCGTGTTGGTAAACTGCAAGGAGAGGTCGAGCGATTCTTCGAGCTGCGACAACGTCGGTGGCGTGAAATGCCCCAACTCCTGGAGACGTTCCATCTCTCCATTCCCGCCGCGCACGGGGATGATCGAGACGACCGACACGCCGCGCTCGACCGCATGCTCGACGGTGCGCACTGTCCACGCGACCGATTCTTCCGCCGGAACGTACGGTGCACTGAGGAGGACAAAGACGCGGATATCGACGCCGTTCTCCGAGAGAAAGCGCGCCGCCGAATCAAATCGTGCGAGATCGAGCCGTTTGTTGAGGTGTGCGGCCGCGACAGGATGAATAGTCTCGAGTCCTACTGCGAGTTCGAGCCGGCCAGAGATCTGTCGAGCGAACGCGAGCGTGCTCGCGCCGATGGTGTTGGCGTGCGATTCGACGGTGACAGCCTCGAATGAATTTGCCAGTCTCGCAATTCCGGCAAGATCTTCCGACGGAACCGCGCGCTGATCGAAGAAATTGCTGGCGTTGTAGATCTTGAGTCGATCCGGCACCGGACCATCAAGCGCTTGAAGAACGGTCTCCAGTTGATTTGTCAGCGAACCGGGGGGCGTCGGACCATCGATCGTCCACTGCCACAGGTCGCAGAACGAGCACGTGAACGGACACTCGGCCCCAGTGAGAAAAACCGTCAGCGCCTGCTCGATCTTCCCGCCCGGCCTGCGCTCCGCCTCGAGCACCGCGCTTAGTGGCCTATGCGCGCCTACGTTAGCTTTCGGCGGACGAAGACTCCGAATCCGCCGATCCACTGCCGACGCGCTCACACGACCGCGGTGTGCAGCGTCTCGAAATGGCGGCGGTAGCGCGCTTCGTCCTGGGGGAAAAGCCGAGCGGTTTGTGTGGCCGCGACAGATCCGTGCTGGAACCGGCGCTTGGGAAAGACGGGCATCTCGAGCGCCAGCACAGTGCGAACGCCGCGCGCGACGATCTCGCCCTTGAGGGCGTACAGTTTTTCGTGCGAGCCCTCGGTCAGCTCAGGGAAGGGAATCGCCTCCGCCACCGCGATGACGGACGGACGAGTGAAGGGACTGAAGCCCTCGAATCCGTATTCGCGCGCGCACGCGTAGCTTCGGACGCAGCCGCGGCTGTATCCGCCCGAGTAGGTGAGCGAATGCTTGATGGAGTCGACACCCCAACCTTCCTGGTAAAGCATGCGGTTGTTGACGACGCTGCGGATCGTGAGCTCGCTGTTCTCCTCGATGGGGTAATCCTTGAGGTTCTCATCGCCACCATCACCGTCTACGAGCAGGCGCCAGTCTGGATAGCGCGCGCGAATGTTGGCGAGCAGCGCGAGGTTCACGGTGGCACATTCGACGTCGAGGGGTTTGTAGTCCTCGATTACGGCCACCGCGCGGAGAGGATCGAGTGTGCTCGAGGATACGTCGATGATCTCGCCGAACATCTCGAGATGCGTGTGGCTCAGGAAGTCGCTCGCCTGTCGCGCGTCCTGCCCTTCGCCGTCCACTGAGAGAGTGAACGCCTTCAGCCGCGCCGGAGACTGGCCTTCATTGAGCAGCAGCTTGTACAGGCAGAGGAGTATCGCTCCGCTGTCGATGCCTCCGGAAAACGGAACGCCGATCGGCGCCGCCGGGTTCTGAGCCGCGAGCCACCGACGCAGCTCGCTATAAACGGCCTCGATGTAATGACGGCCGATGAGATCCAGATCCCTCGGGAGTGTACCGCGAGGGGGGTCGAAAAAGCGTCGATGCACGGGATTGGGGTCCGGACATCCGATCAGGCGCAGAGTCGTGACGTGATGCGCGGGCGCCATGCGCGTGTAGCTCGGGTGGAACTGATCAGCCCATCCACGGTGCCCCAGCTCGGTCGCGATCTCGTCCATGCGCTCCGCTACGATCAGCACTGGTCCATCGGCGGACTTCGCCAGAAAGTATCGCATCGGACGGTCGAGACTTCGCGCCAGCACGACGCGCTCGCCGCCATCGGGTTCACCGCCAGGAACTGACCGGTGGCAGGCCCGCGCCAGAAGCAGACACGGCATGCCAGCCCGCCACCATGCGCCAGCATCAGGACCGGGCCGCGCTTGCCACGGCGGTCCGTCCTTGCCAGCATTGGCAGCGCGATCGGGCCCAGGACACCACCTCGGTGACCGCGGCGAGCCGGGCCTGACGGTCTTGTCATCCCTGGAGGGCCGAAGGCGACCTTCGACCGGATGCGCGCTCTAGAGGCCAAGCTCACCATCTACCGGAACGATTCGGAAATCACGCACGTCAACTCGTCCGGGCGAATGCGATCTGTTTCCGGTGCTCACCCGGACCGACGCTAGCCAGATAACCTCGACAGCAAAGTTCGGACCGCGATCCGTGACGGGTGACACTCTGGCTCAATGCCGCGTAGATCGCGGACGCCGCCCTTACACCAATCGCGCCGAACGCCCAAAGGACGCGCGGAACAGGCTGATCTGGGGTGTGGACGCTCCGACGGCCGACGCAGTTTGCATACACTCCGAATCGGCCGTCGCCGCGACGTGGCGGCGACATAACCGTACTCCGTTATCAACGCTGGTCGACGCCTGACGACCAAGATCGCCGTTCGGTGCTCGTCACTGGCGCGTGATGCTGCCCGCTACGGTGCCGGACGGTTCTTGCCGATGATGACACCTACCCCTCGACGGTGCTGCGCAGTGGCCGGGACGGCATTTCGTTCAGCCCGATGAACATGTTGTTCGTGCCGGGCGGCGCGACCCTCGAGCAGTCGGTCATCAGGCCCCGCCTACGCGTACTCGGCCTCCGCGGCTGGATCGAGGCGCTGGCAGCGCAAGACCAGCCGGATACGGATGTCCAGCTGTCCCAGGCCGGCCGGCGGGCAATGATCCTCACCCGGCTGTGGGGAAGCAGGTCGGCGGTCGCCCGGGACCTTCTTGCGCTGAACAACTTCCTGCGCGAATTCAAGCCGTCCGGCTCGTCCGACACCCAGGCGTACAGCAACGGTGACGGTGTACGGCTCACGTCGGCTGAGGGCTACCTGACCACCGCCGCCGCGGTTCGCACGCTGCCCGGCGTGAGGGTCGGAGAGATCCGCGTCCGGCTGAACCACCTGCTGCACATCAACGTCCTCCACCGCGGCCTGATCGTGCCGTGCAGCGAGTGCGA
>Ga0137409_10004894_pt1 | contig 13998 bp, 17 predicted proteins | sample CZODoug1_16funga_FD_122059 | JGI IMG/M metagenome (GOLD analysis project Ga0137409, IMG submission 122059) | Vadose zone soil fungal communities from Angelo Coast Range Reserve, California, USA - CZODoug1_16fungal (Hybrid Assembly) | ecosystem: Environmental > Terrestrial > Soil > Vadose zone... | reverse complement strand
CGGCTTTGGCGTCGACAAGGACGCCGGTGCATCCGTGGCATTGTCAGCAGTAACAGACAAATCGGAGTGGATCATGCAAGACGGCTTCGAGGCGTGGTCGTAGTGTCGGTGGACCCACGCGTGGCTTCAGGATGTCAGCCGACCTGATTGGATCCCGCTGGGAGTATGGGCTCGTTGCGCACCACGCATCCGGATCACGCGCGCGGCCACAGGTGGGCGTTGCTCTTGGGAGATCAGGCATGACTAGGTCCAACAAGGAAATCGTCCTTGAGGTGCTCAAGCGGGCCTTCGTCGATCGAGATGCGACGGTCGTCGGCGAGCTCTTTGGTGCGAACTACAAGCAGCACAACCCATCGATCCCAGAGGGCCCGTCGGCGATTGCCGAGATGATTCCGACTCTTACCAACCTCACGTATGAACCGGGTATGGCCGTGGCAGAGGGCGATCTGGTGATGGTTCATGGGCGCTACACGGGCTGGGGACCAAAGCCCATGGTCGCGGTCGATATCTTCCGAGTCGAGCATGGCAAGGTGGTGGAACACTGGGACGTGCTGCAGGCGGAAGTCCCGGCGGCCGAGACGGCGAGTGGCAATGCCATGTTCACAAGGGCCCGATGAACGACGCGTCCTTGTGGCGGCGCCGATGAGTCACCTTGACGTAGCCGTGAAGGCCCATGGCGGCGTCGGCGGTCTATTGACGTCCGGCGAGCAGTAATCGGGAGAGAACTTCTGCCATGCCCATGATCGACATCTACGCTGCTGCCGGCACGTTCGCGGACGTCCACACCCTCGCGAGAAACGCCGCCGCCCTGGTCAAGACCGTTGAGCAGGTCCCCGACATTCCGATGTTCCGGAACAACACGGCCGCGTTCGTTCACGAGATGCCCGCGGGTACGCTGGCCAACGTGGAGGGTGATGGCAACTACGTGCGAATTCAGGTGCTGACCAACGCCGGCGCGCTCGATCGCGAGAAACAGGTCGCCCTCGTCGGACAACTCACAGATCTCGTCGCGACGGCGGCGAACGACCCTGGACTGAAGACGCGCACTTGGGTGCTTCTTACGGAAGCTGCCCCCGGCGGCTGGGGGCTGTGGGGACATGCTCACACCAACGAGGAGCTGGTCGGCGCGGCAAGGGCCGAGATCGCGAAGCTACGGGGATGACCAGCTGACGCAGGGTTGAGCTCTCGAGAGAGTGACCTCCACGCTAGGGGCGGCCTAGCGTGCTACAGCGTACACAGGATAAAGGCTGACGTCCTATTTGATGTCGTGAATCCAGATTCGCTCTGGCAGTCCGCCGAAGAGTTTCCTGCCAACGTCAAGACGGGAGCCGGTCGCGAGCTCTTCATCGGATAGCAAAGCCGCTCGTATGTCACCCGCTGGATAAGTTCGAAGCAATTCGCTTTTGAAATCTTCGGGCAGCCTGCGCTTCTCAAAGCCGAACAGGTCGCAAACCGCCCCTTTCGCCACCAGGGACGCGACCTCACCGTACTTACGAATGGGTACGTACAAATTGAGATGCGCCGAAATGGCGTCCCCGACGACTTGCGCTTGCTCAGGTGAATGATGCTTGTCGAGCAGAAAGTCACGCGCCTGACGACCACCACTCACGGCAAAGCAACATTGCTTCAATGGCGCAATTCTGGATTCGGTAAGGCCAATGTCGTGTAAGAGCGCGGCGGCAAAATGCGTTTCCCTGTCATATGAGAGCTTCTGATACGCGGCAAGCATCGCGCCGAAGTAATACGTGCGGTAGGCGTGCGACAACAGATCTTGAGTATGCGTAGCCCTTGCATACTCTTCCGCATCTTTGACGATGCGCGTGTCCGGCGGGCCCAAGTCAGATAACTCGAGATTGACCGGCCTCAAGACGCCGAGTGTCGCTCGGATAATGTCAACCGCTTCTCGCACTGCAAGGAACGCCATGTTGCTCAGAAAATGAAGTCGTTCCGCCCGCGTCAGTACGCCGTTGCTTTTCTGGCCCCAATTTAAAGTGCCAAATCTAGGTTGCATTGGATGATGGGACACCCGTCACGGTGTCACGACTGTCCGGATGTCGACTAAGTGCGTTGAGGTAAAGCTGAGTGCCAGCCGTCCCGGACGTTCTGTCAGAACATCGAATTGCCGCTTGCGGTGTTGGCGGGCACTGGCTGGACCACGTCCCAATGTTCCACAATCTTTCCGTTCTTCAGTCGGAACAATTCAGCGATCGCGAGTCCTGGGTCGTTCGCCTCCCGCGTCAAATGCACGTGCAGCGCAACGAGGTCGTCATCGGCCAGCACTTTTGAAATCACTACTTTTAGGTGTGGATGCTTCTGTTGCATCCCGCTGATGTATTGAACAAAGCCATCTGGCCCGTCGGCCACTTCCGGATTGTGCTGGCGGTAGGGCAGCTCAATGTATTTGCGAGCAGCCTCGGCGGGCTCTCGTCGGTTGATTGCAAGCTCGTAGAATTCGGTTACAAGCCTTTTGTTCTCATCGAGTATGTGTCGCGCTGTCATGACGACCTCCTTGCCAATTGCTGTTGGACTCACACGCGTTTAGAGAGATCCGTGTTCATGTAGATCCTCAGCACGATGGTGACCGCCTCGGCCTTCGCCTCGCCCTTGCTGTGTACGTGAGCGACGGGTCGCTGTTCACTCAATTTAGAACGTGGCCGACGGGGAGTCGGAGGACAGGAACGCCGCCGCCTGCCTGACAAAAGACTCCGGGTACTGGAATAGGGAGCCGTGCCCCGCGTCGGGGTAAGTGAGCAACATGGCATTCGCCATGTTCTCGGCCAATCGATAGGAATTGGAGACGGGAATCATTTCGTCGTTCACCCCATTTACGACGAGCGTGGGATGCGGGATGGTCTTCAGTTCGGCGAATCGTTGACCAATCGGTGTTTCCCACTCGCGGAACGCGGCAATTTGAGCACCAGCCACGTTCGGGCCCGCCGGTGGGTCGAGGTCTTCTTTGCGTTGCGACAGCCTCTGGATGAAGGCCTCGCCGGCCGCCTGGCTCGGCCGGGACGAGGTGAAGAAGATCTTCTTCAACACGTCGTACCCGCGGTTCGTAGGATCCTGGAGATGCTTCGCAAGGCTCGGCTTCTCAAGATGCATGATGTCCTCGCCGCCGCGGGGAGCGGTTCCAACGAGCATCATGCGTCGAAAGATCGATGGGCGGTCCTGCACCATTTGAAGCGCGACCATTCCACCGAGCGAGTACCCGAGGACATCGCACCGCTTGATGCCGAGTCCGTCAAGAAACGCCATGGCGTGTCCGGCCATTTCGGCGACAGTGTGCGGAACTTCGCCTGTCGAACGCCCCAGGCCAGCGTTGTCGAAGAGGATGACCTCCCGTCCGGACGCGAGCGGATCGGTGACTGCGGGATCCCAGTTGTCGAGCGTGCCGGTGAAGTGTTGAAGAAACAACAACGGTAGCCCAGAGCCGTTACCGAAACGCCGATACGCGTAGGAATGGCGATTCGCCTGAAGCACTTGCGTGCGAGCGATCGTATTGCTTGCGGCCTTCGTCGATGACATCAGTCTCTCCAGTCACAAGACGCCATGCCGACCATTTGATACCGGCGTGTGCGCCGGTCTTCCGGTCGAAAGGCTAAGGATATGAGCATCCTGCGAGGAACTCTTGACGTAAGGAGCCCCTTTTGTCGCCAGCTGCTCTAGTCGACGAACCGGTTCCACCACTGTGAGCCGATCGAGCCATCAACCGAAGGACAACACAGACAAAAAAGGCCTCATCCGCCAAGACCGCCGGTGTTCCGAGGAACTAACGTGCACTCGATCGATCAGCGTGAGCTCGCCGACGCGGGCCGGCGCGTATCAGTGAACTTTCTGCAGGCTCAGGATTACCACTTCAACGAATCCCTTCTTTCACACGGTGCCGCGGAGTAACGATTGTCGGATTTCCGAGTGCGCAACATGACTCTCAAGATTGACAAGCAATCATCGGGGGACGAGTTGGTCGTGCGGCTGATTGGAAACCTGGGCGTCGAGCATCTGGCTGAGGTGACGGCTGAGGTGCGCTTGGAAGGGCGTCGGGTTGTAATAGACGTCAGCGAAGTCACGCTGATCAGCATCGAGGGAATTCGTCTTCTCAACGCCTGCGAAGACGACGGGATCGCGGTGATCAACGCGTCGCCGTACATCCTGGAGTGGCTGGCCCTCGAACGTAGAGTTGGGCCGCCACGGCGTTGATAGGTCCACAACTGTCGAGTGTGTTCTATTCGAATTCCAAACGACGATGTTGCGCCTCCCGTCGCCACCGGCCAGGAGAATTCCCAGCAAGCGCTTTGAACGTTCGACTAAATGTCGCTTGGTCCGGGAATCCTGTCTCCAGCGCTACTTGCGATAGCGGAGCCCTCGACGTGCGCATCAGTTGCTTCGCCCTTTCCACGCGCTGTTGTATGAGGTAGTGGCGGGGTGACGTGCCAAACGACTTCCGGAACGATCGATAAAAGTAGCTGACGGACAGGCCACATTCATGAGCCAAGGTCGCGAGCCGAAGAGACCCATCCAGATGTGTGGCGAGCAGTTCGGTCGCACGGCGCTTTTGCCACGGTGCAAGACCGCCACGATACTCGGGCCGGGCCCCGAACGAAGGCGCGTAGGTGTGAGCCACGTGCGCGCAAAAGAGCAGGCGGAAATAGTCCAGAAAGAGCGCGCAGAATGATTGTGGCGACTCAAGCGAAGGCACGATCATCAGGGTCATTCCGTGCAGGACCGGATCGACACTGCCATGTGTGCATGCGAGGGTCCGAATCCGCGTTGTCTCCGCATCATCAGTGAATGTGTCGAGGAGGGCGCGCGGAACGTGATAGTGGACCCAGTCCACCGGACCGCGGTTGCGCACACGAGGATTTGACTCGAGGTCGTAAATTCCAACCCCACCGGCTGGCCAATGTTCAATACGAGAATGGCGATCGTCCACCCAGAGATCGCATCCGCTCTTTGCCGCTGCCGTGAGGTGAATCGAGACCACGAAGGCCTTTTCCGCAGGAATGCCGCGCGTACGTTCTGGCATGCCGACCGGCGACACCAGACGAGTGATCGCGAGTTGCGGCTTAGCGGTCGGTCGGATGACCAGACTTCGAGCCTCCGGGAGTCGAAAGTACTCGGCCATTTGCTCGCCGTAGGCCGGGCGGCCGTCAGAGTTGCTCGACACAGGTTTGTTTCCGAACGGCTTCGACGCCGTTGCCAGCGATAGCCGCCATGTTCAGCGGCCATAATATGACCGGTCGTCTTATTTATCAAGACGGGTCAGGCGCATTGCTCCAGCAAACCGCTTTCACTCGCCGGCTCCGGGCAGAATTTCGCCAACAGGACCGAGGCTGAAGATTCAGCATTGCCGAATTCTCGGCCGACCTTCAACGTTATAACCGCCACAACTGCTGCGGGTTACCGGTGGCGGTGGTCTTGCTCTCTCCTTGGCGCGGCGATATCGCCGTCCCTCATTCGCTTGCGTCGGAACTGTTCGCAAACGAACGGAGACAGCGATGAGCTGTTTGCGTTGTCGGTCACGAGTTGGCTCTGCAACGCATGCGTGCCCGCAGCCGATCACTGCGGCAGTACACGCGCCAGCAGAGGAGCAGAAATCATGAGCAGGGTCGCGATTCACGGATTTGGCCGGATCGGCCACTCGCTGATGAAAGCGGCACTCGATGGCGATGTCTTCGTCCCCGTTTCGATTTCCGAAGTCTCGATGTCCTTGATCGACTCCAACCACGGACGCTGGTCCGAGCCGGTCGGGACAAAGCGCGAGCCCAAAAGGGTCGCCCCGTCTCGTCATTCGGTCTGCCCCCTCAAAGACCTTCACGGATCTTCAGGCACAGAGCGTCAAAAATAGGCGGTTCCGCAAAGACCACCGCACCTAGCGCTACCACACTCACGATACGTGAACGATGGCGCTCGCGAGACGGCGCGAATGATGTCGCGCGACGAGTGATCGACGCACTCAAGTGATCGACGTACTCAAGATCACATTAAGGCGAGCGCAGCGGACCACGAACTGTTGTGACGACGTCCTTGCCGAGTCGCAATGCCACGTCCGGCAGAACCGGCGGGCGCATTTACATCAATTGAGGAAATCATGTCCCAAGCCAAAACCACCTATCGCGCTGTGGAGGCGACCGGTCCCGGCAAACTACGGCTCACTGAGAGGACGCTGGTCGACCCGCCAGCTGGGCACGCGCGCATCCGCGTAGAGGCATGCGGCGTGTGCCATTCAGACTCGGGGACTGTCGATGGCCTCTTTCCGATCCAGTGGCCCCGCGTTCCCGGTCACGAGGCCGTTGGTCGGATAGACGCACTCGGAGCCGGCGTGGAGGGTTGGGCGATCGGGCAGCGCGTCGGCGTTGGATTCCTTGGTGGAAGCTGCGGGCACTGCCCGTTTTGCCGCAACGGTGATCTCGTCAATTGCCAGAACCAGGAGTACACGGGCATCCAACACGATGGCGGTTATGCGGAGGTAATGATCGCCAAAGCGAGCGGACTGATCGCAGTGCCCGACGACCTCTCCTCGATCGCCGCTGCGCCACTGCTCTGCGCCGGCCTGACAACCTTCAGCGCCCTTCGTGATTCGCCAGCAAAGGCGGGTGATCTCGTCGCGGTGCTTGGCATCGGAGGCCTCGGGCACCTGGGCGTGCAATACGCGCGGCACATGGGGTTCGAGGTCGCTGCGATCGCGCGCGGCGCCGACAAGGCCGATCTCGCCAAAAAGCTCGGCGCACACCACTACATCGACAGCTCCTCAGGGGACCCTGCCAAGGGACTTCAGGCTCTCGGAGGCGCGACCGTAGTCCTGGCCACGGCGTCCGCTGGCAAGGCCGTGGCCGACACAGTCAAGGGCCTCCGTCCTGGCGGCGTGGTGATCGCGCTAGGCGTGACCGAGGAGCCGGTACAGCTCTCCTCGATGGACCTCATCTTCGCCAGCCGAGGCGTCGCCGGCGCGCTCACAGGAAATCCGGCAGCCGGAGACGCGACACTCAAGTTCAGCGCCCTGACCGGAGTCTCAGCGATGGTCGAGACGATGCCCCTCGAAAAAGCCGCCGAAGCCTACGCGAGGATGATGGCAGGAAAGGCCCGCTTTCGAATGGTGTTGACGATGACCGCGTGACACCACTAAGGAGTCAACGCGCCGTGGAATCAACGCCGACCTCATGGAGAGAGACGATGAATCAGTTCCAAAAGAGTTTTGACGCCCAGAAGGCCTGCTTCGCCACAGGTGTCACGCGCTCCTATGAATGGCGGATCGGGCAGCTTGATCGAATGGGCCGGATGATCAAAGAGAACGAGGCGGCCCTACAAAAGGCGATTGCACGCGATTTCAAGACGGCCAGCCAAGAGTACGTCTTCGAAACACTGGCTTGTTTCCTAGAGACTGAATTTCAGAAGAGCCAGCTCAAAGACTGGATGGCCCCGGTCGAAGCGCCCGTCCCACGCGCTCTCGCCGCGACTGGCCATCGCGGCGTCGTCTATCGGGAGCCATATGGCGTCGCGTTGATCATCGGTCCGTTCAACGGTCCTTTACTGTTGCTTCTTCGCCCGGCGATCGCCGCCCTCGCCGCCGGCAATACTTGCGTCTTCAAACTCAGCACCGCGCTCGCGGCGACCTCCGCCTTGCTGGTCGCACTGGTCCCAAAGTACTTCGAGCCTCAGATGGTCACTGCAGTACTCGGTCATCGCGAGGCCATCACGGAACTTCTGAAGCTGCCGTTCGATTTCATCTTCTTCACCGGCAGTACGAGCACGGGGAAGGTTATTGCCCGCGCGGCGGCGGAAACTCTCACGCCTGTCGTGCTCGAACTCGGCGGTCAGAACCCGGCGCTGGTCGACCAAACGGCCAATATTCCCGACGCAGCCAAGAAGATCCTTTGGGGCGCGATGGCCTGGGGCGGCCAATGGTGCACGTCGCCGGGTTACGCCTACGTTCATGAATCGGTCGCTGACGAGTTCGTGGCCGAAGCCAAGAAGGCGCTCGTCGAACTCTACGGCGACGACCCGAAAAACAATTCCGATTACTCGCGTGTCATTGACGCGAAGGCAGTGGCGCGAATGGTCGGAATGATCGACCCCGCCAAGGTCGTGGCCGGCGGAAAGTCGGATCCGGACGCACGGTACCTCGACCCGACGATTCTCTATCCGGTCAGCTGGGACGACAAGGTTATGGCCGAAGAGGTCTTCGGCCCGATCCTCCCGGTCCTCACGTACAAGTCGCTCGATGAGGCGATGAAGCGCATGGCAGCGACACCGCTGCCCCTCGCGGGCTTCGTGTTCAGCCGTGATCAGAAAACCATCGACCGGTTCATTGGCGAGCTTTCCTTCGGCGGCGGCGCGGTGAACCAGGTAAATATCCACCTCTTCGTCGAGACGATGCCGTTCGGCGGGACCGGCGCCGCGGGCATGGGTCACTACTATGGAAAGGCTGGCTTCGACACGCTGAGCCACGCCAAATCCATGTTCATCTCGCCGCCCGACGTCGAGATCGAGCATCTCTTTCCGCCCTATACAGACGCGAAGAATAAGGCGCTGAACATGTGGTTCGAGTACTAGACCAACGTATTCCTTAGTCGAGATGTCGATGTCTGTCCCGCCCGACTCGATGGCGCTCGAGGCAGACAGACAGCGCAAGGTGTTTCGGGGACAGTGATGAAACGCAAGACGAAAGATCTCACCACAACGGCGCCGCAGGGAGGGCACACAATGTCCGCACGTGCGCAGCAAGTCGTCGCGCTGCTAAAGGCGATCGAAACCCGCGATCAGGAACCGATGGGTGTCATCAATCCGGCGAAGTACATCCAGCACAATATCGCCGTCGCCGATGGCCCCGCAGGCGTGGCCCAGCTGCTGAAAGAACTGCCTCGGGACTCCACGCGAGTCAACACCGTAAGGGTCTTCGAAGATGGCGACTTCGTCGTCGCACATAGCGAATACAACTTCTTCGGGCCGAAAATCGGCTTCGACGTCTTTCGGTTTGAAGGCGGTCTGATTGTCGAGCACTGGGACAATCTCCAAGAGACAGCCGGCCCTAATCCAAGCGGTCACACGATGATTGACGGGCCAACGACGCCGACGGATCTCGACAGCACTGAGGCGAACAAAGCCCTCGTGCGCAGGCTTGTGGACGACATCCTCGTCAATGGCAGGATGGAGTTGCTCGCGGGCTACTTCGATGGCGACAACTACATTCAACACAACCCTCATATCGCGGACAAGGTCTCGGGGCTGAACGCTGCCATGCGCGCCTGGGCCGAGAAGGGAATCTCGCTCAAATTCGACCGCGTCCACAAGGTCCTCGCTCAGGGCAACTTCGTACTTGTTATCAGCGAAGGTGCGCTGGGCGGGCAGCACACTGCCTTCTATGACCTGTTTCGGGTGCAGGACGGCAAGATCGCTGAACACTGGGATGTCCTCGAGGCCATCGTCCCGAAGGAGCAATGGAAAAACCAGAACGGAAAGTTCGGATTCTGATCGGGACGCGCTCTCTTCGCCTGTCTGATCGAGCAGGCACGACAGCGCGATGAAGAGGAAGCGTTGAGAATGCGACTGACGGCCGAGGAAGTTGCTCGAACGCACACAGAGGTATTCAACGCGGCGCTACTGTCGGGAGATCTCGACACGCTGGCGATGTTGTACGCCGACGACTACATGCTCGTGCGTCCAGACGGTTCCGTGTTGTCCAAGGATGAAGTGCTCTACGGTCTTCGCGAGGGCGGATTAACGTTCAAGTCGATTGAGGTCAAGAACATTAACGTTCGAGTCCATGGAACGGCGGCGCTGCTGACTGCAGAGTCGTGGACGGCGACCTCCACACTAGGTCAGGAGGCACGCGCGCACATTCGACTTCTAGCAGTGTATGTGACTGACAGCAACGGTCTGCGGCTAACCCATTTTCAGAGCGTCCTGTTACACGCGTGACATGGGAGCTTCCAGGCGTCGCTTCAACTGAGGGATAGCTGGTGTGCTGCCGCAGACGCCGGGGTAACGCGGCCACACGACGGACATCGGGATGGAGACAACATGCGAGAGAACACGAGTGATCTCAAGGCAATCGCGCAGCGATTTTTTGGTGCTTATGACGCGCATGACGTAGAGGGCATGACCGCTCTGTGCGCGGACGACGCGCGAGGCCGGTACGTCCCCTATGGTCGCGAGAGTGTCGCTCCCATTCGGGGCGGGATCGACGCGATCTGGCGAGCTTTTCCTCAAGCAGTTCCCGACTTCCGCGTCGAGGTGATCGAGATGATGCTCGCGGAGGGGAATACCCTCGTGGCTCAAACCGTGATGAGCGGGCCAATACCGCCGGACCCTCTCGGTATTTCCAAGCAGGGCCAGGCGGTGGCGATTCCTCATGTCTTCATTTTGCGTTTCGCTGCCGACGGCAAGATCACGCGCCTGGACGCGTACTGGGACAATGCCGTACTGAACGGCCTCATGAAGAGCGTTCTGTAGCCTCTTCGATCGTAGCAAGCGACAACGAACTCCGCAGTCAATTCGAAGGATGTCATGGCGATGCGAAAGCTGGACGACAAGGTCGCCGTCATCACCGGCGGCACAACGGGAATCGGACTGGCGACGGCGAAGCTCTTCGTCGAGGAGGGGGCATTCGTGTTTATCGTGGGCCGTCGCCAGGAGGAACTCGATGCCGCGGTGAAAGCGATTGGGGTCAGGTCTTTCGGGGTTCGGGGGGACGTGACCAAACTGAGCGACCTCGACCGCCTCTATGACACCATCAAGACAAAGAAGGGACGAATTGACATCGTTTTTGCCAACGCTGGCATTTTGGACCGAGCCTCGTTGGGAAGCATCACTGAGGAGCATTTCGCAAAGTTGATCGATACAAACGTCAAGGGCGCCCTCTTCGCTGTGCAGAAGGCACTGCCTCTCCTGAAGGATGGTGGGTCGATCATTCTGACGGGCTCGGTCGCCGGCTCCAAGGGAACCGCCGCCCAGGGCGTGTACGGAGCCACGAAGGCGGCCTTGCGGTCGTTCGTCCGGACGTGGACCGTTGAACTCAAGGATCGCCACATACGCTCGAACGTCGTGAGTCCTGGTCCGGTGGGTACGGCGCCAGTGACTGACCAACCCGCAGAGATCATCGATCGGATGGTGTCGACGATTCCGATGGGGCGGATGGGCGAGCCTGAGGAAATTGCGAAGGCCGTGCTGTATCTTGCCTCTGACGACTCCAGTTTTGTAACCGGAACCGAACTGTTCGTCGATGGTGGTAGGGCCCAGGTGTGATCTTTTGGTTGACGCCGGTACCTCCCGGTGGTCAGGTGTCCTGGAGCACCAACCTGTAAACCGACGTAGGCGAGCCCGAAGCCCTCATTGTGCGGAGAGTCGGCCGCGCAAACGTCGCCTCAGAGCGGCGGCTGAGTGTTCGTTGGGCGGCGTTGCTATTCTGAAAACGGCGCGGCTTCGAAGAGGTCGGCAAAGCTGGGCGTCTTAAACCCATCGACGTACCGGCTGCCAAAATCCCGAAGGATGTTGTCAAAACTGGTCGCTGGCTTCCGACGCACGACGTCGCACAGGGAGGCCTTGAAGCACTGCTTGAATGCTAGCCGAGGAAACTCGCTCAGGATCGCACGTTGTGCGTTTTCTGGGATTCGCTCAAGTCCGGCGCCGAGGACGTCCACGGCGATTCCGGAATGCGCCATCGCCACTTCAGGTTCTTTGTGGAGGGCGATGGTAGGTGTGGTGTGGAGCGCAATGGCGTCCCACACAATTTGCAGCTGCTGTTCGGAGATTCCGCGAGCCTTCAGAAACGCGCGCGCCGCATTGGCGCCGTCGACCTCAAAGCGGTCGGCCGCCGCATAGCGATCGCTCAGACCAAGGTCGTGCAGCACAACGGATAGGGCCAGAAGCTCAGGGTCCGGCGCAGGCTTGGCGCCCAACGAGAGCACAACGCCAAACAGCCAGGAGCGCATCACGTGGTTGAACAGGTACGGCTCTAAAGAATTCCTCGACAGCTCAATCGCATCGCGAACCAACGCTGTATCCGGTACTGTGAGCCCCGCTAGCGGCATATTTCGCCCTCCCCTAATCCCGGCCCTCCTCGTCAACGGCGGGTGTCAGCCACGGCCGCGGCTTCGCTGAGCAGTGTGGCAACCTTGTCATCCAACTCTTTGGCGACCCTTAGCGCATCCGCGTTGCCGTAGGGTTTCAGAAGGCTGACCATCCTGTCGTACGAGAGGTGCACGCCGTCGCGCCGCTCATCGACGAGGACGGTGACCGGAGCGTATGACCCCGCGTCCGGGACATGCTTGGCCATTTCCTTCATGACAAGCGGATTCCCGATCACGAGTCTCACGATCTTCGGTACGTCGAGCCCCGTCTCTTTTCGGAGAACCGCACCATGATCAAATTCCAGGAAGAGCATTAGGCCCGTCGGGCCCATGCGACGATTGATAACCTCTTCCAGTTCGGCGAAAGCACGTGGCGCTTGCGATTCCGTCGCGAATGCGACGAGATCGAGTTGCCCGACGCCGGCTTTCAACGCCGCGACGACTTCCTCGAATGGCTTTGAAGTGGTTACGCTGAACCGCTCCACTTCGATCCGTCTAGTCGACATTCGCGCCTCGCATTCGATCGACAGCCTGCCTCACTCGTGAGCGGCGGAGGCGTGCACTCCCTTCAAGCGTATGCAGCGCCTGTCCCATCATGCCGGCGGTGTTTCGGCAGGGGGGCGTCTGCCGGCCACTAGCGAGTGACAGCAAGGGGTTCATCGGTTCTCCCGCCAGCACGCTCCACCGTATAGGAATCTTCGGACGCCTTCTTGAAGGAATGAGCCGGTTTTGTCAGTGGCTGCTGCGACTTCTCGCCGAAGCCTGAGCGCGTGAATCAGCTGCAGATGGGAATCTGAGAGGATCGCTGTCCTCGACAGGTTGAAGGAACATTCATGCCGCGATGCTCACGAACACAACCTTGACGAAGGCCTTCAGTGCTCGCGGGCTCTGTTCTACGCGTGTTCGCAAAATAGCGCCTTCATAGGAATCGAACAGAAATGCGGCCAGTTCATCCGCCTTTAGGTCCTTGCGAATTGAACCCTGTTTCTGCCCGTCCCTAATAATCGTCGTGACCTCCTCATCCCAGAGGTTCAGCACGCCGACGAGGCTCTCGCGAATCCGCGGTGTGTCGTCCGAGACTTCGGCCATGAATTTGCCGATCATGCAGCCCTCATAGTGTCGCAAGAAATACTCATTGAGAGCTGCGAATAGCTTCTTCAGGCGGGCGAGGGCAGGCAGCTTCGGGTCAGTGAAGATGTTTCGCTCCGGAGTTCCCTTTGCGTAGGCGATGAGAATCTCCGCGGCCAGAGCTTCCTTGCTCTTGAAATGGTTGTAAAACGACCCTTTTGGAACACCAGCTGCGTCAGTGACGTCCTGGACGCCGCACGCGCCGAACCCTCGTTCTATGAACAGCTTCATGCCAGCTTCAAAAACGGCACTACGAGCGTTGTGGCGAGCCAAAAATCCTCCTGCGGTAAAGCGCGCTGCCGGGCAATGCGCGCGCTCGAGCTCAATCCAGAGAGACTCCCTGCTCGTGCGCTGCCGATCGATCTTATCGCCCCCTGGCTGGTCAGCGCGGTTGGCCAGCGAGACATCTGGCGCGACGCCCTGCAATTCTGGCAAGCGAGTCGGCGCATTGGCGAGTCGCCACGGCCGAGCTCGAGATACGAGAGATGCTGCGAGCAGCGTGGTTGCGACCTCCACTAAAGCCTTCTTTTGCTGAGCGCCTGTGGGCAGTCTCCAGCCGCGTGATCCGGAAAGACGACCGGTCATATTATACCTTGGCAGGCCCGGCGGTTCCTGACCGGCGCAGTGAAGATCGAGGATTGCCGTGATCTGCGCCGGTTCTTGCTACAGAACGAAACTCAACATCATCACGAGTGATGGGGGACACGTGCGATCAACTCGTCGAGGTGGGACAGAAAGAATTTCAGAATCTGCGAGGTATTCGATCTTCGGTAGCCAAGCATCAACGCGATGGTCGGTATATCGC
>Ga0137409_10004891_pt1 | contig 14001 bp, 12 predicted proteins | sample CZODoug1_16funga_FD_122059 | JGI IMG/M metagenome (GOLD analysis project Ga0137409, IMG submission 122059) | Vadose zone soil fungal communities from Angelo Coast Range Reserve, California, USA - CZODoug1_16fungal (Hybrid Assembly) | ecosystem: Environmental > Terrestrial > Soil > Vadose zone... | reverse complement strand
CCAGAGTTTCGAGCGGGCGGTGTCATTCCAGTCGCCGGGCATGTCGACCCGGCCGCGTTCACCGAGAAACTCGAACGTACCCGGCGCGACCAGCGCGGGGTCAAGCAAGGGCTGCAGGCGCCAGGCATGCGCCCAGTCTCGCGCACTTGCTGTCGTGACCGGCACGATACGAGGCGCAGGCAAGCGCATTCGCAGCCGGTGGACGATCTGTCCGGCCGTCAGAAAACGGGCGGTATTGAACAAGCGCGCTGCCTGGCTCCAGGACATGGAGGTGATCTGTACGATGGAGGACCGGCCGGCACAACATCCGGCTTTCAGAACCAAACCACGAACCGCGCGGCACAATCCTACAGGTGGACGTATCGGCGGCGGTCGTCCCTGGTGCCTCTTTTCGAAACAATTCGCCCGATCATCCGGGCCGAGCAGTGGGTAGCCTCAGTCCGGGGCGCAGACTCAAGCCCCGGTTTGCAGCAGCGCCTCGCGGTTTGTTGAGGGAGCGACCCCGGCTGGTCGCGGAAAGAAACATGAAGCCCAGGGGAGTACTCGACCGGTTGCGTGCCAGGATGGTGTGGCGCATGTCGTGGCGGCGCCGCCTCCAGGTAGTGGTCGATCTTGTCCTGGCGCTTGGTGCCTGGGTGGCCGCGTACCTGGTCCGCTTCAACTTCGACTTTGCTGCCGCCGAGGAGTACTTCGTCCCGACCGCGATCCTCGCGTTCGCCGTGGTCCAGGTAGGCGTGCTTGTGATCGTCGGGGTCTATTCGCGACTCTGGCGCTACACCGGGCTGCAGGACTTGCGCTTGATGATCGTCGGCGTGGCGCTCGGCGCGCTGGTGGTGCTCGCGATGGTCGCCATTTTTCCGCGCATGTTTTTCGCGCCACGCAGCACACTGCTCGCGCAACCTGCATTTTTCCTGATGCTCATTGCGGGTGTGCGCGTGCTGTGGCGAATGATGCGCGAGAACTCGGCGCAGAAGCAGACGCTGGAGTATGGCGAGCCGGTGATCGTCGTGGGCGCCGGCGATGCCGGAGCGACGCTGCTGCGCGAGTTCGAGCGCAGCCATCGCTGGCGCGCCGTCGCGCTGCTCGATGATGATCCGCACAAGCGCAACAGCGTGGTCAACGGCGTACGGGTCGAGGGAACCCTCGCCGATTTCCCCACGCTCTCGCTGCGCTTTCGCGCGCACAAGGTGGTGATTGCGATTCGTTCGATGGACCGCGATCAGCGCATTGCGCTGGCACGTCGGCTCAGCGAGCAGGGTGCTGAGGTCTACACCCTGCCGCCGCGCGACACCTTGCACAAGGGCGAGGTCACCGATGACGCGATCCGGCGCGTGCGTCCCGAGGACCTGCTCCGGCGCAATCAGGTTTCGCTGGATGCGAATCTTCTCATCGCGGGTATCGCCGGCAAGGTCGTGCTGGTGACCGGCGCCGGCGGCTCGATCGGATCGGAACTGTGCCGCCAGCTGGCCGACCTGCAGCCGACACTGCTGGTGATGTTCGAGCTCAATGAGTTCGCGCTGTACGAGATCGACGAAGAACTGCATGCAGGCTGGACCACGCTGGCGCGCGCGAGCGTGATCGGCGATGTGCGCGACGAAAACCGTGTGCAGGAAGTGATGACCCGGTATCGTCCCGACGTGGTGTTCCACGCAGCTGCTTACAAGCACGTGCCGCTGATGGAGCAGGTCAACGCCTTCGAGGCGCTGCGCAACAACGCGCTGGGAACACTGGTGATCGCAAACGCGGCGATGCGGGCGGCGGTCGCAAAGTTGATCGTGGTTTCAACCGACAAGGCAGTCAATCCGACCAACGTGATGGGTGCAACCAAGCGGCTGGCCGAGATGCTGGTCCAGGACGCTACCGCGGGACACGAGATCAAGGTGTCGATCGTGCGCTTCGGCAACGTGCTCGGCAGCGCGGGCAGCGTGATTCCGAAGTTCGTCGAACAGATCCAGCGCGGCGGGCCGGTGACGGTCACGCACCCCGAGATCACACGCTACTTCATGTCGATCCCGGAGGCAGCGCAACTGGTTGTGCTTTCCTCCACGCTTGGGCGTGGTGGCGAGATTTTCGTGCTCGATATGGGCGCGCCGGTGCGCATCTCTGACCTGGCACGCGACCTGATCCAGCTGATGGGCAAGACCGAGCGCGAGGTCGACATTGTCTACACCGGCTTGCGTCCCGGCGAGAAGTTGTTCGAGGAATTGCTGTTCGATACAGAAACGACGGTGCCTACCGAACACGAACGCTTGCGGATCGCACGGGCGCGGCCACCCACCGCCGCAGCGCGCGCCATGTTCGCCGAGTGGCTGCGCGAAAGGCCGCTGCGATCCGACTTCGAAGTGCGGCAATTCCTGCATCGCCTGGTGCCGGAGTACACACCGGACGAGCGTTATCATCGCCGCGCCGCCGAGCGGGCTTGAGAACAACCGATGAGCAACGGTCCGATCGCGCTGATAACCGGCATTACCGGCCAGGACGGCGCCTACCTCGCCAAGCTGCTGGTCGAAAAAGGCTACGTCGTTCACGGCACGTTTCGCCGCACGAGTTCGGTCAATTTCTGGCGCATCGAAGACCTCGGCATCAAGGATCATCCGAACCTTCGGCTCGAGCCATACGACCTGACCGATCTCGGGTCCACGTTGAGCCTGGTCGGCCGCCTGCAGCCGCTGGAGATCTACAACCTGGCCGCGCAAAGTTTCGTCGGCACGTCGTTCGACCAGCCCGGCACCACCGCGCAAATCACCGCGCTCGGTGCGCTGAACCTGCTCGAAGCGATCCGCCTGGTCAGCAAGAATTCGCGCTTTTACCAGGCATCCACCTCGGAGATGTTCGGCAAGGTGCAGGCCGTGCCGCAGGACGAGGCGACGCCGTTTTATCCCCGCAGTCCCTATGGCGTAGCGAAGCTGTACGCACACTGGATCACGGTCAACTATCGCGAGTCGTACGGCATCTTCGGTGCGAGCGGCATCCTGTTCAACCATGAATCGCCGCTGCGCGGTCTGGAATTCGTCACGCGCAAGATCACCGACGGCGCGGCTCGCATCAAGCTGGGCAAGCTCGATGTGCTGGAACTCGGCAATCTCGAAGCGCGGCGCGACTGGGGCTACGCGCTTGAGTACGTCGAAGGCATGTATCAGATGCTGCAGGCGGGCGAGCCGGAGACGTTCGTGCTCGCGACCGGGCGCACGCTCACCGTGCGTGATTTCGTCACCATGGCGTTCGCCGGTGCGGACATGACGCTCGAGTGGAGCGGGCAGGGCATCGACGAGATCGGCCGCGACGTCTGCACCGGCAAGACGCTGGTGCGGATCAACCCGGCGTTTTACCGGCCGGCGGAAGTAGAAATCCTGATCGGCAATCCAGCCAAGGCGCAGCACAAGCTCGGCTGGGCCGCGAAAACCCCGGTTGAAGAACTGTGCCGGTTGATGGTCGAAGCCGACCTGCGTCGCAATGTCGCCGGCGCCCGTTTCTGAACCCGGCCGCGTCTGGATCACCGGCCACAACGGCTTCACCGGTCGTTACCTCTCTGCCGCGCTGGCACGCGCAGGATTCGAGCCAATCGCGGCGCCGGATCTTCCCGCCTTCGACCTGCGCGATGGCGGCAGCATCGAACGCGAGCTCGATCGCGCGCGCCCCGACTATGTTGTGCACCTGGCGGCGGTGAGTTACGTCGCGCACGGCAATCCGACCGATTTTTACGAGATCAACACGGTCGGCACGACGCGATTGCTCGAGCGCCTCGCGCGCAGCACCTTGCCCCTGCGCAAGGTGATCGTCGCGAGCAGTGCCAACGTCTATGGCAATGCGACGCATGAGCCTATTACCGAAGACACGCCGCTCGCACCGGTCAATCACTACGCTTGCAGCAAGATCGCAATGGAGATGATGGCGCGCACGCTGTTCGACCGTTTGCCGATCCTGATCGTGCGTCCCTTCAACTACACCGGAATAGGGCAGAGCGAAAAATTCCTGGTGCCAAAGCTGGTGCGGCACTTTGCGCAGCGCGAGCCGGTCATGAAGCTCGGCAACCTGGATGTCGTGCGCGATTTTTCGGACGTGAGAATGGTCGCAGCCGCCTACTGCGGCTTGCTGGCGAGCGCGTTGGTGAGCACCGAAGTCAATATCTGCTCGGGCTCGGGTCGATCGCTGCAATCGATCGTGGATACGCTGCGTGCACGCGCGGATCACGCGCCGGCCATCGAGATCGACCCCGCGCTCGTGCGCGGTACCGAACTCAAGCGCCTGGTGGGTGGGAATGCTCGGCTGCTGAACGCCGTCGGCGCGCTACCCTATGCAGACTTTGGCGCAACGCTGACCTGGATGCTGGAGCGAGCAATGGCGGCGAGTGCGCATCGACAGGGGTGAGTTCCTCGTCGCTGGCAAGGCTCCAACCATCGCCGCCGACCGTTGCGGGTCGGGTCTCGGGAAGCGAGTAACGCGGGCGCCGGCCAAGGCGCATGAAACGCGTCGGGAAAAGGAAAACACCGAAGTACAAGAGCCCGACCAGCAGGAACCCTGCGAACATCAGCTGCTCGGGCCAGTCAAGCAGCCATCCGGCGGTACCAATTGCACCAAAGGCCAGGTTGACGCTGACGAGCAGCAGCACGGTTTGCACCGGACTCAGGCCACGGCGCATCAGCAGATGGTGAATGTGGCCGCGATCGGGCGTGGCCGGGTTTCGCCCGCGGATCACGCGCCGGATGGTGACGGTGAAAAAATCCAACAACACAACGCCGACCACCCAGAGCATCGTCACAGGTGGCGGCGCTTCAGCGTTGCCTTGCGTGAACTGGATCGAAAACCACGCAACCACAATCCCGAGCACCTGGCTTCCTGTGTCACCCATGAACGAGCGGGCGCCGCGACCGAACAGCGGCGCGTTGAACGCAAGAAACCCCACCAGCGCACCGATCATCACGACGAGAAACTTCATCGCGTTCGCATCGCCGAGCATCCAAGCGAAAAAAGCGAAGTAACCGAGGATTGCAAGTACCAAGGTGCCCGCCAGTCCGTCGAGGCCATCAAACGTATTAATGGCGTTGATGACCGCAACTGTTGCGAACACGGTCAGCGGGATCGACCAGTTCATCAGCTCGACCGGACCTCGGCCGAAGAGATCACCGAGCGAATGCAGGAAGTGATTACCCCAGGAGGTCATCAGCACGGCCGCCAGCACTTGCACGCCAAGCTTGGTGCGAGGAAACACCTGGCCACGATCATCAAGAATTCCGATGACTGCAAGGACCGCGATGGCGACCAGGAGCACTTGATAGTCAGCAAGCGCCCGCAGGGAGAACGAGAGGGCCAGGAACAGGCTCAGCGTGAGGGCCAAGCCGCCCGTCAACGGTGTTGCGGCGTCGTGACGCTTGCGTCCGCCGGGATGATCGATCAGCCCCAGACGCTCAGCGGGGCGGCGCATCCAGATGATCACCAGGCAGGTGGAAACACAGGCCAGTAGAGCCTGCAACAGATAGGTCACGGCAGAGCTTCTTTTTACGTTGGTCTCGATTATGCCGCGCCTATCTTGCGAACGACGAGCATCGATAACACGAAGTAACGAAATTCATCGTCGATGCAAATGAACGGCAGCGTGATGTGCATCGACTCTATCAAGAGCCGACCCGCAGTCTGAGTGAATCGAATCACGTCGATGTGACCATTTTTTCCGTCCAACCCGAGGGCGCGTTTGGGGATCACCCGTTCTGGTGAGGAAAACTCCGCCGGTCGGGCACGCGGAGTGCACGGAAGATGCACCAGATGGTTGCCGCTAAACTTCGCCCCCTCGTTTCAGCGGCTCGATCATGATCTTTGTAACCGGGGGCGCGGGTTTCATCGGCTCAAATTTTGTCGTCGATTGGCTCGCCTGTTCGCGTGAGCCGGTGTGCGTCCTCGACAAGCTCACCTACGCAGGGAACCTGGAGAACCTGGTTTCGGTTCGCGGCCGCCCTGAATTCCAATTTGAGAGAGTGGACATCTGTGACGGCTCAGCAGTGCTGGCGCTGCTCCGAGCCCTCCAGCCGCGCGCCTTGCTCCACTTTGCGGCCGAAAGTCACGTCGACCGGTCGATCCTCGGACCGGCCGAGTTTGTCCGCACTAACGTAAACGGGACCTTCTCGCTTCTCGAGGCGGCCCGGGCCTACTGGAGCGGGCTGGATGAGGGGGCGCGCCGCAGCTTTCGTTTCCTGCACGTTTCCACCGATGAGGTGTACGGCTCTCTCGGCGAGACCGCGGCCGCGTTTTGCGAGTCCACGCCGTATGCGCCCAACAGCCCGTATTCAGCTTCGAAGGCCGCCTCGGATCACCTGGTGCGCGCCTATCACCACACCTATGGGTTGCCCACCCTGACCACCAACTGCAGCAACAACTACGGTCCCTACCAGTTCCCCGAGAAACTGATACCCCTCGTCATCCTCAATGCGCTCGACGGCAAGGAACTGCCGGTTTACGGCGACGGGCGCAACGTGCGCGACTGGCTATACGTGGGTGACCACTGCTCGGCGATCCGCGAAGTGCTCGCGCTCGGACGGCCGGGCGAGGTCTACAACATCGGTGGCAAGAACGAAATGCGCAACATCGACGTGGTCCGCTCGATCTGCGCGATTCTCGACGAGCTGCGTGCGAAACCCACCGGCAGCTACGCCGAGCAGATCACGTTCGTCAAGGATCGCGCGGGGCATGACCTGCGTTATGCGATCGATCCGCACAAGATCGAGAGCGAACTGGACTGGCGGCCCGCGGAAACCTTTGCGACCGGCATTCGCAAGACCGTCGAGTGGTTCGTCGCCAATCGCGTGTGGGTGGACCAAATCCGCGACCGCCAGTATCGCGACCGGGCCGACAAGCAGTACGGCAGGGCGGCGTAAACGTGTCGATCCGACGCAAGGGCATCGTGCTCGCCGGCGGTTCCGGCACGCGGCTCTATCCAGTGACACAGGCAGTGTCCAAGCAACTGCTGCCGATCTACGACAAGCCGATGGTGTATTACCCGCTGTCGACGCTGATGCTGGCTGGCATCCGCGACGTGCTGGTCATTTCGACGCCGCAGGACACCCCACGTTTCGAGGCGTTGTTGCACGATGGCAGCCAGTGGGGCATGAACATCGCCTACAAGGTGCAGCCCTCGCCCGACGGCCTCGCGCAGGCGTTCATTCTCGGACGTGACTTCGTTGGTCGCGATCCTGCCGCGCTGATCCTGGGCGACAACATCTTCTACGGGCACGATCTGGCACAGGCGCTCACGCGCGCGTGTTCGCGGGTGGATGGTGCAACGGTGTTCGCCTATCACGTCACCGATCCGGAACGTTACGGCGTGGTCGAGTTCGATGCTCGCGGGCGCGCCGTGAGCATCGAAGAAAAGCCCAAGGCGCCGCGCTCCGGTTACGCCGTGACCGGCCTCTACTTCTACGACAACCAGGTGCTCAACATCGCCGCGTCCATCAAGCCGTCGAAACGCGGCGAACTGGAGATCACCGACGTCAACCAGCTCTACCTTCAGGCCAACGCGCTGACGGTCGAGGTGATGGGCCGCGGCACGGCATGGCTCGACACCGGCACGCACGACTCGCTGCTCGAGGCATCGCATTTCATCGAGACGATCGAAAAGCGGCAGGGCCTCAAGGTCGCGTGCCCGGAAGAGATTGCCTATCGCCTCGGGTGGATCGAGGCTGACCAGGTTGAGCGCCTGGCAGCGCCTTTGGCGAAAAACGACTACGGCCGATACCTGCTGCGGATGCTGAACGAGCAGCTCCTGCCGCCGACGACGTAGCCGAGCACGATGAGAGTCATCCCGACCGCGCTGCCCGAAGTGCTGTTGCTTGAACCCAAGGTGTTCGGCGACGAACGCGGCTTTTTCCTGGAAAGCTGGAACGCACGCACCTTTCGTGACGCAACCGGGCTCGACGTGCAGTTCGTGCAGGACAACCACTCGCGCTCGGCACACAACGTCTTGCGAGGGATTCACTACCAGGTGGTCAAGCCGCAGGGCAAGCTGGTCCGGGTTGTTGCCGGCATCGTGTTCGACGTGGCCGTCGACTTGCGCCGGTCGTCGCCGAACTTCGGCAGGTGGGTTGGGGTTGAGCTTTCCGCGGACAGCAAGTGCCAAGTTTGGATACCCCCCGGCTTTGGCCACGCTTTTCTCGTGCGAAGCGAGCATGCCGATTTTCTCTATAAGACGACGGAATACTGGATTCCCGAGTACGAAAGGGTATTGGCATGGAATGACCCCACAGTGGGCATTACCTGGGCTTTGGGCGCGCATCCGGTGCTTGCCAGCAAGGACGCGAGTGCGCCGCTACTGGCCGCAGCAGAAGTCTTCTCGTGATATTCGGCTCATTGCGTTCGCCTGCACCCGCGGGTGACCCGCGCAAGTGGCCCGTTTGGCTGTCGGCGGTCGACCTCGAGCAGCACGGCTCGAGCATCGCCAATCACGGCGCACCCTGGGTGAAGAAATGACGGCGACCGGACGCGAGGTGTTGCTCTTTCCAATCTTGGCTGTGACACGCCATCGAGAGCTGGTGAGGCAACTCACCTGGCGTGACGTGATCGGCCGCTACAAGGGCTCCTTCCTGGGAATTGCTTGGTCATTCCTCAATCCGCTGCTGATGCTTTCGGTCTACAGCTTCGTCTTCAACGTCGTCTTCAAGGCACGCTGGAGCGCGACTAGTACGGAGGGCCCGATCGACTTCGCGCTTGTTCTGTTCGTTGGCTTGATCGTGCACGGGTTCGTAGCGGACTGCATCACCAAAAGCCCGGCGGTGATCGTTTCCAATCCATCCTTCGTGAAGAAGGTTGTCTTCCCTCTTGAAATGCTTCCGCTGGTCACGGTCGCGTCCGCGTTTTTTCATCTGGGCGTGAGTTTCGCGGTACTAGTGCTTGGCCTGCTGGTGACCGGCCGGCCGCTTCATGGCACGGTCGCCGTTTTCCCGATGATCGTCTTCCCTCTGGCGGTGGCAGTTCTTGGCGTCTGCTGGGTGCTCGCTTCGCTCGGCGTGTATCTGCGCGATATCGCGCAGACGGTCGGGATCATGTCATCCGTTCTTCTTTTCCTCTCTCCTGTTTTCTACCCTCCGACGGCCCTGCCGGAGAGATTTCGCTTCGTTGTCGACTTGAACCCGCTGACGTTTGTCATCGAACAGTCCCGCAACGTGATCATTTGGGGAAAGTGGCCTGACTGGCTCGGCTTGTTCACCTATTCGGTGGTAGCAATGCTGGTGGCCGCATCGGGACTATGGTTGTTCCAACGGATGCGTCGAGGTTTTGCCGATGTCATCTAACGATCCTGTCGTCAAGGTCGACGGCGTCGGCAAGTGTTATCAACTTTACGAGCGCCCGCGCGATCGCTTGCTGCAGATGGTTATCCCCCGGCTGCAGCGCTCTTTCGGTCAATCGGCGGCAAGGTTTTATCGCGAGTTCTGGGCGTTGCAAGACGTGAGTTTTGAGGCCCGGCGCGGCGAATCGATCGGCATCGTTGGCCGCAATGGCAGCGGCAAGAGCACGCTGTTGCAGATCATCGCGGGAACGCTGACACCGACTACCGGAAGTGTAGCGACGAGAGGGCGAATCGCGGCCCTGCTGGAGCTCGGCTCCGGATTCAATCCGGATTTCACGGGACGCGAGAACGCTTACCTGGCGGGCACGCTGCTCGGACTCACCCGATCCGAAATGGACGCAAGATTCGACGACGTCGCCGCTTTCGCGGACATTGGCGACTTTATCGACCAACCGGTCAAAACATACTCCAGCGGCATGTTCGTCAGGCTGGCGTTCGCGACCCAGGTGCAACTCGATCCTGATCTTCTCGTTGTGGACGAGGCGCTGGCAGTAGGAGACTCGCTCTTCCAGAAACGCTGCTTCGAGCGGATGGAGCAGCTACTTTCGAACGGCACGACTCTCCTTTTCGTGTCGCACGATCAGGAATCGATCCGCACGATGACTCACCGCGCGATACTGCTGCGGCAAGGCGTGGTCACCATGATTGGATCGCCCTCCGATGTCCTGCTCGCGTATCGCAAGCAGCTTCACGATGAAGAGACAGCCCACTTGCTTCAGCTGGCCGAGCGAGGAGCGCGCCGGCGGTCCGGAGCTCAAGCCGATCCGATCAAACAACCGGCGGGCGACGAACAGCTGGACACGCTCGGCGCGGTTGCCACAGTCACGGAGCTCACGGCGGTACCGACTTCGATCCGGGCACCTGACCGCTCGTTCGGGAACCTGAGTGCACAGGTCGTTGGCGTTGAAGTCCGGGACGGCGATGGCAAGACATGTGCGGTTTTCCACCCTGGTGATCGGGTGCGCATCGTTGTTCGTTGCGCTGCGCGCGCTGCGGTTTCCAACGTGAATGTCTCCTTGCGAATCCGCAACAAGGAAGGCGTCAAGATGTATTCCTGGGGCACGCTCAACCAGGACATGGCGATACTGGCCGGGCTGCAGGCGGGCGACATCTTCTGGGAGCGCAGGTTCGGCGCGGGCGAGCAGCTTTTGGTCGCTTTCGACTTCTTATGCACTCTCGGACAGAACTTCTACGAAGTGCAGGCTGCAATATCGCAGGAAGGCAAGCCGTACTACGCCGAACAGCGCATGCTTCACTGGGTGGACGAGGCAGCGTTTTTTACCGTGCAAGCCAAACAACGGGAGTATTTTTTCGGCGGCGTGATGGACTTGCGAATGAGCTGCGTTGCGCTCGAGGCCTGACGTGACGTTCGACTACGGTGCCGAGTACGACAGCTTCTGGCTCGCGAACGGTTTCGTCGCGGCGGCCGGTACAGAGGAAACCAATGCCCTGGCAGAAGAAGTGGTACTGGCGTGCGGAGGGGGACGGTCGCTTGATGTTGGTGCTGGCACCGGGAGTCTGGTTCGCGCTCTTCTAGCACTGGGCGTCGAAGCCGAGGGGGTCGATGTCTCAGGTGTCGCGGTCGAATACGCCAGCCGCCTGGCGCCTAACCGTTTTGTGCGCGGCTCGGTTCTGAAGTTGCCGTTCGACGACGCGCAGTTCGATACGGTCATTGCGGTCTATTCGCTGGAGCACCTTGCGAGCGACGACGTACCGCGTGCGCTGCTGGAGTTGCGGCGCGTGACAAGGCGCAATGTCTACGTCCGCATTGCGACCGTTGCCGACGAAATCGGGGGACGCCGCCGCACGCTGCAGACTCGCGCCTGGTGGGAGAACCAGTTTCTTGCCGCGGGGTTCCGCAAACATGCGGCCTACTACCGGCTCAACGACTACGAGTCCCTGGAGCAGGATGCCGGGTCGATCCCAATCCTGCTCGAGCGTGTTCCGGACAGGGCGCTGTCCGTGTACCCGGCCGAGGTGCTTGCGCGCGAGCGCGATCTTCACATGGACATGCTGCGCGAGACCGGGGCCCGCGCCGATGCGCACGTGGCGCGCTACCAATGGGCCACGCGGTTCGTCCGGCCTGGCGATACGGTCCTCGATGCTGCGTGCGGGCTGGGATATGGCAGTTACGTTCTGCAGACGGGGTCGAGTGCCCTGCGCACGGTCGGAGTGGACAGCAGTCGCTTCGCCGTCGAATATGCCGCCGCGAATTTCTGCTTGGAAGCACACGCGCTCGAGTTTCGTCTGGGCCTCCTGCCCGATGCCTTGGTGGAATTGCCCGATCAGTCCTTCGATGTGATCGTTTCGTTCGAAACCCTCGAGCACGTCGAGGATCCGCGCGGCGTCCTGCGTGAGTTTCACCGACTGCTTACACCCGGCGGTCGCGTTGTGTGCAGCGTTCCGAATGACTGGAGCGACGAGAGCGGCCGTGATCCCAACCCGTTCCACTTACATACGTACACCCTCGACAGCCTGCTCGAGCAGCTCGGAGAGTCGTTCCTCATCGAACATGTTTTCGCGCAGAGTGCGACCCGGCACAAGACGCAGCAGGCCGGGCGTGCCGTGTGGGTACCGGCGACGCGGACGCTTCGACGGGTGACCGTCGGGCAGGGAAGTTCGCGCCGAGTACCCGACGCCGAGTGGTGGCTGGCGGCAAGCATCCGGTCGCCGTTCGATGGCGACACGACGAGCTACCGGGAGACGACGTATCCAACGTTTGGCGATTATCAGTGGAACGTGACCGCGTTCAAGCGGGACTATCGGAATCCGTGGCCTGCACCGTAAATGCTGGGGGCTCGCCATTCACAATTGTGGGAACGCCAGAGAACTGGCCAGTGCTCGCCAAGGTTATACCCGTCGGCAGGACGCTGCCTTCCGTCAACCCCCACTTGTACGGGGGGATGCCACCGGTTGCCGCCAAAGCGACTGGGTAATTGACGCCCAGGATGGCGGTTGCCACGATGCCCGGGCGCGCCAGCGGCAGCGCGATGCGGCGGAACACGCCCAGCACGCTGCAGCCGTCGATCAGGCCGGACTCCTCGAGCTCGCGCGGCAGGTCCTCGAAGAAGCCGACCAGCACCCAGATGACCAGCGGCAAGACCACCACCATGTGCGTGAGCATGACCGCGGGGTAGGTATCCACCATGCGGAGCTTCGAGAACACGATGAACCACGGGATGAGGAAGGCGATGCCGGGCGCCATCCGCGCGGCGAGCATGGCCACGCCGAGCCGCGTCTGGTGGTAGCGAGCGATCCCGTAGGCCGCCGGCACACCGAGGAGCAGGCTCATCGCGGTCGAGCCGGCGGCGATCACCAGGCTGTTCCAGGTAAACTTGAGGAAGTCACCCCCGATGAGCACCTTCTCGTAGTTGGCCAGCGTGGGCCGGAAGAGCCAGCGCGGCGGATAGGCCATGAAGTCCACCTGTGTCTTGAAGGAGCCCAGCGCCATCCAGACGAGCGGGAACAGCAGGAAGGCCAGCGTCAGGATCAGGAGGCACCAGAACGTCCCGCGGCGCAGCCCACGCGACAGGCTCACAGCGGCGACCTCCGCACCTGGATCAGCAGCATGCTCGCGCCCAGGATCAGCGTGAAGAAGACGACGATGAGCGCGGAGGCATAGCCGAGGTTCAGGTACTTGAAGCTCGTCTGGAAGACGTAGAGGTTCAAGGTCTCCGACGCGAAGCCCGGGCCACCCTCGGTCATGACGTACACAATGTCGAACACCTTGAGCGCGTCGATGGTCCGGAAGAGGGCGGCCACCACCAGCGTCGAGCGCATGAAGGGCAGCGTGAGATGCCAGAAGATCTGCCACCCGGAGGCGCCGTCCACGCGGGCGGACTCGAAGGGCTCCGAGGGCAGGGTGGCCAGGCCCGCCAGGCAGATGAGGGCGGTCATCGGCGTCCACATCCACGTCTCCACCAGGAGCAGCGACGGGATGACGGACCGGGGGCTCGACACCCATGCGCTGCCGGCCAGGCCCACGCTGCGCAGGACGTAGTTCAAGACGCCGATGGTCGGGCTCATCATGGTCATCCACACCAGCGCCATGGCCACCGGCGTGGCGATCATCGGGAGGAGCACGAGGGTGCGCACCAGCCCGCGACCCGGAAAGTTCCGGATGAGCAGGTGCGCGATGCCGAGGCCCAGGGTCACGGTGAGCGCGACGGCGCCCACGGTGAAGATCAGCGTGACGCGGAAGGCCGGCCCGAACCGCTCGTCGCGGATGAAGAGCTGAGCGTAGTTGTCCAGCCAGATAAATCGGGGGCCGAGCACGCTCGAGGCATACCACTCGTGCAGGGAGAGATAGGTGGTGTACACGAGCGGGACCACGAGGAGGAGCGCCATCGCGATGACGGCGGGCGCGGGCAGAATCCAGCGCAGGTGGCGCTCTACCCAGCGCTCGATGCCGCCGGAGGCACTCGGGCGGGCAGGGAGGACCCTGGCCCCGACCTCCGGCGACGTGAGAGAGGACACGGCGGCTGGCGCGCTACTGGGTTTTCTTGATGATCTCGGCCACGCTCTTCTGGGCGCGCTCGGCCGCGTCCTTGGCGTCCTGTCCCTCGATCACCGCGACGATCGCTGCGCCGATGGCATCGCGCGTCTCCGGCACCGCCACGACGACGGGATTGGCCTGATTCGGATAGCTGTCCGGCAACGTGGCTTGAAAG
>Ga0137409_10004889_pt1 | contig 14002 bp, 11 predicted proteins | sample CZODoug1_16funga_FD_122059 | JGI IMG/M metagenome (GOLD analysis project Ga0137409, IMG submission 122059) | Vadose zone soil fungal communities from Angelo Coast Range Reserve, California, USA - CZODoug1_16fungal (Hybrid Assembly) | ecosystem: Environmental > Terrestrial > Soil > Vadose zone... | reverse complement strand
TGCTCGAATGCGGCATTGCGCGCGTTCACAACATCGCCGTCTCTTCCCTGCCCGGCTACACTTTGCCGGGCGACGTTTCCGCCAGCAAACGCTATTGGGAAGAAGACCTCATCGATCCGCCCGTCGAAGTCTCTCCCCGCGGCACGATTCCCGTCCCCACCTCACCAGGACTCGGCTATCATGTCCGCCGTGACCTCATCGAACGCTGGACCACCGAGAAGGAAACCTGGCGTGCCCGCTGATTCACGTTTTCTGCGAATAAGCCTCCCGATTCTTGCAGCCGTAGCCCTAAGTTGCTTCCCCTCCCTTGCACTTTCACAATCGTCAACCGCGCTACTTCCCGGCCCGAAGCCTCCCGACCCGCCTGCAGAGTGGAAACAGCTTGTCGGCATTTACTTGGATGAAGAATCAAAGCATACGTTTGTCCTGCTGGAGCGAGACAGGAAATTATTCTGGCGTGATGAGAAGGGTGTAAGCCGCGAGTTTTCCGTCTACAACGAAACTGTCTTTCCGCCATCCGAGGGCGAGAGCGCAATCGGTCACAGCATAGCGCGCGACAACGCAGGGAAAATCACGGGTTTCTGCTACCTCAATTTTTGTTATGTTCGTACCGATCCCGGATTGGATCCATCACACTCCTACCACATCGCCCCCTCGCGCCCTTTGGATGAGCTCCGGCGCGAGGCACTTGCCGCTTCGCCTCCAGGCGAAAAGGGCCCCTTTCGCAAAGCAGATCTCGTCGAACTGGCTCCCTTGGATCAGTCAATTCATCTCGACATCCGCTACGCCACCTCCAACGATTTCCTCGGAACGCCCGTCTATTCCCAGGCCCGCGCCTTTCTCCAACGCCCCGCCGCCGAAGCGCTGTTGCGTATCCAGCAAAAGCTCAAGCCGCTCGGCTACGGCCTGCTGATCCACGACGCCTATCGTCCCTGGTATGTCACAAAAATCTTCTGGGACGCCACTCCCCCCGAAGGCAAAATCTTCGTCGCCGATCCCGCGCAGGGTTCGCGCCACAATCGCGGCTGTGCAGTGGATCTCACGCTTTACGATCTCGCCAGCGGCAAGCCCATCGAGATGCCCGGCACCTACGATGAAATGTCGCCGCGATCGTTCCCCAACTATCCCGGCGGCACCTCGCTCCAGCGCTGGAACCGTGATCTGCTTCGCCGCGCCATGGAATCCGAAGGCTTCACCGTCTACGAATCCGAATGGTGGCATTTCGACTACAAGGACTGGAAGGAATACCCGATCCTGAATGTTCCTTTCGAGAAGCTTGACTCCACCGGTGCGACTGGCTTGGCGCACTAACACAGCTGCCGAACTATTTCTGGGAGGTTTCGCTCTTGAAAAACATATCGCGTTCTCTGGCTCTCTTCTGTGCTGCGATGCTCTTGCTCCTATTCTGTCTCCCAATCCCACGGGCCCGTGCGCAGTCCGAAGCCTTTCTAGCCCAGCGCATACAGAAAGTCATCACCCGCCCCGAGTTCGCTCATGCCAATTTTGGCATGGAGTTCTATTCGCTCGATACCGGCAAAGTCATCTACGCGCTTAACGCTGACAAACTCTTCGTCCCCGCCTCCACCACGAAAATCCTCACCGAAGGCACACTCCTCGCCAAACTGGGCGCGGACTACCGCTTCCATACCCGCGTCTATCGCACTGGCCCAATCGATTCGAAAGGCAAACTGAAGGGCGATCTCATTCTCGTCGCCAGCGGCGATCCCAATCTTTCGAATCGCATCCAGCCCGACGGCACTCTCGCCTTTGTCGATCAGGATCATTCCTATCAAGGCCCGGCCCTGCCAGGCGATCCTCTTCTCGTCATGAAGCAACTCGCCAACGACGTCGTCGCCAAAGGGATTCGCAAGATCGAAGGCCGCGTGCTCATTGACGCAACGCTCTTTCCGGATGGCCCTCGCGAAGGCGGCACCGAAGTCGTCATGTCCTCCATCATGATCAACGACAACGTCATCGATCTCCTCGCCAAACCCGGCGCCAAAGTCGGCGACCCCATCGTGCTCGACTCTTCGCCTCAAACTTCCTACATCCGAATCGTCAATCGCGTGATCACTTCCCCGGCCGACTCCAAGCCATCCCTGGAGCCGCCAATTTTCTCTGCAAATCCTGACGGCTCGGTCGCGGTCGCGCTCTCCGGCAACCTGCCGTTGGGTATCGCCTCGCAGCCTGCGTCCATAGCCGTACCATCGCCAACAAAGTTCGCAGAAACGGTCTTTCGTGAAGCTCTGGTCGCCGCAGGCGTCCAAATCAAGTCCGCCTCCAATTCTGCCTCCACCGATTTCTCTTCCGCGGCGCGCTCATATACACCGGAAAATCAGGTCGCGGAACATGTTTCTCCTCCCCTCTCCGAAGAAATCAAAATTACATTGAAGGTCAGCCAGAATCTCCACGCCGGCATGGGGCCGTATCTCCTCGGAACGCTTGTCGCGAAAGACACCAAGGCGCCGCTCGACGCGGGATTCAAAGTCGAACGCGAATTTCTGCAATCCGCGAAGCTCGATCTTTCCGGCGCGGCGCAGGGCGACGGCGCCGGAGGCGATTGGGCCGATCTCTTCAGCCCAGACTTCATGGTGCACTACCTCACCTACTGGACCACTCGCCCGGACTACCAAGTCTTTTTCAAAGCGCTTCCGATTCTCGGCAAGGACGGTACCCTAGCAAAAATTCAAACAAGTTCCCCCGGTGCCGGCCACGTCCACGCAAAAACCGGCACTTTTGGCTCCGAAGACAGACTGAATGGCAAGCTGATGCTCAACGGTAAAGGCCTCGCCGGCTACGTGATCACCAAAGACGGAAAGAAACTGGCCTTTGCGGCCTACGTCAATCACCTCTCTCTCGCTCCCGACTCGGACGCCGCCCAACAGGTCGCTGGCCAGGCGCTCGGTGAAATCGCTGCAGCCGCTTACGACGCCGATCTGAGTATTTCCGCAAGCGCCGCATCCGGCGAATAGGATTGGTTCCTTCGCAATGGCCAGGTCGAATTCGATCACGGCAAGCTGACAGGCGTCACGCGGGCCGCGTCTTGCGTGGACGCGGCTGGCAACCGGCGACAAATTGAAATTCGGGGTTGGATCAAACGAGGATTTGCGGAAGTTCATCCATCGGTCACCGGCAGACTCCGCTCATTTTTCGGCCTTGAGTTTCATGACTATCACTCTGCAATGCAGTCTATCTTCAATCATTGGGAAGAATTCTTTTTGAGCAGAACTTAATTCGTCCGTATCTTTTTTGACTTCCACGAAAAAGTAACGATTCGATTTAAAGACAAGCAGGTCGGGGTTCGGAGACCAACGCAATTCAGAGTCTAATCTCCTTTTGCGAGAAAGAAAGTCTACACCGTCCTGTCCAAGAAGCTCGGTCGCCTTCTTTAACGCTCTCGCGCGCGACGGAAGTAGGTACTTTTCTAGGAGAACATGATATTTGCGCCCTAGGTAATAGCGTGCAACAAATCATTCCCCAAAGTGGTAACCTCTATCGCATTGAGCACCGGCATTTGAAAGGTCACGGTCACAAAACGTGGTTCGAGCGCGGCTGTACCAATCCCGATGTAGGCGGCCTAGCTTCCAATCCCTGAGTTGTTCCGCCGGATAATAGAGAGTGATTTCAGTCATGCGGTGGCCGCGAGTAAATCGCCAACCGTCAGCAAGAAACTGGAGAACTTTGAGGCAGCGGTTGCGCTGCACTTCGTCTATTACAATTTCGTGAAGCGATGTAACCGGTAGCGCCAGAACCCAAATTAGGACACTGACCCAGCGCTTTTAGCTCAGCGCGGTCTTTCCCAGCTCCGCCACACGCCGCACATAAGTCATTTCCACCAGCCCGTGCTTCCCGTAGTACCGCAGCACGATCTTGTGGCCCGGCTCAATCCTGGCTTTCGCCTTAATCAGCGAATCCGAAAGCTCCACCCATTCCCCGTTCACCAGGTAGCTTCCTTCCCAGCCGCGCAATTCGAATCGCCCATCATTCTTCAATATGAGCGGCGCCGCATTGCACGGAATCACCTTCCCGTGCATCTTCGCCTGCGCGCACTGATATCGCCCGGAAAGGTCCACCTTCTGCGCATAGCTGGAAGGAATCGCCATCAGCAGGAGGGCTGTCAGCGGAAGGTAACGCAAGAGCCTTGAAGCCACCCGAACGTACCCCATCGGGATCTCCACATCCAGGTCGCGTAGCTGCGGGCGGCGGTCCTGGCCATTGGTACAGGTGCAACTCACTGGCCATGTTGCCAGTTTTCAAGTCATTCAAAAATAAGACTTTACTTGAGTTCGATCACCAGTCGGAGGCGTTGCTGGAGCAAAACTGTGCCCTCCGTCACTCAATTAGGGAAGATTCTTGCATCGTTTTGACCGCCAAGGCCTCCTGTTGCTTCGAGAGATATCTGCTACTCAAAGGGTAATTCTGCCGCCGCCTGCCCGTCTTTGCGCGGGTCCGAAGCCCCGTAGTTCACCCCTGCGCCAAAATCCCGCAGCACCGCCTGTCCACCGCCCACCGCGCTGGTGAACGCGCCCTTCAGATCGATCTTGTGTCCCTTGCCGGCGACTTCTTCGCGCACCCTCTGCGAAAATCGGTTTTCCATCATCACGTCGCACCCGCCAAACGTCTGCTTGCTGAAGCGCGGGGCTTCCAGCGCCGCCTGAATGTTCATCTTGAAGTCCGCGAGATCCGCGATGAATTGCGCGTGCGCCTGCGACTGGTTCCACCCGCCCATGATTCCAAATGCCACCCGCGTGTCGCCCTTCTGCGCAAACGCCGGAATAATCGTGTGCAACGGCCGCTTCCTCCCTGCCAGCGCGTTCGGCGAAGACGGATCCATGCTGAACAGCCCGCCGCGGTCGTGCAGCGCAAACCCCGTTCCCGTCGCGACGATTCCGGAACCAAACGATTCGTAGTTGCTTTGAATCATCGAAACCATGTTTCCGTCGCGGTCCACCACGCTCAAGTAGGTCGTATCATTCCCTGCCGGTATTTCTTCCGCGCCCGCATCGCAGTTCGCATGATTCGAATCGATTCGCTTCGCTCTTTGCGCCGCCCACTCTTTCGAAATCAGCGTCGCCACCGGCAGTTTCTGCTTCCTCGGATCACCGATGTATTTCACCAAATCCGCGTACGCCAGCTTCTTCGCCTCGATCATCGCGTGCAGCGCATTCGCCGAGCCGAAGCCCCAATCCTTCTGTCCCAGCGGAAACGTCTCCATGATGTTTAGCATTTCCAGTGCCGCCATCCCCTGCACGTTCGGCGGCAATTCGTAGACCGTCCAGTCGCGGTACGTCGTCGAAATCGGCTCTACAAACTCGCTCGAATATTCCGCCAGGTCCTCGCTATTCATCGGCCCGCCATGGCGCTTCATCGACTCCAGAATCTTCGCGGCAATTTCGCCTTTGTAAAACGCGTCCCGGCCATGCTGCGCAATCTGCTGCAGGGACCACGCCAAATCCGGATTGCGAAACACCTCCCCCACTCTCGGCGCGCGGTCGCCCGGAAGATACGTCTGCGCTGCCGTTTCATCTCTGCGCAGATAGTCCACTTCTGCGGCCCAATACGCCGCCGTCCATTCCGGTACCGGAAATCCGTCCTGCGCCGTTCGAATCGCCGCCGCCAAATCCTCCGCCAGTTTTTTTCTTCCAAATTTTTCCGCCAGCTTTTGCCAACCGTCCACCGCACCTGGCACGGTGATCGCATTCACGCCTTGCTGCGGCATGCTGCGAATTCCCTGCCTCTGCAAATATTCGATCGTCAATCCTTTCGGCGCCCATCCGCTCGCGTTCAAGCCATACAATTTGTTCGCCTTCGCGTCATACACGATCACGAACAAATCCCCGCCGATACCGTTCATCATCGGCTCCACAACGCCCATCATCGCGTTCGTCGCAATCGCCGCGTCCACCGCATTCCCGCCGCGCTCCAATATCCGCACGCCCGCCTGCGCCGCCAGCGGAGATTCCGCCGCCACGATCCCGCCGCACGAAATCACCATCGACCGCCCCTGAGAACGGTCCTGCGCCTTCGCCCCCATCGTGGTCATCGTCATTGCCACAAGAACATGCAGCAAGAGCGCTGGTCTCTGAATGCTCCCCATGCTCACAAGGATCTCCTTGCCCGAACTCATGGTCTTCCTGCTACACCACACGAATCCTTCCTGCGCCGGTCGTGTGCAGGATTTCGTGTTGCATCACTTTGTCTCTGGAGACAGCGGCATTCCGACGCGGATTATAGTGCAGCTATGCCGGGCCGCCTAGCAAAACACCTTGCGAATATTGCGCGGGCGCAATAAGCTACGGCCCCTTCCATGCGGCTCACGACTCGGCTTGATCGTCGGATCGGCCGCGCACTCGGGTTCGTTTTGGCGTTCCTGGCCCCTGGTCCGCGGGTGCTGTGCGCAAACGTGAGATGCAAACTCTTGGTCGCGCAGGCGTTCGAAGTTCTGTATCATCTCGTCTAGGGTGGTGCCACGCGGCGGACCCGAAGGTTTGAATGCCCAGGCGCACTGAGAGCAAGCCCATGACTCGCTGTGCGCGGATTTGACCCAAGTCATCTTCCACATGTCTGTCATTTGGACGGAGTACTCTCCTGTTGCTTCAATAATGCCTCCACGACTTGGCCCCCAAGCGCCGGGACTGGCTCGGGCGTTTTCTCCAACCCTTCCGCAACTTCTGCAGCCTGCCGGAGAACTGTCTCGACTATCGATATGGGAACTTGCTCGAAATACGTTTCCCTGTTTCGCATCGCAGCCGCTCCTTTGGCTGACTGCAACGTAGCAGTCCTCCATTCATACGGGGAAAATCTTCTAAATGTCTTCTCATTAGCGCAGCGCTCCTAAGGAGAAGTCAGGTGGAGTTAGCGCGGCTCAGTCAGTTTTCCGTGGATGGAGTTAGCGCGGCTGAGCAGTTTCCCGTGCATGGTGTTAGCGCGACCGAGTCAGCTTCCAGCGGATGGAGTCGGCTAGAGAGGAGAGGGTACCTTTAGCTCTACATTGTTCTGGTGGCACTACGTCTGTGGTAGTAATACGTGGCGTTAGTTTTACGTTTGCGAAGTGGGAGGCGCACCTTGAAAACGAACCGCGTGGCAGCTCATTTCAGGACCCTGGACTTGGGGGACGTTCCTCATTCGCGCAATGGCAAACACAAGCTGATTGTTTCCATGATTCTGCGCGACCTCGACGAACTCAAGGATGGTGCGGCCATTAGGGTGCCTTTGGCCGAACTGAAGGACACCAAGGAAAACGTCCGTTCCGCGTTGAACCGCGCTACTCGAAAATCCAAACGAAATGTCGCGACCGCCACGGACGCGAGCTTCCTGTACGTTTGGAACGTAAACGGAGAATGATCGGCGCTTGTTTTTGCGTCGCTTACGGTTTTGTGTCCGGTATGCTCGCGTCTGTATCTGACTTCACAGATACTGCGCTCTGAGCTTCCTTCGCTAAGTTATTTCCCTGCCGCGTTAGATAGAGAAAAAACGGAGTCACCTCGAACGCCATCTTCTCGTCTTTGGTCAGCCCGCCTGCTGGCTTGGACTTGAGCATCTGCAGCTGATTGTTCCATGGTTCGACCTTGATGCGGCCGCCCAGCGGTAGCGCGGCAATGACGTTGCCCGCTGGCTTTTCCGCGGACGGCTGCGCGGAGGCGATCGTCCCGCTTGTCGCGACACTACTGCCCAGGTGCGGACTGACCAGGTTGGGGATCTCTTTTGAACGGTTTTTCAGCGCTTCGAGGAAGAGCTGCGCGTTTCCGGGCTGATCTTTGTAGGGCGATTTCTTCAGTAGTTCGATTCCCTCCAGGGTTGCCGCCTGTTCCTCTTCCGGTGTGCGCGTAAAGCCAAAGTGGCGGAACGTCTCCTTTTCCTCGAAGCGCAGGCGATTGAAGAACGCAAATTGCGTCCCCATGCGATGTCCGAGCACGACGTGACCGAGCTCATGCGCCAGGATGGCCGCAAGGCTGGCCTCGTCCGGAAGCACATCCACCAAGCCGCGGCTCAGAACGATGGTGTGACCCATCGTGAACGACTCAAGCGTTGAAGTCATCAGAATGCGGCAGCGGACTGCTGGTTCGATATCGAGGTTATTGGTGACCTCGAGGTTGTTGATCACCGTCTCCAGCACTTTATCCACGTCCCCATACGGTGCCATCAACCCCAGATGCTCCATCTTCGTCGCGACGTTGTCTTCGGCTTGCCGGCCCCAGGCGCGCTTCGCTTGAAGCGGCGAATAGTCGTTGGCGATTTCCGTCTGATCTTTCACTGGCGCCGGCGTCTCTACCAGGACTTTGCTCAGCTCTTGCTCTTCCCGTGCGTGGTCGGGAGCGTAACTCCAAAGCCGCGTCTGCGCCCTGAATGTCGCGACTGCCTGGTTGTCCACTTCTTCGCTGTAGATGAACGCGGGAAGCCATTCGTTCTTCCCCGCATTCGTGCGCCAGCTGTCGAAATTGAAGTAGAAGCTGGACTGGGACCTGCCGCTATAGCCGCCGTTGAAGCGCACAATGTGGTAATCCTGGTCTTCCACCCAAATGCGCCCGACAAAGCGCCCTTTGTCAGGCTTTGATGATGGATCAACGTCGAAAATCAGACAGCGAATATCGCCAAGGAACTCGCGGCCCACATACTTAAAATTGTAATGCTGGCGGTCGAACCCGTTCATGTCGAGATAGATCATTTGAAGGAAGCCGCGCGGGAGAAACTCCATCGAGAAGATGCTCCCCAAACCGCCGAATGGGTTGTGTTTGTTGCGAATGCCGCTGATCAGCGGCTCGAGCTCTACGCCCTTCGCTAGCTCGGCGCGCCCGAGAAAATATTTGTCGCCGTTGGGCACGGCGCCCCCTGCCTTGGTAGGGCGGAGTATCTGGATGTATGTTTCCACGATTGGTGAATACTGGCGGAGCGACTGCACTTCCGCCTGCTCTTGCGCCACAATCTTGTCCACCACTTGCGCCAAGGTCGTCTGCTGCTGGGCGGCCGCAGCCAGTGGGATCGCCCACAGCACCAGTGCCAACGCCACGGGCAGCATCTTCAGGGTACGCATAGTGCCTCCCCAACGGAACGTCATGGATCTGGGCTGTACTTGGCAGGCTACCCTCCAAAAGGGAAACCGCCATCTGTCCAAAAGGCCAGTTTAAGAGCAGGGGTACTTACTGATTGGCGCCCCGGACGAAAAGGCGGAGGCGTGAGGGAGAAATTGTCGGGCTGAGGCATAGACTTGACCTGGAGCTTCTTGTAGCATGGCGCGCATGAAAAAAGTGAAATCTGGCAATCGCAGTTCTGCCGGGAAAGGCAATGGCGCTCCGAAGGACGTCGACGAATACCTTGCTGGCGTCCCAGAGCCCGCCCGCAGCACTTTGATCAAGGTGCGGGCCACCATTCGGTCCGCGATGCCCACGGAAGCCACCGAGACCATCAGCTATCAGATGCCTGCGTTCAAGTACAAAGGACGACCACTGCTGTGGTTCGCCGCGTTTTCGAATCATTGCAGTTTGTTTCCTACTGCATCCGTGATCGAGGCAATCAAGAACGAACTTAAGGGCTTCTCCATCTCCAAAGGAACCATCCAATTCCCTGTCGACAGGCCTCTCTCGGCCGCTCTCCTGAAAAAAATAGTAAAGCTGCGAATCGCGCAAAACGAACGCAAGAAATAGCTCTGAATCGCAGTGCGTTCGGAACCTTCAGGGTGCTGCACTCTTCGGTTTTAAGGGAGCGGTTGATCATGCCGGCTCATCCATCCATCAGCGCATCCCTCGGCCCACTCCTGGGCCCATTCCTCGCTCCCAGGCGACTGGTCGCTGGTCATCACCATTCACCACTCTCCGTTCTTACGCTACACTCAACCGATGGGAATTCTGCGGCGGCTTAGACGCTGGATGGGAACAGACCAACCAATGACGCACATTGTTGCCGGGAACATGGCCCCTGGATTTTCACTCAAATCTCTCGACGGTAAGGAATACTCGCTCCACGATCTCTTGCAACGCGGCCCCGTCGTCGCCGCCTTCTTCAAGATCTCCTGCCCTGTCTGCCAGTTCACGTTTCCCTTTCTCGAGCGCCTCTACAAAGGTTACGGCGGCAACGGCGTCTCCTTCCTGGGCATCTCGCAGGACGACGCGCGCGACACCAGGGATTTTGCCAAGGAATTCGGCGTCACGTTCCCCATGCTCCTCGACGACGAGGATGGCTACATCGTCTCCAATGGCTACGGCCTCACCAATGTCCCCACGATTTTTCTAATCGATACGGAACGGACCGTGAAAGTCAGCTCCACGGGTTTCGACAAGAAAGATTTGGAAACCATCGCCGCGGAACTGGCCCAGCGCCGCAATATTATGCTCGCGCCGCTCTTCCGTTCGGACGAAGTCGTTCCTATCAACAAACCCGGATGAGGCTCCAAAAACTAGGTCCGGTCGGACCTGAAAAGTTTGGAGTGCCGGAGCCCCGCTCCCGCTTTTGACGAGTAAGGAGCCGCAGCAAAAATTCGATCCAGGATTATTCGAGGTCGGCGTCCAGCGATTGCTTCTTGTGTTTCGCGGCCCGTTTCCGCTTGTCTGGAATCACGCGCGTAACGGCCGGCGCCAGTCCGAACTTCCGCGCCGCGCGCCGCGCTTCCACGCCCTTGTCGATGACTGCTTTTCGTTTCCGTTTCATGGAGAGCCTATTTCGTGGTCAATTCCCGAACGGCGCGCCAGGCTTGATCGATTGCTTCATTCGTATAAGCAAACGCGCCGGCATCCGAATTCGCAATGTGGATACGGCCAAACGGCTGGCGGCCGATTTCGCAGGGTGATTGTCCCGCAGGCCACTCCGGGTCGTACAGCGAATTGTATTCATAAGCGTAACCGTGGGGCCAGCGATTGACGGTAACGGCTTGAATGTCACGCGCCGGATCGAATCCGCCGGTGGAAAGAATCCGCGTAAGTTGATCGCGCACGTTGTATTCGAATGTGTCGAATTTCGTGGTGTAGAGCCTCAAACGGCCGGCACGCTGTTGATCGCGGGCGGACAACCCCGGTGAGCACGGAACATGCTGCAGGTGAACGAGGCAGGGTTCCTCGGCATTTTCCGAGTACCGGTAACCTCCCATGCTGACCGGAAAGTCGAGCTCGACATTGCTGAAATAGCTGCCTGGGCACGACGCGCCGCGAATTTTCAGTTTCTCGAATGCAACACGGTTTCGAAGCTGCACATTGGTGTAAACCAGCGGAACTTTCACGCCGTATGCGAGGGCTTCCTTCTGCTTGTCGCTCATCTCCGGACAGAGATAGGGAATGACCGTGTTCCAGCAGGCGAGAATACAAGCAGAGCCGCGCACGGAGCGCGCTTCCCCGTCGCGCACATAGATGACTTCAACGCCATCCGCGGAGGAGTCACCGGAGTTTCGAACACTGACGGCAGTCGAATTCAGACGAATTCGAACGGCAGAATCGAGGGAATTTAGTTTCGAATAATCCATCTTCGCGAGGACGATGTCCTCCATGGTGTGGCCGGAAGCGGAACCCGGAATTAATTTGCGGACCAGCAACCGCGTGATGGAGGCGTTGCCGTCAGGGAAATGATAGATGTACGGCTCATCATCCTGGCGCGTAACCTCCAGCCCAATGCCCGGCCCGAGCGGCCCGGAGACATCCATGCCTTGAAATCCTGGATGAAAACGGAGACCGGCAAGATCGCCAGCAGGAACCGCATCGATCCCTACGCCATATAAACCGTAGGTGGACGACTGAAAATAGCGAACGACCTCAGAATGAACCTTCGCGTCGTTCAGCAGAAAATCCTTGTAGCTGGTACGTGCAAGATAGTTTTTCTTCTCTGCCGCGTTTTTCGCCGGGAGATAATCGACCTTTTCCGTATAGAGGCGCGCGAGATCTTTCTGCGCGTTTTCCGAAAGCGGCGTTCGTGCGGCGAATTCGGGCCAGGAGGGTTTCCCGACATCGGGCACAAGAAGTTCTCTGCCAAACGTCTCTTTGTCAAAGAAAACGCAGCTCGTGAGTCCTCGGGAAGCAAAGAATGTCTGGTCATAGAAAGTCTCAAACTTCCTGGGTTCAATTCCCAGCTGGCGGAATAGATTCTTTGATTCCGCACTATATAAATCTGGACCGGCAATCGACTGAGTCCCACCGTAGCCGAGGAGCAAGCGGCCGCCGGGCCTAAATTCATTGCGTTTGGCGTGGCCGCCGAAATCATCGTGATTATCGAGAATTAAAATCCGGGCTTTCGGCCCGGCCTCTTGGCGATAGAAATAGGCGGCAGAAAGACCGCTGATGCCGGCGCCTATAATGATCAGGTCGTAGGACTCGGCATCAGGCGCCGCGTTTCCCCACTTCTTGCCGTCTCGCAGAGCGTGCGCTACCTCCCATGAGCCATCGTGGCTGCCGCGCAGACCGGTCTTTGCGGGTGGATAGTAGGTTTCCTTTTGTTGCGGATCCGAAGGCGGACCCGGTAACCCGAACGCGTCGCCCCATATTTCGTGAGGCAGTGCGAGCGAAGCGCCAACGGCCAAACCGAAACCATTTAGAAAATCGCGTCGCGCGATGGGGCGCTTCATTCCCAGCTCGAGGTCGCGCTTATTCTTGCTCAAGGCCGCTCCTGGATGTTCTGCCGTGGCTCGAAAGGAAGTGGCCTGCCGGCGAGCACTGGATCATTTCTTGATAGAGCTTAGCTTAAGAAGAGTGCCCAGGAAACATGCCCGCGCTCCCCTGACCTCAGATGCGATAACAATAGCCAAAGTAGATTTGACAAAATGTTGGCAAATGTTTACTGCGAGAGACTAGAAACTGAACGACAGCTGCAAGTCGATGCGCCGGTTCGCGGTGGATGAGGAGTATGGACCACGCGCGAGGTCATTGGCCTGGCCGAAGAACGGCGAACTCAAATTGCCGATGGGCGTGGCAAGATTGACGTTGTTGAAGACGTTCCGCGCCGAAACACTGAACGTCAAATTGTAGCGGTTGTTGCTGGCTGCGCTGTCTATTCCGCCACCGCCGCGGCCGCCGAAACCGCCGCGCCCGCCACCCGGTCCGCCAGGGCCTCCGGGGCCACGGCCAAACGTGCCGCCGGCTCCGGGGCCGCCCGCTCCGGTGTTCACCGGCTCTTTTTTCTGGCCGAAGCCGAATGTTTTGCTCAGGCGCAAGTATAGCGAAAAGCGCCCCGCGCTCGTCAAAGAATTGATGGGAACAAGGGTTTCACCAAGCTGAGGAACAAGGTCGAAGGAACCAAATTTGTTGGTCACCACATTTTGCGGAACGGATTGCGGCGATGCGAACGCCGGCCGGTCGTTAAAGATAGAATCGCCATTCAGGTCCTGTCCCGTTGTGATACTGAAAGGAACGCCGGATTGCGCAATGAGAAATGGACTCAAGCGAAAATTGTGGGGCAGCCCCACGGAGCCACCGAAAAAAACGCGATGGCGCACGTCGAAGGCAGCGCGGCCATAATCAAGGCTGATGTCGTTTTGAGCCGAAGGAAAAGTTCCAGCGCCGGCGGCGTCGCTGTGCGCGTAATTGAGAGTGTAATACGCGGAGAGCGAGAGCCTCGTACCCATTTGAACGCTGCTGTTAATAATGAGCTGGTTCTGCTTGAAGATGCCTTCGGATTGATACTGGTACACGTTGGCGGTATTTCCGAGCGGATGGAGAGCGGTTGACGGATCGCACGGCAGCGTGCTGCAAAGTGGTGCATTGATGTTTTCCGTAAAGAATTGATGCACGCCTCGCGCATTCAAGTATGTGAGTGAAAGGTTTGCGGTTTTCGTCAGCTGGCGTTCGAGCGTCAATCCAGTTTGCATGGTGTAGGGCGTGCGCAGATTCGAATTGGGCTGATAAAGCGTGGGGGCGGTCGTGCTCATCGCCTGCAACTGAGGGGTTGATGGAGTATCGGCCAGAAAAAATTGCGGATTGGCGACGACGAACTGTTGTTGCGTGATGTTGTTCAGACGCTGCTGCTGCAAAACGAGATCATACGTAAATCGATCGTAGAAAATGCCAAAGCCCGCGCGCAGCACGGTCTTTGG
>Ga0137409_10004887_pt1 | contig 14006 bp, 12 predicted proteins | sample CZODoug1_16funga_FD_122059 | JGI IMG/M metagenome (GOLD analysis project Ga0137409, IMG submission 122059) | Vadose zone soil fungal communities from Angelo Coast Range Reserve, California, USA - CZODoug1_16fungal (Hybrid Assembly) | ecosystem: Environmental > Terrestrial > Soil > Vadose zone... | reverse complement strand
AGCCGCGCCAGCGCGTCCTTCAGCCCATCGATCTGGCCCAACGCGTCGAGCTCATCGATCACGAACCACAGGCGCTGCCGCGCGCCCTCCTCGCGGTTCATCGCCTCGAAGATGGCGAGGCGCATCCATGCCGACACCGTCGAGCGCAGCGCTGCGATCTGTCCGGCCCGGTAAGGCATGAACAGCACGCCGCACCCGTCCGCCGCGCTCGTGCGCTGCGCCTGATGCGACCCCTGCACCCAGGCGCGCACCGAGAGCGGCGCGCAGCGCTGGCGGGAAATGTAGTCGAGCGCGCTGACGGCGGAGCTGGTCACCGAGCGTATGGAGTCGAACATGCGACCGTTATGCTCCTCCAGAAAGGGTTGAGCGGGCGTGCCCGCCACCAGGGTCTTCAGTTCAGCAGTCCCCGCCGTCACCAGCAGACGGTACAGCTCGCGCACGTCGCGGCTGCCGGCGGCATGGGCCTGCGCGGTCACCGCGCTGAAGAAGGTGCGTGCGTAGCTGCGCCAGCTGCGATCCGGGCCTTCGTGGTCAGGAATCAGCGAGCGGGCCAGCTGTTCGACGTCGTAGTCGTTGCTGATTTCGCCGAACAGGTCCCAGCGCGCCGAGTCCGGCTCGAATGGATTGAGAATCACATCGCCCCGCTCCCGGTCGTAGAAACGACGCAGGTAGCCGCCGTCCGGATCGGCGATGACGGCGCGGTCGCCGCGACCGAGTGCGGCACCGAGCAGCTCGTGAATGGCGGTGCTCTTGCCAGTGCCGGTCGCACCGATCAGCTTGAAGTGCTTGACCTCATCCTCAGCAGTGACGGGCAGCCCCGCGAGCGTAATACCGTCCAAGCGGCGTTCACGCGAGCGGTGGCGGCTGCGATCCACCGCGCTCGCCGCATGCGTGACATCGGTCACGATGGCGCCGCGCAGGTAAGAGACGCCGAGGGATTCGCGACGTACCATCGCGCGTCCCGCCGTGTAGCCCAGAGCCGCGCTCAAGGCGACGCCGATCGAACACTGCGCCAGGCCGTCACTCGCCATGCCCAGCCCGTGCAGGAGCGGCGTAACGGCCGCCATTCCCAACCCGGCCACGACTGTGAGGGGCGCCGCCAGCACCGGGGACAGCAGCAGCTTCCCGAGCGGCGCGCGTTCCCGGATCAGGCGGGCGAGCAGCGGCAGTTGCACCGCTGCGTAGGCGGCAAGGAGACCGTTCCACCCGTGCAGCAGCGCGCCGGCCTGCGCTACATGAGGACCGAACATGCAGGACCCTTTCGTGCCGCACGCCTCGTTGGGTGGCGCTTGCGCGCCGGGTCGAACCACACCTCGCGGATGACGCGCTGATGGCGCTCGAGCCCGCACTGAATGACCACATCGACGAGGAGGTGCAGCAGGCTCTTGATGTCCCGTCGCGCCAGGCCACGTCCGCCGCTACTCTGCTTCACCAGCAATACCAGCTGCTCGAACGCCAGCTCGGCGCTGGTCGCGTGCACGCTGGTGATGGATCCTGGATGCCCTGAGTTCACGTTGCGCAGGTAATCGAACGCTTCCTCGGCGCGCAACTCCGCCAGCAGAATGCGATCGGGCCTCATCCTCAGGCAGCACTCCAGGAGCTGCTTTGGCGTCACGCGCGCCAGGCCCTGGTCGTCCTTGCTGTAGAACAGGCGTACGTGATTCGGATGTCCGTCGAGCACCAGTTCGCGGGCATCCTCAATAGTCACCAGTCGCTCATCGCACGGGATCTCCCGGATGAGCGCCTTGGTCCAGGTGGTCTTGCCCGAGCCGGTCGCGCCCGACACCACGATGTTCTTGCGCGCGCGCACGGCCAGACGCATGAACGCCGGAAACTCCTGTTCGGCGTGCAGGCGCAGCAGTTCCTGTTCAGCTGCGTCACATTCCACACCCGCACGGCGGGTGCTCCTGAACACGCCCCGCCGGCTGAGCTCCTCGATCGACCACACGGCATCGGCGGGGCGGCGGATGGTGATGGCCACACACCCCATGGTGGTGGCCGGCGGCAGAACGATCTGTACCCGCTCACCGGAAGGGAGCGAGGCGGACAGGAGCGGTGCGGACTCATCGACGCGCTGACGGGTGATGTTGGCGACGAGCTTGGCGAGTCGCCGGCACCAGTCGAAATCCGCAAACGGGACGTCTTCGCGCCGCCAGCCCGCCCGCGTCTCAATGAAAATCTCCCGTGGCCGGTTGATGCACAGCTCGGTCACCTCGGGGTCGGCGAGCAGGGGACGCAACGCGCGTAGGGTGAGATCCAGCGCGGAAAGCTCGCTGCCTGCCGCCGGTGCCGGCGCCCCGGAGGCCGGCGCACGGGAGAAACCTTCAACGGCCAGTGGTGGTGGCGCGCAGTTCATACACCGGCCTGAAATCAACATCGCGCGCGACCAGCACCTGGATGCGATCGCCGTTGCGCTTGACGATAGTCGGGGCTATGTGGAGGGTGTCCTTGAGTACCTCGGTGAGGACCTCCTGGGATCCAGAGGGCGCATAGATGACCGCGCCGCCGCCGGAGCGGTTGGACGCCTGTACTCCCGCCTGCACCGCACCGTCGATGAGCGACACCAGCATCGCCGCGCCAAACCGTTGCCAGAAGTGGTGCTGCACCTCCCCGGGAAGCCCCGCCCGCCCGAGCTCATCCGTGCCCGGCGAGTCCAGTGGCACCACCACGCCGGCAGGAGTACGCGCCTGCGTCCACAGCACGAACACCCTCGCCTGCCCCTGCAGCACCTGTCCGTGTGTCTCGCCCACCAGCTTCGTGCCGCGCTCGAGCAACACGACCTTGCCGTCCGCTCCGAAGGTGTCGGCGGCGGTAATGCAGGTGGTCATGCCGGGAAGCGTCGAATCGATCGCGGTCTCCAGGGTGCAATCGATGAACGCGCCCTTGGGGAGCAAAAAGCGTTCGGTCGGCAGCACCCGCGCCTGTGCCGCCGGAGTGGCGCTTGCGCTCAGAAGCTCTGTGAGGGCGCCGTCGCCGCCCTTGGCGGGGCGGCGCGCCTCCACGCCGGCAGCCTGCTCCGCATCCTCGACCCGCTGATCCACACCCTTAAGCGCCGCTGCAGCGGATGTCGCGGACACTGGGGACTCGCGGGCGAATACCGTGCCCGAAAGACGCCTCTCGAGGGCGCGCTGGCGGTGCGTTTTCGCAGGAGCAGCAGGCGCCGCGCCGCTGTCGGGACTCGGGCTCGTGGCGCGCAGCCTCGCCTGCTCGAGCGGCAGATCCTGCGGGACCTGCGGCGCCGCGGCAGGTGCCGGCTCGGCGCTACCTGCCGGCGCGCCCGGCAGCACCGGCGGCTCTATCCGCCCGAGTGCCGGCAGCGGCATTTCGCCCTGCGCGCGACCGACCGCGGTGGATTGCGCGGCCTGCCGGCTGCGGCTCTGGCGGGTGAAGGCGTGCGCGTAGTACCAGGTCAAGGCCGCGAGGCCGAGGGTGATCATCAGGCCAGCGGCCAGGAGGCTGCTCAGTCGCGATTGCACACTGCGGGCCCCATCGGCCCGGGCGGTCGTACGCTCTCCGCTCACGCCGAGTGCAGCATGCTCGTCGTGCGTGGCGGTCACGGCCGCACTCCCCGGGTCACGCGTTCCACCGCGGGGGTAACCGTGCCCGACTCGAGCCGCTCGCCCGCGCCGGTGAAGTCCTCGTTCACGATGCAGCCACTGAGCCGGCCGCGGCGGACGATGAACTGCCGCCCGACTCGATGCACGATCACATCGCCCTGCTCGATGGTGAAGTTCACCAGCGACTCGCTGCCGTCGTCGTTGCGTACGAAGATCGCCGGCAGCTCGCGCCGCGGCCCGAACCGCAGCCGGGTCTGCACACCGTCATCCCACGCCGACAGCGGTTTCAGTGCCGCACTGCCCCGGTACCCGTAGGCGAGGTTGTGCGCGCGCGTGTCGGCGGCGTTGGACAGGCGGCGCTCCAGGTTGTCGGCCGCCCGCTGCGGCGCCGGTGGCGCGGGGTAGGTGAAGCGCAGCGCGTAGATCACATCGCCCTGCGCCGGTTCCGGGCGCTGCGTGCTGGCGCTGTAGTCGAACTGGTAGGTGCGGCGCGTGGTGAGCACCGTCAGGTTGGTGTCGACTTCGGTAGCCCGCGGCTTCAGAAACAGGTGATTGTCCTGGGCAGCGAAGCTGAGACTCTCGAGATCCCCGGCACCGAGCCCCACAAAGCTCTCCCCGGGCTCGAACTGCAGATCGATCTGATAGCCGACGTATCCCTTGAGTCGATAGATCTCATCCGCGGCGTAGGCGGACACCCGCATCCGCATATCCCCGGCGCCCGGCGCGGCCGTGCCGTCGCCGAATGCGGGTGGCGTTAGCAGCAGCGTGCCGGCGGTGAGTGTGAGAATCCTGACACCCATGGTGCGCCCCTACCCGCGCTTCCCGGGCGAGGGCTGTGCCAGCACCTCAGGCTCCGCGGTGAGGTCCACGATCTTGAAGCCGAGCGGATTCCAGCGACGCACGCGCGGATCCTTCGACGGCGAGGTGTAGGCGTATTGAATGGTCGCGATCCAGTGCGTCAAGCGTGCCTCCGCCGCGCTGACCTGACGCTCGGCCGTCAGATAGCGCACCTGTGCGAGGTCACCCACACCGCTGGCACGCTCGAAGAAACTCACCGACTCCACCTGCACCCGTACCGTGCCGCCGTCCTTGTGCACGTTCAGCGGCGAGGCGGGATTGTTGGTGTTCCACAAGGCCGACCACGCCTGGTTGCGCTGCGCGGCGTGAAAAGCGCCGCACTCCTCGTAGTCGCTCTCGGCGGTGGCGAAGTTGAAGCGCTCGCAGACGGTTATGTAGTGGGTCAGGAAGTAGCGTGTGACCGTTTGCGTCAGACCGGCCTTGCCGTCGTACATCGGAACGACATCCACGACGCCGCTGCTGTTGTCCACGCGTACCACGAAGGGCTCCACGCGCTTCAGCGGCATCAGCAGAGTGAGAGCGCCCGCACTGGCCAGGGCACAGATCCAACCCGCGCCCGCCGCAGCCCAGGCGCGCCGCGCGCTCAGGTTGGCGTGCGCTACGCGGTCCTCGTCCCACGAGGCGGCCTCGCGAAAGTACGCCGCGAGCGGCTCGACGCTCATGGCGCGCTTGAACCGTGATCGGCGGCGGAGTGCCGGGCCGCACCGTGCACCGCCGCAGGCGCGTTGATGGGCTGCAGGGGTCCATCGCAACGCACGGCGTGCGATGTGCACGCACCGAGCCCGAGGCACACGAGCAGGCACAGCAGTCCGGTTCGGATTCTCATTGAATTTGCCCTCAGAACATGCGCCCTGCGGTGAGCTGGGTCGTGATGCGCGGGTCGGGCGCCTGTGCCCGGTTCGCTATTTTCGCAACGGCGAGCCTCCCCGCGGTACGTGTCGCTCCCATCCCCGTCCGCATACCCCAGCCGATCAGGCGGCTCACCGTCCCGAAACTGTTCAGCGCGATACCGCCGGCGAGCGCCGCCGCGATCGGCATTACCTGGCGCATGAGCAGGAACACCAGCACCGCGATCAGCACCATGTTGAGAGCATCGACCGTCACGATCGCAGTGCCGCGGGCGGCGGTCTGATCCGCGTACGATTCCACGATCTGTAGCAGCAATGCCGCAACGAGCACGGTCAGTATGGTGATCAACGCATAGTTGGCCAGCTGTGCAAGCCAGGCCTCGAAGTAGCGGCGCGTGGCCTCGAACAACAGCAGCGCCATGAACAGCGGTCCGAGCGCCAGCAGCACCGCCAGCGCGATGCTGGAGAGCGCGATGAGGAACATGGTGTACACGCACAGCAGTCCCACCAGCACCCACACGGTCGCACCCGCAATGTAGCAGCCGATGTCCTTGAAGAATCCGCCGTTGTTGAACAGGTAGCCCGCCACGGCTCCGCCGCGGTTCCAGATCGCATCAACGACGGCGACCGGATCGGGCGCGCCGACAACCGCCGCCGCCAGCCGTGCCGGCGCCTGGTAGAACGTGTCGACGATGAGACTGTTGTAGAGCCACAGATGCACGGCGCCACCGAGCACCGCGGCGAGCGTCAGCAGCCGCTTCAGCCCGGTGACGAAGGGTTCGTCGATGCGGCCGGTCAGGTGCAGATAGCCCCAGACCATGACGTACACGGTGGCGAGTGTCACGATCGCCGGCTCCAGGGCCTCGGCCACGCGCGCGGTGTTGGTGCCGATATAGCTTGCGAGCTGGCCGTTCAGCCAGGTCCAGAATGTCGCAAAGAAGCCCATGCGGCGCCCCGCCCGCAGCGCGCTACGGTTGCGGCTGGAAGCGGCTATCGAACTGGCCGTGACCGGCGATGGCCAGCTCGCGCAGCCGCTGGGCGTGGGCCCACTGGTCGGCCTGGGCGCCCTGGTAGAGCACCTGCAGCTTCGTGTGCTCGTTCTGCAGCATGCTCGTTTCGGCGGCGATGCGTGCCTGCAGATCCAGGATCGCCTTCTGATCCCCGGCGCGCGCAATGGCGTCAATCAGCTGCTGAAGGGCCGCGAAACGGCTGCTCGAGTTGGCGAGTGCCTCGTGTGTCAGGCTCTGCAGCAGGGCTGCGGACTGGCGTTCCGCCTGCAGTTGCGCACTGGCTCCCGGTGACAGCGCCGCCAGCTGCCCCGCGGGCAGCACCGATTCGACCTTGAGCGCACGGCTGAAATCGGCCGCCAGCGCCGGGTAAGCGCCGCCGGCCCCCTGCAACGTGCTCTGCAGCGCAGCCCAGTCCGGCGGCAGGTAGTTGCGCGCCGTGCCGCTCAGCAGTTGCCCCATGCTGCGAGCGCCGGTGATCGCCTGGTATTCCGCCTGTGCCTGCGTGAGCTGATTGCGTGCGGTCGCCACCTGCTGCTCGAGCGTGCGCACCTGCGACATGAGCTGCGTGAGTGAGGCCACATCGATTACCGCAAATTGCGCCTGTGCCATGGGGGTCGTGGCGAGCAGCACCACCCACGCCAGTACAAACCCAATCTCTCGCTTTGCCATGACAGACACTCCTTGCAGGCACGTCGGTATGTGCCACTACTCGCGGCTCGGGGAACTCAGAAAGACCGGCAGCCACCGGGCGGGGTCGTGGCCGTGCTCGGCGATCAGCCGGTGCACGCGCTCCAGGTCACGAGCCCGCCCGGAAATGACGGCGAGCTCCGCCTCACAGCCCTTCAGGTCCAGTCGACAGACGACGCTGTGATGCCCCTGCTTGACGAGGAAGCTTCGCGAGCCGGGGGCCAGCTGCTCCTTGATGAGCTTGAATTCGCGCTCACTCAACCCGAAGCCCTGCGTGTACTCCTCCGCGCTCGCGTCGGGGTTGGGAAAGAACACCTTGGTGGGCGTTTGTTCGATGATGGTGCGGCTGATGGAACTGTCGAGAACGTCGCTCGCGCTCTGCGTCGCCAGGCACATGACGCCGTTCAGCTTGCGCCAGGTCTTTGGCCCCTCCTTCGCAAAGCTCTCGAAGGCCGGATCGGCGAGGAGACGCCAGAACTCATCCATCCAGCACACCAGGCGACGCCCGTCGAGGAGCTGGCGCACGAGGTGAAACGCATAGAGCGTAATCGGAGCACGCAACAGCTCATGATCCAGAAAATCCGTGACGTCGAAGCCGATCGTTGCCCGCGCGGCGAGCTTCGCGACCACCGAGTCGATCGCGTTGTCGAACACCCAGGCGTACTCGCCGTGCGCCGACTCGCACCAGCGTGCCAGACGAGCGTGCAGGCCCTCAGGATCGGTGGGGTCGAGAAATTCAATCAACCGCGACAGGCGTCTCGCGCGCAGCTCAAGCGCGAGCGTGCCGCGCAAGGCCTGATCGAGATCGACGCCCTCCCGCGAGGTGAGCGCGCGAGCGCCTGCGGGACGCACCAGCAGGCGCAGCCAGGTCTTGTGGAATTCGACGTGCTGCGCAGTCACAGGAAGCTGCAGCGGATTGAATCCCGTGGCTCGGCCGTTCCGGAGCTCGAAGTACTCTCCGCCGAGCGCGCGCACCAGAATCTCCAGACCCCGGTCCTTGTCAAAGATCACCTGGGTGGCGCCGTGATGCTCGAGCAGGCTCACTAGGAAGCCGATGAATACCGTCTTTCCGGAACCCGTTGGCCCGCATATGAAAGTATGTCCGGTGTCTTTGCGGCTGCCGCCGTCTGCTTCCGCGGGGTCGCTGGCGTGCAACGAGAAGTAGTAGGGAGAGCGGGCGCTGGTGCACAACAGCGCGAGCGCCTCGCCCCAGTGATTGCCACTGGCCCGGCCGAGCGGGTAGTTGTGGAAGGGGGCCATGGCCGCGAAGTTGCGCGAGGTAATCGGCGCCTTGCGCGGACGCATCGCGAAGTTGCCGGGCAGCTGCGCCCAGAAGGCCGCTTCCAGTGCGAGATCCTCGCGTGCCACGGTCATCCCGGTATCACCCAGAACGCTACGGGCGAGAGCCACGTGATCGTTGAGCCTCTTCAGGCGCCAGCTGTCGGCCTGCTCGCCGGACGGCTCCTCGGCATCGGCGAGCACCTGCAGCGAGAAGTGGTGATCGCCCATGACAAACTCATTGCTGCTGAGACCATCGAGCGCTTCCTTCAGCTGCACCGCCTGCGACACCGCGAAGTCCCCGGCGTTGGCCATGCGGTAGAACTGTCGTTGCAGCAGTGCCTGACCCGCGGCGCGCGACAGGAAGGCGAAGGACTGCGTCAGTATCAGTGGAAAGGGTGCCGACAGCAGCCGGTTATACATCCCGATTACGCTCGGGGTCGGGTATTCCTTGATGCCGAGCATCGCACCGACGCGCGTCGCAGAAGGAGTTCGGTACTCGATGGTCTCAGTGCCGAAGAGCAGACGTGTGGTCGCGAGCCCCTCGCTCAACAGTCCCGCCGGCAACGGCACCCGCCGCCATTCACCGTTGATCAGCAACGCGAGATACTCCAGGAGTGAGGAGCACCAGGTGCTGCCCCAGCGGTAGGTGCCCAGGGCCTCCGGTTCGTAGCGCGCGAGCGAAGCGCGCGTCATCTGGCCGAGCTTCGCGCACGCATCGAGCGCGTCCGCGAGCTCCAGCCCCGAGCTCACGGATCGTGTTCTCGACAGGGCTCTGGAGAGCATCCCGGCAGCCAGGCCGGCGGCTGGGCGGTACAGCAAGGCGAGGTAGAGCTCATTGACCATCAGCGTTTCGCCGGCGAGGCGCTCGCGATACCTCGCGGTCAGAACATCCACGAAGCCGCGCCCTGTCGTGACCGGCTGCTGCGCGCGCTCGGGGCGACGGACCACGTGAGTCCATAGCGCAATGTTGGGACTTGCAAGATTGCGCCACAGCACGTTCAACCGCTCGTGCCAGCTGTTGAGCTGCTCATCGTCGGCGCTCTCGAAGCTGGCACCACCGAGACGGAACGCCTGCAGGTAATCGCCGAGAGCGGTTTTCACCACCCACTCAGCAACATGAGCGGTATAGGGTATGCGCAGCGCGGCCGTCCGCTCCCGACGCAGCGCCGAGGCACGCCTCGTGCTCAACACGGCACCCCTCGCCTCACATCACTTGCCACGGGTACCTCGTCCGCGGACCTACGCCGCCCGTTGGCAGCCGGCAGATCAAGTGTCAACGGGCTGTAACTGCTCGCCTTCCACACCTGCAGCGTCGCCAGCCGTGCTGGCAGTCGCGTCCGGCCCCACAGCAGCGCAAGATCAAAGAACCGCGGATCCCGGGCGCACAGCAGTGCGCAGACGCCGTGAATGGGCGCGCACAGCAGTAGCGTCAGAAGATTCCGGGTCAGCAGAAACGTCTCCAGGGTAAAGACCATGTTGAACAGCAGCGCCGAATAGGTAACGCCCCAACGCATCGGCGGTCGCGTTGCCCCCACGAACAGTGGATCGGCGGTGAGTCCGGCATTGCGCGCACTGAGGCGGATGGTGTGGCTCATGGCAGCACTACACTCCGAACATCCCGCGAACCCAGATGACAATCTGCGGCGCACCGAAGGCGATCGCAATCCCGAGGATCGCTCCGATGCACCACCCCCAGGACACGCGGTTAGCCATCGCCATGGCGCCGAGCACCATCACCAGGATGACGGCGATGGGCGTCAACCACGCGAGGATGTTCGTTTGCAGCGCGGTCGCGCCCGTCATGAATGGGGAGCTCTGGGCCTGCGCCAGCAGCGGCGCGCAGGCGAGGAGCGCGCCGGCCGCCGCGCTGCGCTGCGCCGCGGTGACCGAACGTGTGAGCATCACGTGCATGTGAGTCTCCGTGGCACAGTCGCTGTTGCGGATCCTCTAGGGCTCGCTTACACCCTGTGCACCGATGCCCAGGCGTGGTGCCTCACCGTCACGCTGCGCCTCACGCTCCTCACGCTTGGCCTTGCCGGGCGCACCGAAGCGGAAGCCATCGACGATGAATGAATGGTCGTATTGCTTCTCACCCTGTTTGTCGGTCCAGTTGCTGGCGCGCACCCGCGCCTCGATGAACAGCTGATCGCCCTTGCGCGCATTCCTGGCGAGTGCCTCACCCATGGCACCGAACGCCACGAACCATAGACTGGTCACCACTTCGCGGGCAGCGCCCTCTTCGTCCTTGCCCGCATAGTCGTTGCCCACCAGGCAGAAGCGCGCGTAGCTGCTGTCGTTCTTGGCCACCAGCTCCGGGTTACGCGCCAGATTGCCCACCGCGGTCAGCGTGAAACTGTTCATGAGTACTCCTCGAGGGTGTTGGTCCGAAAAGTTGGCAGCCAGTCTATTCACGCGGCCGGTGATTGGAATCGCGATTGGCCGTCTGTTTGTGCAGAAATGCGCCGCGCGCCGCATCGCTGTCGCGCCGGCGCGCGCAATGTCGTGTATGGTTACGGCAAGCTGTCTGACGGAGCACGGGCAATGTCATTCGCAGATACGCGCAGCGACGGAACGGTCGAGGAGTGCCTCGACGAGCTCAACGACTTGATGGCGGGACTGCAGCGCTATTCGCCCACCGTGCTGGCGATGGCCATGCGCGTGCATTTGGGGACGCTGCTGCAGGCGCTGCTCGAGGCGCAGCTGTGCACGCGCGAAGAGCTTCGCGACTTCGTCAGGGAGCTGGAGCGGGACGCACTGCAGTACGACGAAGAATGAAACCGGATCCGCCGGAAAGAGATCCCAGCGAGATTGATCGATACCAGCGCTTGTCAGGAGGCTGGTTGGTTGGCAACAGCCGCACGCTCGAACGCCAGTTCGCCGAATGTGATGTCGAGGTCGATCCCGGAACTCGTATGCCGCATGAGCAGTACGCGGGTTCGCTTCGCAAACTGCAGCGCGTCTTCCATGCGAGGGACGATGTTCATCGAAGGAACGTGTGCGGCGTCGAGCCACCTCATCAGGTCCGCGAGCGCCGACTGAAGGGACGCGGGGAGGCGATCAACCACTCAGTGCCCGCCGCAGACGAGCCCATCGCTCGCGCACGACCCGGGTCTCCGCCTCGCGATCGGGTTCCGGCCCAAAGACATGCCGCGAAGCCATCAGCGACGCAAGCTGCTGAAGCTTGGTTTCCATCGGCGTACGCCTCAGCTCCCTCGCTTCAGCGTCTCGCACCAGTTCCCAACGCTTGAAATAGGCCCGGGCCATCCTCGGGCGTGATGGCGGCCATTCGCTATTGTACTACCGCCGGGCTGACCTACCGCTCGGCGCGATCCCGCGAGGTTCGATCCGCATGCGGCCCCGAATCGCGTGACTCGGGCTTCGCCTCCTGCGGTCGCGCCTCCTGCGGTCGCGGTGGCGGCGGCGCGGGACGCTCCTGCGGGCGGTTCACCGGCGGCGCGGTCGGCGCCTCACGCAGCGGCGCGGGACGCTCCTGCGGCCGGCTTACCGGCGGCGGGATCGGCGCTTCACGCACCGGCGCAGGGGGCGGCGCCGCGGCGGGCGCCGGCGGGCGATATCGCTGCTCCTGATACTGAGGCTGCTGCTGACGCGGGTTAGGGTTGACCGGGTTGACCGGCGCAGCCGTGGCGGGCGGCGGGCGGTTGGCCGGTGCGGCCGGCGGGCGGCCGTAGGCGTGGGTCGGATCGTCGGACGAAAACCCAGGCTGCTGTGTCGGCGGCAGAGGCTGCGGAGCTGTCGGCGGCCGATCGGTACGCAATTGCGGCGCGGGTGCCGGCGATGGCCTGATCGGTGTAGTGGAGGAATCGCCACCGGCCGCAGCCGGCGGTCTGTCGGAGGCGCGCGGCGTCGACGTCACGCGGCTGTTCTGCAGCACCCGTTCGCGATCGGCGAGGTTAGGCGCCTGCGCGCCTGCGGAGGCTGGAGGTGCGGCTGCGCCGGGCCGCTGCGGGGTCGCGGGATTGCCCGGGCGAGCCGCGCCTGCGCCGTGGGCCGGCGCGCCCGCGCCCACGGCCGCTCCGCCGGCGGCAATCAGCCGCACGGGTGCTACGGGGGTCGCGGGCTGCAGCCGTGCCAGCTCGGCGCGCGCGAGCGGCCGGCCGCCGTTTTGCTGGATCGCCTGCACCTGTCTTTCGAATGGAACCGGTGCGCGCGGCGGCGGGGTGCGCGCCACTACCGGGCGGCTCACCAGCGCCGCGGGCGGCCGAGCGACAGCACGGCCCGCATTCGGCCCCAGCACGCTCTGGTGGGTCGGGACAAGGGCCGGCGGCGCCGCCGCGACGGGCGCACCCGCCAGCACCGCCGGCGGCAGGCGCACGGCGTGTCCGCCGACACGCTGCCCGGAGGTGAAGACATTCTGCGGCACGGCGGTGACCGCAGCGGGTTTGTTGTTCACGTAGTGAATGTTGGTGACGCTGTTCTGATAGACGTTGGTGATGTTCGTGTTGTTCACAATCGTCGTGTTGGTGATGTTGACGTTGCGCACGTAAGTGGGGCTCACGCGATAGCCCGGCACGTAGACCTCGCGCGGTGCCAGCGGGAACCAGCCGACGTTGGCGCCGAAAGCCACGGAAACACCGCCCGCGGGTCCACCCACCCAGGCCACCAGTGCGGGCGCGTACACCGGAACCAAGCGGCGCGGTCCCGGCACCCAGCACCAGGCGCTGTTCCACTCGACCCAGCGGCCATAGTGAAACGGTGCATAACCCCAGGGGGCGTCATCGACCCAGGTCCAACCCCACGGGACGATCCACACCCAGTGACCGAAACGGTAGGGCGCCCAGCCGGCCACCACCACGGTCGGTGCCCAGACGTAACCGTAGTCCGGCGTGCTCTCCCAACGTCCGTTGTTGTCGAGATCCTGCGTGCCGGCGACGTCGTCCGCGACGTACTGGCGCGAGGGCGAGTCCTGGACCTGATGCTCCCGCCCCGCTGACCAGCTGTCCAGATCATCGGGAGACCCCAGGGAGCCTCTGTCAACGCTGAGCGTGTCCGTGCCGGTGAATCCGATCATCTGCTGAGTGCCGACGGCGACCGACTGTCCCCCGCCGGCGGCCTGCGCCTGCCCCTCACTCACCTTGACGAGGGTGGTGTCACCCGCGTCGTTGACCTCCACGCGATACTCGCCCGGCTGCTGCAGCGACAGCGCGATGTTCGGGGTATCGACCTCATAGGTCTGATTACCCTGCATGTGCCGCACCCGCACGATGAGGGCTCCCGCGGTGACCTGCATCTGCGCCGTGTTGTCATCGAGATTGAGGAATGAGAATCCCGTGGTGGCACCCAAGCGGATGACCGCGGCGCCGATGTCGAGCTCGGCACGCGAGTTCTGATCCGTCCACAGCTTGTCGCCCGTCGTGAGCGGACGATTGAGGGTCGCGGCGGCCCATTCCTGTACGCCCGCCGGCTGCAGCGAGACGGAGCCCTCGACATCGCTCAGGCGCGCCACCCGTCCCGGTGGATCCTCCTCCTCAGCCCAGGCGGCGCCGAGCGCGAACAAAGCCAGGAGCGCCAGGACTGCGACCCGGCCGGGTACACTCAACAGGCGTGTCGTCATGATTTGCTCCACCCTGAGAAGAAGAACGCTCCGGACGCCCGGCGGATTACCTGCATCAGGCAATCCCCCACCGTAAGGGGTCGGACCTGCAGCAGGCCGCCGGCGTTCATACTCATTTATATGACGGGCGGACGCTGAACCGCCAGTGAACCACAACGGGAACGCCGTCAGGGACGGTTCCGCCACCAGTGCG
>Ga0137409_10004886_pt1 | contig 14009 bp, 11 predicted proteins | sample CZODoug1_16funga_FD_122059 | JGI IMG/M metagenome (GOLD analysis project Ga0137409, IMG submission 122059) | Vadose zone soil fungal communities from Angelo Coast Range Reserve, California, USA - CZODoug1_16fungal (Hybrid Assembly) | ecosystem: Environmental > Terrestrial > Soil > Vadose zone... | reverse complement strand
TGACCGTTTTGCAGAAAGTCCGAATTTGCGGGGATGAGTTCGATCTGGTGTTCATCTTCCAGGTAGTTTACTACTCGTTCGAGCAGACCTTCTTTTACTCCGCCGATTTTACGGCGGCAGTCTCGCGCCTGCTCTCTGGCTCTTTTCAGTGATCTCACTTTTGCTCCTATTTATGCCACAGAGCCACAGAGTCACAGAGAGAAAGACAGAGGGAAAGAGAGAAGGAGGGATCGCCGCGCCGCTTTTTCTCTCCGTCTCTGTGTCTCTGTGTCTTTGTGGCAATTCATTCCGGCGATTCCTTAGAGAGGCTGAGCCAGTACTGCTGTTCTTCGTCGCTCATGTCGGAGCGCCGGACGATCTTCTCGAAGTCGACCTCTTCATCGGGGAAGGGAGCGTCGCGGAAGGCGGCCGCCTGTTGATGCAAAACGCGGTCGAATGAGTCCATCACATCCTGCTCGCTGACTCCCGGCAAATTATTCGCCGCGCGCCTTGCGAACTCCTTTCGCGCCCTGAAAGGAATCACGTTCGGATGGCCGCTCAGATCGGATAGAAACGGGACCGGCGTCCCCATCTTCTCGGCGATGGCCGACGCTTTCAGACCGGTGATCCGGCGCAACCTCGGCAGCAGTGGCAGCGACTCGTTGTCATTTTGCCGGTTCTGTTCCGGCCGCTCCGGCGAAGCGTTCAACAACTCTTTGATTCTGGTTTTGATGTCTTTTATGAACTGGTCGGGATCAATGCCTGCGTCCATTAAAACCTCTCGAAGCTCGTCCGCGCTCCATTCGACCTCAGCGCTCAAGCGATGGATGCGCTTGATGAGGGCCTCGCTGCTTCGCGGCGGGTTATTTCTGTTCACTTTCCCTCCGATAGATGCTCCATCCACAGCTGCAGGCTTGGATGGAGAGGAAATCAAGACCGTATGTGAGTTGAAAGACCAAGTCCTTCAACTCACATACGGTAAATCATGGGCGCTTCGCCCACGATTTACTTGTGCTATCCACCCAGTTCTTTGAAACTCGAACTTGGGCGTTCCGGCAGGAAGTCTGCCGGGTAAAAGTTTGAACGCTAAAGATAGAGTTGCAGTCGGTTCCGCGATAACCAAGCATGCCGACAATTGCAAACATATGTAACGGCGACGGCGCCGTGAAAAAACAGGGATTCATTCGAATCTCCTACCCGGCGGGGCGCCGGGAAAGTTTACGCCTACGAGATATGAATCCGACACGGGTTCAGCGTAGGAATCTCCATCTATAGCCGTCAGGCTCAGGTGGAGGGAATGCCAAGATTCCTCCTATTGACTTATCTGATGTTGGAGGGCCGCCCGTTCAATCAGCCATCCTCCGGCTCACCGAGGCGACACGGCGGTCGAGGCGTTTCATCGCGTTGTAAACCTCCTTCACCTCTATGCCGACTGCGTCGGCGATTTCGCCGCAGTGGTCGCATCCCCCCAGCATCGCGCCGACGATCTGTGTCAAGGTCTGATCCGCGACGCACTCGTCCAACAGAATTCGTATCGCTTTGTTCTTTTGCTCTTCCGATTCTTCATCGAGCAACGCCTGCTCCGGCGTCGCTTCACTTCTCGCAAGCCACTCGGCCCCGGACCTGGTCTTGTACGATTCGGCGCGCCAACTTATCTCATCCTGGCCGCCTTCCTCCGGAAGAGTCGTGAGCAAGGCGTTGTCTTTGCTCCGAGCCAGATGGTTAATCAGACTGTCAATTACGTCTCGCATGAATTTCATGAAGTCGGGCTGCTGCGCCGGATTCCATCGGCGTTCGCCCGCCAACACCCTCTCCAGCGCCAGCGACACGACCGATTTGATCGTTTCACCTTTCGGAAGCGCCTCTCTGTCCCTCGTCCGCCAGCGATATTCATTCCTGACTCTCAACGCATAGCATCCCAATTCCAGGATCATCTTTCCCAACTCGTTGTCCGGCGTCCTTTCAAGTAGATCGCGCGCGTGGTTCATCTGTATTTCACTCCTCCATTTAAAAACGGGTTAGCGACCCCAATCAGGGCGGAGCCGAAATCTACTGCCGACCAATGAGAGATTTTCGCCGGTTTACTGGAATTTGTTGAGGCTTGAGCGAGCGGTACAGTATGGGGCTCACGCTCCCCGTACTGTACCGCTGGTATCGTCAATTTCGGCCAGTAATTCGGGATCGGCTTTGATCGGGCGCGCGAAATACCACCAGTTCTCTTCCGCCGTCCAGCCTTCTTCTTCGGCGACCTCTTCGCCCCACAAGCAGAACTTCGCCGGCTCCGTCAGGTTTCGCATCTTTTCGTCGGCGCGGCTGAGCCGGGCGTCGATTGCCGCGCGTTGTTGATCGCTCGCCACGACCAGGGCTTCGGCGATCAATTGCCGCGCGTCCAGATCGTTCAGGTAATCGTCGAGCGTCAGCGAATAATCCTCCTCGACCTGGCGAACCGTCTTCTCCCAACTTTCGACAAGTCCTTCCAGACCGCCTTCGATAACGTAATCGGCGCAGCCTCTTTCGCGTAAGTAATCGCGCACCGGGTCGTTCATGCTGGGCATTATGGGCATTCTCGCTCCTTATCGTTTGCTCTGCCGGCGAAAATACCTTTCGCCGTCGTTGGGTTTGAAGTATGTGCGGATAATCAGGTCGGGATTGAAGGCGAGGAAAGCGCCGGTTTTGCGGTCGAATCGGGTGATTACGCCGTCGGCTCGCACGGCTTCGAGGATATCTCCGCCCGCCGGGCTGTCGCGCAGAATTTGAGCCTGCCGCAGGTATTCGTCCCGACTGACGGGGCCGAATTCCGCGCCGTGCTTCTCGTAATGGTCCAGGAATTTGCGCCTGGTCGCAAAGCCGATCTCAGCGCGAATGGCCGGCGCGCCCGCCTGATCTTTGGCGGCGGAAGGCTGCTGTCCTGGAGTCTGTGTCGGGGCAGGGCTATTGGAGTTTCGGCAACCGGCGCTAAACAGCGCCAGCGCAGCCGACACCAATAGCAACAATTTCACCCTACCCATTTAATTTAATCCCAGTCTTGGGTTGAACTCAGAATGAGGCCCAACCACGGGGAACACGGGGATGAACCTGGTCGGAAGATATGCCGAACCTTTCTTCCATCAAGCCTTTTCCTCTTCTTCCCCGTGATCCCCGTGATCCCCGTGGTTCTTTTTGCTCAACCCCAGACTGGAGTTAATTTAATTGAACGGGACCGACCCGGCGCCTGGGAATCTCAGGCCGGCCGGCTCAGGAGGCGGCAGTTGATCCACCTTCTCCGGCGCAATGGCGGCGGGCCGATCAGCGGCGGCGGAGCCCAATTCAGAACTCCGCAAATCCTTGTTGCTGGCGACGGCGAAATAGAGGTCGGCTGCCTCTTTCGTTTTCCCCATAGCCTCATAAACGCGCCCCATGCTCAGGTCGATCAGGGCCGTAGGAATCGGCCCCGGCTTGGCTTTCAGCCTCTGATATTCAGCGATCGCGTCGTCGTTCTTGCCGACGGCTTCGTAACGCTGGGCGAGAGCCATACGCGCCTGTGCGCCCACGTCGGAATCTTTCTGCGCAATCTCTTTCAAGGTCGCTTCGGCCTTGTCAGCCTCGAAATGGAGCTGATGGACCGCGGCGAAATAGCGCGCCGTGTCGCCGTTGTATGAGGGATACTTGTTCGCCGCCTCTGTGAAGGCCCGGTAAGCCTCGCGGTGTTTTTCGTCTTCAGTCTTGAAAGCGATCTGTCCAGGAGCGAGATTTGGGAGCGGGTTCTGGACAATCGCCTGGTGAGCGGCCATAGCCCTGGCCATTAATTCAGCGGCGTTCTTCGCGCGGTTCGAAAAGAACCACCAGACGACCGCTGCGAGCGCGATCACTCCCACCGCGATCGCCGACCATTTCACGATCGGGCGCGAACGCTCTCTGACCCAGGTGGAAGTGTGCAGATATTGCTCCATCAACGGATCACGTTTCCGAATTTGTGTGGTAGCTCGCCCTTTAGCCAATGTCGTAACTCCTTGCAGTAAGATGCGGGACTTTGAGGAAAAGGCAAAAATAGCCGCGCGGCTCGGAGGTTGTCAAGCAGACGCTTGATCAAAATCCTGAGCCGTTTCTATTCGAGATGTCTCGTGGTGTGCTCGGTGACGCTCGACGGCTTAACGAGTTCTGATGTCGTGGGCGCGGAGAGCCTGTCGACCTGGGCAGACGCCTGGGGAAGTGGATAAGCCATGGGATGATTTCCCGGCCTTTCTAGCGAGGTTTGTTTGCGCTGTTGTTCTTGCCACCGCAAATAGCTGCCGACGCCTTTGCCAATCAGCGCGAAAGCCGGAATCAGAAACGACCACCACCAAAAGGCTCCACCAGGAACGAAGGTCAGAATGGAGATCGCAACGATCACGAAACCTACTCCGGTAAAAATTTTGGTCATGGCGTCCTCAACGCCCATCTCTTTCCTTCTGTGATGATGGCCCAGGTGACGAGCCCCAAAATGCAGTTCGCCTTCAGATGCCTCAGATTGAGGTATCTGCCCGGACAGCGCTTGTGGAACCAGACTCACGTTCGAGCCGCACGAGCGGCAAAATTTCACCCCGTCAATCGGGGCTGCGCAGTTTGGACAATACATCGCGGTCTCCTCAGAAAATCAGTTTGTAGTCCCGCCTTTAGGCGGAAGCTTCAGCCGCAGATCCATTCCGTGATACCAAACGCTTCCGCCTAAAGGCGGGACTACGAACTGCGATTTTCATTCTTTCACGGCGTCGCAACGCCACATGAAAGATCCTCGGAAATTTGATTTAGTTCGTGAAATCTATACGTCGATTAACGCGCCAGGTTCACTCACAACCATTCGAGCTTTCCGCGCATTTCGCCGGCCAGGTGCAGGAACAACGCTTCGAGCGTGTCGAATCTCCATCCGTCGCACTCCAATTTTCCGCCGTTGGCGAGCAGTCCGACGTCGCCGCGCCAGGCGACGCGCCCCGATTTGATGATCGCCACGTCGTCACATAAACGCTCGACGGTTTCGAGCGCGTGCGTGGTCATAAAGACCGTGCGGCCCCCGGCGACGAACTTTCGCAGCCAGTCTTTGAGCATCGCCACGCCGGCCGGATCAATGCTCTCGAACGGCTCGTCGAGGAAGAGGATCTCGGGGCGGTGAATGATCGCCGCCGCGAACGCGACCTTCTTTCGCATCCCCGTGCTGAACTCGGCCAGGCGTTTGCGGTAGGCCGAGGTCAGGTCGAGCGCGATCAACAGCTCTTCGACGCGCCGCCGGACGGTCTGCTCGTCGAGCCGGTACATTCGCGCGCTGAAGGCCAGAAACTCGTGGGCGTAAAGATGGTCGAAGAGCGCCAATCCCTCGGGCATCACGCCTATGCGCAGTTTCAGCTCGACCGAATCCGGGGTGAACCGCTCGCCGAGCAGATTGATCGCGCCGGCGGTCGGATCAATCAACCCCGTCAGACAGCCGATGGTCGTGCTCTTGCCCGCGCCGTTCGGGCCTAGAAAGCCGAATAGCCGGCCCGCGGGCACGTCGAGCGAAAGCTGGTCAACGGCCAGCGTCTCCCCATAACTCTTTGTCAGATTCTCTATATTAATTGCGATGGGCTGCGGGGCGGCGCCGGCCTGGTTGTAATCCATTGGATAAGTTTCGACTGTTGAGTCCATTCAGTTTTCTCTCGCCCCGGCGATCTGCTTGATCAATTTTTCCCGTCGCCAATTTAAGGCCGGCTCAATCGCCTTCATTGAAAAGAGATAAAACGCCGCGCTCAACGCCATCATTGCCAGCGCCGGGGGCCAGAGGCGCAACAGATCGGAAAGACCGAGGATTTCGTAAAACATTCTTGCCGTCCATAACGGGGCGAGCAATCCGCAGAACATCACCACGTTCGCGCCGAACGAAAGCCGGTTATTCCATAGCGAGTGGAAATTGGCGGCCTTCGGAGATAAGACGCTCGTCCACAGCCCAAGCGCATTGAACAGGAAAAGTCCGGCGCCGGCAATCCCCAATATCACCAGAAGCATCCTGGCGTCGAAATGTTTTCGCGTGAAGATTATCCACAAAGCGACCGCCGCCAGCAGGGCGACCGCGCGTAACAACAGTGAGGCGAGACTGCCGGCTCGCAGCGCCGTGGCGAACGTGGAGGGCAGAATCGCGTAGCGACGCACCCCGGCGCTGTCATAACCGAACAGGTTGAGCGTCATTGCCATGCCGGTTGCGCCGCTTATGACGTAGAAGAGCGTTAAGGTGGTAATCACCTCTCCGCGCGCGCCGCTCCCCAGAGCCGGGAATTTGGCGAGCAACACCAACAGCGGCGAGGTCAGCAGGCTGAACCTGATCAGGTTGCAGCGCAAATGGTAGCGCAACGATTTGCTCACCAGCGGCGCGTATTGGCGGCCGAACATCCCAGCGATCTGATCGTAAAAGCCGTCCCCCAGGCCGTCCCCAAAGCGATAGGATATTCCGCCCGAGAATTTCGCCTCGGCGCCGGGCCGCAGGCTTTCGATCTTCTTCAACAACAGGGTCAGCGCCGCCACCCAGACCACCAGCAGAGCCGCCGCGCTAAACGCCATACCCCACCGATCCTCCGCCATCATCGCCGCCGCCGCTCCCGGAGGCGTGAATAGCAAGAGACGTCCGATCAATCTCCACACGCCGCCGGCATTCGAAGTGGCGAGTAGCGACAGCGCCAAAGGACCGAATGAAATCAGCGCCAATACGATTATTCCGAGCGCGGACGAGGCCGCCCGCGAACGCATAATGCGGCCAATGAACGAAAGCAGACAGACTGTGGCAAGGTAGCTGGCCGCGATGAACAGCGCCGCCGCCAGCGCTCCCAATATGATTGCGCCTCTGCCAAACCACCAAAATCCGACGGCGAGCCCAAACGCGCCAGCAGCCATAAACGCCCAGATGGGATCCAGCAGCCCGATTATGTGTCTGATTATGAACCGCTCCTTCGCTTTCAGTGGGTAACGGCGCAGCGACTCTTCTGAAAACGCCTCCTGCGTCCCCAATCCGAACATCAGGCTCAGACCTATTCCATTAATGAAAAGCGTGGTTAGCATCCATTGCGCCGGGCGCGCCAGGCTCCCGCCCTGATCAAAATTGCTGGCCACAATCGCAGCGCCCAGCCCGCCGAAAGCCATCAGAAGAGCGATCGAAACTCCGAGCAGATAGAGCGCAAGAAACAGGATGATCCTTCCATTGCTTGTGCGCATCTGCGCCCAGATCAGCCGGTAACGCAATCGTGTCAGCGTCCATAGATGTGTGAAAAATTCTTCTCGCATGATCGCATTGACTAGACCCGAACAAGTAAGAGTGGGACAGACTTTAGTCTTGTTATTACCCACATTTCTGCGCGAAATGTGCGCCTTCTTCGTCGCTCCGCGACGAAGAAAATGCGGCTTTCGTGCAAAGTTCTGGGTGATGACAAGACTTTAGTCTGTCCGTAGCGCGAATTCGAGGCGGACAGACTAAAGTCTGTCCCATGCACTGATCCGGCGCGAATTGAAATGAGGTCGCATCATAACAGCAGACAACTGCAATCTGTAATCAACACTGCTAACCGTAATCTGTAATCAACTGTTGTCATCAATTGTGGACAATGTCTACGCTTACATGTCTACAATGATAGACAGAGCTGAAGACTTAGGCTGATCCTTAGCCCGACAATGTGCCCCCCAATACCTGGGTGAAATACAATAAACCTAATTATTGGAGTGTTTAGCGCGCAGTCGGCGAGTCGCCCTTCTTCTTGGCACACTCATTGCACTAACCGATTGCGCAAACAAGATAGCAAGTGAAACTGACAAATAGTTTTTTGAAGAGAGACAAAAGGATCAAGCATTTTTGAGCTTGCGGTCGCCGGCCTGAAGAAAACACGGGGGTCGGATTTGGGCTGGCGCCGCTTGAAGTGATCCGCAGGCTATGCCGCTCGGCATTACGGGGCACGCCGGGCGACGTAGCTTGCGGATCTAGTAAAACTTCTACAGCTTCGATTCGCGGGTTACGTCGTTTAGGGAACGGGGCACACTGAATTGCGTAACCCGCGAATCGAGACCTAAAGCTAAAGTTCGATAGAGTCAACTGACCAGTAATTTAGTGATTACAGCTTCGGCTCGCAAGTCACATCGTTTGGGGAACGGGGCACACCGGATGATGTGATTTGCGAGCCGTCCTCAATAGTTGTTGGGGGCGGATTCTATTTGCGCTGAACCTCCACTGTCCAACCATCATAAATTCTCCATTTTATCAAATTCCTGAAAGAATACTCTATCCATAGTGGCAGCTTGGAATGCAAACAAATGTAACGGTGATGGCGCCGTGAAAAAACAGAAGCAAGAGACTCAAGATATTGCGCCTCTTGATCTTCCTACCCGGTCGGGCGCCGGGAAAGTCTACGCCTACGAAATATGAATCCGACACAGGTTCAGCGTGGGAATCTCCATCTATAGCTATCAGGCTTTAGGTAGAGAGGATGTCAAATCGCGTCTCTCTTATCATTACTGAAGACCGGGGGCTATAAAGTTCCTGCTGGAAGCGCTATAGCGCAAAGTGGGTCCTCACCCCAGCAACATTAGGCTGTCAGTGACCTTAGGGGTTTCTGGCAGCCTATTGCTGTTATCACGTGCTATACTCCCCGCGCCATGGTCAAATTTCTCCACATTGCGGACATCCATTTGGGAATTCGTCGTTACCGCTCGGAAGACCGCGCACGCGATTTCTTCTACGCCTGGCGCGATTGCATCGAACGCTACGCGCTGGCCGAAGAGGTGTCGTTTGTGCTGATCGCGGGCGACTTCTTCGACGCGCGCAAAGTCGAGCCGCAGGCGATGAATCAAGCCATGTATTGTCTGAGCAGGTTGCGCGAAGCCAGGATTCCGGTCATCGCAATCGAAGGCAACCACGATTGCCACGAGTCCGAAAGCAAATTTAGTTGGCTGCGAAGCCTTTCGCAATGGGGATACATCAAGCTGCTCGAACCGGTCTATAACGACGGCGTCGTTAATCTCGTCCCCTGGGACGACAAGAAGCGCCATGGGTCGTACATTGACATCGACGGCGTCCGCATATTTGGCTCTGTCTGGTACGGCTCGACGGTCAGCAAATCGCTCCCGGCCCTGATCGATCAACTGCGCGAACACCGCAGCCCGAGCCATTTCAACGTGATGATGCTGCACACTGACGTCGAGGGGCAGATCAATCGCCCGATTCCGGCGTTGCCCGTGGCGGAGATCAACAAGCTCAGGTCTTACGTCGATTATCTGGCGCTCGGTCACACCCACAAGAGCTTCGAGATCGACGGGTGGGTTTACAATCCGGGATCGCTCGAAGCCTGCAGCGTCGACGAATACGCGAACGTTCGCGGCGCCTACCTGGTCGAGGTCGTGGACGGCAAGCACACCGCCCTCCTGGTGCGCGATTACCATCAGCGCCCGGTGCTGCGGTTGAGCTTCGACGTGAGCGGCTATTCGACTCCCGAGGAGTTGCGCGAAACTTTGTTCTCCCAACTCCGCCGTGAAGTCACCCCGCACAATCCTTCTGAATGGGCTGAAGCCGGGGCCGAGGAGGCCGGAGAGGCGCCGGTCATAGAACTCATGCTGCGCGGCCGCCTGGGATTCAAATCGTCGTTGCTCGAGATCAACCGGTTGCGCGAAGAGATCAAAAGGGAATTCAATCCGCTGCTGGTGATGATGAAGAACCAGACCGTACCCGTCGAATACGCCGTCGCGGCCGGCTTGAGCGAGGGCGTGTCCCGCGCCGAGCGCGAACGCCGCGTCGTCGAAGACCTGATCGCCCGCGATTCGCGCTTCCGCGATCAGGCCCAGGCCCTGGCCGCGCTCGTCATCGAAGCGAAGCGGTTGGCGCTCGCCGATGAGACGCCCTCCCGCATCATAGAAATGATTGAACGAAAAATCGCGGAGACGGAATCGGGCAAAGCGGCTAGCGCGTAATAAGTATTCAGGCAAATATACTGACCGGACGATCAGACATAGGAATTTTCCGTCAACACCTACGGCTATGGACAAATTCTTCTCCATTTTCGCCTCCCTCCTCTTTATACAGAGCATCCTCGCGCTGTTCGCGACGATGCGGTTCACCCGTTACGCTTTACGCCAGCGCCCGACGCGACAGACCCGCTACCAACCCAAGGCGGTGGTGATCGTTCCCTGCCGGGGACTCGAACACGGTTTTGAGGAGAACATCCACGCGATCCTGACGCAGGATTATCGCGATTATGAGGTCGTCTTCGTCACCGAGAGCGAGAACGATCCGGCGCATGGCGTCCTTGCGCGTCTGCTCAAACAACGCCGACGCCTGTCCCCTCCGACGTGGATGGTCGTGGCCGGCGAGGCCAGGAACCAGGGACAGAAAGTCCACAACCTGCTCTCGGCGCTCGACACGCTGAACTCGATCGGTCGCGTCGAGGCGCTGGTCTTCGCCGATTCCGACATGCGGCCGGCGCGCAACTGGCTCACTGAGCTGGTCGCGCCGCTCGGCGACCATCGGGTCGGCGCGACGACCGGTTATCGCTGGTACCTGCCTTCAAACGAACGGGTCGAGGGGCGCAACCTGGCGCAGAGTTTCGCCTCAACTCTGCTTTCGGTGTGGAACGCGAGCGCGCTGGCCTTGCTCGGTGAGCGTTCCGGATTCGCCTGGGGAGGCTCGATGGCGATTCGCCGCGAAAATTTCGACGAGATCGGAGTCAAAGAACGCTGGCAAGGGGCGCTGAGTGACGATTACGTTCTGACCTCGGCGGTTCAAGAGCAGGGGCAGCGCATAAAATTCGCGCCCCAATGCCTGGTCGCGTCGCGCTCGGAAGCGACGGTCAAAGATCTGTTCGAATTCACCACGCGGCAGATGCGCATCACCCGGGTCTATTCGCCGCGCGTCTGGCGCCTCGCCTGCGTTTCTCACGGGCTTTTCAATCTGACTTTCTGGGGCGGCCTCCTCTGGCTCGTCATCTCCTCTCTGACCAGAACTCCGAGTCGCCCACTGGCGATTTTGCTTGCCGGCGTCTTTCTGTTAGGCGCGGTCACGGGCGCGATGCGCGCGGTCGTGGCGGCGCGGCTGCTGGGCGCCGGACACGTAAGAAAGTGGTGGGCTTATCTGTCGCTCGGGCCGGTCGTCTCGCTGGTCTATTTATACAACGTCATCGCATCGGCCAAGACCACGCGCATCGTCTGGCGCGACATCGCCTATGATCTGATCTCTCCCAGCGAGACCGTTATACTCCATCGCCCCGCCCAGCGTGGCCAGACTGGAAAAGTGGCGAGGCCGAGAAAACGCCCGTCTTCGGCGCCGTCCTCATCGCAAAAACGATAAGGCCTCAAAATGGGCACAAAAGAATTTTAGCCACGAATGAACACGAATCTTCACGAATAGAAGCGGGAACATGCCGGAAATAATATTCGTGTTTATTCGTGTTCATTCGTGGCTAAAAACATTTCGCCTATCCAGGCTTGGCTCCACAAAATCCGGTTGCGCCAGAAACATTAAAACGGGTCGGGGCGTCACAAAATTGATTGCCATCCAATTCTGAACTTGGGGCGTCATCAAGTTGCTCAACCGCCTCCCAATCCCGTATCATTGGCGCGTTCTTTTCGATATTTTCGACAAAATTTTCAATCACCGACGTTCTGAGATTATCGCGAAAAAACCTGGCGCAGGCGCTTAGCGCCAAGGTATTGATTCTCTGTGGCCTTTGTTTATCACCGAAAGGCGGCAAGATTATGAAAAAAGCGATCAACGTTCTGATAGCGGGCTGTTTGCTGGGAGCGTTCGCCCCGAGTTCATTCAACATTTCCGCGTCCGGAGGTCTGGCGGTCGAGGCCGCGCCGGCGCTGGCTTTCGTCACCGGCACGGTAAGAGACGAAGGAGGGAAGCCGCTGGTCGGCGCGACGGTGGCGGTGCTCGAACCGAGGCCGCGCGGAAAAGAGATCAAGAGCGCCAGGACCGACGGTCAGGGCAGGTTCCTGGCCGGCGTCTCCCCGGGCGCCTATCTTCTTCGCGCCGTGGCCGAGGGCTTCATACCGAAGCTCTCTGCTCCGCTGGTCATCAACAGTCCCGCGAAAATCAATTACGACTTCAAGCTCAAAAGCGAGAACACCCTGGTTCAGAAACGCGGTGACAGCGACGATTATCGATGGATCTCGCTCAGCGCGCCGCGCCACGTCCTGAACCTGATCGAGGGTGACGAAGAAGAGGTCGTCGATCCGTTGAATGATATGGCGGAGCGGAAGGGGTTCCTGGCTACCCAGTCCTCGTTCCACGGCATGGCGCAATTCGTGGCCGTGACATCGAGCGCGGCCGCCGGGGCGCCTGCGCCGGATTTCTTCGGAACCAATTTCGTCGTCTCGGGCTCGCTGGGCGGCAATTTCGAAATGGCCTTCATCGGCCAGCGCGGCGTGGGGGATTTAGCGCCACAGCGGCTTGCGGCTGTTGCCACGGTTCGCCCCGGCTCGGCCCACCAGGTCACGGCGATGATCGATTACGGCCAGGTCGGACTTTCCAGAATGCGCTATCCGGAGATCGGCGCGTTCGTCGACGGGGACGGGGGCATGCCCGCGCGGCGGCGAAACGGCCGGATGGTCAACGCGGCGCCGAGATCCGACCAGCCTATATTGGATCAAATCTCGGTCTCGGCGACCGATTCCTGGCAGGTCTTTCGACCGCTGCTGCTGATTTACGGCTTCGATTATTCGCGGTTCATCGGTGACATGAACGATCGCGACAGCGTGCTGCCACGCCTCGCGGTTCAATATTCGCCATCGTCGCGCCTGCGAATGAAAGCGGCGGTGACGCCCGGAGCGAGTGAGCGGCTCAATTCTCTCGAAGGCTTCAATTCCGAGAACATTCAGGCGTCATTCGAGTCGGCGCCCGCCGAGGTCGCCAACTCCGATTCCCCGATTCCCGACCGCAGCCAGCGCTTCGAAATCGGCGTCGAACGGGCGTTAGGCGAGGGAAACACTTCGATCGAAGCGTCGGTCTTTTACGATCTGATTTCGGGGCATGGGGTCGGCCTGCTGGCGCTGCCGCTCGAGGCGTCGCCCGAGACCCAGGTGGCGCTCCAGCAAGTGGCGCATCAGATAACGGCGATGAACGGCGCGGCGCGCGGCGTTCGCGTGATGCTCAACCGCCGTTTAAACAATCACCTGACGGCTTCGGCCGGCTACAGCTTCGGTCGCGGCAGCAGACTCAACGACGAGCCGATCTCGCAGGTCGCGCCGTCGCAATTGTTTAAAGGCGGCTTCTTCCAGGTCGCCACGGCGAAACTCGATCTCGATTTCACCCAGCGGACGGGCACGCGGGTCTCGACTGTGATCCGCCTATCGCCTTCGGCGGTGGTCTTCGCGATCGATCCGTTCGCCGGACGCATGAGCGTTTACGATCCGAACATCAACGTATACGTCACGCAGGAGCTTCCGAGTTTCGGGCTGCCCGGGCGGTGGGAAGCGCTTGTCGACGTTCGCAACCTGCTGAACCAGGCCCTCGGCGTTGAAGAGGGCGGATTACAACTCGCCAGCGTGCGCGCGCGCCGGACGGTGCGCGGCGGCCTGGCTTTCAGGTGGTAAAACCGTAATCAAGTGAACTCGCAAACAGGGATGACCAGGGTCACGACACGCACGCTGGTGCTGCTATTCATCGCCTTTCTGGCGTTGGCCGCCGGCGCGTTCAACCTGCGCGACAGATTGAACCAGAGGCCCGTCTACAGCGACGGCGTCCTCTGGCGCAACGTCCCGGGCCGTGGCGTGGTCGCCGACAGGGTCGAGCCCGGCGGCCCGGCTGCGCTCGCCGGCGTTTATCGCGGCGACGTGCTCCTGGGGATCAGCACGAACGGCAGCGAGTTTGATGAGATAAGCAGGCCCCAAGACGTACAGATTTACATCGATCAGGCCAAAGGCCAGCCCGGATTCCCCAATTCGTTGACTCTCATCTATTGGGTGGAACGCTACAATGATAAGGGCGACGCGGTGATCGGGGGCGGGTTCGCCGATCTGCAGAACCTGCAGGCGCGCGAGCCACATACTCAGCGCGATCTATACCTCGCGCTGATCGG
>Ga0137409_10004885_pt1 | contig 14011 bp, 10 predicted proteins | sample CZODoug1_16funga_FD_122059 | JGI IMG/M metagenome (GOLD analysis project Ga0137409, IMG submission 122059) | Vadose zone soil fungal communities from Angelo Coast Range Reserve, California, USA - CZODoug1_16fungal (Hybrid Assembly) | ecosystem: Environmental > Terrestrial > Soil > Vadose zone... | reverse complement strand
GGAACGAGCCGACGAAACCGAGCGTGTTGGTCTTGGTCATCTTGCCGGCGATCACACCCGCCATGTAGGCATCCTCGTAGAACTTCGAGTCGTACAGACGCATGTTGGCGGCGGTCTTGTATCCGGTCGCGTGCTCGAAGCGCACGTCGGGAAAATCGGCGGCGACCTTGAACATCGGCTCCATGTACCCGAACGAGGTCGCGAAGATGATCTTGTTGCCCTGGGTCGCGAGGTCGCGGATCACGCGCTCGGCGTCCGCGCCTTCGGGGACTTTTTCGACGAACGTCGTCTTGACCTTGTCGCCGAACTCGGCCTCGACCGCCTTGCGGCCAAGATCGTGCGCGTACGACCAGCCTGCGTCGCCGACCGGGCCAACGTAGACCCAGGCGGCCTTCAACGGTTCCGGCGTGGCGGGCGCCGCTGCGGTCTTCGCAGGCGCAGGCGGTTCTTCCTTCTTGCCACATGCGGCCAGAACCAGCACGGCCGCGCAAGCCGCCACGCTTGCCTTGAGCCAGGGACGTTTGCTCGGATCGATCATGATTTTTCCTCTCCTTCTATGTGGATGGACGGCAACGGCAATCCGGCTGTGAGACTCACGAGCCGGGATAAAACGGCTTGCCGAGCGAACCCGGCATGTTGATGCGAATCCACGTTGGATTGCGCGAGATCAATACGAGCACGAGGATGGTGGCGAGGTACGGCAGCATCGACAACAGCTGGCTGGCGATCTGCACGCCCTCGCTCTGCAGATAGAACTGCAGCATCGTCACTCCGCCGAAAAGATACGCCCCCGCCAGCACGCGTGCCGGACGCCAGGTGGCAAACGTGGTGAGCGCCAGCGCGATCCAGCCCCGGCCGGCCACCAGGCCCTCGACCCACAGCGGCGCGTAGACGACCGAAAGAAATGCCCCTGCCAGTCCGCACAAGGCACCACCCGCGATCACGGCGGCCAGGCGAATTGCGCGTACATGAAAGCCCAGAGCGTGTGCAGAGTCGGGGGCTTCACCGATCGAACGCAGGACCAGCCCCGCCCTGCTGCGATACAGGAACCAGGCAACCGCGAACGTGGACGCCATCGCCAGGTAGGCGAGCGGGTGCTGCTTGAAGATCGCGTCGCCGAAGAACGGCAGCTGCACAAGCCCCGGCAGTTCGAAAACGCTGCGGTCGGCGAGCTTCTTGCCGACGTACGCAACGCCGACGAAGGCCGACAGGCCCGCGCCGAAGAGGCTGAGCGCGAGACCGGTGGCGTACTGGTTGGTGTTGAGCCAGATCACCAGCCAGCCGAATATGGCGGCCATCAACATGCCGGCCAGCGCGCCGGCACCAAAGCCGACCCATTCGCTGCCGCTGTGAAACGCCGCGGCAAATCCGGCGATCGCGGCGACCAGCATCATGCCCTCGGCGCCGAGGTTCAACACGCCGGCCTTCTCATTCAACAGCAGGCCGAGCCCGGCGAGCGCCAGCGGCGTGCCGGAGGCGATGGTCGCGGCAAATAAAAGCGCCACTTCGTTCACGATGCGCCTCCCGCCGGCACCTGCGCGGGTGTGCTCGGCGCGTGATGCGCCGGAACCGCCCGCCGCCAGCGTGGGCGGTAGTCGATCAGCGTGTCGCACACGAGCAGCAGGAACAAAAGCAGTCCCTGGAACACGCCGGTCAGTGCGTTCGGCAGGCCGAGGCGCGACTGCCCGAGTTCGCCGCCGATCAGGAACATCGACAACAGCGTGCCCGAGAACACGATGCCCAGCGGATGCAGCCGGCCGACGAAACAGACGATGATCGCGGTGAAGCCGTAGCCGGTGGATACGTGCGGCGTGAGTTGCCGCAGCGGCCCGACTGCCTCCATCGCACCAGCGAGGCCGGCCATGCCGCCCGATATCAGCAAGGCGAGCCACAATGAGCCACGCGCGGAGAAGCCGGCATAACGCGCCGCTGCCGGTGCCAGCCCGCCCACCTGCAGCTGATAACCGCGCCAGGAGCGAAACAGGAAGAACCAGAAGATCGCGACCAGCACCAGCGTGATGGCGAACCCGATGTGCAGGCGCGATTGCGGCACCAGGTTGGGCAGGAGCGTTGCAGTGACGAAGGTCTTGGTCTGAGGAAAGTTGAAGCCGAGCGGATCCTTCCACGGCACGAACACCAGGTAGTTCAGCAGTTGTTGCGCGACGTACACCAGCATCAGGCTGACGAGAATCTCGTTGGCGTTGCAGCGGTCGCGCAGGTACGCGACGATTCCGGCCCAGGCCATGCCGCCGGCGACGCCGGCCAACAGCACGACCGGCACCAGCACGACGCGCGGCAGGCTGATGCCGACGGTGGTAACCCACAGCGCCATGCCGCCGGCGGAGATCGCACCGAGCAGGAACTGGCCTTCGGCGCCGATGTTCCACACGTTGGCGCGGTAACAGACAGCCAGACCGAGCGCGCACAGGATCAGCGGCGTGGCCTTCAAGGCGACCTCGGCCATCCCATACCGGGTCGCCAGCGGCTCGATGAAGAACACGCCAAGGCCTTTGACCGGATCGCGCCCGAGCAACACGAACAGCAGCGCCGCGACCACGACCGTCAAGGCCAGCGCCAGCAGCGGCGAGGCAAGACTCATCGCGCGCGAAGGCTGCGGGCGTATTTCAAACGACAGCACTATTGATCCTTCGGCAAATGGCAATCCATTTGCCGCCGATACCTCCCCTCGCCCGCTTGCGGGAGAGGGGCGGGGGAGAGGGCGATTGAGCGTTCGCGGTGTTCAATCAATTTCCCGCATGCCCGATGGCGTTCTCCGTCGTTGGCGGCGTCGTCCATAACCCGCTCATCCACTGCCCGATCTGTTCGCGCGTGGCCGCGTGCGTCGTCAGCGGCGGCGACAGCCTGCCGTTGGCGATCACGACCAGCCGATCGGCGATCTCGAACAGTTCATCGAGTTCTTCGCTCACGACCAGCACCGCGCAACCGGCGTCGCGCAGCGCGAGCAACTCGGCACGGATCTGCGCGGTCGCGCCGACATCCACGCCCCACGTGGGCTGCGCCACGATCAGCATCTTCGGCCGCGCGTCGATCTCGCGGCCGACGATGTACTTCTGCAGGTTTCCCCCGGACAAGCTGCGCGCAGCCGCGCGCGGACCGCCGGCCTTGACGTTGAAGCGCGCGATGATCGCTTCTGTCATCGCGTCCATGCGGCCTAGGCGCAGCCAGCCACCGCGGCCGATCGGCTCGCGTCGCGTCAGGAGCACGTTGTGCGCGAGGCCGAGCGGCGGCACCGCGCCGCGACCGAGTCGCTCCTCGGGAACGAAGTGCAGGCCGAGCCGCCGCCGCGTGTCGGCATCGGCCGCGCCGATCGGCTGGCCGAACAGCCGGATGCTGTTCGGCGCTGAACGCGTGTCCTCCCCCGACAGCGCGGCGAGCAGCTCCTGCTGGCCATTGCCCGACACCCCGGCAACACCCACGATCTCGCCGGTGTGTACCGCAAGATCGATCGCATCGAGGTTGACGCCGAACCGGTCCTGGCGCGACAGCTTGAGGTTCCCGACCGCGAGCGCAACCGCGCCCGTTCGCGGTGCACGATGCGTCAGTTGCGGCGGCTCGGCTCCAATCATCAGGCGCGATAAGCTGGCTTCGCTTTCGACGCGCGGATCGACGACGCCGGTCACGCGACCAGCGCGCAAGACCGTACATGCGGAGCACAGCGCGCGGATCTCGTCCAGCTTGTGGCTGATGTACAGGATGCTGCAGCCACGCGCCGCGAGCTGGCGCAAGGTATCGAACAGGGTCCCGACCGCCTGCGGCGTCAGCACCGAGGTCGGCTCGTCGAGGATCAGGAGTTGCGGATTGGTGAGCAGCGCGCGCACGATCTCGATGCGCTGGCGCTCACCGACTGACAGCGTGTGCACCGGCCGCAGCGGATCGATCTCGAGACCGTATTCGGCGGCCTTGGCGCGGACCGCCGTGATGACGTCCGCCAGCGAGAGCGAGCGTTCGAGACCGAGCCACACGTTCTCGGCCGCCGTCATCGTGTCGAACAGCGAAAAATGCTGGAACACCATCGCGATGCCGAGCGCGCGCGCTTCGTGTGGGCTGCGCACCCGCACCGGCGCGCCGTTGAAGAAAATCTCGCCGGCGTCCGGCCGCACCGCGCCGTAGATGATCTTCATCAGCGTCGACTTGCCGGCGCCGTTTTCTCCCAGCACGGCATGGATCTCTCCGGGTGCGACCCGCAGGTTCACACCGTCGTTCGCCTTGACGGCGGGATACTGCTTGCTGATGCCGATCAGTTCGAGCCGATACATGTCCGATGCTGCGCGCGGGTGCGCCTGCTCCCGCCTGCCAGAAGCAAATCGTGCGCCACGTTAGTGCAGCGAGGCGACAGAAGTCGGCTCGCGCAGATCGGCCATCGCATGCGCCATCAACCTAGCGCCCATGCACCGCGCGTTCGGTCGCTTCGATAAGGGCCTGGGGCCCGAACGACACGTCGATCACCTTGCGATTTACGAACAGCCCCGGCGTGGCGCGCACCGAACTGCGGCGCCCGCCATCCATATGCTCGCGCACGCGCTGCAGATAGACGTGGTCGTCGATTTCCGCGTGGTAGCGCGTCATGTCGAGTTCCAGTCGTTCGGCGTAACCCGCAAGCTGCTTCGCCTTAAGGTGCGCCTGGTTGTCGAACAGCAGGTCGTGCATGGCCCAGAAGCGACCCTGCCCCGCCGCACATTCCGCGGCCTCGGCCGCGAGCAGCGCATGCGGATGCACCTCTTCCAGCGGAAAGTGGCGGTAGACGAGGCGCACCGTACCGGCGAAGCGCTCGAGCAGATGCTTGAGCAGCGGCGCCGTTTGTTTGCAGGTGGGACATTCGAAATCGCCGTACTCGACGATGGTCACCGCTGCGCCGGGCGCGCCGAGCACGTGCTCGACCTCGCCGACCGGCACCACCAGGTCGTAATGGGTAGCTTGAGGCATGTTCCTCCGGAAGGGGCGGGTTGGTTTTGGTCAGGTGGGCCACGAGTACGTGGCTCCAGGCTGGTTCGTGGCGCGAAAGTGTAGCTATGCGTGCGACGTGTGCGCGCTGTTCGACGACCCGCGAGCCGCCACCACGTTCGCAACGACGGCGCGCGTGATAAGACGAACCGTTAAGGTAACGACTCTAGGGCAAGGACCCTGCTCTCAGCACGTCAAGTCGACCGCCGATTTGCGCTCACGCGTCGTCCACTGCCGGTTCGCTGCGCGGCGCCGGCAATGGCGGCTGCGTCACTTGAGCCAGCACTGCCCGCAGCTCCCTGCTCTTGGGCGGCTTGCTCAGCACGCGATCGACGTACGGCGGTGTCTCCGCAGTCGCTGCGAATGATCCTCCCCAACCAGTCAGCATGATTACCGGCGTCGCGGGCGACCGCACCTTGACCTCGCTCGCCACCTTGCGCCCGTCGACGTAGGGCATCCCCAGGTCGGTGAGCACGGCGTCAAATGGGCGCCCGGTTTCACGCGCCGCGCTGAACGCGACGATGCCCGCTTCTCCGCCGGACGCGACGGTGACTTCGTGGCCATCGAGACCGAGCGTTTCCGAAAGCGAGTGCAGCAGCACGGGGTCGTCGTCGATCAGCAGCAGGCGCAGCGTGCGCATCGGTGCCGATGGGGGTGTCGCGTGCGACGCAACCAGCGCACCCGGCTCGATCGCTTGCAGGATCAGCCGGACGCTGGTGCCGCGGCCGACAGAGCTGTCGATCTCGATGTCGGCGCCGTGGCGCTCGGCGGCGCCATATACCATCGCCAGGCCCAACCCCGTGCCCTGCTCGCCCTTGGTGGTGAAAAACGGCTCCAGGCAGCGTTGGCGTGTCGTCTCGTCCATGCCCACGCCGGTGTCTTCAACCTCCAGCAGTACACGGCTCGAGTGATCGCCGAAGGCGCGTGGCTGGCCGGGTCGGGTTCTCAATGTCAACACGCCGCCATCGGGCATTGCATCGACTGCATTGAAGACCAGATTGGTGAGCGCCTCGCGCAGTTCGCTGTCGACGCCGAGTACCGCGGGCAGGTCAGGCGCAAGCTCGGTGTGCATCCGGATCACCACGCCGCGTTGCTGTGGCATGTCGCTCCAGCGCGCCCGGGTCAGGTCGGCGACCTCGAGCACGAGAGGATTGAGCTCGACCGGCATCAGCGTGAGCTTTGGCTCCCGCTGTCGATAGAACTCGCGCATGCGCGCCACGGTCGCCGCCACATCGTCGATGGCGCGCAAGATCGTGGCAAGCTGGCCACGGCCGCGTTCGCTCAGATGCTGCTCGTGTTCGAGCAGGCTCTCGACGTACAGGGCGACCGGCGAGATGGCATTGTTGATGTCGTGGGCGATGCCGCTGGCCATCTGGCCCAACGCGCGCAAGCGCTCCTGCTGCATCACCAACTGCTGCGATTCACGCAACTCGTCATACGCGTGCTGGAGCGCCGCGTGCAGTTCGGCCTGGCGCGCTGCCAGCGCAACATGGGCACTCAGCTGGCGCACGAACTCACAGTCGACGCTGGTGAACGAAAACGGCGTTCGCCGGGCCGCCACCAGGACCCCGAAAACGCGACTCTCCGACTGCAGTGGCGCGCAGACCATGGCACCCAAGCCGCCGCCGGCGAGGCGCTGCGGGAACGGAAAATCGACCGCGCGAAGGTCCGGCTCGTGGATCAGTTCGCCGCCGACGCAGCGCGACAGACCGTCGCGATCGATCGTGATGCCGGCGTGCTCGTTCAGCGCCAACTCCAGCGCCAGGGAATGGCTGCCGGTGCCAACGCAGATGACCACCAATGCGCGCTCGACGGGCTCATAGCGGCACACGCAACAGAAGTCCACCGGTAACCGCGTTTCAAGGCTGCGCACCGCGACCTGGTAGATGCTCTTCAGGTCCTGTCGCTCACCAATCGCACCGGTGATCTCGTCGAGCAGCCGCAAGCGGCCCAGTTGTGCTGCCAGCCGTGATTCGGTCAGCTTGCGCTCGGTGATGTCGGTCGAGATGCCGAACACACCCGTAATCCGATCCGCGCCGTCACGCAGCGGGCACTTGACCGATACATAGGTGTGTGGCCCGTCGTGCAGCGGCGCCGTCTCCTCCTCGATCAGCGCGTGGCCCGCCGCCGTGACGCGCAAGTCCATGGCGCGGAACGCGTCGGCCGCGTCCCGGGCAAACAGGTCATGGTCGGTCTTGCCGATCACCGCCGCTTGCTCCAGGTGAAAGATGCTCAGATAAAGGCGGTTCACCAGCGCGTAGCGTCCTTCGAGGTCCTTGACGTAAATAACGGCGCCCGAGTTGTCGACAATGTTCTGCAGCAGGCGCTGGGTGTCCGCCACCTCTTCCGCCTTGTTGCGCCGCTCGCGGTCCGTCCGGTCCAGCAGCTTTGCGCTCGCCCAGACCAACGCCCCGAAGACCAACATGGTGCCGAGGGCAAAAAGCGACACGCTGGCCTCCGCGCCGAACCAACCCGCGCGCTGTGCCTGCAGTCGCAGCCAGCCCCCAATAAGTGGCACCAATACAACAGCCGGTAGCAGCCGCCGCGCAATGGCGCCGCCGATCGTGTCCGAGAGAAGAAGGCCAACGAGCCCGACATCGGGGCGTGCGGCCAGCGCGCTGCAGCCCAGTGCGAAGATGCATAACGCGGTGGGCAGCGTCAGAGCAGCGTTGGCGAGGAGCGGCTCGCCGCCGAATATGTACCGGCTGATGCCCAGCCAGCCGATAAGGATCGGCACGAACGCAAGCGCGAGCGGGCTGACGTGCGGGCGTCTGAAGCTGGCCGTGACGATGGCCGCACCAAGCAGGGCAAGAGCAGTTGCGGTGGCCGGAGACATGAGCACAGGCGCAGCGCTCGCCCGGGCAAAGAACAAGCCGTCGACGCCGAGGCCCCAGCCCATCAGATAGTCGCCCAGCTTGATGAGTGCCATGGCCGCAGCTGCCGTGGCCGCGGCGCGCGTGACCCGAACGGCGAGGCGTCGCAACTTCGCGTCGGGTGGCGCAATCGTCTGCGGACGCAAGGCGCCCGGCTCGCCGAAGAGCAAGAGCATGAGCGAGAAGCTCACAAGCAGGAGCGTCGACGCTGTCAGCGGCGACATCCTCAGCACTTGGGATTCGACGCCGCCGGACCCGCCGGCCATCTGGCTAAGCAATGCCACAACCGCGGTGGCGAGGACGATGGCGCACGCCGCTAGAGCCGCGAGGGTCGGCCAGCGGGCTGCTCGTTGATCGCTCATGAGTGTCAACGCGGGCGAAGACACCTCTGACAACCCGCTTCAGCATCGGTCGCAAGCAGCTCATGCCATGGGCACAAGCTCGACGCGGCGAGCAAGGGTGCAACCTCGTGCAGGGCAGCAGCGACGGACGATCGCGAAAAAATGCGACGTGACGGGCGAGACACGGTCTTCCACGGACACTTGCGACGCTGCACACGATAGCCCCTGCGTGGCAACGTCCCCATAGCGTCTCGATTCACGCCGATGCGCCTGGATGTGTCGACGCATGCATCTTCGAAGGAGCGCGACCTGCCCCCTTCTCAGATGACGACTAAAACCAAAGGACCGCGAGAAAGGGTAAGCCCTGATCTCGTTCGAACCAGGAAATGAGAGCCACCAAAATGTGAGCGGCCGATGAGAACAGCAGGGTTGGGGGGTTTGTCGTAACCGGATGGCCGGCTGAGTTGGCGGCTTGGGGAGACGGGCAAGACCGCCGCGCGTGCTTGAAGCGTCGCCTGTCCCGCCCGGCGCTCCCGCAGTGCTGGGTCGCCCAACGGCGGTACGCTTTTTGCCCGTCTGGATGGCGACGAGGGATCGTTTCTTGCGGCTGGCCGCGGGTGCGACCCTTGGCCGCCCCTGGGTGGGGAGATCTCGAAATGGGAATGATGTTCGATCTTGCGCGCGCCGTCGTTCCGCGGCGAGCGAGACGCTATCTGCGTGAGCGACGGCGGCGGTATCAGTTCGATCAGGCGATGGATCGGCTCGCCCATCCGGATGCGCTGTCGGGCGGAGGCCTTCCGGCAGCGTTGGCGCGCCAGCTGATCTACGGCTGGGCTAATGAAAAAATGTCAGCTAGCGAGGAATTTTTACAGGCCCTTTTTCGCTACGCCAGCGAATCACCGGGGCCGATCCTGGAATGCGGTTCAGGACTTTCCAGCCTGGTGCTCGGCATTGCGGCACAACGGACCGGGCAACGCGTGTGGTCGCTCGAGGACGATCCGTTCTGGGTCTCGGTGGTGCGTTCTGCCCTGGCCCGGTTCCGCATCGATACGGTTGAGGTCTGCGCGTCGCCGCTGCGCAACTATGGCGACTTTCAGTGGTACGACCCGCCAAGACACAAGCTTTCCACCGACTTCGCGCTGGTCGTCTGCGACGGGCCGCAGGGGACGACGCCGGGTGGGCGTTACGGCCTGCTGCCGGTCCTGGGCCAACACCTTCGCTCAGGCTGCGTGATCCTGCTTGATGATGCGACACGCGCGGGAGAACAGGAGGTTCTTGCGCGGTGGACCGACGAGTTGCACGTCTCGCACGAAATGTTCGGGAGCACCAAACCTTTCGCGCGCTTGCTGGTGCCGCCGGCCTCTTACTAGCGACCGACGCGGGCACTGCCGCGAAGGCCCCGGCTGGTCAGCGGGCGGGTGCAGTTGCCACGCGCACGCAGTTGCGGCCGTCGCTTTTGGCACGATAGAGCGCGCTGTCCGCCGCACCCAGCAGGTCGCGCGCGCCCGTGCCATGGGTGGGAAACACGGCGGCGCCGACCGAGATCGTGGCAGCCAGATCCGTGTCGCGATAACGCATCGCATTGGCCTCGAACGCGATCCGCAACGCATCGGCGCGCTCGGCCGCAGCCTCGATCGTCATTGTCGGCAGCACGAGCACGAACTCCTCGCCGCCCCAGCGGCACGCGAGGTCGTCCGCCCGTACGCGCTGGTGCAGTTCCTTCGCGAGTGCCGTCAACACCTCATCGCCCGCCTGGTGGCCATACACGTCGTTCAACCGCTTGAAGTGATCGATGTCGATCACCAGCACGCTCACCGGGTAGCCCTGGCGATGCGCGCGCTGCAGCTCTCGCTCGAGCGCGTCGTCCAGGTAGCGCCGGTTATAAAGGCCCGTTAGCGGATCGCGAATCGCCAGCTCTTCCAGCTTCGTCTGCAACGCGCGAATGCCCTCGATGCCTTCCTGCAGGCGTTCGTTCGCCTGCCGTAGTCCGCGCTCCGCATCCTCACGCGAGCGTGCCTCGCGCCGCAGGAGCCGGTTGGCCCGTACCTGCCACGCAGCGAGCAGTGCAATCACCAACGACGCGACGACGGCAGCGGCGAGCCATCGATAGACCAGCGAGAGTTCGGCATCCGTGCGCGCGTTCGGGTCGAACATGAAACCCTCGAGCGAAGGGTTGCGCGGCAGCATGCCGAGTTCGGCGTACACGTCCGCGATGTGGCGCCAACGGCCGGGGTTCATGTGGCCGATTTCGACCAGGTCGGGCTGCATCAGGCGCCGCATCTCCGCCGCCTCGAACAGAAGATGCTCGCGTGGCTTGCGCTTGCTGTAACGGGCGAGGATCAGGTCGGCGACCTCATCCGGGTGCGCCATCGCGTACTGCCAGCCACGCAGGCTGGCATTCACGAACGCTGCAACCCGTGCGGGCTCCCTGTGCGCGCGCGCCTCCGTGGTGAACAACGAGTCGCCATAGAAATCGATCCCGGCGGCGCGCGGCGAGAAGACGCTGTACGCGAAGTTCGCGTTGCGCAGCACCCACGGTTCATCGGTGGAGTAACCCGAGAGCGCGTCCGCCTTGCCGCCAATCAGATCGTCCGGCGAAAACGTGTGCGGCAGCAACCGGAGCCGATCGGCGGACAGCCCTTCGCGCGCGAGATATGCAAACAGTTCGAGCTCGTACGGCACGAGCATCAGGCGTTTGCCGTCAAGATCGTGCACCGATTTCTCGCCGCCACCCGCCGCGATCAATACGAGCGGCGAGTGCTGAAGGATCGTCGCGAGCACCACCACCGCTTCACCGCGCGCGCGATGCAGAACCAGCTCGGACGCGCCGACGCCGAACTGCGCTTTGTCGGTCAGCACCATGTCGACCGGGTCTTCGTTGCCACTCGGCTCGGCCAGGCTCACTTCGAAGCCGGCGTCGCGGTAGTAGCCCTTTTCGATCGCCGCGTAGTAGCCGGCAAACTGGAACTGGTGTTTCCACTTCAATTGCAGCGTGACCGGCTCCAGTTGGCGCGCCGGCACCTGCTCTCCTGCCAGGTCCGGCGCTGCCGTTGCGGCGAGGCTGGAAGCAGCGAAAAGCGCGACGAAGGAAAACTGCGGTAACAAGCGCAAGCGAACCCGGGGCGAAATTTCGCGCGATTCTAACGAGCGCCGGGCGCTGCCCGATCAAAGGTTCTGATTCGCGTCGCCGCCGCAAAACCGCGGCGCGGGTGTAACCCGGAGCGCCGGACCGAAAGATGCCGGCGCGCGTGTACAAGGCCGCGGGCTCGGACCGACCTGCTCAGGCGCTCGCAAACGCGGCGCGCACCGCTCCAAGGCCGTCGACTTCGTAGCGCCAGTGTTGGCCCGCCGAAGGAAAACGCGTGCGGACGATGCTGCCCGTCATCACGACCATGCCGGCGCGAAGCACGTGACCGCGACGAATCAGCTCCCCGGCAAGCCAGTGGACCGATGCGAAAGGATGTTCCAGAGCGTCGCCTACGCGCCCCTCGTCGATCTGTGCGCCGTCACAGAAGACTCTGCCGCGCCGGCTCGGCAGATCGGCCGGTGCGATCTGCCAGGTCCCATGGACGATTCCTGCGCTCCATGCGTTGTCGGCGATCAGCGACGCCCCATCGATGTAGTCGTAGTTCGCGTGGCGATCGTCGACCAGTTCGAAGGCCGGGGCGATGGCGTCCACATATTCGTCCATCGCCGACCACATCGCCGGCGGAGCAGCCACATCCTTGCCAAGACGAACGGCAATTTCGAATTCGACTCCCAGATGCCCATAGCGGCCGGGGTCGACGGGCGCTTCACCGGAATGGACGCGCTTGCCCAGGATCCGACCATAAACCGGGGCGGAAACGCCACACATCTTCTGCATCGCAGGCGAGGTCAATCCGATCTTGTAGCCCACCACATCGGACTGCAGGTCAGCGCACAAGCGGGCGACATAATGATCCTGAATTTCATAAGCGCCGGCTTCACCCAGTTCGTGCCCGCGCTTTCGAAGCGGCGCAAAGTCGAGGCCCAGCCGGTGTGCCTCGTGAATCGCCAGCGCGACATCTTCACTCCACATCATCGGTGACTCCCAGGCATCGTTGCTTCAAAACTCGGCTGGATCGCCGAAGCGCTGCGCAGGGACCGTCTTGCACGGATCGGACTGGCGTCAGCCGCGAGCGCCGCGGCGCATCCGCAATCGAGACCCTTGCTCGCCCCGTATGCAACGCCGTGCCTGCCTGAAATCCCGAGGTCCACTTTGTCTCCCTTTGTCAGGCATCTCCGCCGCTATCGGCGGGTTGTGTGCGATGTTACGGCGTGCGGATCTCGACCTGCCGCCAGGCCAGGTTCGTGCCCGGGTTGCGCTTCGGCGGGCCGGCTCACACACGTCAGGAACTGGACGGCCTGACCACCGATCTAACCACGCTCCAAGCTTGCACAATACGGTCCACCGCATGATGGACAAATCGACAACCCACGCATGGAGCGATCAGCCCTTGTCGACGCGAAACCTTGCGTGCGTGGCGCTCGTCCGGCTGGTTGCCACCGCAGCCTGCTGTCTTCTGCTCGGGTGTGCCGGAAAAACGCCACCGCCGGAGGCACAAAACCGTTGCCCGGCAAACCGCCCGGGATGCCAGGTCGAGGTCGTATTCACGAATGTCGGCCTGGGAGAGCGCGTTGCGTCCCCCAGCGCCCGCTTGAGCGCCGAGCAGCCGAGCATCAGCTACATGTTTACGGCGGCCGCCAACGAAACACTTCGGCTGAGATTTTCCGGGCCCGCGGCGCGCCTCCTGCTGACGCGTCCCGACGGGCAGGTGAACGGTCCGGGATTGCCGGCTGAAATGGTGCTCTTGGCCAAGGGCAAGTACATCTTGCGTGTGACAACGAACACGACGTCGGACGACTCGTACGGCGATTTTCAGCTGGAAATGCGGCTGGTCGGCAAACCATAGCGAAAACTCAAGCGGCGCAGGCGCGCGGGCGGCGTTGAATTTGCCGTGGAATGAGCCTGAGGTCCCGGCGCACAGTAGGCAGGTGATCACCCCCTGCTCGCAGGTACGCCATGCACACTGTCAGTGCAGCAACCACCTACGCACCACGCAACACTCTCGATGGCCGGCTCGACTCCGGTGCGGAACACCTGGTACGGCATGCGGTTCGTGAGTTGCTCGATCGATCCCCTGCGTTTCAGGCGCTGGGCGCCGACCCGCGCGAGGCAATCGCGGCAGGAATGGTTTCCGTCGGGGCCTATATGGCCGGAACGACGGCCTTCGCACGCTTGCTTCAGGCTGTCGACTTCCCTGCCTTCGTCGGCGGATTGATCAATGGCGTTTTTAACGCCGCCGTCGCGGCCTCGGTCGAGCAGATGGAGGTATACGGCGACCTGCTGAAAGCGGTGACGGATTCGATCGATCACTTCGTCAAGAACAACGCGACCGATGCGCAGGCGCGCGACTACCTGATCCGGCACTACCCTGACCTCGTGCCCGAGGAGAAGGACAACGCCGACACAACCGAAGCGTTGTGCCATCGGCCGCTGATCGCGTCGATGCGGGCGGTCGGGATCGGAAAAATCACAAGTACAGCGTGACGCGCCAAGCTGCGGTTCGGGCGGCGCGCCGGGCCCGTCGCCAATCCGAGCCCAAACTGTGCGGCCGTCACCTGCATCCCTTGCTACGCTGCGTGAGGCAGGCTTTAGAGGAGGAATCATGGGCGAACTGGCTCTGGCCGAAGCGATCGGCCAGCTGCGGCGCGAGATCGGCAGCGCGATGCAATCGGCGCGCGACGAGTCGCTGCAATTCATGCTTGGACCGGTCGAGTTGGAACTGCAGGTGCAGCTCGCGACCAAGGGTG